>Ga0315904_10012815_pt1 | contig 10558 bp, 9 predicted proteins | sample LakEriMetagenome_6_FD_203529 | JGI IMG/M metagenome (GOLD analysis project Ga0315904, IMG submission 203529) | Freshwater fungal communities from buoy surface, Lake Erie, Ohio, United States - Buoy 12 MA120 | ecosystem: Environmental > Aquatic > Freshwater > Lake | place: USA: Lake Erie, Ohio... | reverse complement strand
TGGTCACCACAAACAGGCGCACGCCCGCCATGTCGGTCACGGGTTTGAGCTGTGTGGCGCTGTCGTAAGGCAGCTTGCTGTAGAGCAGCGGGTTGGTCACCACCGCCAGACGGTCCACCATGAGCAGGGTGTTGCCGTCACCCGGCGCCTTGGCCACCACCTCGGTGCCGATGATGGAGTTGGCCCCGGGGCGGTTCTCCACGATGACGTTCTTGCCCGTGGCGGCGCTCAGGCGCTGGGCCACGTCGCGCGCCAGCACGTCGGGCTCGGCCCCGGGAGGGTAGGGCACGATGATGCGCGTGTCCGCGCTGGGCCAGGCTTGGGCGGCGGCGGGCGCTGGGGCCATGCTGGCCACGCACAGCGTCAGAGCGCAGCCTAAGACGGAGGTCAGAGCTGAAAGTGCAGCGAAAGGCTTCATGAGCGATCTCCTCAAGAGTGAGACAGGGGCGGGTGAGCGGGTGAGAACGGAGCGGGAAGGTGGCGTGAAGGTGGGGGGAAGGCAGAGGGACGTCAGCGAGCTTGCGGTGCCGAGGTCAAGCAGCGGCCAAAGTGGGCGGGGGTGACGGTGTGGCTGACGGTGTGGGTGCCGAAGTGGGTGGGTGTGCAGAGCTTGCGAGCCGTTCCCCGGGGGCGGACCCAGCCTGGGCCGGCGGCACCCACTGGGCGCAGAACGCCGACAGGTCACGCACCAGCGTCTGGGCCGAGCCGAGCGCCGCGACCATGCGGTCGGGGCGGATAAGCACCCAGTCGGCGCCGCAGGCGTTGAACCACAGGTGCAGGCCGTTCTCCACATCCTCCACCAGCGCAGCCCCCGTGGGCGGCGCGGCCTTCATCTGCAGGGCCTGCAGGCTGCGGCTGCGGGAGGCTGCCACGCTGCGGCAACCCAACTGCTGGAGTCGACTCCGCAGGTCTGGCGGCAGCGTGGCGTGCAGGTCCTGCTGCCAGCTCAGCAGCGCAAAGCCGGTACCCAGCACCTCGTCCAGCTTGACCACGCTGCCGTCCAGCCGCTCCACCGGCGGCTGCACGAAGAGGCGGCCCACCCGGTCGTCCAGGCGGGCGCTGTGCGCCTTCTGGATCACGCCCTGGGTGATGCGCGGCATGGGCTTGAACTTCATCTGCAGCACGTAGTCGCGCACGCTGGGCACATCCTTCACCGCGAGCATGAAGCGGTCGCGCAGCCAGGCCAGCACCGGGTTGGTCACCGACAGGGCAGCACCGAAGAGGTCGGCCAGCTCGATCATGGCCTGGGCGTGGCGCTGGCGCTCGTCGTGGTAGCTGGCCAGCGCCTCGGGCCGCAGCCGCCCCTGGTGAATCCAGGCCAACTTCCAGGCCAGGTTGAACGCGTCGCGCAGGCCCGCGTTCAGGCCCTGGCCGATCCAGGGCGGCGTGATGTGGGCGGCGTCGCCCGCCAGCGCCACACGGCCCTGCACAAAGGTGCGCGCCACACGCGAGTTGTGGGTGTACACGCGGGCCCGGATCACGTTCAGGCTTGAGGGGTCGGCCACATGGCGGCCGAGCAATTCACGCACCTTGGCCGGCGCCAGCATCTGCTCGCCGTCCTCACCCGGAAACAACATGAACTCCCAGCGGCGCAGGCCGTAGGGCAGGCGCAGGCAGACGTAGGGTCGCTTGGGCTCGCAGTGCAAGGCGGTGTAGGGCGCATCCAGCGGGTCCTGGTCGCACTCGATGACGACCCACTTGCGCGGGTGGGTCTTGCCGTCGAAAGGGATGCGCAGCAGGCTCTCGCGCACCGTGCTGCGGCCGCCGTCGGCGCCCACGACGAAGCTGGCGCGCACCGTGCGCTCGCCGCCCTCAGCCGCACGCAGCGTGGCCTGCACGCCCTGGGTGTCCTGCACAAGGGCCACCAGCTCGGTGCCCAGTTCCAATGTCACGCTGGGGAATCGCGCCAGCCCCGCGCGCAGCGCCCGCTCGCCCAACGGCTGCGAGAACAGGTTGCGCCGGCACCAGCCGAACTCGCGCGTGGACGGCAGGATCTCGGCAAAGCACTGCTTGCGCGCAGAGTACATGCGCAGCGGCACGTTCTGGATCATGTCTTTCAACAGGGCCTGCGCCACACCGGCAGCCTGGAAGGTGCGCATCGCCTCGTCGTCCAACCCCACGGCACGCGGGTAATCCAGGATCTCGGGACTGCGGTCGATGACCAGAGCCGGCACGCCATAAGTGCCCAACAGGTTGGCGATGGTCGCGCCCACCGGCCCGGCGCCCACGATCAGCACCGGGACTTGCGGCATGCCCAGGGTCTGGATCATGAGGCGGCGCCAGGCCCTGCTGCGGCACGGCCTGCGCCAGGGGCAGCGTCGGCCTCGGTTGAGCCAGACGGTGCGCCAGCGTCGGCGGCCTCTTCCAGCAGGAACTCGCGCGCCAACCGGTGAAAGACCTCAGGCTGGTCGTCGTGCACATAGTGCCCGGCGTCGGCGATCTCCACCCAGCGCAGGCGCGGGTTGGCCTCGGCCATGGCCTGCGCCATGTCAGGCTGCAGATAGTCCGAGCGGCCACCGCGCACCACCAGGGTGGGGCAGGCCAGAGCGCGCACATGGGGGGCGAGATCCACCACCTGCGCGGGGTCGGGGTTCAGGCGCACGGCGGCGATGCCGGCGAGGTCGTAGCGCCAGGTGAAGCCGGTTCCTTCTTCGGCGCGGCGCGGGCGCAGCATCTCCTGCAGGCGCTGCTGGCGCGCGGCCTCAGGCACGCTGGGCCGCAGGGCGCGCATGTAGGCGCTGGCGGCCTCCCAGCTCTCAAAGCCCGCGGGCGTCTGTTCCAGCTCCCGCTTGATGCGGCCCGCACCTGGTGAATGTTCGAAGGCGCCGGGCCCGGCATCCTCGATCAGCAGGCGCCTCACGCGCGCCGGGTAGGTGCTGGCGAAGACGATGGCGTTGATGCCGCCCATGGAGTGGCCCAGCAGGTCAAAGCGCGCCAGGCCCAGCTGGTCGGCCACCGCCAGCAGGTCGGCTACGTAGGTGGCGGTGACGTAACGGCGCTGCGGATCCCAGCCGCTGCGGCCCCGGCCGCGCTGGTCGAAGGCGATGACGCGCCGCTGCGGTTGCAGCGCCTGCGCCACATGCACAAAGGTCTCGGCATACCCGCGAATGCCGTGCAGCATCACCACTGCCGGCGCGTCGGGTGCACTCGGCTCGCCCCACTCGGTGACGGCGATGGACAGGCCGTCCACCTGCAGTGTGTGCTCGGTTCGGCGGGTCATGGAAGGAACCTCACACCAAGCCGTCCTCGCCGCGGATCTCGCTGGCCTTCAAGCCGCCCAGCCGGGCCTGCAGGCGCCCGCGCGTGGCAAAGGCCCAGATGACGATCAGCTCGTCGCGGTTGGGCGCGTCGGGGAATGTCACCGTCACGGTGTCGTAGTGCGAGCGCACGTACAGCGCATCCTTGTGCGCCAGCGGCACGTCAATGGGCGTGCCCGGCCCGCCACGTTTGCCAGACGACGGCACCCAGGCCTTGCCACCCCCCAGCGCCGCGCGCACGGGGTTGGCGGCGGGGTTGGTGAGCAGGGCATTGCCGTGCTCGTACTCGCCGTCCACACCCACCAGGCAGGCCTTGCCGTAGCTCTCGATGGGCTGGCCGGCAGCGGCCTCGCGGATGCGCCGGCCGAACTCCTCGCCCAGCAGCGGTGACGGTGTGATGAAGGACGACAGGTCGGCCTCGAAGCGGCCAGCAAAAGGGTTGTGCAGCGCCGCCGCGATGACGATCTTGCGCAGCGGCACGCCGTCAGCCAGCGCGCCGGACTCGGTGGCCAGGGTGTCGTCCACCTGGAGAAACCACTTGCGGATATGGTACGGGCCGAAGTTGGGGGTCTTCATGGATCGGGGCCTCGTGAATTCAGTTCGGTACCGCAAGGCGCATCACAGCGGCTGCAGGTCGATGGGGTTGCTGGGTGCGCCATGCAGGCCCAGCAGGCGCTTGCCTTGCGCGTCGTCTTCCACGGTCTCGCAGAAGAACTCGAAGCGGTGACCGTCGGGGTCGGTGAAGTACACGCCGATGCCCACGGCATGGTCGGTGGTCTTGACCACCGGCACGCCCTTGGCCAGCAGCATGCCGTACAGGCGGCGCAGTTCGTCCAGGCCGCCTTCGATCTCCAGGCCGTAGTGCTGCAGGTTGACGGTACCGCGGCTGTGCTGACCATCGGCGCCGGGCTCAGCGCGGATCAAGGCGATGTCGTGGTGCTTGGTGCTGAAGGACAGGAAGACCCACTGCGGCCCGCGTGCCGTCACCTGCATGCCCAGCACTTCCTCGTACCAAGGTGCGCTGGCGTAGGGGTCCTTGACGAACAGGGCGATGTGGGTGCGGCGGATGCGCGGCACGATGCCCAGCGCGGTGACTGAACTGTTCGCGTCTGGAGCAGCAGGCTCGGGAAGGTTGGCCGACAGGGGGTTCATGGCTTGCACGCTTTAAGGCCGTTCACTGCGTTCAGGCGATGGACTGCGCATGCGCCGTCACTGGCGCAACGAAGGGCGTCCAGGCCACGGCGGTGATCTCGCTGAAGTCGCGCCACTCCTTGAACCAGCTGCGCCCACCGTCCATGGAGCGGAACAGGTGGCCGTACTTGGTGCCGGCAAAGACCAGGCGGGGATCGGCCGCGTGCACGCCGAAGGCCCAGAAGGTGGAGTTGGGGGCTGTGTGCTGGATCGCCGGAGCCCAGGTGCGGCCGCGGTCTGCAGACCGGTAGATGCGGCTGCGCGTGCCCGGGGTGGCGTCGCCGATGGCGATCAGCAGCGTATCGGGCTCGTCCAGCACCGGCTGCACGGTGCGCGTGTAGTACATGCCGTCAAAGCGCGGCCGCGAGGCCTCGCCCGCCCAGCTGGCGCCGCCGTCGGTGCTGGTGTAGACCGAGTTCACCGTGAGCACCAGGTGGGTCTTGGGGTGGGCCGCACCGGCCGGCAGGATGCTGAGCGCGTGGATGTCGGGGCTGGCGATGCCGCTGTGCTCGTGGTCCACGCGCTCCCAGGTGTCGCCCAGGTCGCGGCTGCGCCAGGCGCCCCCCTCCTCGATGCCGAACCAGACGTCGCGGCCGTCATCGGGGTCGAAGCAGATCGACAGGATGCGCGGCCGGTTCACGCCGCGGCAGAACTCGGGGATCTCGATGGGCAGGCGCTGCCAGGACTGGCCCGCATCGGTCGAGCGGAACATCGCCGCGCGCGACGGCGCGCCCGTGCCCGCCAGCACATGCCGGGGGTTGTTTGGATCGATGGCCAGGGCCCATACCGTCATGCCGTCGGCCGGCGAGCTCAGACGCTCGAAGTGCGCACCGCCATCCGTGGACAGGCAAATGCCGGCGTCCGCACCGGCAAACACGCGCGACGGGTCTTGCGGGTCCACCGCCAGAGCCCGCACCACGCCGTCGAACTCGATGGCCTCTTTCAGGCCCAGGCGGTGCCAGGTGGCGCCGTCGTCCACGCTGCGCAGGATGCCCTGCCCCGCGGTGCCCACCAGGATGGTTCCCTGCATGTCGGTTGTCCTCTTGGAATGCGCGCTTCGAATGTGCTCTGGACTCAGACGCTCTGGCACCGGCCGTTCACATGAAGATGCCGCGCGTGATGCCGCCGTCCACGCCCAGCGACTCACCCGTGATGGCCGCGGCCCGTTCGGAGGCCAAGAACAGCACCGCATCGGCAATCTCCGCCGGCTGAAGCGTGCGCCGAATCGGCGTGACCTTGCAGTAGTTGGCCTCCACCTCTGCCGGGCTCAGGCCCTGCAGCTTGGCTTCGCGCGCATAGAGCTCGTGGATGTGCGGGGTGTCCACCACACCAGGGTGAATGACGTTGACCGTGATCCCGTGCGGGCCGAGCTGGTCGGACAAGGTCTTGGTCAGGTGCACGATGGCCACATTGCGCAGGCCCGACAGCTGCTTGCTGCCCCGGCCGGTGAGGCCGCCGATGTTGATGATGCGGCCATGGCCGCCTTGCTTCATGAAAGGCACGGCGGCCTTGGCACAGCGCATGTAGCCCACCACCTTGATGTCGATGTCGCGCAGCAGGCCTTCGGGGTCGGCTTCCTCCAGCACGCTGCGAACCAGCCCGCCGGGGTGCGCCGCGCCGTTGACCAGGATGTCCAGGCGGCCGAAATGCGCCGCGATGGTGGCCATCGCCGCCTGCACTCCGGCGGTGTCGCTCACATCCACCGGCACCGCTAGCGTCTTCACGCCCGTGGCCTGCGCGATCTCGCCCGCGGCCCGCTCCAGCGCCTCGCGGCCGCGGGAGATGAGCGCCACGTGCACGCCCTCCTCGGCCAGCGCCTGCGCCACGGCGCGGCCAATGCCCAGGCTGCCCCCTGTTACCACGGCCACCTTGCCCTTGAGTCTCAGATCCATCGCTTGCTGTCCTTGCTGTTCAGGGGTGGCGGTGCCGGGGGGCGCAGGGTGTGGGGGGTGTGCGGGGCGCGCGCGCGCGGGGCCGTGCAAGACCCGGTCACAGCGCCATCTCCACCAGGGTGGGGCCCGGGCGCGCCCAGGCCTGGTCGAGGGCGGCCTGCAGCTGCCCTACCGTGGCGGCGCGGTGCCCCGGCACGCCGTAGGCCTGCGCCAAGCCCACCCAGTCAATGCGAGGGTCGGCCAGGCTAGTCAGGGCCGCGGCCGCCTCGCTCAGCGGTGCCCCGCCTCGGCGCAGCTCGTTGCGCAGGATGGCGTACTGGTGGTTGGCCGCCACCAGCACCACCACCGGCAGTTGCTCATGCGCCAGGCTCCACAGCGTCTGCACGGTGTACTGGGTGCTGCCGTCGGACACCAGCGCCACCACGCGCCGGCCTGGGCAGGCGATGGCTGCGCCCAGCGCCACCGGCAGGCCCTGGCCGATGGCCCCGCCCGTGTTGGTCAAGGTGGTGTGCGGCCGCGCGGCAGCCGAGGCCGCGTAGAACGGGTAGCCGCAGGTACCGCCCTCGACGGAAACGATGGCCTGGTCCGGCAGGGCTGCGGCCAGGGTGGCGCCGATCAGCGCCGGGGTCAGCGCAGCGTCTGGCGCTGGGGCTGCCATCTGCGGTGCCACGGCGCTGACAGCAGGTTCACTCCATGCGGGGGCACCCAGCCCATCGGCCAGGGCTTCCAGGGCCTGCGCAGCGTCTTCCCCGGGGCCGCACAAGGTGAGCAGCCGGTCGGCCTCCACCATTCGACTGCGCTGGCCGGGGTAGCCGAAGTAGGTGACGGGCGGCAAGGCGCCCGCCAGCACCACCACATCGCAAGGGTCCAGCACGGCGCGGGCGGGCTCGGGAAAGTAGGGCAGCCGGTCGAAGGCCGGCAGGCCTGCCCCGCGCTCGGCGCGGGAGGGAAAGGTCTCGGCATAGGCGCTGCCGCGCAGGTGGGCCACCAGGCGGGCAGCGGCGCGCTGGCCGCGCGCGCTGAGCGCACTGCGCTCGCCCCCGCCGCCCAGCAGCAACAGCGGGCGTTGGGCGCCACGCAGGCGGGCCAGCGCCTGCTCAATCACTGCGGGCGGCACTGGGGGAACCGAAAGGGCCGTCGGTACAGCTGGCTGGGTCACCTGCTCGCCCTCGGTCTGCGTGAGTTCCTCGGCCTGGAAATCGGCCGGAAATATAAAGGTGGCCCCTTGCCCACCACCGGCCAGGCTCTGCACCACGGCTTCATCGGCCGCGGCCTCGACCTCCTGGGCGCTGCCGATGCGCCGCACCCAGCCCGACACCGGCCGCGCCAGCGACTCGATGTCTGAACTGAGCGGCGCATCAAACGGCAGGTGCCAGCTCGCGTGGTCGCCAATGAGGTTGATGACGGGAGTGTGGGCGCGGCGGGCGTTGTGCAGATTGGCAATGCCGTTGGCAAAGCCGGGGCCCAGGTGCAGCAGCGTGGCCGCTGGTCGGCCGGTCATGCGGCCGTAGCCGTCGGCCGCACCCGTGCACACGTTCTCCTGCAGCCCGAGCACGCAGCGCAGGGCCGGCAGTTGCTCCAGTGCGCGCACCAAGTCCAGCTCGGTGGTGCCGGGGTTGGCAAAGCAGACCTCGACCCCGCGTGACTGCAGGGTCTCGAACAAGCGGCGAGCGCCGGTACTCATGGCCAACATTCCATGCCGAATTATCGAATGGTGGGAATTGAGTCATTTCAGTGTTTTCCCGTAGCCAGGTGGCGGATGCGAGACTCCGGCCCGCCACCGACCTCGCCCGTGCCCATGAACAGCCTGCGCCGAATGCTTGCCGTCCTGAAGCTGATCCAGCCGGATCGGCCAACGGTGGACATCGCCCAGATCTGCCTGCAGCTGGGCTACGCACCCGCCACCGCCTACCGCTACGTGCGCGAGCTGGCCGATGTGGGCCTGCTGGTGCGCCTGCCCGGCGGCTACGCGCTGGGGCCGCGCATCATCGAGCTGGACCTGCTGATCCGCGAGACCGATCCCCTGCTGCACCGCAGCCAGGACCTGGTGCGACAACTGGCGGCGCAGACCGGGCTGAACGTGCTGCTGAGCGAGCTGTATGAGGACACCGTCATCAGCATTCATCAGGAGTTCGGGCTCGACGCCGAGGTGCTGAACTTCGGCCGCGGGCGGCCGATGCCGCTCTTTCGCAGCGCCACCTCGCGGGTGATCCTGGCCCACCTCACCCCGCGCCGGCTGCGGCGGGTCTACGACCAGTACGCACAGGCTCCAGACTTCCCGGCGCTGGGTGCCGACTGGAAGGCCTTTTCCCGGTCGATGCTGGCCATCCGCAAGCAGGGCTGGTGCCTGTCCCGCGGCGAGCTCGACCCCGGCAAGACGGGGCTGGCCGCGCCGATCTTCGACGACAAGCAACGCGTCCTGGGCAGCATCACACTGGTGGGCAGCAGCGCGCGCTATGCGGCCTTCGACGAGCCCGGGCTGCAAGCGCTGGTGCGCCAGGCCGGGCAGGAAATCACGCGCCGGATGGCACAGGTGCCGGCAGCCGCGGCATCTGGCTGAGCCCAGGACGGCCAGCCGCAGGCAGCCTGCGCCGCCTGCGCCGCCTTACCAGCCCAACGGCTGGGCCCACCCCGTGTAGCGCTTGGGCAGCGGCGTGGCGTAGTCACCGTGCTTGCTGGTGCGCAGGCCCAGCGCCGCCAAGCTTTCAGCGAATTTCACGGCGGCCGCCACGCCGTCGATGACGGGCACGCCCAGGCGCTGCTGCAGCTCACGCGTGAGCGCGGCCATGCCGGCGCAGCCCAGCACGATGGCGCCGCTGCGGTCACGCGCCAGGGCTTCGCGCGCCGAGGCCTCGATCTGCGCCAGCATCTCGGGCCCGGCGGACTCCAGGGCCAGCACCGGGATGTCGGTGCCGTGGATGCCACGGCAGCGGCGCTCGAAGCCGTACTTGTGCACCAGGTGCTCCGCAATGATGCAGGTGCGGGTCATCGTCGTGACGACGGAGAACCCCGTAGCCAGCATCGAGGCGGCGTGAAAGGCGGCCTCGGCAATGCCCAGCACCGGGGCGTCGGTGGCCTCTCGCGCGGCATCCAGCCCCGGATCGCCAAAGCAGGCGATGACCACCGCATCCGGCGTGGCGGCAGGGTCTGCCCCCGCCAGGCGCACCTGCTCCGCCACCCCGGCCGCGGCAAAGGCCTCGTCGTACTGACCCTCAATGGACAGCGGCCCGAAGGTCGGGTTGACGGCCACGATCTGCGTACCAGCGGCCGCCACGTCGCGGGCGGCCTGGGCGATACCGGCCGTCATGGCCGACGAGGTGTTGGGGTTGACGAGCAGCAGCTTCATGGTGGGTTTTGGAGCACCGGGTTGGTGCGGATTGCATACAAAAATGGGGCGCGGGTAGACTATCACGTCTTTCGCGCTGCATCTTGGTGCGCTAAGCTCGCCTGCCAGCGTGAGGCTGGGAGCAGGGCGCCCCAGGAACGGGCGAAAACCATGCCAGGGCACCGAACCCGCGGGTTCAGTAAGCTGGCATGTGGGTTGCATACAAAACGATGACAAGCATGGATCGCACCATGGCGGATGACGGCTCTTGCGTCCTCCGCACGGACATGTGTTGAAGGGTCGAGACCGGGCTCGAGGGCCGGATCACCCGCTTTTTGTTCACCCTACCAGCAGGAGTTCCGCATGAACCATTTCGATATCTCCGGCCGTAAAGCCACTGGCCTTGTGAGCACCGGCCTCGTCAAGTCAGGTCTCGTCGCGGCCATGCTCGCCGTCGGCGCCGCAGGCAGCGCGCTGGCCCAGGAAAAGGTGCTGCGCATCGCCATGACCGCCGCCGACATCCCGCGCACGCTCGGCCAGCCCGATCAGGGCTTCGAGGGCAACCGCTTCACCGGCATTCCCATGTACGACGCGCTGACGCACTGGGACCTCTCCAGCGCCGAAAAGCCCAGCGTGCTCGTGCCAGGCCTGGCCACCAGCTGGGCCGTGGGCGCCACCGACAAGACCAAGTGGACCTTCAAGTTGCGCCCGGGCGTGAAATTCCATGACGGCTCGGCGGTGAATGCCGACGCCATCGTCTGGAACGTGCGCAAGGTGCTGGACAAGGACGCCGTGCACTTTGACGCCAGCCAGGTGGGCGTGACCGCCTCGCGCATGCCCACGCTGCGCAGCGCGCGCAAGATCGACGACCTGACCGTGGAGCTCACCACCAG
>Ga0315904_10012812_pt1 | contig 10559 bp, 11 predicted proteins | sample LakEriMetagenome_6_FD_203529 | JGI IMG/M metagenome (GOLD analysis project Ga0315904, IMG submission 203529) | Freshwater fungal communities from buoy surface, Lake Erie, Ohio, United States - Buoy 12 MA120 | ecosystem: Environmental > Aquatic > Freshwater > Lake | place: USA: Lake Erie, Ohio... | reverse complement strand
CAGCTACCCTTATTCAATGAATATCATGTCGTTGTTCGGCTTCTCGATTCTGTCGCGGCGATCGAATACCCGAGGGATCGCTTGGACATTCAAGTGCTCGACGACTCCACCGACGAGACGCTGGCGCTCTGCCGGGACAAGGTCGCCGCGCTGCGAGCCCAGGGGCTGGATATTTCACATATCCACCGCACCGACCGCTCGGGTTACAAAGCCGGCGCGCTGGAAAACGGACTCCACACCGCGCGGGGCGAATTCCTCTTCATCCTCGATGCGGATTTTGTTCCCACGCCGGACATTCTCCACAAACTCATTCACCACTTCACGGATGGGAAAACCGGCATGGTGCAGGCCCGCTGGGGACATCTGAATGCGAACGCCTCGTTGCTCACGCGCTTGCAAGCCGTGTTCCTCGACGGGCACCTCCTGCTCGAGCAAAGCGCGCGGGCGCGGAGCGGGAGGTTTTTCAATTTCAACGGCACGGCTGGCATGTGGCGCCGGAGTTGCATCGAGGAAGCCGGCGGCTGGCAACACGACACGCTCACCGAGGATTTGGACTTAAGCTACCGCGCGCAACTGCGCGGATGGCGGTTTGTTTTTCTCCCCGATGTCGAGGTGCCGGCGGAACTGCCCGAAGATATCGATGGCTTCAAATCGCAGCAGCACCGCTGGACGAAAGGCTCGATTCAAACCTGCCTGAAACTTCTCCCGGCCGTGTGGCGGTCGCGCATTCCGCTCGCGCTGAAATTCGAGGCTACCATCCATCTCACCTCGAATTTCGGCTACCTCCTGCTCGTGCTGCTCTGCCTGCTCACCCTTCCGCAAAGCCGCAGCGAGGCCGGCCTCTGGCGCACGCTGCTGGTGGATATCCCGATCTTTCTCGCCACGACCGTCTCGATTGTTTGTTTCTACGCGATTGCAATGCGGCACTTGAATCCTCAGGGCTGGATCAAAAATCTCACCCTCATGCCCGGCCTGCTGGCGCTGGCGATTGGAATGTCGGTGAACAACGCCCGCGGCGTGCTCGAGGCGATTCTCAAAAAACAATCCGAGTTCACCCGCACCCCGAAGCGCGGCGATCGCGCCGCGCAGACCGTGCGTTATGTTCCGGCCCGGACCTGGGTGCCGGTTATCGAGGCGTTATTCGCTTTGTATTTCCTGATCTGCCTCATGGATGCCTGCCTCGGCGGCCGCTGGACCTCCGTGCCATTCCTGGCGTTGTTCGTCGGGGGCTTCGTCTATGTCTCAGCTCTCTCACTGGCGGCGCGCTGGCGGCCGCTCAGCCTTTGGCAATCGACATCCACGAGCCATCTGGAGGCCCTCCAAAAAACCGGCTTGGCGATCTTGATTGCCCCAATGCTGTTCCTTAGCGGTTGCGCCACCGACACCCGCAATCAAATGATCATCAGCGCGGCCGATCAAAAAATGGTCGTAATCCGCGATGGCAAGCCCGCCCGCACCTATCCCGTCTCGACCTCGAAGTTCGGCCTCGGTGACAGACACGGCTCGTATGCCACGCCGCTTGGAAAATTGCGGATTAAGAAAAAAATCGGCGATGAAATGCCCGCAGGTGCTGTCTTCAAGGGCCGCGCGCCGACCGGCGAGGTTCTTCCGGTGAACGCACCCGGCCGCGATCCCATCGTCACACGCATCCTCTGGCTCGAGGGACTGGAACCCCGCAACCGGAATGCCTTTTCGCGCTACATCTACATCCACGGCACGCCGGAGGAGCGAAATATCGGTCGGCCCGTCAGCTTCGGCTGCATTCGCATGCGATCCTGCGATGTCATCGAATTGTTCGATTCCATCGGGGTGAACGCGCAGGTGTTCATCACACCGAAGCCGCTTCCTCGCTCGCTGGCTCAAGTCGGCGAAAACGCACAGACCGCAAATGCCCAAGGCGACAAGAGGTCGCTTTAATCGCTTCCAATAGTGAACTTGCACCGCGCCCATCGAACGCTAATCTTTTGCCATGTCTGAATCACCGGCCCGCATCGAAACCGTTTCCCCTCGTGAAATTGCGTTGAGATGATGGATGCCCCGAAGATTTCGATCATGAATCCGCTCGAGGAACGGATTCTCTACAAGTTCCGCAACAGCCTCCTGCTCGCCGAGGCGCTCACCCACCCGAGCATTTCGCTCGAGAGAAAAAGTTTTCCCTTCGACAACCAGCGCCTCGAGTTTCTTGGCGACGCGGTGATTCAAGTTTCCGTCACCGAACATCTCTTCCGGATGTTCTCCGATTTCGGCGAGGGCCAACTTACGAAACTCCGCACGCGCATCGTCTCGCGGCCCGCTCTGCGCGAGCGCGCGGCGGCGATTGATCTCGGCAGCTTCATCATGATGGGACGCGGCGAGGAGGCCAATGGCGGACGCGAACGCGCCTCCACGCTGGCTGATGCATTCGAGTCACTCGTTGGCGCGATTTATCTCGATGGGGGCTTCGACGCGGCGCGCATTTTCATCCTGCGCCAGATGGATAGCGTCTTCACCGAGATCGCGAACCAGCCCGAGGAGATCAACCCGAAGGGCTACCTTCAGGAAATCCTCCAAGCCATCCAGCCCACCGCGCCTGACTACCGCATCATCTCGCAAACCGGCCCGGAACATTCGAAAATGTTCATCTGTTGCGTTGTCTGGAACGGGATCGAGTTGGGTCAGGGCCAAGGCTGCAGCAAAAAAGAAGCCCAAGTCGCCGCCGCCCAAGTCGCCCTCGGCGATCGGCTGTGGGAGAGCGTAGGAACCAAACCCGCTCCCCGAAAAAAGAAAAAAAAGGTCAAATGATCTACCAACTTTCACTTCAAACCACAGGCCTCGCCGCTGGGATTTTGCTTCTGGTCTCCCACACCGTCGCTCTCGTCAATGCCGATGGCGCCATGCGTTTCGCCAAGGCCCTTCCCCGCTCTCGCGCCATGTCAGCGGTGTTGCTCGCAGCCGCTGCGGCCTGGGCTTTTGTGATGGTTCGCGATCTCGACCTCGGCGAATTCTCCCGCCTCCGTGGCGCGATGCTCATCGCCATCGTAGCCGGTGCGATTCTCTCGTGGATGTATGTCGAGGAGTTCCTGGCCGTCCGCGCCTTGGGAATGCTCCTTCTGCTGGCAGCCGAGCCTTTGTTGGAATCCGCCATGCTGCGCAACGAATCCAGCCGACTCCTGCTCACCCTGCTTGCCTACCTTTGGGCCACGGCCGGATTGTTTTTCGTCGGAATGCCCTACCTGCTGCGTGACGCGATCAGTTGGTTCACCGCAAATCCCATCCGCTGGAAAATCTCCTGCGTCGGCGGCATCGCTTACGGCGCGGCCCTCATCGCCTGCGCCAGCCTCTGGTGGTAGCGCGGCTTATCTCCTATAATTCCCACCCATGAACGACAGCATTCAGCGGCTGACCCGCGAGATTTGTGCATTTCGTGACGCGCGGGACTGGGCGCAATTTCACAACCCGAAGGAAATGGCCGTCGCCATCACCGCCGAAGCGGGGGAACTACTCCAACATTTCGTCTGGCAAAACGCGGAGCAATCCCTCGCGCGCGTGGCCGAGCGTCGCGATGAACTCGCCTCCGAGATGGCTGATGTGGCGATCCTGCTTTTCGAGATGGCGAATGACTGTGGCATCGACCTCGCCCAGGCCATGCGCCAAAAGCTCGCGCGCAACGAGCAGCGTTACCCGGTCGACAAAGCGCGCGGCTCGAACCGCAAATACAACGAACTTTGAGCGAGCTGACCCCTCACCGCCGCCGGCCCCGCTACTCGGGAAAATACCCGCGCCGTTTCGAGGAGAAATACAAGGAACTCGATCCCGAAAAGCACCCCGAGACCATCGCCAAGGTTCTCGCTTCCGGCAAAACGCCCGCCGGTTCGCATGTTCCAATAATGGTTCCGGAAATCCTCGAAGCGCTCGATCCCAAGCCGGGCGACCTCGCGGTGGATTGCACCCTGGGCCGTGGCGGACACACGCGAGAAATTCTCCGCCGCATCCTTCCCGGCGGCCGCCTTCTCGGCCTCGACGCCGACCCGATCGAGCTTCCAAAAACCGAAGCGCTCCTGCGCGCGGAGGGCTTCGGGGAAGATTGTTTCACGGCGAAGCAATCCAACTTTGCCGGTCTGCAAGCCGCTCTGGTTGGTCATGGCGCGGATGTGATCCTCGCCGATCTCGGTGTTTCCTCGATGCAACTCGACAACCCGGGGCGTGGCTTCACGAGCAAGCACGCCGGCCCGCTCGATATGCGAATGAACCCCTCGCGGGGCATTCCGGCGTCAAAATGGTTGGAGCGCATCCGGCCCGAGGCTTTCGCCGAAATCCTCCGCGACAACTCCGATGAACCTCACGCCGACTTGCTCGCGCCGGTGCTGGCGGGTCGAACCTTTTCCTCAACCATCGACTTCGCCAAAGCCATCCGAGAAGCGCTCGCCGCCCGCCCGGAGACCGAGGTGAAAAAAACGGTGACGCGTGTTTTTCAAGCCGTGCGCATCGAGGTGAACGAAGAGTTCGCGGCGCTCGATGCGCTTCTGCGCTCGCTTCCCTTTTGCCTTCAGCCCGGCGGGCGCATTGCGATTCTTTCGTTCCACTCCGGCGAGGACCGCCGGGTGAAGAAGGCTTTTCAGGCTGGTCACCGCGAGGGCATTTACTGGGAGATTGCGCGCGATGTCATCCGGGCGAGTCCCGGCGAGTGCCATGCCAACCCCCGTGCGACCTCGGCCAAACTCCGCTGGGCGCGCCGCTGAAAATCCGGTTGCGATCACCCGTTTTTTCCATTTCCGTGGCCCTGATGTCATTTCTTCGCCTGCTCTCCGTTTTGATCCTCGCAGCGCTTGCCGCTGCATGCTCCACGACTCCCGCACCAACCGAAAAGGCAGCTGCAGCATTGCCGCCTCCCATAGCCGCTTCGCCAGCGGGTGCGACGGAAGTTTGGCCAGCGAATGCCCCGGAAATCCTCGCACAATCCGCGATCCTCATCGATGCACGCAGTGGGAAGGTTCTCTTTCAAAAAAACGCCGATGCCCAACGCCCCGTCGCCAGCACCCAAAAACTCCTCACCGCCTTGCTTGTCGCCCGCGCTGGAAATCTCGATGAGGTCATCACGATCGCCCGCCCGGAAACCCTCGCTGAGCCGACGAAGCTTGACCTCAAGGTCGGCGAACGCTACCCGCGCCGCCAACTTCTCGAAGCCGTCATGGTGAAAAGCATGAACGACGCCTGCGCCGCGCTGGCCCGCGACCACAGCGGTTCGGAATCTGCTTTTGCCGAGAAAATGACGGCCACCGCCGCCGCGCTTGGCGCCAATTCCTCCCATTTTGCAAACAGCAATGGCCTCCCCGCCGATCAATTTTCGACCGCGCGCGATATCGCCCGCATCGCTTTTTACGCTTACCGGAATCCTGAACTCCGCGAGATGATGCTGAAAAAAGAATCCCGCTTCCGCCACAACAACGGCCGCGTTTCTGTGCTCGAAGCGACAAACTTTCTCCTCAGCCGTTCGCCCGCTTTCAACGGCATGAAGACCGGCTACACAAACGCCGCAGGGCGGTGCCTCGTTTCCAGCGGTCGCCTCAATGGCCGCGAAGTGATCCTCGTGCAACTCGGCAGCAAAACGAAACACATCTTCAACGATGCCGCCCGCGCGATGGCCTGGGCTCCGGCTGCTCCAGTCTTCTTCGCCAGTGGAGGAAATACCGCGATTGGCGATTCGGTGTTTTAATTTCAGCGCGAAATCTCGATCGCGCCCATTTGTTGGGAGAGCCCCCAGAACGGAACGAGCACGCGCTTCTCGAGCGATCTGGCTGCGCGGATGGTGTTCCACGCACAGGTCGCCGTGAAGGCTTCAAAAGGCGATGAGCCGCAGGCGTTCGAAAGCGTTCGGCCTGCCAAGGCTTTTCCTACCACCGAGCGCGTCCAATTTCCCGCCGTGTCGGCGACAGGCAGCGAGGAATCGAATTCGGCGAGGAGGTTTTCTGCGGCCACAGCTGCTTGGGTCCGGTTGCGGAAGCTGAATCCATCGGCGATGCGGTCGATATGTGCGAGGGCATCGGGGGATTTTTTACCGAGCAGAATCGCACCGGCTCCTTCGGCGACGGCGGTTTCGGGCTGACTGCGAAACCATCGCGCCGACTGCATCACATCCAGAAAGATGCGATCGAATTCCTCGCCGCCCACGACAATCACATGCTCGACATCGCCGTTGGCAAGCCAGAGCGCCGCACTGCGCAGAGCCGAACTCCAGCAAGAGGTGTCGCCTGTTTGGGAGTAAACGGGGCCACCGATTTTAAGTTCGGAAACGACATGGCTGAGCGGGGTATTGACGACTGTCTCGGGGAAAAGAATCGGACTCGCGAAGCGTCGGCCATCGGTCGTGAGGCCTTTGTAAAAGCGGACGGAGTAAACAAGACACCCGATGAAAAACGCGCCCACGAGTCCCACGCGAGCGGGGTTGATGTCAGGGCGGGACTCGAGGATTTGGGCAACGGCTTCGATGAGGTGGTGCGAGAGCGGGCTGGCTCGACGAAGCCTCGGCCGCATCCGCCAGCGGTTGAACGGCTCGGCGGCGAGATCGATCGTTGCAACCTCGCGAGTGATGTCAGGATTTGTGATCTGGGGAACGCGGCGGCGGGGCCAATCCGCTTCCAGAGCAGCGGGGCCGGTTCCTCCCGGGCAGGAAACGCCGACGGCCAAAATGGAAATCGGGTCCCTCATGCGGCGGCAAGGAGGAGGGCGGCATTCGACCCGCCGAAGCCGAGGTTCACACTCAAGACGACGGGTTTTTCCAAAACCTCGCCGGGCTGCGCGAGCCATCCCGCGACTTCGGGGATGGGAGTGGTGGTTTTGATCTGCGGAGGGATGCGGCGGGTTTGCAGCGCAAGGAGGGAAAACACAGCCTCGAGGGTTCCAGCGGCGCCAAGCGTATGGCCGATAGCAGCCTTTGTGGAGACGAGGCGCGGGGGAGGATTTCCTGCAAACACTCGAGCGAACGCAGCTGCCTCGGCGCTGTCATTAAAAGGCGTTCCGGTGCCATGGGCGTTGATGTGTCCGATGGCTGAGGGATCAAGCCCGGCCTGATCCAACGCGTGGCGGATACAAACTTCGAGCGGCGCGCCTGTGGGGTCGGGTTGGGTGATATGGTGCGTGTCGGTCGTGTGGCCGTAGCCGACGATCCGGCCTTTAGATTTCGCCCCTCGAGCGGCGGCGTGTGCGGCCCTTTCGATCACCAAAAACGCAGCGCCCTCGCCGAGCATGAGGCCACGGCGGTTCATATCGAATGGGCGACACTCATCTGGCGCCAACGCCTGCAGGCAATCGAAGCCGCAGTAGACCAATTCGCAGAGCGCTTCAAAACCTCCCGCCAGCACGATGTCGGCAAATCCTCCCCGCACGAGATCGGCAGCGTGGCCGATGGCGTTTGCCCCGCTCGCGCAGGCGTTCGAGACAACCATCGCGGGGCCCGTGAACCCGAGGCTTTGCTGGAGGTCGGCGACCTGTTGCTGGGCGGGATACCGCGAGACGAGGGAGGATTGATGGCGAGTATTTCCCGCCCACACGCCCTTGAGGAAGGCTTCGCCGAGTTCCATGCCGTTCGCGGTTGTGCTGAGTGACATTTCCAAGCGGGGAAAAACCGAACGCCCATTTGCATCTAAAATTCCTGCATCCCGCATGGCCTCCTGCGCGGCGGGTAGCGCCAAATGGGCGGCGCGACTCAAGCGCGACACGCTCTTTTTTGGCAGCCAATCGATTTTCGGCATCACAGCCTCCGCGCCTTCGACAACCCGGCATCCCTCAACAGGAATGCACGAGATCGGCGCTCGGGCCCCCTCGCCGGAGACAAGTCGCGACCAAGTGGACTCCGTGTTTCCACCCAATGGCGAAACACAGCCCCAGCCTGTGACGACGATCTCGTTCGAAGATTCCACGGCGCGAAAACTACCGGCGATCCTTGCGCGGGGGAATTTTCAATTTGCAGGCACAAGCTGGCGGCTCAGCGTAATGCGTCCCCGGGCCACGGCGTGTTCGCCGGACGAGGTCTCGAACTCAAATTGCGCAAGCGGCCCCAACTCGCGCACCAACTTCACGCGAATGTCGAGGGTTTCGCCGGGTCGCGCGGCGGCGAGAACCCGCATCGCATCGATTGAGGCCACGAAGAGCGGCGTTTTTTCGGCCCCGGCTGCGGCGTGCATCCAAAATGCCCCGCAGGCCTGCGCGGCGGATTCCATCAACAGCGCGGCGGGAACAAGCGGATCGCCGGGAAAGTGGTCTTTGAAAAACGCCAAGCCGGGATCGAGATACCAGCGGCCCTTGCCGGTATCGCCCTCGATGGCGAAGTCATCAAGAAACCGGAAACCCGGCCCGTGCGGAGTGTGGGGCGTATTCATTTTTCCAAGCGTGAGAAGTGGTGCCACTGATCGGGGTGGCGGGCGAACATTGGCACAAGATGGTCGAGCGCAAGCCGCCGGGTGAAGTGCGCCAGCGTGGCCTCGCGACCCTCGGGGAGCCACTCGGGAAACATCGGCGGGTCGGCGTGGATCTCGAATTTGCCATCGGGCTGGCGTGTGATCGAGACCGCCACCAGCGGGGCTCCGGAGAGTAGCGACAAAAGAACCGGCGAGGTGGAAAAGGGAATTTTGCCATGCGGCAGATCAACCGTGATGGTGTTCGCATCAAATGGCCGGTCGCAGAGGAGCGCGACCATCGCGCCATTGCGGAGATAGCGCGTGATTTCGACAGCCGAGAAGGCGTCCCCTCCGACCACGACGGTTTCAACTCCCCAGCGTTTGCGGAAATTCGCGCGCCAGTCGGTGAGTTCGGAGGAGGGTTCGGGCAGGGTGAGCGCCGTGATCGGATAGCCCATCTGCGACATCACGAGCCCGCCGAGTTCGAAAAAACCAAGGTGTCCTGTGACAAAAAGGCAGCCCTTCCCCAGACTGCGCGCGTTTTCGATATGCTCAATGCCGGATTTTTTCCCCAGCATGTCCAAAACCTCGGCGGGGTCGGTCGCCGCCAATTCGGTGTATTCCCGAAAATTCAACGCCTGCTGGATGCAAAGCCGCACCGCGTTCGCCTGGGTGGCTTTTTCGGGGTCGAGCAGGGCGATGTTCGCCCGAATATCGCGCAGCACCCGGGGATGAGTGATCGCGTAGCCGAACCCAATTAGGCGGGCGACAAAATAGCTGAATCGCCTGCCAAAGCGGCGGCGCCCCCAAATTCCCAGCTCAAACCCGCCGGGCCGGTAGAATGTTTTGTAAAATTTGGCGGCACGGTAATCACGAGGGGATGAATCCATGCAGAAAAACCCTCAAGCCGTTGGGGCGAGGTGACGGGTGATCCAATCGCGGAGGACGCCGAGGCTTTGCAAGGCGTCGCGGGCAGTGGTCGCATCGCCGATTGTGATGCCGTATTTTTTCTCGACCGCGATGATGATTTGGAGAGCGTCGAGCGAATCGAGGCCGATGCCTTCGGCACCGAACAACGGCGTATCCTCACCGATCGAGGCGGGGTCGGTTTTAAGCATGACATTCTCCGCAAGAAGGGCGCGGAGGGTTTCGATGGAGACGGCCTCGGGGGAACTCATTTCAAGGGGAGAAACAAGCGCTCAAGCCGAGTCGAGGACGAAGGAAAAACCATGGTCACGGACGCTAGCCAGAAGGGCTTCGAGTGTGCAAGCACGCTGTCCCTCGCGCATTCCGGGCAGGTGGCTGTCGTGCAAAAGAACGATCCCGCCGGGCTGGAGCGCGGTTGTGATTTTTCGAACAACGCGGGCGGGATCGTGGGGCACGCCGTCGTTGCCGGAGGCCGACCAGCCGGTGAGTTTCAACCCAAATTCTCGCGCGGCGAGGTGGACGAACGGGTTTGCCATTCCGACGGGAGCGCGAAACCGCGTCGGATCACATCCTGTCACTTCACGGATCGCGGCGGAGCAACGAGCGATCTCTCGGCGGGCACGGCGCGGGCCAGCGGCCCAAAAGCTGGCGGAGGGGTGAGAATATGTGTGGTTCTGCACCAAATGACCCTCGTCCCGCATCCGGCGGCACAGCTCGGGGTGGGCAGCGGCTTTTTTGCCGATCACAAAAAACTCCGCCTGCACTTCCTTGCGGGCGAGGAGATCGAGAATTTGAGGAGTTTGGCGGGGATCGGGGCCGTCATCGATCGTAAGGCGGAGCTGCGGACCAGTCGCAGCAAAACGGTTTTCAACGGAGCCGAACCACGAGGAATTCCGAACAATGCAGGGGAAAACCAGCAGCCACCCGAGGAGGGCACGCGGAAAGCCGTCGCGGGTCATGGTTGCGAGATTTTGGGTAATCGGAAAATCCTGTCCCTGTCGCGTCCGAGGTTTTGGCGATAGTAGCTCTCCAGGCGCCGCGAAAGGTCGCGCGCCGTTTCCGCAGGGTTGGGACGGAAGATTTCTCCGACCGAAAAGCGAAACTTGATCGGCTCGGTGGTGGCTTTGAAAAACGAATATCCCTTCCCGAGAAAGAGCGAGTTTGTCTCGATGAAAACCGTGCGGATTGGCGCGCGAGCTTTGACGGCGAGCAAGGCCGGGCCATCGTGGAAGGGATTCAGCGCGCCGCGCGTGGTGCGGG
>Ga0315904_10012810_pt1 | contig 10560 bp, 6 predicted proteins | sample LakEriMetagenome_6_FD_203529 | JGI IMG/M metagenome (GOLD analysis project Ga0315904, IMG submission 203529) | Freshwater fungal communities from buoy surface, Lake Erie, Ohio, United States - Buoy 12 MA120 | ecosystem: Environmental > Aquatic > Freshwater > Lake | place: USA: Lake Erie, Ohio... | reverse complement strand
CGAGTTGGCCCAGCGCTTTGCCCGCATGAAGCAGGAAGATCGCTCGCAGCTGGTTGGCGAATTGGTCGGAAAGGTCGATGCAGAACTCGAAAAAATCCTGCTTCCCCAGCAGCGGAAGCGGCTGCGCCAGATCAGCCTGCAGAGTGTGGTTCCCGCAAATAATCAAGGTTTAGCCCCATTTTACGCAGTTCTTGGCAACGCCAGCTACTGCGAACACCTCGGGATTTCCGGGGAGACTGCGAGCCGACTGCAGGCCAAGCTGCGCGAAGAGAATGAAAAGTTCCGCGCGGAAGTTGACCGACTGAGAGCGGCCTCGCTGGAACGTGTGCTCGACACACTCACATCCGCCGAACGCGAAGCCCTGACCGAAGGGCTCGGAACCGCCTTCGATTTCGGAGGCTACGAACTTGGCCGAGGTGGAGTCTTCCGCAACGCGGACGACAAATAGCCTCGCCTCACTTTCTTCACCGGAAACTTCTTTGCGGTGCGCTGCACCGCCCGTTAATTCCTCGCGCTGTGGGGCGCCCACAGGCCGACCGAAGACGGTCATTGGCTTCATTCAGCTCTCATCCAAACTTCATCGGATCTCCGAGGATTTTTAACGAGCGCTCGATAGTCTGATTGGCTGCTATCGCTGTCGCAGATGGCAGTCGGAGTATTTCAATCTTTCTGAGGAGTCCCATCGATGACCATTTTTGATCCGTTCAAGCTCGGCGCCGGCTGGCGCGGTGCTTGCTCGCGAAACTGCCTGCAACTGGCAGTCGCGATTGCGGTCGCTTGCACGCTGCTTTGTGCGGGCGACCTTTCTGCCCAAGGCAAGCCGGGCGGTAAGGCGCGCGTTCGCAAGCCAAGCGTGCGCGAAGCGTTGCAAGTTGTCGCCTTTGACAACTTCGAAGACACCCATGCGTTGATGGAGCCGTTCACCGTCGCCGTCAATCCGCCGCCAGTGTTTGCGGATGGCACGGACTGGACCAACGAGATCCCCGACTGGACGATTAACAACAGCACGATGGGTGCACCCGGCAGCTGCCTCGAAGGCGCGTACGACGGCTGGACCGCCATGGACGTCAATTCCTGGATCGCCCAGCAAGGTGTTCAGGCCGGGCGAACCGCTTTGGGCCCCGTGGGCGATCGGAACGTTGCCCTGGTCGCTGACCCGGATGCATACGATGACTTCAACGGCGATGCCAACAACTTGTTCAACTCTTACATCAGCCGGACCTATCCGCTGACCGGTGACTTGAGCAACCTTGAAGTCTACTTTGACTACGAATTCGCCTATGAAGACAACCAGCGCGGAACGGTAGAAGTCTCATTTGACGGCGGCACGACTTGGCAGATGCTCTTGGATCTGAAGAGAGTCGATGGCGTTCCCGCCAACAACTTTGTCCAAGTCGGGATTGGCGAGAGCTTCTCCGCTGCCAACGGCGACTTCACTCCCTCGGGCAATTCGATGATTCTCCGGATTGGCTGCCTCGACGGCACCAACAACTGGTGGTTTGCCCTCGATAACATCGGCGTTCGGGTCAACGAAGCCGGCGGTAGCGACTATTTCGACGACTTCGAAAACCTCGCTGAAACGATGGTTCCCTTCGAAGTCGCGACTCCTCCCACTGCTCCGGTCACCAGATACGACGGAACGGACTGGACGGATCAGATCCCGGCCAACAATCCAGTGGTCGGCGCCGAGTTCTGGACTGTGGACAACAGCCAAACCCCGGGCTTCTCCCGCGAAGAAGGCTTTAACGGCTGGCGCGCTCTGGACGTGAAGTGCTGGGTCAATGAACAGGGTGGACAAGGTCGCAGCTTGCTCGACTTGGGCTCCTTCAATGCCAATGCCGCGCTGGTGGCTGATGGCGATGCCTTCTACGACTACGACCGCAATCTGGAAAACACGGGTCGCGCACCCGGCAATTCGTTCAACACCTACATCAGCCGAGTCTACGATCTCAGCGGCTACGACAACCGGACCCTGCAGATCAGCTTCGCGATTGAGCTGCGGGCCGAGTCGAATCAAATGGGCCTCGTCGAAGCTTCATTTGATGGCGGTGCCACTTGGGTGCCGCTCCAGGAAGTCGTGACCACCGGCCGAGCTACTGGGAATGTCCCAGCCGTCAAGGTCGTCGAAGTGGCCGACGGCCAATACCTCCAGGAACTCCGGACGTACAACGCTTCGTTGACTGACTCCGCGACTCCGCAGGCCCTGAAGTTTCAGGCCGGCCAGAGCAACAAGATGATCTTGCGATTCGGTTACCTCCGCGCCGGTAACAACTGGTGGATGGCTATCGACGACGTCAAGGTCGAAGCCGAGGCGATCACTTGGGTCAAGGGTGATGCAGACGGCAACGGTGTCGCTGACTTCGGTGATATCGATCCGTTCATCCTCGCCTTCTTTGACCCGGATCTTTTCGCCAGCACCTATCCCAATGTCAATCCCACCGTCCAACTCGACTTCAATGGTGATGGATTGTTCAACTTCGACGATATCGATGGCTTTATCAACGTGTTGTTCGGGAACTAGTTTCTGACTGGCCACCGGCAACAAGGCTGCGCGATTGCGATGGTACTTGGAGGGCACGGTGGGCAGAGGCCCTGACCGGCCTCGCCCACCTGCTTTTTGCCACTGCCGCAATCACCTGCCATTTCCAATCCGTTTTGTCTTTTCAGTTATTTTCCGTTTCACAACTTGAGTTTAGAATTCCATGAAAAAAGCACTACTCTTCATCGCTCTGGTCTGCCTGTTTACAGGTAGCGCGCAGGCTGACATCAAGTTCAGTACCAGCGCCACCAATGCCAATGCGGGCTCCAACTTGAACCTGATTGCCGGCCAGTCCGGTTCGATGTACGTCTTTGTCTCCACCGCAGCAGGAAGCATTCTGCGCGGCGTGAACATCAACATCCTGAGCAGCAATACGCCTGTTCTCCAAGCGACATCCCACCTGATTGAAAATCCGGGGGCACGCTGGAGCAACGTCTCAGCCGGCACACTGGGCGACTTGGTAACCAACGCTAACGCCCTCGACTTCTTCGGCACCAGCGGTGGAGTCGGCACGACTGGCCAAAACGATTTCGTGCTGTTCAGCACCGTGACCTTTAATGCCACAGCCATTGGAACGACCAACCTGAGCTTCACTGAAGGGAGCAACGGGGTCCGCTATCGCGGTAACGTGAATGCCTGGACTGGCTGGGCCAAAGGCACTGGCACCGTCAATGTTTCGGCCGTGCCCGAACCGAACTCGGCCATCGTGATGGGTCTGGCAGCATTGACCGCCGGCGCTCTGCGCCGTCGACGCCGCTAGGCTTGAACGCCAGCTAACCAGGACCGGGCTGTCGTGAACTCGGCCGACAGTCGGCCCGGATAAGCCCAGAAGACAACTCGATTGACTTCCTTGTGTCTTCACCTTTCCGATGCGGGGGGTGGTTGCTCCGGCGGCCGCCCCTCGCATTTTTTCATCAGCCCCGAAACCTCCTCTTCCTGCAATCTTCACTGTTCCTTTTTCAAACGTTCAGCTTCCAAGACTAAAGTTCAAATCGACTGGTCACCACGAACTCCCGCCGGTGCCATTTCGACTGGGTTAACTGGTCTTTGAGCCGCGTGTTTGCCACTCCCGCTTACTACGGGTAGGCTGCGACAATCGCCAAGGCCTGCGAGCAGGAGCAACTGATTCGCAGTCCCGTCTTTCCATAATTCTTGCTGTAAGGATTCAGCTCTGATGCGAACCCTGCATTGCCTCTGTTTGGTTTGGCTGTTCTGTCTTCCACTCCCGACTACGGCCCACGATGGACCGGATCCTGTCTGCCACTGGACCTTCAACGAAAAGCAAATCGACGGGCAAAAGCTCAAGGCGCGATTGGGACCAGATGGTACTTTCAGCGAAGCGCCCCGAATTGTCCCGGACCCTTGGGGCCAGTCAGCCTATTTTCATGGCCGTCAAATGGAGTGCCTGCTCGCGACCGACCACCGGGCCGTCCAGAGCTTTCTGCCAACCAAGGACTTTACGGTCTCGGCCTGGGTCGTGATCGACCAACCCGAGGAGTGGGGCGGTTTTGCCGGGGTCATTCAGGATAACGGCGATGCCGAATCGGGCTGGATCCTGGGCTACAACCAGGACGTGTTCACTTTCGGCCTCGCCACGAAAGGCGCGGATGACGGCGACGGGAAGATGACCTACCTGAATGGCAAAACCAAATTCGAGCCAGGCAAGTTCTATCACGTCGTTGGCGTTTACGATGGCCAGCAGATGCAGCTTTTCGTCAATGGCCGACTTGATGGCCAATCGACCGAGCAAACGGGCGAGGTGCTTTATCCCGAGTCCGCTCCGCTGGTACTCGGAGCCTACCACGACCGAAATGAGTTCTACTCGCTTCGCGGGAAGCTCCGCGAGGTTGCGCTTTACCACCTCGCCGCCAAGCCCAAGTGGGTCGAAGGCGAATTCGCCCATCAAAAGGACCTGGTGGAATATGTCTCCAAGCCGGTCGCCGGGGGACTCGACTTCATCGTCCGTCCGTTCCTGCAGTATGGCACGGAAACTGGCATGACCGTCGTCTGGCAGACGACCGCAGAGGCCAAGAGCCGCGTCCAGTGGGGCGAAGACAATCAGTGCCGCAACAGCCAAGCGGCTACCAGCAACGGAACGATCCAGACTGCCCGGATCGAGGGCCTCCAGACTGACACTCAGTATTTTTATCGTGTTGTCTCCGAAACTGAGGATGGTCAAGTTCTCGAGTCTGATCCTTCGACCTTTCAAACCGCGGCCGGACGCGGCAAGGCGGTGTCCTTTGCCGTGATCGGCGATACCCAGAAGAATCCCAAAGTGGCGGGCGCGATTGCCGAACTCGCCTGGGCCCAGCGGCCCCACTTCGTGATGCTGGCCGGAGATTTGGTTGACCAGGGCAAGAAGGACTCCGATTGGCGAGAGGAATTCTTCCCTTCGATGAATGTCCTGATTTCAAGGATTCCGCTGTTTCCTGTCTTGGGAAACCACGAGCAAAATGCCAAGAACTACTTTGACTACATGGCCCTGCCCGATCCGGAGTACTACTACAGCTTTTCCTACGGGGATGCGGACTTTTTCATGATCGATTCCAATCGGAAAGTTGACGCGGAAAGCGAACAATATCGCTGGCTGGAAGAGAAACTCGCGGCCTCAACCGCCACTTGGAAGTTCGTCTGCCATCATCACCCCCCTTACTCATCGGACGAGAACGACTACGGCGATCTCTGGAAGACCAACCAGAGCACCCGGGGCGATCTTCGCGTCCGGCAAATGGTGCCCCTGTATGAGAAGTACGGTGTTGACATTGTCTGGACCGGACACATTCACTCCTACGAGCGAACCTGGCCGCTCAAAGATAACGAGGCCGTTGATGCCGGTGGAACCATTTACATGATCACCGGGGGCGGTGGCGGTGGACTGGAGACGGCTGGACCTTATCGCCCCTTTTTCCAGAACAACGTCCGCCGCGGTCACCATTACGTGATGGTCCATATCAATGGCAAGACACTGGAACTCCGCTCCTACACACTCGATGATCGGCTGTTCGATACGACAAAAATCACGAAACAGTGAACGCGACGATTCGAGGAACATCGCGAGGCGATTTCTGATCAAACGAACCTCCTCAATCCGCTCCTAGACAATCCCCTGCACTACCTCGCCATGAACGTCGGTGAGGCGGAAATCGCGGCCCTGGTAGCGGAAGGTCAGACGCTCGTGGTCGATTCCCAGTTGGTGCAGGATCGTCGCCTGCAAATCGTGAACATGCACCGGGTCCTTGGCCACTGAATAGCAAAAGTCGTCCGTCTCTCCGTAGCTGTGACCAGGACGGAAACCGCCTCCCGCAAGCCAAACGCTGTAGCACTTGCCGAAGTGATCCCGGCCATGTCCTCGGGGATTGTTGATGTCGCCTTGGATGAAAACGGTCCGGCCGAATTCAGTTCCCCACAAGACAATCGTGTCATCAAGCATCCCGCGCTGCTTGAGATCGCGGACCAATGCGGCTGCAGGCTGGTCCGTGTCGCGGCATTGCTCCGCCAGCTGGTAGCTGAGGTTATTGTGCTGGTCCCAACCGGAATGCATCAGCTGGACGAACCGCGTACCCCGTTCAAGGAGTCGCCGAGCGATTAGACAATTGCGGGCAAAGGAGCCCGGCCGCTTCACATCCGGTCCGTACAGCTCGAGGACATGCGCGGGCTCCTGCTCAACCTCCAGCAAATCGGGGACGCTGGTCTGCATCCGGAAAGCCATTTCATACTGGGAAATCCGCGTATCGATCTCGGGATCACCAGAAAGACTGAGATGCTGGCGATTCAGCTCGGCGAGGTCATCCAGCGCGGCGCGGCGCAGTTCGCGCGGCAGCCCTTGTGGGTCGCGAAGGTAGAGTACCGGGTCGGCGCCGCTGCGAAAACGAACGCCCTGGTACTTGGAGGGAAGAAAGCCGCTGCCCCAGTAATAGTCAAAAAACAATTGCCCGCAGGTCTTCCCAACATCGGACGAGGTCATCACGACAAACGAGGGCAACTCGCTGGTCAGCGTTCCCAAGCCATAGGTCATCCAGGCCCCAAGGCTGGGGCGACCGGGAATCTGGCTTCCCGTCATGAACAGCGTTACCCCGGGGGCATGATTGACGGCTTCGGTATACATCGAGCGCACGAGACAGATGTCATCAGCAACTCCACCTGTGTGGGGCAGGAGTTCCGAAAGCCAGCGGCCCGAGTCGCCATACTGCCGAAACGGTTTGAGCGGCGGGAGAATCTTGTAACTTCCCTGAGAGGCCGTCATGGTCGAAAGTCGCGTCCCTTTGCGGACGGACTCGGGCAATTCCTGCAGCCGCATTGCCTCCAGACCCGGCTTGTGGTCAAACAGGTCGACATGCGACGGTCCCCCACCCTGCCAGAGGACGATCATCCGTTTGGCTTTGGGCGGATGATGGGGCAAACCGGAAAGCGGAGCCGAACCATCTCGCAGTTCTCCCTCGCGGCTGCCACCAGCCTGGGCTTCCTCCCCAAGCAACTGGGCGATCGCGGCCAGACCAATCCCGTGGCCAAAACCCTGGAGCAGCGATCGCCGGGTGAATTGTTGAGCCAGTTCCGTGAGTGGGTTCATCGCTGTTTCTCGTTTCGGGACGGAACCAGCCGCGTGACTATTCTCGAGTCAGGGCTTCGTCCAGATTAAAAATCGTCAGACAAACGTTGGTCAGGGCCGCGAGCTCGATTGGATCCGATTCCGCCGGTACCTCGCTCGCTCCGATTCCAATAAACTCGCGCGCCTGTTCCGGAGCAGCCGCGAACAACTCCCGCCCCTTGGCCAATTGCCGCTCAAAAACCGCGAGCTCACTGGCGCTGGGCTGGCGGGCACAGACTCGCTCAAAGGCTGTCGCGATTCGCTCTTTGTCTGAGCCAGCCTCACGTTGAACGGTGCTGGCGAGCAGGCGTGACGCTTCTACCCAGGTCTCATCATTCAGTGTCGTGAGCGCGTGCAGCGGGGTGTTGGTGATGGTCACCCGGACCTTGCAGGCTTGGCGGCTGCCGGCATCAAACATGTTGCCGGGCCCGACCGTGCGTCGCCAGAAGGTGTAAAGACTGCGGCGGTACAGATCCGGACCGCTGGAGAGCGGATAGGAAAAGTCGCGCTCTTTCGTGATGGCAAGGCTGTCCCAGATATCGGGCGGCTGGTAAGGGTAAACCGGTTTGCCGCCAAACTGAAGATTGAGCTGACCGCTGGCTGCCAGTGCCAGATCGCGGAGAAGTAACGAGGAGAGCCTGAACCGGGCTGCCCGCGCGAAGAACTCGTTGGCCGGGTCTCGCTCCAGCAATTCCGGGCGCAGATGAGAGCTTTGCCGGTACGTGCTGCTGGTGACGATCAACCGGTGGAGATGTTTCATGTCCCAGCCGCTTTCGCGAAACTCGACCGCCAGCCAGTCAAGGAGTTCCGGATGCCGGGGCGGTTCGCTTTGCAAGCCAAAGTTCTCGGGAGTTTTGACCAGCCCCTGGCCCCAATAATGTTGCCAAAAGCGATTTACCTGAACGCGAGCCACGAGCGGGTTTTCGGCGGATACCAACCACTGGGCCAAACCGAGCCGGTTGTGCGGGGCGTCGGCAGGAAGCGGCGGCAAGACTGCGGGAGTGTTCGCGGTGACTGGATCACCCGGCATTTCATAATTGCCGCGTTGCAGAATGCGCGTCTCGCGCGGCCGGGCGTCGGACATGACCATCACCTTGGCGAGCGACTCGCGAAATTGATCCCGCGCCTGATCGGCGGCGATCAGCTCGCGACGCACCGTGAGGAGTGGCTCCGGCGCGGCGTGGTCGAGGAAGTGGCGCCGCAAACGCATTTTCTGCTCATCGTTCCGCTGCTCCGCTGGAACCCGAGCCAACTCGATGATTTCCGCTGGCACTTGCCCTGCGGTGGGCGGCGCCTGGCCTTCCAGCGGCGGCTGGGGCGATTCGGCACTTTCCAGCTCGGACAACCAACAGGCGTAATGCAGGGCGGTTTCCGGCGACGGCTCCAATCCCTCGTATTGCTGCCGCAGTTGCCGAGCCCGAGCTTCCAGTTCCGCGAGTTGGTTTCGCTGTTCGAGGGTGCCGGTGTAAATAAATGGGTCGGCAATCCGATACTGACTCCCTCCAGGCGGTACGCCGCTTTCGGGAACGTTGTTGAAAAAGGCGAAGAAGCTGTAGTAATCCTGCATCGTCAGCGGATCGTACTTGTGATCGTGACACTGGGCGCAGGCGAGGGTCAGCCCCAGCCAGTTCGTCGCCGTGACATCGACCCGGTCGAAGACAATCACATTCCGCTGTTCCTCAGGGATGGCGCCGCCCTCCCCATTCAGCAGATGACAGCGATTAAAGCCTGTCGCGACTTGCTGTTCATGCGTTGGCTTCGGGAGCAGGTCGCCAGCCAGTTGCTCGATGGTGAATTGGTCAAAAGGCATGTTCGTGTTGAGCGCATTCACGACCCAGTCGCGCCACACGTACTGGTGCGTGTCGCCGTCCTGTTGAAAACCGTTGCTGTCGGCGTAGCGGGCTGCCTCGAGCCAAGGCAGCGCCATGCGCTCTCCATAATGCGGGTTGGCGAGGAGGCGTTCGACTTGCCGCTCATAAGCATCGGGGGCGGTGTCGCTGAGGAACGCCTCGAGCTCTGCCGGGGTCGGTGGGAGTCCGATCAAGTCCAGAGAGAGGCGACGGAGCAGAGTGGCCCGGCCAGCCTCAGGCGAGGGGACAAGTCCCTCTCGATTTAAGCCGTTCAGAACAAACGCATCGATGGGGTTTCGAACCCAGTCAGCGGGAGTGGCCAGCGGCACCGGCGGACGCTGGGGCGGGACAAACGCCCAGTGGGGCGTCGTTTTGGCTCCCGCGTCGATCCACTTGCCGAGCGTGGCAATCTGTTCGGGTGAAAGTGGCCGCTTGTGGTCTGGCGGAGGCATCAGCTCGTCTTCGTCGTCGCTGAGCAGGCGCCTGACGAGTTCGCTCTCCTCGCTCTTGCCGGGCACGATGATCTCGCCGCCGGCGGCCAAGAGCCCCGGAATGTCGTCCAGTCGCAAGTCTGCCGCCCGGGCCTGCGAATCGGGACCGTGGCAGGCAAAGCAATGGTTCGAGAGAATCGGCAGGACTTGGCGGTTGTAGTCCGGGCTCTGGGCAACAAGGTCGCTCGCCCCAGTTGCGGTCAGCATCAAGCCGAGCACCCAGATAAGCACGCGAAGCGTTTGTCGTTCAATCGCGTGATTCATTGGTACATCAACACACTAAGGATGAAGGAAGGGATTCAGGCTGCCGCTGGCCGCTCAAAAAGTCTCTTTAGAATAATCCAAACGGGCTCGGGATTCAGCTGTCGCCCGGCAGTCTCGGCTCGCTGAGTAGCTGAAACGCTTGAAACTTCCCTGATTGCCGTGACTTCATTGAAGAAAATCATTTCCCTCCCAGAGCTTGTCGCCTGCAGAGAACGCGTCGATACTGGCAGCATGAAAAATGCCGAACAAGAACTTGAAGCAGTCGCCATCAAAACCGGGGAACTGGAATTTCGCTTTCCGAAATCCGGGGATCGTTTTGCCGTGATGATCTGCGCGGGCGGGGAGTCGGCGCTGGCAATCGGCGCCGGGGCCCAAGCCGACGCCTGGCCCACGGCTCCTCCGCTGCAGCAACTGCATCAGCAAGTTCTGCCAACCGGCCCGGTCGTGCTCGCGGTTGGCTCAGCCGGAACAACGCATTGGTCAGCTTCCTTTTCCGTGCGCCAACCGGGTCTCGTCTGGTGCGAATATGCGGCTCGAGTCAGCCGGCAATGGAAGCGGAATGAGGAATGGCTGGGGACGCAAATCGAGGTGGCGAGCGGCTGGGAATGGTCGCTGGCTGAGGGGGAACTGAAACTGTCGCGCGCAGGCCAGCAATTGCGGCTGGGCCTACTCGGAACGGAGAGCGAGTTCGAGCAGCTCCGCGAGGAACTGTTTGCCATCCAGCCAGCGCGCATTTTCCAGCAGCCGACCAAAACCATCGAGTGGAAAATGGCGGTGCAGCTCGATTAAAGTCGGCGGTTGCCACGGGGCTGACTGAGTGCCACGGGGCTG
>Ga0315904_10012809_pt1 | contig 10562 bp, 9 predicted proteins | sample LakEriMetagenome_6_FD_203529 | JGI IMG/M metagenome (GOLD analysis project Ga0315904, IMG submission 203529) | Freshwater fungal communities from buoy surface, Lake Erie, Ohio, United States - Buoy 12 MA120 | ecosystem: Environmental > Aquatic > Freshwater > Lake | place: USA: Lake Erie, Ohio... | reverse complement strand
TCCTGAGTAGGACATTGATATGAATATTGTTTTCCACCTTTTGTCATGAAACAAAAGGTGGAGCCAAAAATTCTAGGCTGTTGCTCTTTCGGCTAATACCGAATCCATTTCTGTAATAGTCCAATTTTGATTGGACTAAACACAAATTGTCTCGGCATAAACCACTTCACAACTCAAATAGTCATTCGACTATTTTTCGTTGGAATTGGTATTAAAAATTCTCATCGAGCGGCCTACTTCCGAAACTTGCCTTCGCTTTGGCTTCGGCTTCGAACAGCCGGAAGCAGGCTACGCCCGATTTCAAATTTTTCTTAACGTCCAAAGAGCAAAGGCCGAAAATGGCCCTACTAGGATATTACGTTTTGCGAATGACTACAGTTAGAAAGTGTTTTCTTGAGTTGCACCTCAGCGTTGAATCTGTATTAGTTCAAAATAGCTCATATTCCTTCCTTTTGCCCCACGCTTATTATCATCACATCAATGATGATTGATGCAAATCTCACTGACCTTCATATTGTTTTCAGGAAGCTGTATCTTGGCACTTTTTATAGTCATTCTTCACCATTAGATTTTAACAGGCATGAAACTATATATTATTCCGACACCAATAGGAAACCTTGGGGATATGACTTTTCGAGGGATCGAAATTTTAAAGTCTGTAGATTTAATTCTTGCCGAAGATACCCGCACAAGTGGTATTCTGTTGCAGCATTATCAGATTCAGAAACCAGTTTGGAGCAACCATTTACATAATGAACATAAAATTCTTCCCAAACTGATTGAGGAATTAAAGTCGGGAAAACAATTGGCTTTAATCAGTGATGCAGGTACCCCGGCCATTTCCGATCCGGGATTTCTGCTTGTTCGGGCTTGCGTGCAGGAAAATATTCCGGTGGAATGCCTGCCTGGTGCAACGGCCTTTGTGCCTGCTTTGGTGGTTAGTGGATTCCCAATTAATCGGTTTGTTTTTGAGGGATTTTTACCCCCGAAAAAAGGTCGACATACTTTATTGACTCAATTGACTGAAGAAACCCGATGTATCGTATTTTATGAAAGCCCGCATCGATTGGTGAAAACCCTTTTGGAATTACAAAATTATTTTGGTCCCGAACGACCGGTTTGTGTTTGCCGGGAGTTGAGTAAAAAATTTGAAGAACATCAAATAGGCTCATTGGCAGATGTACATACCTATTATGAAGCACATCCTCCAAAAGGAGAAATTGTCGTGGTCATTCAGGGAAAATAGATCGATCCAACATGGAGCGATTCCTTTATTCCTTTAAACATCCTAAAAGCTGATTTAGCGCTCAAAGTTGAACGTTCAAACAGAAATATTTGATTTGACTCAATCAGTCATTCAAATTGCCATACAAAAAATAATTTTACAGGAATATTTAGTGCGTAAACTCCTTACGTATCACCTACGCTATGTTTGCACTGAATTAAGGTTAGTATGTCCGTTCCGGGTTCCGGTGAATCACTGGAACACCGGCCTGCGGATAAACTTATCAACACCAAAGCTAGAAATAACATTAATTAATACATTTGTTTAAAACACAGTAAAATGGCAGCATCAGCAACAATGGACAATGAAAAATTGAAGGCCCTCAAGCTTACAATGGAAAAAATCGATAAAGATTATGGAAAAGGATCAGTGATGAAATTAGGAGACAAAGAAGTAGTGGAAATGGACAGTATTTCTACAGGTTCTTTGGGCGTCAATCTGGCGTTGGGAATTGGAGGATTTCCAAGAGGTCGTATTGTTGAAATTTACGGACCGGAATCTTCAGGTAAAACCACCATTGCGACCCATGCCATTGCAGAGGCGCAAAAGAAAGGAGGCATTTGTGCCTTTATTGATGCGGAACATGCGTTTGATGCATCCTATGCAAAAAAATTAGGTGTGGATATTGATAATCTGCTCATTTCTCAACCCGATTATGGCGAGCAGGCTTTAGAAATTGCCGATCGTTTAATTTCTTCCGGTGCCATTGACCTGGTTGTGATCGACTCGGTTGCCGCCCTGGTACCCAAAGGTGAACTGGAAGGTGAGATGGGAGATAGTAAAATGGGACTTCAGGCTCGTTTGATGAGTCAGGCTCTTCGAAAACTCACTGCCACGATTTCCAGAACCGGTTGTTGTTGCATTTTTATCAATCAGTTACGTGAAAAAATTGGCGTCATGTTTGGTAATCCTGAAACAACCACAGGTGGGAATGCCTTAAAATTCTACGCTTCGGTGAGAATTGACATCCGCCGAATCAGTCAAATTAAAGATGGCGATGAAGCGATCGGAAACCGCGCTCGTGTGAAAGTCGTCAAAAATAAAGTTGCGCCTCCGTTCCGTCAGGCTGAATTTGATATCATTTTCGGAGAAGGCATCAGTAAAACAGGTGAAATCATTGACTTAGGCGTTGACCATGGTATCATTCAAAAAAGTGGTAGTTGGTACAGTTATGATACCAATAAGTTAGGTCAGGGCCGTGATTCTGTCAAACAAATTTTAATGGATAATCCGGAAATGGCTGATGAAATTGAAGCGAAAATTATCGCCAAAATTGAAGCTGACAAGGCCGCTTAATCTATCCAAAAATTATTGCTCATTATGAACATAGCAGTTACCCCAAAAGTAACTGCTATGTTTTTTTATTTTCATTCATCTCGATTTAGTCTGCGTAAAGGTCATACAACATGAACTCACTCAGATTTTGGCATTCCCGTCAATGAATTTGGGTTGAACAAAAAATCACGATATCCCCGATTCAATCGGTTAAACTTTCAATAAGAGATTTGAATGGGTTGTCATCAGAAAGACCCACGGGCATTTGCACTTTGCTCATCACTCGCAAATTCTTCGTTCAAATAAGCATAATGTGCGGCCATGGCAATCATTGCGGCATTATCCGTACAATATTCGAAAGATGGGATATGAAGTTGCCAATGTTGTTTTTGTGCTTCCAGTGTTAAAGAGCTGCGCAAGCCTTTGTTTGCGCTAACACCGCCAGCCAGGGCGATTGTGTGAATACCTGTTTCCTTAACTGCTTTTTTTAGTTTAGTGATGAGGATTTTTACAATGGTATATTGAATACTTGCACAAAGATCATTGAGATTATTCGCGATAAATTGATCGTCCTTTTTAAGTTCAGCTTGCAAAAAATAGAGGATAGATGTCTTGACACCCGAAAAACTAAAGTTAAGTCCTTCAATTTGAGGTTTGGCGAATACAAAACGTTTGGGATTACCATTTGAGGCATGATGATCTATAAGCGGTCCGCCAGGATAGGGCAATCCAAGCATTTTCGCTGATTTATCAAAAGCCTCCCCGGCAGCATCATCAATGGTTTCACCGATAACTTTTAACTCGTATGGACTATCAACCTGCACAATTTGGGTATGACCACCGGAAACAGTCAAACAAAGAAAGGGAAAAGGAATATCCGGCTTTTCGATGAGGTTGGCCAAAACATGGGCCTTCATATGATGAATCGCCAGCGTTGGAATATTGAGCGACCATGCTAAGCCTTTTGCAAAAGTAGAACCTACGATTAAGGAGCCGATAAGGCCGGGTGCTTGTGTATAGGCAATGGCATTCAGTTCCTCGAGCGCGATTCCGGATTGGGACATTGCTTCCTGCACAACAGGTAGAATATGACGAATATGCAAACGGGAAGCATGTTCCGGCACAACACCTCCATATTGTTCATGAATTTTCTGCGTATAAATAACATTGGACAAAATACGCCCGTTAGAAATCACGGAAGCGCTGGTTTCATCGCAACTACTTTCAATGGCTAAAATATGGACCCCTGACATGGGTTTTGCTTACCAACGAAGAATTTTTGTAAACGTACGGGTCGGTTTAGGAATATACTCCGTGTTTTTATTATAGGAGATCACATTCTCATTGGGTGTATCATAGGTATTTAAGCGCAGAATCAAATGAACTTTCCCCAGATGATTTCTCTTGTAGAACTTTTCATACAGTGCATCAATTTCTCTTTCATCCACCTCAATACGCAATTTTGCTTTATCGGTGCGGAAATAAACCACCATACTGTCCCATTCAACGTGCTCGATCACCCCAATAAATGTGAGTGTGCCGTAATATTTTTTAGGATCAAAATCAACGACATCACAACATTTTTCATCGCCTTCTCTCACATAATCTGCATCCACATAACGAAATGTTTTGTAATCACAGGTGTAAAATGTTTTAGAGCTGATATCATGAATACCACAAACCGCAGGCTGGCCGGGAAATTCAAATTTAGAAAATAAATTCCCGTCGACCACGTCAATGGTGGCCTTTTCATATCCCATGGTATAAACCTCCTGAGCCCGGGCTGTTGAAAAGCCCAAAAGCAGAAAACCGGCGATGAAGTATTTTTTCATGTCACAAAAATTTACAGAATTCAGTGATGGATGTTCCAACAACCGAATGAATAACTGAGTTTGGCTAACAAATATATACAATCCATCGTCATAAGAGTAACAAATGTCGAATTTCTGTATACAAATTATTCGATGCTTGTGAAATTAAACCCTATTTTAGCAAAATTAAACGAACGAACAACATGTACTCAAGTATTTCAAAAACCCTCATTCTCCTTGTATTGGTGATTGGCGCATTTTCCTGCAAAAAGAAAAGCACAACCACCCCTCCCAGTACCACTAGTGAAAACATTGTCGTGGATATTCCTTATACGAAATCAAAAACCCTGACAGATGCGATACCGGCTTTGCCTTTTTCTGTGCCGGTTAACATTACAGATACCTTTGCTACTTTGGTTGATCAGTACATTGCCCCTTATGGATTTACAAAGAATGACATCATTTCAGTAACACCTGTGATGATGAACGTTGTGATTGATAATAATACCAGCCAAACGCTCAATTTTGCGGATGACTCCGTAAAAGTATACGTGGATGCCTATGGTGGAAGCAATCCGTTATTGGTGGCCCACAAAAAAGGAATACCACTGAATGCCAAAAGCGTGGACATGGATATCGAGAATAAAGACTTTAAAGATTATTTTAATAACGAGTACATGCAAGTAACCCTAAACTTCAATACCCGTGTGAATGAAGCGATGGCAGCAAATACAACCTTCATTACAAACTTTAAGTTTCGTATTACGGCAAAAAAGCCTCAATAAAGATTCATTAAAAAATTGAAGTCCTCCGAATTGGAGGACTTTTTTTTATATCTTGAAATTCAATCCAAATTGAATTAAAGACTCGGGGAGGAACTTTTTACGAAACAAAATCCAACTTTTACCCAATCCGAACTCAGTATACAATCCAATCCAAGGTCGGATATAATAACGCATACCAACGGTTGCTTCAACCGCCAGGGGTTTGGGGAAATCATAGGCCACAGAAAATTGGTTTACCGGTGCTTCGGTATAAGTTCCAAGTGAAAAACGACCATATCCGAATCCTAAACCCGCATACGCATCAATTTTTTTACGTACCAGAAAATGATAATTGCCTCTCAGTGAAACGGATATTTCTTCGGCTTCTATGCCGTATTCATAAGGACGTATGGCGTGGATGCTTGTGTCCCAGCCACCATCCATCCAGGAGAGTCTTGAAAAACTATACGTTGCATTCAACCCAATACTGAACCGATTATTCAACATATAATCCAGTTTCAACATATAGGGCCCCCATCCTTTTACGGTATACTCAGTACGCGAAGTATTGTATTTGAGATAAGCCCTTAAAATACTCGGAACGCCATAACCTGCGCTCAAGGTAAAATTTCCTTTTTGAATGGATTTAGGTGTTGATTCCGTTTGAGCGAAGACCATTCCTTGCGTGATCAGAAAAACAGAAAAAATAAAAAAGGCGCTTTTCATGATGTAAATATATTTATGGTTCAAATTCTGCAAAATAAAAAAATGAATGCCAGTGGTGGGTACGGATAAAAGAACTTACCATACATCAACATGAGAAAGGCTTTTCACCCTTGTCCATTCCTTCAATTGCTTTAGCGAAAACAAGACGAAATTAAAATGAAAAACGCTAGCATTCCATACCTTTGTTGAATTGTTCTTGACAAGATTCATCTACCAAGAGCTCACACAAATCGGGTGAATCATGCAACAATTTCGTTACCATATATGCTGTGATTGGTTCAGGTGGAGCTGTTCCTCAGTCGCCACAGGCAGCATGGCCACATAATGCCATGTATTATTCGAACTATCTGGACAATGGATCCTTATTGATGGATGTGGATGAGAACCAGCTGAAGGCATTTTGGGTGAGCACGGATAACAACATCGTTGTCAAGGATTTATTTACACTCAGCAAACATGTTAACCGGAAGGACACCCTATTTGTTCAATATCCTATCATACTCCATATAAAAGCCAGCTGGCCCCGGGGCGATTACCTATGGTCGACCGGTGATACAACTAGAAATTTGACTTTATATATCCCACATGATACCCTCTTAACTGTTACGGATGTCAAAGGCTGCTTCAGTGATACCTTCCTTTTCCGGAACACACCTACCAGCATCCATGATTTGGAATGGACGGGAGATTTTCCGGAAATTTTCCCGAACCCCAGTAAAGAAACCATTCATATTCGTATGAGAACAGCGGGCCACTATGAATGTCGACTCATTGACCTGGATGGAAAGGTCGTATGGTCGGGTTCTTTAGCCGAAGATCGAACTGAATGGCAGATTCGACCGGAGCAGAAGCTTGGAAATTCAGTGATGATTTTACAAATCCGGGATGACAAGAATCATCTTTTTAGCACCAAAATTCAAATGGAATAAGCCTCGAAGTGACAATTTTTTCGCATCTTTGCGGGAATTTTGATACATGTCTGCTAAAGTTACTTTCGTTAATAATCCCCGACCATTTAAAAATATGCTTGATGAAAGAATTGAGCAATATTTTAAAAGTAAAAACCTTGCACAACGTGGCAATTGGCAACTATATAGTAAGACCATCATCTTACTGATTTCGCTTTTTACGGTGTATGGAATCATCTTATCCATTCAACCTGCCACTTGGATTTCACTGCTCTTATGCGGTTTACTGGGGTTTATTCAGGCTACCATTGGATTTAATGTGATGCATGACGCAGCCCATGGCAGTTACAGCGATAACAATCTAACAAATCGGTTCATCGCATTTGTTGGAGGAGATTTGATGGGAGGAAGCACATTTATGTGGAAAATCAAACACAATATTTTACACCACACCTATACGAATATCGAAGGGCTGGATGATGATATTGCAAAGTATCCTATTTTTCGACTTAGTCCGCATCAGGATCGAAAATGGTTTCATCGTTACCAGCACCTTTATTCGATTCCATTGTATTTTTTCACGACTTTCAACTGGATTTTATTTGACGATTACTGGAAATTAGTGACTAAAAAAATCAACACTACTGAAATTCGTACCATGAAAACCTCTGATCATGTTGAATTTTGGTTGGGCAAATTGATTAATCTGATATTATTTTTTATTTTTCCCATTTTTATATTCGGCTTTTGGAAAGCATTATTGGGCTTTTTTGTGATGCATGCGGTATTAGGAATTACGTTGGCCCTTGTTTTCCAAATGGCGCACGCGGTGGAAGAGGCAGAATTTCCAGAACCGAATGACAAGAGTAAAATTGAAAATGAGTGGGCTTTACATCAGGTGCAAACCACGGTTAATTTTGCGATGAACAACAAGGTGATATCATGGTTAGTTGGTGGGCTCAATTATCAGGTTGAACATCATCTGTATCCAAAAATCTCCCATATTCATTATCCTGAAATCAGCAAAATTGTGAAACAAACCTGCAAAGATTTAGGGATTACATATCATGCTTTTCCGACTTTTTGGCAAGCATTGGTTTCGCATTTCACCTATTTGAAAATGGTAGGAAGAGCATAGGCCCTTTTTGTACGTTAAAGTAAGCCTAACAAAGCACGACACATTACGCTTAGAATTATATTTGCGATAAGGTTGCAAATGACTGCTATTTTGATCATACGAAACAGCTTGCTGATTTGTTCATCCTTGTATAAATAACAATACTTATGAGGCTATCGCTGATAATGACGTTTTTTTTGTTTGCCGCAGAATATGCTTTGGCGCAAAAAGACCATTCCGTCAAAAAAGATCCCTGGCAATCAAAAGAAATCTGGGTGGCGGTCCCCATAAACCGACAGTTATCACACGATAAAATTGACCGTTTACAGCAACAGGCAGATGCTGCAGATGGGAATAAAGATCAGGAAATTTCTATCTATGGAAATGAGGAGGGCGGAAAGATGTTGACAGAAGCACTGATCAAACGGGTAGATGAATTACAAATCATCCTTGAAAACCTGCCTTTGGATCATTGGAAAAAAGTAAGCACACTAGCGTATTTGGAAGAAGATGTAAAACAATTTACCCGTGAAATTTCGGTGAGCAAACAAAGTCCGGAATACTTCAAAAATCTGATTCAACATTTTGAAGATATTTATAAGTTGCAGGATAAAAATGAAAGTGTGGTGGAATACATCAATTCCCATTTTAGCAGGGCCTTATACGGCAGCCTTCACATGCTAAAAAACGACAAACCGGCCATACAGGCAATTTACAAAAATATGGTTCGGGTTTATCCGGATGAAATGTCGAAAAAATTTCATGAATTTTCGGGCATGGAAGCCGCATCTGATTTGATGGCCTATATCGCCCCAAAGAAACCCAATTTAATTTTAACCTATGCGACATCGACCTCTGCCGAGCGAAATGCAGTCCGTAACTGCAAGGACCCGCTGGTTCAATCGATTGTTCAAATTGCAGATAAAGCCAAACAACCTTTACGGGCGATTGTCTTTTTAGATGATCTGCACAGTGGGCAAATGAAATTGGATGAAGTGAATTCATATACCGGCGACAATGCATCTTACTATCGTCAATTGGTGAAACAACGCATGAAAAGTAATTCTATGACCAAAAAAGTTTTGGACAGAGAATGTAAGTTACAAGCGCTTGAATATGTTCGGGTGATGAATGAGCTTCATGATTCACCGGATCCTGTGCGTTTTAAATGTATCGAACCTTTGAGCCCAAGAGAAATGTATTTCTTAATGGTATTATGTAGTGATGAAATTTATACCAGTACGTTTGTGGGCACATTTAATCGGATGCTGCTTAAAATGGCTCCCTTAAAAGGTGATGCTTTTTTGAAAGAACTGAACATGGATAAATTCCGAACATTTATCCGTATGTGTGCAGGTTACAATAAACTGGATGAATATTTAAAAACCATTGACGTGAACGATCGCAATGAGTTGATGGCCTCCTTTGTAGATCGTATTGATAAAAATGCGGAAACAGATGTTGAAGATGCAGTGGATATTGCTGATGCGATTGGAAGTATTGATGATCCAGATCTGGTAGATTTTTTGCTGGCCCGATTAAAGGACAATTACGAAAGAACTTACCTGGAAGATAACAAACGCGGATTGATTATCTATTTTTTACTGCATACATTAACCACGAGTATTATTAACCCGGATGCCAGCAGTGAGGAGTTACAAAGTCAGTTAAAAATTCCACCTATTGCGAATATCCCTTTTCAAACGCTCAGAGACAATACTAATACCGTGGTGGAGCAGGTTTACTTTTTTGGAGATGATGATGGAATTTCCTCATACAATAACTTCATGTCATATTTTAAAAGTGATGCCTGGAAAATTGAGAAAAACGAACAATGGGTGACTATTACGTCTTTGAAAGGCAATGCGACAAAAATTTATGCCAACTTACCACTGGCGGAGCCAAAAGATGAAGAAGCACAAAATTTATTAAATGCCCACCTCAAACAAGCAAATATCAAACCCAGTGTAGTTATTCACCGTGGACATAGTTATCATTTACCTACCACCCTTAAAAACTTAAATGCTGATAATAAGGTCATCATATTGGGATCATGCGGTGGATATCATAATCTTTCTACGATATTAACTTCGTCTGAGGATGCGCATATTATATCCAGCAAACAAACAGGAACTATGTGGGTAACTGATCCGATTTTACAATCGTTCAACACGCGTATGGTAAATGGTCAGGATGTGAATTGGATTGAATTATGGAATGAAGTGGGTGTACAAATGAAGACCCCGGCATTACAGGATAAATTTAATGACTATGTGCCTCCGCATAAAAACATGGGTGCGTTATTTTTAAAGGCTTTCAAGATTCAGTTGCTTGAACAAGGCATACAGATGTAATATTGTGATTACACCAAGAATAAGAAGTCTGGGAGATAAAATTATTTAGGGGCTCCTGAATAACGCTCAAAATAAGTGGCGATGGGCATTCAAGGGAAGTTCAATAGTCGTTTATGCATACTTTTTGAAGGATTATTTCCAAAAAGTATGCATATGAAATACATCATTCTCGCTACCCAGAAATACTGCATCTTCTGCGTTGCGGGCAAATTGCAGTATATTTCCGATGACACATTCATTATAGTCCAATTTCGTCTATGACTCATTGTACTATATTCATGTAGTATCGGAATTTACCACTTCACAACTCAAATAGTCTTTG
>Ga0315904_10012808_pt1 | contig 10563 bp, 1 predicted proteins | sample LakEriMetagenome_6_FD_203529 | JGI IMG/M metagenome (GOLD analysis project Ga0315904, IMG submission 203529) | Freshwater fungal communities from buoy surface, Lake Erie, Ohio, United States - Buoy 12 MA120 | ecosystem: Environmental > Aquatic > Freshwater > Lake | place: USA: Lake Erie, Ohio... | reverse complement strand
TGCGGATGGGGCTCTCGTTGCCGATCACCAACTCGACGACACCTTTACGCTCACGATAGAACGGGATGTAATCGTCCTCTGCCACAAGCTTCTTGACAAGCGCTTTAGACAAAGCGCCAGTGCTGGCTACAAAGTCCAAAAGGTCGCGATTGTACTTGTTGTACTCTGTACGAGCTTCTTCAAAAATCTTCTTAAGCGGTGCGTTTTTGTTAACTAAGTTAGTAACTTCGTCAAGCATTTCCTGTGTTAACACCGGATTGCCGTCTTTGTCCTTACCAAAGTTGAGCGTTTCAATGCCTTTGTTCTTGGCACGGATAGCCGCCATGTATGTTGTAAACACTTGATTGACAGCTTCGCCGTTACCAATGTACTGGTTGGCTTCCTTCAGTTTGTTTACAACACCGGCAATACTGGCCCCACCGGTTGTCTCAACAAGGCGCTCAACACGGCCATCGTCACGTTTTATTTCGCGAATTGAAGGCGCTCCATCAGACACGGCCTTAGACACAATGTTCATGCGTTGGTCGTACGAACGAAGGTAGTACAGCATCTGGGTGCCTTTAAGCGGCTCCATGTACTTAGCCAAACGCTCAAAACCTGCAAAGCGGTCAACAAGCTGTGTCTCAAACGCAAGGCCAGTCAAGTTAGCTTTAATGCTTTCCCACCAAGTCTTGTCCTGCGCCACTGTTCTAGTAACAGTTGAGCTTACTCTTTCAAACTCAGGGTCTGCAAACTCTGGCTTGCGCGACAGCAAGATGCCCTTGGCTTTACCAATCGGCTCAATGTCGGTTGCAACAATTTCTGCGCCTTCTTCTCTGTCAGTGTAGTCAACATAGTTGTATGTAGACCTTGAAGTAACAGGTCTATCACGAGAGTTGTTGTCTAAAAACTTGTTGCCTGAAATACCATAAGACGCAAGAATTTCAGATGCTAAACGTTTGCCACCGGACAGAAGTTTTAGCGCATGATAGAACGAAGAACCGGTTGGTTCTCCTAGTTGGGTTGCCGCCCGTTGTCTACCAGCCTGTACTGCATATACAGGTCTCATCAAGCGATCAAACTGTCGTCTAGCGTCTGGGCGCATATCACGGAGAATGTTTTTAATCGCCTCGTTTACAGGCTCGGGCTGTTTATTGAGGGGAGAGTCCCACAACAAATATGTGTCTTCTGGCCGCGTATGTATTGTCCGCATAAGCACGCCGCCAGTTGTTGGCTCGGGTATGGGCGGGGGATTCCTAGGATTAAATACAAAGTCGTCTTTGCTTATTACTTTTAAACCTTCCAAAACAGCTTTGGCATTTTCGTAGTATTCACGCTGGGGCGCATCCTTAAAAACTCGAACATCATTTTCCGCTTCTTTTTTTACACTGTTTAAGGCATCGTCAAGTTTCTTTTCAAAAGTGTCAGTTGAAGTATTTTGCCGCACATTCCACAACACTTCGTCAGCCGCCAAACTTGTTGGGGTTTGGTTTTTCTCGTCTTTTCTAAACGCTGCCCGGAGGTCGCCCCAGTCGTACCCATGGAATGTTGGTTCGTTATATGGCGTTTGAAATTTGCCCAAGTCCACTTTTGAAAGGAATTGTTTAACGTCGTCGTCCAAGGGAAGCAACCCCTCGTCCATACCATTGTCAAACCGCGCTAGCGCATCGCTCCAACGTTGCGCAGGGGAATCGTTGTAGGGGTCATAAAAGAAATTATCATTATCGCTAATGTCTGTAAACGACATCGCCAAAGAAAAGTCCAACGCGTACTTGTGCGGAATGCCTGCCAACTCTTTATTTTTATTCTTAGAGGATTGCGAAAACTCATAAAAGTTGTCGACGGTGTACCCCTCAAACGTTGGCTTTAATGATTCTTTCCACTCAATAATTTCAGGAAGGGCGTTCCACTCTTTTAAACGTCTTTCTTTTCCAACACCCTTGTAGCTTTCGGCAATGCGTTTTTTCTGAGCGCGGTAAGTGCCCCAACTAAAAGCCTGCGCCCCTTCTCCGGTGCCCATAAAGGCAAAGTCAAACATATCAAACACGCCATATGTGCCGTGCCATGTGCCACGAATTTCAAGCTGGGCGCAACCATGAGCAAAGTTAACCAGATCACCGGCGGTAATTTCGCTAGTGGGAATGCCCAACTTGTTCAACGCTTTCTTAAACGCATCAATGATTGAACTCAGCCAACCGTATGCAGAACCTTTCTTAGTCCCCAACACTCCGGCCTGCACAGCTTCTTCAACCGCGTAAGCCAACAACTCGTCGTTAACTTGTTTTGCAGGAGTCTGCGCTGCCTTAACGCGTTGCATGGCCTTGCGGCCAATTTGCGCTTCAATAGAGCCGTCTGTGCGTTTAGCCCAACCTTTAACTGTGTCGGCTAGACGGTTAAACTGCGCTTCATTAAAGAAGTTGCGGAAACCAACGTGCACGCCAATCTCGTGGAGCAACACGCCAAGGCCATGGCCTTTATCAATATTGTTGGCAAACAATACTGCGCGTTCGTTTTCAGCAAAACCTTTAGCGTCTGAAGGAATCTTGCCCGCGTACTTGGGGTTTTCTTTTATGAAAGCTTCAACACTGCTGTAGATTTTTACATTGCCGCGTGCGGTCACGTCGGTGCCCATGGCTTCGTCAAGCTCTTCCTTCAACTTACTAGCGGTTGTGCCTCTGGCTGTCTCACCGCGTGAGAAGTTAAAGTCGCCACCAAAGTCAAAGCTACCTTGTGTCCGGCCTTCACTGCTACGCCCTATGTCAGCTTCTTCGCGATCTATTGCACCAAAGTCAAAGCGGTCAACAATTGTTTTAGCGGGTTCAGGCTTAAACAGTCGCTCAATACTCTTCTCAGACAATGTGCCTGCACGCAAAGGTTTGCCTTTGGCCTGACCAGTGGAGCTTAGCGTTGTTGCAGCGCTTTGTTTGCGTTTTGGTTTGCCCTCAAGGAACACGTCTGCCTGCGCTTCAATAGACGTAATTGTTTGCAACACACTAACTTTTGCCTGTGCGTTAATAACATCTTGGAACTCAGACTTTGGATCGTTAATGATCTTCTTGAGTTCAGCTTCAGTATTAGGGCCGGGAATACCTTCAGCTTCAAACAACAAATCAGCAATCTGGTCGCCGTATGTTTTAAATATCTGTTCCTTGCGAGCAGTGCGAGCAAAAGCATCTTCTTCGCGCTCCATTGCTTCTGACGCTTCTTTGCGCAGGCGCTCTGCTTCTTTATCAGCAGTTGTAGCAATCTTTGACACTTGCATAGCGTTTCTCAACAAAACGCTACGTCTTTCAACAGCCGCATCAAGGTCTGCTTTAAGTGTGTTTATATCTTCTTGTAACGCTGTTTTGGCCTTGCCTCGGGCTTTTAACAACTTGTCTCTAGCGACGTCGTATTTTTCTTGAAACGACTCAATTTTTTTATCCAGTGCTTCGTACTCTATTCTTTCTTCTGGCACGAACGCGCGTCGTTTGCTTTCAATACCCTCACCACCAAGCTTGTCTTTCCAGAACTCTTGCATCTGTTGTTGGTCAGATTTGGCAACTTCTTTAAATTCTGTTGCACGTTTTTCAGCAGCTTTAAGCGTTGCCCGTTGAGCATCGGCATTCTTTTTGGCTTGTTGGTAAGCAAACGGGTAGGAGCCGGGTCTGTCAAGAACGCTCTCTCCACGCATGTTGGCAAGGCTGCCTTCCAGCATTTCTAAATACTGACGCTCAAACTTAACGTTGCTGTCAAGCATGGCTTGCGCCACGGCGTAACCGCCGTCGAAGTCTGTTGCACGTTCATCCACCAAGTCTTGAAGCTCGGACTCTTGTTCTGCAACTTGTTTTTTAAGGTCGTCAATAACGTCCTTCTTTTCTTCGTAGCGGAACAACTCGTATGTGGCAAGCTCGGTACGATTGGCCCCAGCTTCTTGCGCCAGCACATCGTCAAAACGCTTTTTAATCTTGTCTAGTTCTGCTTGTTCCTTGGCAAGCGTTGCTTCTGCCGCCTTGAGGTTGTCGCTCGTCTTAGCAATAACAGGGTCTAACAAGAAGCCCAACGCTTCGTCCATGTCTTCACGAGCGCGTTTAATGGATGCTTCTACAACGGCTTGGTACTGTGAACGTTGTTGCTTAATGGCTATTTCAGAATTAAGAATTGCTTTTTGCGCAGGGTCTATGATTGACGACTTCCGCATAGCTTCTTTAACTTGCTTGATAGCTGTGCGAAGCGGTTGCAATCTGTCGTTCAGAGCTTTTGCTGCTGCGCGGACATTCTCGTTGGTGTCTTGCATAAACGCCAACAACTGATTATCTGTGTCGTCGAGACGGCGTCCGTCAGCCAACAACTTCACGGCTTCATCAATTTGTTCTCTGTATTTGGGCAAATGCTCTGTTTTAAACTCTCTTACCAAACGATCAGCAATCTGTTGTTCTTGCGCAGACATGGGCTGAAGCGTGCGGTATTTTTCCAAAATAACTTTTTCTTCTGGAGTTGTGCCTGCTTCTGGCATGCCCACAAACACTTTTGCCAACGCTTCATTAGAGTAGCGGCTTGTGTCTTTCCAAAAGTATTGCGTGTCTGCAATGATGCTGTCGCCGCGTTCTTTGACTCTTTCAAGAAACTGCATGCGCTTGGCCACGGTTGCTTTTTTGGCAAGACGTTGTTGCTCAGACTTTTTAAACAAAGCACGCGCTTTACTTAACGCTTCCCACACAGGCTTCATGCGTGGTGAATTGGCAAAGTTCTTAGGTGTTGCTCGGATGTAGCCAATGTCTTTTTCCGTCTCAGGGAACAACGCCTTCTGTCCTTCAGGCACAGTCTCGGTTGCGCGGATAGCGTCATTGATAGCGCGGATATCTACTTGCTTAACGTCGCGTCCTGCAACAATGGCGTCAACCACGGGCTCAACTTTGTCTAAAAGCTCACGAGTAGCTTTGCCTGCGTCCATAATATCAACGGCAGCATTGAGCGCATCACGAGCACCGGGGCGCATACGGCCCATCTTGGACATCTTGTTGCGTACAAATTCTGTGCGGCGACGCAGTTCTCCACCAAGCGTTGTAGCTGTCTCGCCACGGGCTTCCGCAGTCTTCTTAGCTTCCTCGGAAGCAAACTGAACGTTGAGCGGTTTGGCTTCTAATTTTTGAACTTTGCTCGGGGCTTCTTCTGTCAGCTTGTTTCTGGCGGACTCAATGATAGACTTGAAGTGTTTAACTTCAGCTTCGCTAAGTTTAGAAACCTCATTTAAGCGGGAGTCTGCGGACGCAGTAGGCGTCCACTTCCAAAGAAACGGGGGCATCTTCTTGGACAGCTCCCGGATAGTGTCTTGGATAGCGGCGTTTGAACGCTTATCTAAATCGGCTGTGGCGGAGCCTTCCACTACTTGCGTGATCTGGTCTTTCAACGCTTTTATTTTTGGCGTGTCTATTTTCTGCCAACTGCCATTGAACCCTTGTCCAGCAGGTGGCGGTGGTTTTATGTCGCTGTATCTGCGTTCAGTAACCGCCGCACGCACAATCTTGTTTGCCCGCATTTGTGCAGGCTGAACAATCACGTTTTCGTATGTTGGCCGCTCAGTAATCTCAGCAACGGGCTTGGCTTTAGAACGCTCAATCCAATTGTTAAAGGTGTCATGAAGTTTAGACGCGGCAACGAGCGCTTCGTCTGTTGTCAGTGCAGGCTTGTTTAAAGCACGGCGATGAATGGCAGCTTCCTGTAGAGCCGCTTTAATAAAGTCAGCACGAGCATTTTCTGCACGTTTAACCAGACCGGCTTCTGTGTTTGCGCCAGTCATATCTCTGCCAAGCGTCTGCTCTGTCTTAACGCCAAGCGTCGCGTCTTCCACGCGGGCCATAGCTTCTTGTTGTGCACGGCGGGCATTGATAAGCTCACGAGCATAAGATGCGCGAGTGTCTTCTTCGGCAGGGCCGCGCTTCAACCCTTTGGTATCTACACCGGCGGGTTTTTCTCGAACCATTGCGTTTAGCTGGTCGTTGGCAACGCTGAGCTTTTGGAAAGCTTCCATAGCTGCATCTCTATTGCCTTGACGTTTAAGCGCACGGTATTCGCTGTCAGCCTTCTCCGCATTCTCAAGCAGTTGCTCAACTGTTCTGCGCACTGTAGGCGCTTCACGCAAAGGCTTGAGGTTCTCACTTACCTTGACCGCAGACTGCCCTGACAACGCCTTCTCAAACATCGGGTCAAGGTAGTCAAAGTTAGGCTCAGCCGTTCTCTTTTGCTCTTCAACCTGCTCCTCAGACTCACGCAACAAGGCAAACTGGTCTTTTGGCGTAGTAAGTTTTTGTTGGTCAAGCGCTTGTTCTTGCGTACGCTGTTGCATAGCTGTTTTGGCTTCTGCCGCTATGCGTGTTTTTAAAGAGTCGTAAATCTCTTCGCTGCGCAACAAAGGCTTGTTGTCCTTTGTCATTGGTAGACCTTCTAACGTAGGTCTTGTTTGTACAAGCTGTTGTGCAGAAGCAAAGTCCTGCATCAAGTAATCTACGTAGTCTTTAATAGCTTCCGACTTGTACTTGGGCGCGTAACTGGACGCAGTATTCATCTGGTCATTGGCCAAAGCAATACGCTGGTTGCCGTACTCTGCAACTTGTTGTCGAGGAGTCAACTCAGCCGGTGGTCTTGGCGGTGTAGCAATCTGTTGCTCATACAACTCAGGCTCCAGCGCTTTCTTTTGCTCTTCTGTTTCTGGCTCCAGACCAAACGCATACTCCTGTGGCGTGAGCTTGGCAACGCGCTCTTGTTCTGCCATCTGACCAAGCATGCCTTTGGCTTTGTAGTAATCGTCAGAAAGCGGTTCAATTTCTTTAGTCAGTTCTTTAAGCTGCGCATTGATTTGCTTATTAAACGCCTTGTCCGCATCGTATGTGGGGGAGTCTTTGGCTACTTTTTTAAACTGCGCAATCAAGTCTTGCTTTTGTTTAGCCAGTGCGTCGTACTTCTGCACAACTTCTTGTGCGTACTCAGGGGTTGTTTTGCGCTTACGCTCTTCCTCAAGGCGCTTTTCTTCTTCTGCGCGAAGTTGTGCAAACTCTTCTTGCTGGGGTTTACCTGCACCTTTGGCACGACGACCAAGCGCCAGATCCAACAAGCCTTGAGCCAACCCACCAACCGCGCCGCCATAAGCAGCGGACTCGCCAACGCCTTCAATGACTTCTTGGTCAGGTTTGTAGATGCCTTTGGAGATTAAGTTCTGCGCAACTTGAGACGCGGCTTCCTGTGCGGCTTCTTCGCCGCCAGCCACCAATGCCCGTTTGACATAAGATACCGCGCCAGCTTTAACAGGCTCTGATATGCGTCCCAGAATACGGGCAGGGGCAAACATTTCGCTGATGCCGACCACAGCACCCAAGGCTGTTGCGCCTGCACGTTGTCCTTCTGTGGCTCCGCCTTCTTCGGCACGAGTACGTGCTTCTCCGGCACCTGCGCCAGAACCAAGCGCTCCCATACCAACACGGCCTGCCGCACCTAGCGGGCCAAGAGCTAAGAACGGGAGGATTGAACCGGCGGCTTCACCAAATTTACGCCCAACAGTATCTTCATAGCCTGCTTCAGCCGCAAACGGTTTCTTGGCAGCACTGGCAAGACTTGCAATACCTGAACGAGCAGCTTTTTCAGTATCGTCTTTGAGCAGTGAGGACGCACCAATCGCCGCGCTTTCTACTAGATTGATAGCGCCGGGGGCTAGACCTTTAAAGAACTCTTTGGTTTGACCGCCAACCGTGACTTCTTTTTTCTCAGGCTCTTTGGATCTAAACGCCTCAGGATACATGCGCTGTGCACGCTCCCACGTCTGTGCAGGAGTCTCGCCCTCCCTAATGGTTACAAATCTACCGTCTGGTAAAGGGAGCGCTTGTGGCATGGTGTGTCCTAATTGTGCGGCTTGAGATTAACCCCCGATAAGGCCGAACCTACCGGGGTGTGTGTATTATGGCATCAAGGCAAAGCTTCCGCAACATTAACAGGCTTGAGCATGGCGGCCCTAAGTTGCTGACGAATTAATTGCGCTTCCACCTTGCCTTCAGGCGTAGTTTCCAACAGCCTAAGAGCCATTTCGCCTTGGGGACCTGCGTACTTGGCTAAATACGCCGGGCCGCTCTTAGCTTCTGGGACAATAGACGCAAAGTCTCTATACGTTGCGGCAAACTTGGGATCCGTTGCCATACGATCTACCAAACGTTCGGTTTGCCCCTTTGCATTAAGCTGAGCATTGGCACGAGCGGTTGCGCCTCTTTCACCCATTGCGGCAATATTCTCACGCGAAATGTTTGACAATGTCGTGTTATATATGTCTGAACTAATTTTTGCACCAGCGTTTGTAATATCGTTAATAGCGGCAATGCCAAAACGAGCAGAGGCTTGATTAGCCGCAGTAGCTTTATCTTCGTACATCTGGACTTTATCAAAGTCACCGCGTTCTTCTGCACGACGGGCTTGTTGAATGAATTGAAATTCTTTATTGCGTTCTTTGGCAGATTTTTTAAGATCTTTCATGGCAACGTTATAGTCGTCTACTCCAAGCAGAGCGCCTTTTGCAATATTTACAGCGGCATTTGGTGACTCGCCTGCGGCCACACCTAAGAAACCTTTGAAGAGCGCCATCAAACCGGCTTTTTCTTTGTCGGTGGCATCTTGCAATTCTTCTTTCTTTAACGTTTGCTCGTACCCTTCATACGCAAGGCCTTGCTTTTTGTTAAAGGCTGCTAAAGCCTCAATGCTATTTTCTTTGGCTTTGTTGGCGTCCATTTGCTCTTGCAGAACTTGGCGATTGATGTCGGCTATACGTGATTTTGAGTTTAAGAATTTGTCGCCCAGTGCTGCAGAGTCATCAATGCCAAGCGCTTTTGATGGTGCAGCGTTTACGGCTGGAAGGAGATCTCTAACGCCCCCAGCATTGGGATCAGGTTTAGCTTCGGGAATTGGCGTAACTGTGGGTTGGCCAGTAGTAGCACGCTCTGCTTGTGCGGCATTAAGTTTTGGCCCGTCGTACGCAGGCGCAAGCGCTACTGCGGCTTTCTGGGTTTGCTCTGGCGTAGCTTGTGGGTTTGCTTTCTTCCACGCTTTAAGTGCATCTGTTTCTAAATCAAGATACTCTGATGCGGCTGTGCCTGCAAGACCGCCGACAAAAGAGCCAGCAGGAGTAAACATAGACCCGACCGCCGTTCCAGCAATGGGCAAGCCCGCTTTTAACGTAGTAAGTCCAGCTTGTTTTGCTTTTTCTAACGTAGGAACATTTGGGTCATTGTAGAAACCACCGGCGTCTTTTAAGTCAGACATGCCTTGATATGCGCCTATACCGCCGCTTATAAAAGGCAATCCTTTGACTGCGCCTTTTCCGTACTTAACAGCTTCACCTGCCGCTTTAGCGGGTTTATACAAAGCGCCTTCTTTTGTCGGTGCGGCTGGCGTTGCTGCTGTGGTTGAAGCGGCAGGTGCTGCGGGCTTTTGTGGGCCGGAAGTTTTGTCGCCAAACGCATCAAGAATTGCTTTCTTTTCGTCTTCAGAACCCTTTGCAAACTTGGCAGTTAAACCGTTTTCTTTTAAGAACGCTAGGAAGCGCGAGTTGTTATAAACACCCGACGCATAGCCCGGCACGCCGCCACCAGACATACGAACCACTGGCTCGCTACGCTGAGCAAAGTCATACATGCCGCCCTGCGCCATGCCGTTTTGTCTGGGGACGTCGTCACCATCGCCATAGCCTGCAATACCGCCATCAGCCATATACTGCATATTGGGCGCGGGGATACGGGCTATGCCTTGATCTTCTGGAAGCTGTTGCTGCGCCATGCCTGCAATAGCGGCATCGGCTACTTTGGGTTGGGGCATCCCGCCAGCTTGCCCTTGCGCCGCCATGCGCATCTTTTTACGCTGGTTACTTTCCGAAACAGCAAGGGAAAGAATATAAGGGTCGCCCTTGTGCATCATGGCGTACTGCTGCAACTGCTGATCGGGCATCCCGCGCAGGGTAGAGGTAATCTGGTTTACATCAATCATATTCTTCAACCCATTTGATAGATAGCCAAGTCAGCCAACCCAGCAGGGCGGCTTTCCAAATCGCCGGTAGCACCACCCTTGGCACCAAACAACTTAGCACCAGTCAATGCGGCACCGCCAAGACCTGCAATCTGAGACACGGCAGACGGCGCTTGTCCATACATTGCGGAAGACTGCTGAGTCAAAGGCAAGCCACGCAGCATGTCGGACATAAAGCCTAACTGTTTGTACGGGTAGTTCTGAGCGTTCAGATAGTCTTGGTACTCTGCGTTTAGAGCATTCTGCATCTGCTGTTGTTGCTGGCCACCAAACTGGTTCTGGATGTTTAACAACCCGACGTTCTGTCCGTACTGCGTGTTACCAATATCAGCCAAACTCTTAGCGCCCGACAAAGCTGTCTGTAGACCTTGAAGTCCCAGCCCGGCACCAAACTGTTGCTGCTGTGCGTTTAATTGATTCTGAGCGTTGTACTGCCCCATAGCTTGGTTGTAAGCAGTATTTAAACCCTGCGCTTGAATATCGCCCAGCTGACGGGCTAAGTTACCTCTGGCTTGACCACGCATAAGGAAGTCACCACTGCCGCCAAAC
>Ga0315904_10012805_pt1 | contig 10564 bp, 11 predicted proteins | sample LakEriMetagenome_6_FD_203529 | JGI IMG/M metagenome (GOLD analysis project Ga0315904, IMG submission 203529) | Freshwater fungal communities from buoy surface, Lake Erie, Ohio, United States - Buoy 12 MA120 | ecosystem: Environmental > Aquatic > Freshwater > Lake | place: USA: Lake Erie, Ohio... | reverse complement strand
GGTGGCGCTGGCGCGCGTCAGCGCCTGGTCCGACCAGCGGCTGGTGGATGGCTTCAGCGGCGCCACCGGTGGCGCCGCCCTCGAGGGCGCACGCCGCCTCAGCCTCACCACCAGTGGTAAGTCCCAGGCTTATGCCCTCACCCTCGTGCTTGGGGTGCTGCTGATGGCCACCTGGTTGCTCACCCGCACCGCCTCTCCCGTCGCCGACCTGCTGCCCTCGCTCTCCTGATGGCAATGAATCCGCTTCTCCTGTTGCTCTTGCTGCCGGCGGCCGCCGGCCTGAGCCTGCCACTCCTGAGCTCATGGCCCGCCCGCCGGCTGGCCTGGCTGGCGGCATTGGCCTGCCTTGCCCAGCTGCTGGTGGGCCTGTCTTGCGCCGTGTACCCCCCGGCTGAGGTGCAGATCAGTTGGGTGCCCAAGCTCGGGCTGGAGCTGCAGCTGGGCCTTGATGGTCTTTCGTTGCCCCTCGTGGCGCTAACGGCTCTGATCAGCACCGCTGCGATTCTGTTTGCCCCAAGTGATCAGGCCCGGCCGCGGCTGTTCTTCTCCCTATTACTGGCCACCAATCTGGGAGTGATGGGGGCATTTCTGGCCCGCAATGCCCTGCTCTTCCTGCTGGCCTTTGAGCTTGTGCTCATCCCCACCACCCTTCTGGTGGCGATCTGGGGGGGCGAGCGACGCGCTGGCGCCGCCATCCGCTTCCTGATCTATGGCGCGGTTTCGGGGTTAAGCCTGCTGGCGGCGGTGCTGGCCTTCGGCTTGCTCAACGCTCACGGCCAGGATTTCAGCTTCGAGGCTCTCGCCCAGGCGGACTATTCACCTGAGGCGCAGCGTTGGCTGTTGCTCTTGGTGCTGCTGGCCTTCGGCATCAAAATGCCATTTGTGCCGCTGCACGGGTGGCAACCGTTCACCTACGGCCAGGCGCCGATCACTGTGGTGATGCTGCTGGCGGGGGCCACATCCAAGCTTGGTGCCTACGGCTTGATGCGCTTCGGCATCGGCTTCCTGCCTGAAGCCTGGTCGAGCTGGTCCCCCTGGATCACCGCCATTGGCGCCGTGACCGCGATCTATGGCTCGCTCAACGCCATCGCCCAACTCGATATGCGACGTCTTGTGGCCTACAGCTCCCTGGCCAACATGGGCATCCTGCTACTGGCCCTGGGCTCCGCCACGGCGATGAGCCTGCAGGGAGGGGTGGCGTTGCTGCTGGCCCACGGCCTGATCATGGCCCTTCTGTTCGCCTGCGTCGGCATGGTGGAGCGTCGCACCGGAACCAATTCGATCGCTGAGCTTTCCGGCTTGATGAATCCCTTGCGGGGTCTGCCGTTCACTATGGGCCTGATGCTGCTGGCCTTGATGGCCGCAGCAGGCATCCCTGGACTGGCGGCATTCCCTGCGGAGCTCCTGGTGTTTGAAGGCAGCTGGACCGCCTTCCCCCTACCTACGTTGCTCTGCCTCGTGTCCTCAGGTCTGACCGCCGTGTACTCGATCCGGCTGTTCAATCGCGTCGGCTTCGGCCGCCTCGACAACGCTAGGGCCGACTGGCAATCCACCAGCTGGCCGGAGCGAATCCCGGCGGTGTCCCTTGGTCTATTGGTGATTGTTCTCGGCATCTGGCCCATGGGCCTGGTCCGATGGAGTGAGGCGAGCAGTGCGTCCCTGGCGCTGCGCTCTCAGTCATTCGCCAGCCAGGTGGCGGTGGCCGGCCCGATTCAACTGGCCCTATCCGTCCCGGCCGAGGCAGTCGAGTCCCTGGCGATCGGGCCTACGCCTCCGCTGGCCTAAGCCGACAATCATTTTCTGATCGCCGCCGTTCTGCCAACCGCCGGCCAGACGCCAACTCCCAATCTCCAGCACCACTTCTCCATTCCCTCGCAGCCCTCCAGCGATGACTCCCCCCACCGCCAGTGCTCCGGTTGCCGCACCCACTCCCCTGATTCCCCCCTCCTCGCATCGCTGGGCTGATGTCATTCATCGGCTTGAAGGCGGCGGCTCAATGCTGCCGGATACACCGGAGAATCTGATGCAGATTATCGGCATCTACAAGGCCTACGCCGTGCCGATGGATTTTTACTGGCGGGATCTCCTCTATATCGCCGAGCGGGTCTTCCTCGATCCCCTGCCTGCCTTCAAGTATTTTCCTTCGCAAGAGTATCTCGATCTACCCAACTCCTACGCAGGTGATCAATCGAAGCTACGCATTTGGAGGGGTGAGGCAGGCGCCCATCCGGAGCTGCTGGAATTCATGGCCCGTGGCGAAACCGTCAAGATGCCAAAGCTGTTGCACCACCTCTGGCACGACCGTATCAACATGGAATTTGCCGAGGCCTGCATGCAGGCGATGTTCTGGCACCAGAACATGGGTGGACGCTTCAATGCTTATCTGGACAGCGACGCATACCGCGCCAGCGCCGACAAGGCGATCAAGGCCTACTTCCGGCGCAATCCGGTGATGCTGGGCCTCTACAAGTTGTTCCCGGATATGTTCCTAGAGCAGGTACGCATGATGAGCTACTACGCCAACCTCGGCCTGTTCTGGGAGGTGATGGCACCCGTTTTCTTCGAAATGAGCGACATCTACGACGAAGGTGGTTTCAAGGGGGTGCCGGATGCGATGAATTTCCTGGTGAATGGCATCTTCGCAGTCGCCGGTCGACCGATTTATCACCACGTCTATATCGATGGCGAATGCCATGAGATCATTCCCAAGTCGGAAGGTTTCACCTGGCTATACGAGGCCGCCCTTCCCTATGTCGAAGCCGTGTTCTACCGCACGGCACCCTTCCGCGGCACCAAGAGCTACAACGCGCAAGCCAATCAGGTGCCAAGCGAGCAAGCCGACTTTCACTACGGCATCCTCTACGCCGATGTGTTCCCGGTTGGCTCAGCGGGAATTCCTCCAACGCTGTTGATGCAGGACATGCTTCATTTCCTGCCTGCATACCTGGAAGATCTCTATAAAGACTACCGCCGTGGCGATGAGGATAAGCTGATCCAGCTGGGTGTTACCTTCCAGCGCTCGATGTACAACGTCACTTCGGCTGTGATTCAAGCTCTGCGAGCGGCATTGCTCTATCCACTGGACGACACAGATCCCGAGCATCTGATGGCCAACCGTCGCTTTTTCGAAGCCCAGATGGATCGTTTTCTGCGGCCGGAAGCACGGCTGGACGCAATCCAAACCCAAGCCTACCGCTGAGCCCTTCGCCTCCCTAGATTCCTCATGGCCAACATCATCGAAACCGCCAAGGGTGCCGGATGTTTCAACACCCTACTTGCCGCTGTTGAGATAGCCGGACTCACCGGAGCCCTTGAAAGCCCCGGACCCTTCACAGTGTTTGCACCGCTGGACGATGCCTTCGCTGCCCTTCCCCCAGGCACGGTGCAGACCCTCGTCGACAATCCGCCTCAGCTCGCCCGCATCCTGAAGTTTCATGTGCTTTCCGGCGCATATACACGCAACCAGTTGGTGGATCAGGCGGAGTGGTTGAGCTTGGAGGGAGCACCCGTGGCGATCCGGCGAGCTGATCCTTTTGAGGTGAAGAACGCCAGCGTGCTGAGCGCTGATATCGAATGCGACAATGGCATTGTGCACGTGCTCAACCGCGTTATTCTTCCTGGCTGAGGCAGCTGGGCAGGGCGTGAATACCTGGCCAACGTCAAGGCACCCGCTGGCTCCTCCAGCCCCCCAGAAGCCTCAGCAGAGAGACCTTTCACCATCGTCTTCTCAGGTTGACAGGCGCCGCTTGCTGAGGCCTAAACGCTTGTTTGGGCAAGGCAGAGCTTCGGAAAGCCTTGTCCGCAGTGGCCCTAGGCCCCCAAACCATCCGAATGGGGCCGTCACCATTCACTCCCAGGTTGGCGCAGGGCTACGAACACCTGCCACAATGCGCCGAACCAGGAAGCCTCGGAATGCCCCATCCCCGATTGCGTGCGCTGCTGCTGCCAGCCCTGCTCGCCGTCAGCCTGTTGGCGGGATGCGCCTCCGAGGGTGACGGGGGTGTGCAGAGTCAGAAGCTCAAGTCGATCCGCAGCCGCGGCAAGTTGATCTGCGGGGTGGATGGCAAGTTGCCTGGTTTCAGCTTTGTCGGTCCGGATGGGCGCTACACGGGTCTGGATGTGGACATCTGCAAGGCCGTGGCCGCCGCCGTGCTGGGTGATGCCAACAAGGTGGACTATCGCGATCTCAATTCCAGCGAGCGCTTTGCCGCCCTGGCCAGCGGCGAGGTGGATCTGCTCTCACGCAACACCACCATGACCCTCAGTCGCGATGCGGCCGGTGGTAATGGCCTCAGCTTCGCCCCCACAACCTTCTACGACGGGCAGGGCGTGATGACGCCGGTGAACAGTGGTGTGAGCAGTCTCAAGGACCTGGCTGGCAAACCCATTTGCGTGGAGAGTGGCACCACCACGGAGCTCAACCTGGCGGACCGCATGCGTCAGCTCAAAGTTGCCTACACGCCGCTGAAGTTCCAAACCGGCGATCAAACCTACGCGGCCTACCTGGGAGGCCGCTGTGTGGCCGTCACCAGCGACCGCTCCCAGTTGGCCGCCAAACGCACCAGCTTCCCCAATCCGGCCCAGCATGGGATCCTGCCCGAAGTGCTCAGCAAAGAACCGTTGACTCCCGCCACCGTGAACGGGGATCCGGCCTGGGCTGACGCGGTGCGCTGGATCATCTTCGCCCTGTTCCAGGCCGAGGAATCGGGCATCAGCCAAGCAAATCTGCCGGCCCGCCTCAGCACTGCCAAGGCCAATAGCAACCTGCCGGATGAACGGCGCTTCCTCGGAGTGGAAGGAGAGTTCGGCAAGGTGCTGGGTCTTCCGCCCGACTTTGCCGTCAAGGCCATTGGGGCGGTTGGCAACTACGGCGAGATCTTTGAGCGCAATGTGGGCCAGGGTTCAGCGCTCAAATTGGAGCGAGGCCTGAATCGTCAATGGAAAGATGGCGGCCTGATCTATTCACCGCCGTTCCGCTGATGGGGGCCCCCGTACCCCTCGCCTCCCTAGCGGAGCCGTCGCCCCCGTGGTGGCGGAACCGTCGCCTGCTGCCCTGGTTGGTGCAAGCTGCGGTGGGCCTTGTGGCGTTGCTGTTGATCGCCTTTCTGCTCGGCAATCTGGTGCGCAATCTCACGGCCGCTGGCCTGCTGCTCAGCTGGCGCTGGCTGAACCAACCCGCCGGCTTCGACCTCTCCGAAACCCTCTTGCCTTTCAACGCCGAACTGCCCTACTGGCGTGCCCTCCTGGCCGGTTTGGTGAACACGTTACGGGCGGTGCTTTGCGGCCTGGTGGGCGCCACCCTGCTGGGCTTGCTCACCGGGATGGCCGCATTTAGCAGCAACGGGCTGCTGCGCAGGCTGGCCCGCGGCTACGTGGAGCTGATCCGCAACATCCCGTTGCTGGTGCAGCTGGTGTTTTGGTATTTCGTTGTCTTTCTTTCGCTACCCAATGGCCAGGCAGCGATCCAGCTTCCAGGGGTGGTGTTGGCCAAATCTGGCCTTTACTTGGCGGGCCCTGGCCATGGTTTGCAATGGACCCTGCCCCATCTCGTCGATGGGGTATGGCAAGCCCCGCTGCGCATCACGGTGGAATTCGGCGCCTTGCTCACCGGCCTGATCATCTATTCGGGAGCCTTCATCGCCGAGGTGATCCGAGGCGGTATCGGGGCCATCTCCAAGGGTCAATGGGAAGCGGCTGCCTCGCTCGGGATCAGCTGGTTCCAAACGTTTCGGATCATCATCCTGCCCCAGGCCCTGCGGGTCATCGTCCCCGGGCTGAACACCCAATACATCTCCCTGGCCAAAAACTCCTCATTGGCCGTGGCCGTGGGCTACACCGATCTCTACTCAGTAGCCGAAACCACCCTCAACCAAACCGGTCGAGCTGTGGAGGTGTACTTAGTACTGCTAGCCGTTTATCTTAGCCTTGATCTGTTGATCTCCCTGATCATGAACAGCATCAACTGGCTGGTGCAGATCCGGGAGCGTTGAGTATGGCAATTTTGTTGAGTCGACTGCGCCGCGAGCTGTTCTCCAGCCCCGCCAATACCCTGATCAGTCTGGCCTTGATCGCCCTGATTGGCAGCGCCGCCATCGGCTTGCTGCACTGGGCCCTGCTCAAGGCCCGCTGGGCGGTGATCCAGGCCAACAGCACCCTGTTCGCCGTGGGCCGTTACCCGCTGGAGCAGCAGTGGCGCCTGTGGCTGCTCAGCGCCCTGCTAGCAGCGGCGGCGGGCCTGAGCTGGGGGTTGGTGCGCGCCTCCCCCCGACCGCTTCGCCAGGGACCGCTGTGGCCCCGCAATGATCGCCTCAGCGCTGCTCTGCTGATCTTGCTGGCGCTTTGGCTTCCCTCGGCCCTCGGTTTCACCTTGCCGTTGCAGGCCCGCTGGTGGGCGCTTACCGGTCTGTTGCTGTTGTCCCGCTGGTGGGCAGGTCGCTGCGGCAGCAGCTTCAACCCCCGGGTCCGCAAGGGGTTCGCGCTGCTCTGGCCGTGCCTCTACATCCTGGGGTTGTGGTTGATCGGCGGCGGCCTGGGCCTAGCCCCGGTCACCCCCACCGACTGGGGTGGGCTGCTGCTCACGGTGCTGACGGCCAGCTTCGCGATCGTGCTCTGCTTCCCGATCGGCGTGCTGCTCGCCCTGGGACGACGCAGTGAGCTACCCCTGCTGCGTTGGGGCTCGGTGCTTTACATCGAGTTCATCCGTGGGGCGCCGCTGATCACCCTGCTGTTTCTGGGCCAAAACATTCTGGGCTTCCTCTTGCCTGGTGGCCTGGCGCCGGATCGAGTTTGGCGGGCAGCCTGGGTTCTCACCCTCTTCGCCGCCGCTTACCTGGCCGAGGCCGTGCGCTCCGGCTTGGCCTCCGTGCCACAAGGCCAGCTGGAGGCGGCCCGCTCCTTAGGCCTCTCCTATGCGCGGGCCCTGCAGCACGTCGTGCTGCCCCAGGCGTTGCGGGTGGCCTTGCCAACCATGGTGGGGCAATTCATTTCCCTGCTGCAGGACACCACCTTGCTATCGCTGATCGGCCTGCTGGATCTCCTCGGCGTGGCCCGCACGGTGATGGCCAACCCTGAGTTTCTGGGCCGCAATGCCGAGGTCTATCTCACCCTGGCGGTGTTGTTCTGGTGCTGCTGCGCCGCCCTGGGCCTGGGCAGCCGCGCCCTGGAAAAGCGCCTTGATCCCCTCACGATTCCCAGCCGATGAGCCAACCCAGCAATCAGATCATGATCGACGCCCAGGATGTCGAGAAGTGGTATCCCAATGGCTTCCATGCCCTGCGTGGCGCCAGCCTGCAGGTACGACGCGGCGAGGTGGTGGTCATCATGGGTCCCTCAGGCTCGGGGAAGAGCACCTTTATCCGAACCTTCAATGCCCTGGAGGATTTTCAGAAGGGCAGGATCCAGGTCGATGGCATTGCCCTCTCCAACGACCTGCGCAACATCGATGCCATCCGTCGCGAGGTGGGCATGGTGTTCCAGCAGTTCAATCTCTTTCCCCATCTCACGGTTCTAGAAAACCTCACTCTGGCGCCGGTGCAGGTGCGACGTCGGCCCAGGGCCGAGGTGGAGGAGCAAGCCCGGGCTCTGCTTCAACGGGTGGGCATCGCCGAGCAGGCGGGCAAATATCCTGGCCAGCTCTCCGGCGGCCAGCAGCAGCGCGTGGCCATCGCGCGAGCGCTGTGCATGGAACCGCGCATCTTGCTTTTCGATGAACCCACCAGCGCCTTGGATCCCGAGATGGTGCGGGAGGTGCTGGAGGTGATGCAGAACCTGGCCGCTGACGACATCACCATGGTGGTGGTCACCCATGAGGTGCGCTTCGCCCGCCAGGTGGCCAGCCGCGTGGTGCTGATGGCCGAAGGCGAGGTGGTGGAGGAGGCCGAACCCGAAACCTTCTTCACCAACCCCAGCCAAGAGCGCAGCCGCCGCTTCCTTGATATGATCCTCTGAGTATCAGGTACTCCCAAGCAAGAGCTACCAAATCAACCCGCAAACACAACGCATGATTCAACTAGAGAACTATTCACTAACCGAGCGAGAAAGGGCAGATCTTGAAGCCCTCCTTGCCAAGCGAGGAGGGAATTTAGGCCTCCAGGATCTGTATGATTTGATGGATGGCGTCTGGCACGAGTATGGATGCAGTGCAAGCCACTATGATGAGCAGAAATATGCACGCTTCTACCAGCATCCAGTCTGGCTTTTGAATGGGATCTTTATTGAGCAACATACTGAATCACTCGCGCACCGCAGAGGCATTGCCGAAGCGATTCAATCGTTAAATGCTGAACGCGTTCTCGACTATGGCGGCGGATTCGGAACGCTTGCGCGCTTGATCACAGAGCTATCTCCAAACTGCAAGGTCGACATCCTCGACCCCTATCCACCCCAACATGGTATCGCAGTTAGCAAGGAAATTCCAGCCATACGGTTCATTTCGTCCGCAGAAGACCTGACCTATGATGCGCTTGTTTGCACAGACGTGCTCGAGCATGTGCATGACCCCCTGATTCCGCTTGCGGAGATGGTTCGCAAAATCAAGCTGAATGGCCAGCTGATTATATACAACTGCTTCTACCCATTGATCAAATGTCACCTGCCTTCCACGTTTCACTTCCGTTACAGCTTTGATCAGTTCTGTTCCCTGCTGGGGCTGAGCAAGACCGGCATGACCAGCGGACCGCATGCCTCCATATACACAAAGCAGGCCATCATTACACCAAATTGGCCAGAGCTGAGAGAGCAGGAGAAGTTCTCGATCATTTCCTATGGTATAAATCAGTGGCGACAACAGCATCCTGATGCAAATGTATTGCAACAGAGATTGCATCTGCTCACAGCATTCCCTTCCTACTACCCACTAAAGATCAAACGCCGAGCCCGGCAACTTTTAGGTCGTTAATCGGACGTGCATCTGTAAATTGATCGCCTTGCGTCTGATCATGCCCCTGGATTGGCTGACCAGCCAAATCTGACAATCTAATATTGTCACAGCCTGGGATATTAGCAGATTGATCAATAACAAGAGTGGGGTTAGCTATATGCAGCTGGGGCGAAAGGGGGGAGAAATCGTGATGGCAAGCGGATTCAGCCACCCATCATTGTCTCCAGCCCATGGATGCCCTCGTAGAGCAGGTAGGCGGCGATCAAGAGAGCCAGCACGCCCACCAGCGATTCAGCACGGTGCTGCAGCCATTGCTCCAGCCGCACGATCGGCTCACGGATGGCCCCGGCGCTCAGCACCCAGGCCAGGGGCGGCAGCAGCATCAGCGAACTGGCCATCAGAGCGTAAAGGCCGGTGATCTCCACATCGGCCTGCAGCCCGGGGTGATTGATCAGCAGCAGGCCCGCCTGCTTGAGGTAGAACACCAGATTCTCCGGCGTCAGCAGGGCGCCGCCGGCGCCGAGCAGCACCAGCAGCAGGTCGCCGGCCTCCGGCAGGCGGTTCATCAGCCGCAGGGCCATACCCTCCTCACCGATCGTGGCCTGGGGCGTGAGTTGATACAGGCCGAGGGCGAGCAGGCCGCCGGCGCCGAGCAGGTCGATCAGCACCTGCTCGCGGGCGCCGTGCTCAAGGCTGATCGAGAATTCCGTGCCGAGGAGCATCAGCAGGGTCACCGCCAGCACGTTGGCGAGTGTCCAGCCGAGCACGTAGGCCATGGAGCGCCGCAGGGGGTTGCGCCCCAGCAGCAGCAGGGTCACCACGCCGATATGCAGCGGGCTGAAGGCGATGCCGATCCCAAACAGCGAGGACTGGGTCAGCAGGGTTGGACTCATGGGCGGCAGCAGGCTGCGGGCCGAGGACCCGGGGCTTCGACCCTACCGAGGCCTGCGGGTCTGCTGCGCCAGCGGTTGCGCTGTGGCGAGCCCTGTGGCGGGCGCTGGTGGGCGGGCCGTCCTGATCCAGACCAGCGAGGGCGATGGTGGGCAGGGAGGGGATTCCCGCCTCGGTGTCGGGCATGAAGGCTGTCATGCGCCAGGGAATGAAGGAGGGAAGGCCACCGGGCTTGGGCGGCCGGTGGCTCTGGCGGTTGGCGATGACCAGCTGATCAGCCCAGGCCTGGAGGATCAATTGGGCCTCATGCTCGGCAGCGGCAACCAGCCAGTGGCGGTGGATCTTCAGGTGATCGGCCACAGGCAAACCTTCTTCTCGCCTGCGGGGCAGGGCCGTTTCGATGGGTTGCTGACGAACGCCGAATCGGGAGCAGCCTGGGCGGTGCTCCACCTCCACAGCTCCTTGATCACCCCATTCGACAAGGGGTTGAGCGGGGAGTTGCTGCTGATGATGGCCAGCAACAACACCTACCTGCGCCGCTATGTGAACGGTTGGCTCAGCCAAGCGATCGCTCGCGGCGGCTTCCAGCGATTGTTCGACCACTGGATCCTGCAGAAGAGCTGACTTAGGGGCGGCTCACCCAATCGGCGGCGTTCAGCAGGGGGAACAGGCGATCCTCGGTCTGCACAGCCTCCAGCCAACCCTCTGGCAGGGGGGTGTTGTTGTTCAGCGCATCCATCAGCCGCCAAAACCGATCGAGGTGGCGCTCGATTCGCTCCCGCGCCAGATCTGTCG
>Ga0315904_10012803_pt1 | contig 10565 bp, 10 predicted proteins | sample LakEriMetagenome_6_FD_203529 | JGI IMG/M metagenome (GOLD analysis project Ga0315904, IMG submission 203529) | Freshwater fungal communities from buoy surface, Lake Erie, Ohio, United States - Buoy 12 MA120 | ecosystem: Environmental > Aquatic > Freshwater > Lake | place: USA: Lake Erie, Ohio... | reverse complement strand
ACAGGGGGCCATCCATGAAGTGGCAAATCGTGATATGGAGTCTAGTTGCTTTGGCCTTAGTGGTTGTTGTCATTTTTCTGGGTGTCTACGAACAAGAGACAGCGGGCTTGACGTTGGAGAAGCGCAAGGAAATGTGGCGCAATGCACGTCCTGAGATAACGTCACTGCGCAGTGGTGATTTAATTTTCCGCCATGGCCGTGGCGTCATAAGCAATACACTTTTGAAGATGTCGCAGAAGGAATCAAAGTACTCACACGCGGGCGTGGTGTTCATTGAGCAGGGCAAGGCATACGTTTATCATTGTATTGGTGGAGAGGACAATCCCAATAGCACAATGCGTCGAGATCGAATCTCACAGTTCTGTGATCCCGAAATAGCCCACTCATTTGGAATATATCGGTTGCCCTTGGGGGATTCCCTAAATCAAGCGTTTTTGCTTGAGGTGCAACGAAGTTACGACCGTGGTTTACTCTTCGACACAGCGTTTGATTTAAGTACTGACGAGGAACAGTATTGCACCGAATTCATATATAAAACACTAAAGTCCTTGGAAGGAATTGATTTACCAATATCTTCGAGCGCGTTCTCCGGAAGGGAGTATGTCACTTGCGATAACCTGTATTTAATACCGAAAACACAACTTATTCACCAACACAATTATTAATTCCTATGAAAAAAACAATTATTTCAGCATTTGCTATTGCGATGACTTGGATGATCACGTCTTGTTCTAGCGGAGATGCGCCAAAGACAGTTGCAACGAAATTCTTAACAGCAACCGCAGAGCAGAATTACGATGAGGCGAAGAAGTATGCTACGGAGGAGACAGGTCAAGTTTTGGATATGGTTTCCGGCATGGCTAAGGCAATGGGTGAAGGTGCCGCAAAGGAGAAGGAATCTTTCGAAGTGATCTCTGAAAAAATCGATGGTGAGACAGCGACGGTGACCTACAAAAAGAAGGGAGAGGAAGCGGAGCAGACTTTAAAGTTGAAGCAAGTGAGTGGAGAGTGGAAAGTTTCCATGGGTAAAGAGGATATGAACAAGGATGAGTCTACCACAGGTGGTGACACCAACTTGGATGGCGGTGATGCCGGAATGGAGTCATACGACACCAACGCTCCAGAAGAGGGCACGGAAGAGACGACAACACACTAATCGAAACGATTTAAAAGAGAGGGGCTGCATTTGCAGCCCCTTTTTTTATTTGCAGAATTCTGAAAAAGCGAAGTTTAAATTCTCCGCTATCATGTCAGCGCTGCGCCCTTCGATGTGATGCCGTTCAATCATGTGAACCAATTTCCCATCCTTAAAGAGTGCAATACTGGGTGATGACGGTGGATAAGGCAGCATGTATTTGCGCGCGCGTTCCACTGCTTCACGATCAACACCTGCAAAGGTGGTGGTGAGTTTTCCCGGCAAGTTGGCGGCTTGTTGAATCGCTTTCTTAACACCGGGGCGCATGCTACCTGCAGCACAACCGCAAACGGAGTTTAGAACAACAAGGACTGTTCCTGGGCTGTTGACGGCTTGATCAACTTCTTCCGGAGATATCATTTGTGAGAATCCAACTTGGTTGAGTTCTTCACGCATTGGGGCTACTAATTCTGGTGGGTACATTTTGTGTTCGATATAAGGCTGTAAAGCTAGATTTGATTTTCGAGAACGCGGGTTAATTAATTAAAATTCGATCCAGCATCTTGCGTATTTCATCTCCGCTAGATGGGCGAGGTGCGTTGGAGTTAACTATTTTCCCTTCTTGATCGATGAGCATAAATCGTGGGATGGAATTCACTTTATACAGGGCGCTAATCGATAAAGCCGTATTTTGGGTGTTATGGCCTTGCAGTCCGCCCATAGGTTGTTTTTTTAAAAAGTCGATCCAGCTTTGAAGCGACTGATCCGTGCTGATACTAATGAACTGAATATTCTTGTCGTGATATTCTTCTTCTAACTTCTGCAATGCAGGAATTTCTGCTTTACATGGGCCGCACCATGTCGCCCACGTGTCGATGTAAATCACCTTGCCCTTGAAATCAGACAAGTGATAGACCTTATTGTCAATATCATGAAATTCAGCGTCAGGAGCTGTTGCGCCTGGATAGAGACTGCTGTATTGAGCAGCAACTTGATTGAATGATTCTAGCAGCTTTTTATCCTTACAGCAGGACTCTATTTGCAGAATGATGGGTCGAAGATCACCCACTCCGATGTCGCGGAAAATATTCGGTGCCATCTCGGTGATAAGGATACTCTTATTTTTTTCTGATTGCACTTTGGAACAGAGCTCAACGAGGGCAAGTCGATAAAATTCTGTTGCGCTTTTATCCGCACCAATCATGTATTGCATGCTTGCCGCAGCGGTCATGGCGTTAATGGAATAACTTCTATAGTAGCGCTCGAATGCAATCTCTTCATCATTGAGATTGAGATTGCCATAATAGGCATCGAAGGAAGCTGGAAGGATAGATACACCTGATCGGAGTGCTTGACTGGTGTACATCAAGAGTTCTAACCCCATCTGAAAGTCGATGCTCGCCGTTTGAAGATGCAGGTATTGTTCATGATCCTCTTTGCTTACACCTTCGGGTTTTGTCAACGCGTATAGCGTTGTTTTTCTACTCTCACGAATAGAATCACGATACGCATAAAATGCTTCCGGCTGCATGGTATAGCTAAGCTGTGCAGGTTTTTTAGCTTCCAGGTTTAGGTCTGTACGAGCTCTGTAACTGAGGCCATCACAATAGACCGCGCTGCGACCGGTAAACTTCGCATCGAGCACATTGGTCGCGCTGATTTGAGCATCTACTTGATCACCGGGCACTAAAAACAATTCGAGTTTTTGTCGGCCAAAGTCGAGCGTTAGCGCTACTGCTGACTTCGACTCAAGCGTCATGTCAAATACCCCTTCTTTACTTGTTTTAATGGTATCCGTTTTTCCGGTGATGTTCAACAAGAAGAATGGACGTTGTTGGTTTTTGATGGTGCCATGTAGCGAAATGCGATTCTTTCCGCTTTGCGCAAGCATTGCGGAACTCATGGAGAACAGAAACAAAAGCGCAACGGAGATTCTCATTCGGCGGTGCTTTGGATTTGTAGTTCATCGAGTTGTTTCTGATCGATGGTGCTCGGAGCGTCAATCATCACATCTCGGCCACTATTGTTTTTCGGGAATGCGATAAAGTCGCGGATGCTGTCTGCTCCACCGAATAGGGCGCAAAGGCGATCGAATCCAAACGCGATTCCACCATGCGGTGGCGCACCGAACTCAAAGGCATTCAACAAGAAGCCAAATTGGTGTTGTGCCTCTTCGGGAGTGAAGCCTAAAAGATCGAACATCTTAGCTTGTGTTGCGCGATCGTGAATACGAATGGACCCACCTCCAATTTCAACTCCATTCAGCACGAAGTCGTACGCATTGGCGCGTGCCAACCCTGGATTTGAACTCAACAAATCGAGGTGTTCCGGTTTGGGTGCGGTGAATGGATGGTGCATCGCAAACCAGCGCGAAGCTTCTTCATTCCATTCCACCAATGGGAAATCCACCACCCAAAGTGGTTTGAATACATCGGGGTTTCTTAATCCCAACTTCGTTCCCATATGAAGACGCAGCTCTCCCAATTGCTTCCGCACGGTGTCTGTATCACCGGACAAGATCAACAGCAGGTCTCCTGGTTTTGCGGAGGCATGCGCTGAAATTTCCGCCCAACTGGATTGATCGTAAAATTTGTCTACCGACGATTTGAAGGATCCATCTTCATTGCACAGCGCGTACACCAATCCTTTCGCTCCGATTTGAGGGCGCTTCACCCATTCGGTCAGTTCATCTAATTGTTTGCGGGTGTAGTTCGCACATCCTGGCGCCACGATGCCTGCAACAAATTCGGCTTGGTCGAAAATGCCGAATCCTTTTCCTTTCATTCGTTCGTTGAGTTCAACAAACTTCATCTCGAAACGCACATCTGGCTTGTCGCTGCCATACATGCGCATGGCGTCATCATAGGTCATTCTTGGCACACCATCGATATCTATTCCTTTGACCGATTTGAACAGATGCTTGACCAATCCTTCGAAGGTGTTGAGGATGTCCTCTTGCTCCACAAAGGCCATTTCACAATCGATTTGTGTGAATTCGGGCTGACGGTCTGCTCGCAAATCTTCATCACGGAAGCAACGAACGATTTGGTAGTAGCGGTCGTAGCCAGCGACCATCAGAATTTGTTTATAGGTCTGGGGAGATTGTGGAAGCGCGTAGAATTGTCCGGGATTCATTCGGGAGGGCACCACGAAATCGCGTGCTCCTTCGGGAGTGCTTTTGATGAGATAGGGTGTTTCAATTTCGAGGAAATTCAGGCTATCCAGGTATTTGCGTGATTCAATGCCAATGCGATGACGGAGCATCAGATTGTTGCGTAGTGGACCGCGGCGAAGGTCGAGGTATCGCCATTGCATACGCAGATCATCTCCTCCATCGGATTGATCTTCGATGGTGAAGGGCGGCGTTTTGGATACGTTGAGAATTTCCAATTTATCGACGACCAATTCGATGTCGCCTGTGGGCATATTGTCATTCTTCGCAAAACGTTCGATGACGGTGCCAGATGCTTTTATGACGAATTCTCTCCCAAGTGAACGGGCAATAGAAAGGAGTTCAGCGCTCGTTTTTCCTTCTTCGAAATAAAGTTGGGTGATACCATAGCGATCTCTTAGGTCGACCCATAGCATGGATCCTTTATCGCGAGATCGCTGCACCCAACCGCTGAGGGTCACCTGTTTGTTTACATCGGAAAGGCGAAGTTCGCCGCAAGTATGCGTTCTATGCATGGTAAAAATTTGGAGTTCAAATTTAGTGAAGCGTTTGCGAGCATGTTCTATTCCGCGTACCTTCGTTTTATGCGTCGATGCGGTTATTTATTACTTGTTTTTTTCGCCTCCTGCTCGGAGGGTTGGACAGTGGAGCGTGAGGAGGCCTTAATGGAGGAATGCAAGGGCGAGATTGAGCAGGCGTTTCCAGAAGATGCGGATTCGGTGTGCAGTTGCTATCTAGCAAGCCTCAAACAAAAATTCCCGAAGGGTTCATTTCAAGATTCAGATGCAGATACAGCATTTGCACAATGTATTTCTCCACTCAAGGAACGCATGCAGTTGGATTTTGAGCGGGCGGTCAACGACACAGTCAATCATTAAAACCAAAGTATATGTTGAAGAAGATGTTAGTTGTATTCGCTTTAATTCCATTCTTGGGAAACGCCCAGAGTTCGGAATCCCCTCAAATGCTGCGTAAAAACGCCATCAAGTTGGATGTGCACTCACCGTTTGTGCGCACAATGAACGTATCGTATGAGCATGCAACAGGACCGCGCACCAGTTTTGTGCTTAGCGCTTTGTATGCAGACCGTAGCGAGCCATTTTATGAGAGCGGCTACTTGAATCGATTGGCGATTACGCCAGAGTTTCGATATTACATCGGACGACATGATATCCCCAAGGGATTATATGCATCGGGTTACCTTCGATATCAATGGATGAATGCCTATGTCTATCAAACGGAATATGATTACATTAATATGGTCTGGACATCCACTTGGAGTGATGGTGTGTTGAACACAGGCGGCGTTGGTGTAGGCGTTGGTTATCAGTGGGAGATTAAGGAGCGCATTCGTTTGGATGTGCAGTTTGGTACGATATGGAACAGCGGAGACAAGCGCGTTCGAACTGACGATGGAGGCATAAGCGAACCGAACAGTATGTTTCGTCCGTATGTGGGTTATTTCGTGAAGTCGAATATGTGCATGGGGGTATCCTTCTAACCGAAGAGATGAAAAAATAAAAGGCGGTCAATTGACCGCCTTTTTTATATCTCATGGATGTGTTTACTCACTTAGAACAAACGAAATAGGCAGTGTCCTTTCTAATCGGACAGGAGTTCCGTTTTGTTTAGCTGGCGTAACGCGTCCGAGCGAGCGAACGGCGATTTCAGCATTCTTTACCAATTCAGATCCACCGGTGCCATCAATCTCGTTTTGTGCCTTCACGTTGGTCACTGTTCCATCCGCTTCAATGACGAACTTCACGTAAACCGTTCCTTCGGTTCCCGCGTCTTTCGCGTTTTCAGAGTACTTAAGTTTCGCGCGGATTTTCGCGAGCATCTCTTTATCATCCGGCATTTCTTGCGCGTACGTAAAGATGGGAGCTTCGACTTCTTCCTCTTCTTCGATTTCTAGCGGTGCAGAGTAGGAATCATCAATGGGGCCATCGAAGTCACTTCCGTCCTCATTCGAAAGGTCGATTTTCTTTTTCGGGTCGTTGTCAATCGGAGGGTCCTCATCCGTCTCCGCATTGGTAGCTACCAAGTTGGTGAACTTGATTTTGGCCACTTGTGGTGGTGGCGGTGGTGGCGGTGGTGGCGGTGGTGGTGGTGGTGGTGGCTGATTTGGGTCTGTCGGTGGTGGCTTCAGCATTTCCACAATTTTATCTTCCACCTGTTTGTCTTTCTCTTCGTGTTTCTTACCGAAGATCATCGGCCCACCGAATCCAGCAAGTGCCGCGAATACGGTGAACCCGAGTGCAATGGCCAACGTCCATCCTTGACGCTTTCGCATCTGATATGCGCCATATCCCTTGAATTTGTCTTGGAAAACAAGGTCGGTGCGTTTGGAGTTGAGCACATTGTTCCAGCCGAGGTCCAAGCTAACAAGCGTAATGACCGCGGCGATAATCAATATGACAAGTGTTGCGCTCATAGGTTACATTTTTTGGTTGAACGGGGAAATCTGTAGCGTAGTACAGGCCACCCGCGACGAGGTTCAATCCAATCAGTTGTTTCTTAAATTTAATTCAGTCGATTTCACTAGCACGTCACCTTCTTCATCCTCGGTCATGTCCTGAATGGCGCGTTTACGCACGCTGCAGATGTTCAGTTCATCGATAGAAGAGATCACGTTTTTGTATTTCGTTTTGGGAAGTGTTTTGATGATACAGATGGCTGCATTATCTCCCCCTACAACGTCTTTGTATGCTTCATCATACTGCTCTTCGGTGATTTCCTTTTTTGCTACTTTTTCTTTGAGCTGGTCGACAAGAAAGATGATGTCTTTGTTCTTTTCCAACATCAGCTTGCGAACGCCATCTTTGGAAAGGTCCGTTTTCTTGAGTTGGGTAGAGTCCTTCTTGTAAACTCCTTCGTAATAGAAGATTTCGTCTTCGTCTTCACCGAGTAATATAGTAGTTGTAAGGAATGCCTTCACCTTGGTTTGATCCTTATCATCATCCACCTCTTTTGGGTAAAGGATTTCCATGGCTTTTGGTTTGGCGAGCGTTGCTGCGAGTACGAAAAACGTCAGCAGGAGGAACGCCAAATCGACCATTGGGGTCATGTCTATTCGAGCCGACCCTTTCTTGGCTTTCTTTTTACCATGTTTACCATCACCACCACCGCCTTCTACAATTTCAGCCATTTTTTATCTGGTTTTGAATTAGTGGTTAGTCAAATTTGCATCAGCGTTCTCTTCGGAACCCGTTAAGTTGGTGACCATGTTAAAGTTGTAAATCTCTTTGTCTCGGAAGACATCGATGACCTTTTTAACCTTGTCATAGTCCGTGTTTGCATCTGCTTTAATCGCATAACGCAAACCGTCTTTGCGAAGCTCTTCTTTCGTGACTCCCATGACTTGCGCATGTCCAACATACGCGGCGTAACCCTGTACAATCCATTGTCCGAGTTGGTTATTTGCCGAGTCTAGGGGAATTCCTTTAGATTGTTCATCTAGTGCTTTCTTCATGTCATCATCGCCCTGGATATAAGCGGCGAGGCGGTCAATGGGCTGACCAAAGGTGCCCATCTTTGAGAAGTTTTCGATATCGGTTTCCGTCAATTGAAGTTCAGCGGGATATCCCATGATCATTCTACGGATGAGCGAATCGCGAACCTCTCTACCTGAGATGTCGAAGTATGCTCGGCCAGCCGTATCGATGGAAATCAGCATCACTTTTTCAGGGAGCTGTGTCAACGAAGTGGCATAGGGCGGATCGGCTTCAATCGGTTCCATGTTGCGGAACTTTGCCGTGAGCATGAAGAAAGTCACCAAGAGAAACGCCAAGTCAACCATCGGCGTCATGTCGAGGCTGGGGGCGCTTTTGGGTACTTTTATTTTAGGCATTGTTCGTCCTTATTGTGTTTGAGAAAGGATGAATCAATGTTTTGAGGCGAATGTCTGTGCTACAGAGAAGCCAGCCTCATCAATACCGTAAGTTAACTGGTCGATGCGGTTGCTGAAGAAGTTGTACAACAGGATTGCAACAGCCGACGCCAAGATTCCGAGGAATGTGTTTACAAGTGCTTCAGAGATACCCACAGAAAGCTGTGCAGGGTCTGGAACACCGGCAGCCATCGCCGAGAACGACTTGATCATACCCGATACGGTACCGAGCAGTCCGATCAATACTCCCAAAGAGGCTGATGTAGACAAGATCACGAGGTTCTTTGAAAGCATTGGAAGTTCCAATGATGTTGCTTCTTCCAATTCCTGCTTCAACGCGTTCACTTTGGTTTCTTTGTCCATCGTGTTGTCGTTGCTGAGGGCTTTGTATTTCACCAAACCAGCGCGCATTACCGCACCAACGGATCCTTTTTGCTTATCGCAAGCAGCAATCGCCTTGTCCACTTCACCACTGTTCAAGTGGTTACGTACAGCGTGGATGAAGTTTGGAATGCTTCCTGTTCCGCGCGCCATCAACAAGCTGATCAAACGCTCAATAAAGAAGGTGACAACGATGATGTTCACCGCAATCAAGAATGGCACGATATAACCGCCTTTGTAAATGGTTCCGTATAAGTTCCCATCAATCGGATGTCCTAGGAGGGGATCGCCGCCTTCGAAGTTTGCGGGATTGCCTAGGATTTTAGAGAAAATCAAGTAGCCCACTAAAAGGGCTGCAGGAATAGCGATATAAGGGAAAATCGAGCTGAAGCCCATTCCAGATTTCGCTTTGGTTGAATTGCCTGTACCAGTTTGTTTCATGAGGTAGAAATATGAATTAACGTGTTTGGTGTACGATTTAAAGGTTAAATACCCTAACGGGCGTCAAACTTAATAAAAACTTGACCTTTCCGCACGTGAAGAAATCGTGAAACCGTTTGCTTCACGTGCGGGGGTCATGAAGAACGAAATTATTTCGTTGATAAATAGGATGCAACACCCTCGTGAGTGGCCTGCATACCCTTTTCGCCTTTGTTCCAGTTTGCAGGACAAACCTCGCCATTCTCTTCGAAGTACTGCAAGGCATCAACCATGCGTAATGCCTCATCTACGTTGCGACCTAGTGGGAAGTTGTTGATCAGCATGTGCTGAACAATACCGTTTTTATCGATCAAATAGAGACCACGGAATGCGATCATAGAGCCGGTAGCCGTTAGGTTACCTTCCTCGTCGTATGTGTATTCGCCGGAAAGCACTCCGTACGCATCGGAGATGGTTTTGGTGGTGTCGGCTACAAGGGGATAGGTGATTCCTTGAATTCCACCATGTCCTTTTGCCATTTGCAACCAACCCCAGTGCGATTGCTCGGTATCCGTAGAACACGCTACGACTGCGACATTGCGACTTTCGAACTCAGCGAGTTTTTCTTGAAACGCATGCAATTCGGTTGGACAAACGAAGGTGAAGTCTTTCGGATAGAAGAAGAAAACAACCGCTTTCTTACCGACGTATTGATCCAATGAGAAATCTTCAACGATGTTGTTTCCATTTAGAACCGCACTGGCTTTGAATGATGGTGCTTTTTTACCTACGAGAGATGACATATGAATGTGATTTTAAATTTTAGATTTCTGAAACAATTGATGGGTATAGGTGTTCACGCTTACATGTGCAGCGCTCTTTTGCCTGTGGCGTCGAGTGCGGCTTCCTTGAGTGATTCTGTGAATGTGGGGTGGGCGTGGCTCATTCGACTGATGTCTTCTGCGCTGGCACGGAACTCCATGGCCACTACGGCTTCAGCAATCATGTCGGCCGTTCTTGGACCGATCATGTGTACCCCAAGAATTTCATCGGTATCGGCATGCGCGAGCACTTTGACAAAGCCATCTAAATCCATACTGGCTCTTGCGCGCCCGCTGGCTTTAAAGGGGAAGCTTCCTGATTTGTATGGGATTTTCGCTTCTTTGAGTTGCTCTTCCGTCTGACCCACCGCGGCCACTTCAGGCCAGGTGTAAACCACTCCTGGTATCAGGTTGTAATTGATATGTGGCTTCTGACCTGCAATGGTTTCTGCCACGAAAATTCCTTCTTCCTCCGCTTTGTGGGCGAGCATTGCGCCTCTCACCACATCACCGATCGCGTAGATGTTGGGTGCGGTGGTTTGTAAATGATTATTCACGATCACACGTCCGCGTTCATCCAATTGAACACCTGCTTGATCTGCGTTCAATGCATCGGTGTAAGGCTTTCTACCCACCGCTACCAAGGCATAATCTCCTTCTAAACTGATCTCTTCTCCTTTTGCATTGTCGGCCTTTACGGTAACCGTTTTTCCTTTCACGCTGACTTCCTTCACCTTGTGCGACAAG
>Ga0315904_10012802_pt1 | contig 10565 bp, 8 predicted proteins | sample LakEriMetagenome_6_FD_203529 | JGI IMG/M metagenome (GOLD analysis project Ga0315904, IMG submission 203529) | Freshwater fungal communities from buoy surface, Lake Erie, Ohio, United States - Buoy 12 MA120 | ecosystem: Environmental > Aquatic > Freshwater > Lake | place: USA: Lake Erie, Ohio... | reverse complement strand
CGCGACAGCTCTGTCGTTTCTTGGGCTTGGAAATTCGTGGTTTCGGAGTCAGCCCAGTAGCTTTTGATTGGTCGCAAAAGCTGATATGTATTGCCTTGAAGGGATGAATTTCAAGGAAAGGCGGTCGTATCAATTGCATCAGTGAAGCCGCAAGAAGTATTTTCTGCATTTTTCTTCAACCAGCCTGCTTGCCAACCACTCTGAGCGGCCTAGAACCGCCTCGCGCAAGACGATGAACGCTTTTGAAACTCTCGGTATCGGGCCGCGGCTGGCCATCAGCGATGAGGCGGTGCGCGATGCTTTCCGCGAGGCCGGGAAACTCTCGCATCCCGATGCCGGCGGCGCGCCGGATTCATTCGAGAAACTGCGTGCGGCTTTCGATATCGTTGCAAGCCCCTCGCGGCGTTTGCGCCACTGGCTCGAATTGCGCGGCATCACCGTCGATTCCCGCGGGGTGGTCGCGGCATCGGTGATGGATTTGTTTGCGGAGGTCGGCGAGGTCAGCCAGCGCGCGGAAACTTTGATCCGCCGCAGGGATGAGGCGAAATCCGCTCTGGGCCGCGCCTTGTTGGAATCCGAAACCCAGTCCTGCCGCGAAGACGTCGAACGCGCGATCGCCATCATCGAGTCCGCGATCATTCGCGAGACCGCAAAATTTCCCGAGTACGAAACGTCGGCTGGAATAGAGGACGCCGCCGCGAGTGTGCGCAATCTCGCGTTTCTCGAAAAATGGCGGATCACGCTGCGCGGATTGTTTTCACGGCTTGTTTGAGATCCTTGATCCGCGGCGGGTCGGGTGTTTGGATCGGCCCATGGAAATCCGCAACCGCGAGCGGCAGACGCCGTTCACCACCAAGGACGGCTCCACCATCCGCAGCCTGCTGGATTTGTCCAACGCGCCGGTGGTCCATCAAAGCCTGGCGGAGGCTTCCCTGCCCGCCGGAAATGAAACCGAGCGGCATTACCACAAATTGAGCGAGGAGTTGTATTACGTGCTTTCCGGCCGCGGGATCATGGAAATCGACGGCGAAATCCGCGAGGTGGCGCCCGGCGACGCCATTCTCATCCCACCAGGCGCATGGCACCAAATCCGTGCCACCGAGGCGCTTTGTTTCCTCTGCTGTTGCGCGCCACCCTACGCCCACGAGGACACATACTTCGCCTGATGCGGGGCCTTACGCGATCGCGTAAGGCAATCGCCACGCGATTGCGGCATCGGCTTCGCGGCGGGGGCAGGGCAATCTAACTGCGCTATGCCCGACCACGACAAACTCCAGCAATTGTTCAACGCCGCGTTGAAATCCCAGCCCGAAGATTATGCCACGCCGCCCGCCAAGTTGCGTGCGGTGCCGACACCGGCAGCCTGCGTCCAGCCGACCCCGGTCGAACTGCCCCGCAAGGTGGCAGTGGCGGAAGAAACCCCGGCCCCGGTGCTGGATGTCCCGCGCGGGCTCAAAGCGGCGGAGTCCGAGCAACTCGGCGTGCTGCTCGACGATCAAGTCCGCCGCCGCAGGCGCAAGCACCGCATGGAGGCGCTGGTCACCGCGCTCGTGTTGTTCAGCCTTGCGGGTGGCGGTCTCGGCTGGTTTGTCCAGGACAAGGACCGCGTCCAGGCCTTCCAGGAAGCACTTCGCGATGTCCGTTCCGTGGGCGACATCAAGGCGTTGGTCGCCTCCTACAAGCTGTCGCTCGACCGCATCGCCACGCGCTCGAACCAGATTGACGGCGCCTCCATGGCCATGGGCATTGATCCCGCCAAATGCCAGAACGAGGATCCCTGCATGGAAGCCGAGATGAAGCAGATGATGGGCGGGGATGGCGGCCCGACCGTCGGCTCGCGCAACAAGCGCCTGATGGAAAACTTCGGACACATGGCCGGGAAAAACGGAGTGGACATTACTCCGGAAGTCGCTGCCAGCGATGAAGCCGGCGGCGAATCCTTCGGCTGGAGCAAGTAAGTCATATCATGTGCCCCATGCGGGTCCGCTTTGTTTCGAGATACTTCTCGTTGTGCGGATTGGCAGGCAGCGAGATAGGCAGTTGCTCGGTGATTTCCAAACCATAGCCATCGAGGCCGACGACTTTCTTCGGGTTGTTGGTGAGCAACCGGATGCGCCGCACGCCGAGATCGCAGAGGATTTGCGCGCCCATGCCATAGTCGCGCAGGTCGGATGCGAAACCGAGTTTTTCGTTGGCTTCCACGGTATCGAGTCCCTGCTCCTGGAGTTTGTAGGCATGGATCTTGGCGGGCAGGCCGATGCCGCGGCCCTCTTGGCGGAGATATAACAAAACTCCGCCCTCGCGCGAAATGTGTTCGAGCGCCGCGGAGAGCTGGCCGCCGCAGTCGCAGCGCTGCGAATGGAAAACATCGCCGGTGAGACACTCGGAATGCACGCGCACGAGCGTGGGTTTTTCCGGATCGATCACGCCGCGGCTCAACGCGAGATGATGGCTGCCGTCAGTGATCACGCGGTAGAGGTGGCAGTCGAACTCGCCGTAATCCGTCGGCATCTTGATCGTTTCCTCGCGTAGCACGAGTTTCTCGGAGCGGCGGCGGTATTCGATGAGTTGCGCGATGGTGCAGGCTTTGAGACCGTGGCGTTTCTGATAGGCCGCGAGATCGCCGACGCGCGCCATCGTTCCATCGTCATTGATGATCTCGCAAATCACCGCCGCCTCGGGCAGACCCGCCAGGCGGGTCAGATCGATGGCTGCCTCGGTGTGGCCGGCGCGGCGCAGCACGCCATCCGGCATGGCGCGCAGCGGAAACACATGGCCCGGCCTGACAAACGAATCCGCCGCAGCCGCCTGATCGGCCAAAAGGCGGATCGTCATCGCGCGGTCCGCCGCGGAAATGCCCGTGCTGATGCCGCGCGCCGCGTCCACGCTGATGGTGAAGGCGGTTTTCTGGCCTTCGTGATTGCGGCGCGTCATCTGCGGCAGGTCGAGTTCCTCGGTGCGCTGCGCGGTGAGCGGCACACAGATCAAGCCGCGGCCGTTCACCGCCATGAAGTTGACCATTTCCGCCGTGCACAACGAGGCGGCGCAAATCAGATCGAGCTCGTTTTCGCGGGCCGGATCATCGGCACAGACCACCATGCGTCCGGCGGCGATCTCGGCGATGATTTCATCAATCGGACTGAACAAGCTGTCGTAGGCGGGCATGGCGGATGGTTTCTGAACGGGGGCGGCTCAGTGAACCCGCGGATCACCCGCGCGGCAACCCCGCATTGCCGGTCAGTTGAGGAACGGGTCCTCCGGAGCCTCGGCGAGGATCCGGTGCATCGGCGACATCCCGCGCAGCAAATGCGCCCACAGGCTGCGGTCGTGCGCCTGGCCCAGCAGGTCCGGTTGCGGGCTGACGGGAAACCACGTCTGGCGCGTGAGTTCGTTTTCGAGCTGGCCTGGACTCCAGCCCGAATAGCCGATGAAAGCGCGCACGATGCGGCCCGGCTTCGCTGCCTGTTCGGCCGCCTGCTTGGCGGAGATGCGCGCCGCCCAGCGCAGGCCGAGCTTGCGGCTCCACCAGAACGAGGAAAACGTCAGTTGCTCCCGCATGACCGGCCCGCCCTCGTGCACCGCGAGATGGCGCAGCGGCGCGAATTCCGCGCCTTTGAGAAAATCGCCCACGACCTTGCCGCTCGGGTGGTTGAGGATCAACCCGGCGGCCCCGTCCTCCAGCCCATGCGCCGTGAGCAGGATGACCGAGCGGTTGAAGGTGCCGTCCCGCAGCGACGGATCCGCAATCAGCAAACTGCCGCTCAACACCTGCGGAGAATTGGATTTGGAGGGATCGGCGGGCACGTGGAAAAGATAACTGCACCCCCGCGCTCCGCCAACATGGAATTGGCACAAGGTGGAAGACGCGGGCGAAATTGTCGCAAAAATCCGGAAAACCAATCAATGGACAGGACCAGCGCCGCCTTGTAGGATGACCTCTGTTGCAGAATCCTGCCCGCCCATGAAACCCACGACCGCATCGCTGCTTCTCGTTTCAACCATCATCCAACCCTGTGCCGCCGCGGTCATTACTTGGGATGGCGACAGCCCGGCTGGAACCAGTTGGTTTGCAAATGCGTCCGGCGACACGAATTGGGCGGGCGACGCGCTTCCCGCGACCGGCGATGATGTGGTGATCAACTCGGCAGTTTCCGGAGGCAGCTGGGTTTCCAGTCTGCTTGCGCCGGTCAATGTCGCTTCAGTGACGGTGGGCGATATCTATGTGGAGCCTGACTTGTCCCAGCTCACCGTTTCCGCAGTGACCGGCATGAACGTGGGCAATGGCGTCGTCGCCGCGGGAAGCGCCGGATACCGCGGCGAGATTTTTCTAACGGATGCAGATGCCACATGGGGCTTTCTGGACGTCGGCATCGCGACGGGTACCATCGGCCGCGTTGATGTCACGGCAAGCTCCGACCTCACCGTGGAGGCCGATACCTCGCTCGGCCGCAACGGCGGCGATGGCACCCTCAAGATCATGGATTCCACCTACCGGCCCCACGCGGTCTTCGTCGGAGATGGCGCGGGTTCCAGCGGCACCTTGGAAATTGAAGCCTCGACTCTCATCGTGACGAATCGTTTCGAGGTCGGGGAAAACGGCAATGGCTCGTTCCCGATGAATGGCGGCTCGATCACCGCGCTCAACATGCTCTTCGGAGTATTCGACGGCTCACTCGGCTCCGGTGCGATCTACGCTACCGCTGTAAACCTAACAGGACAGTTGCGTGTGGGCGTCGAGGGTGATGCCGATGTCACCATCGGCGACAACAGCAACTTCAACATCACCACACCGGGCGGTTTGGCGTCCATCACCGTCGGCGAATCCGCGCTCTCCGCCCAGTGCCGCCTCCGCATCGAGGTCAACGGCGACGCCGGCACATTGGTCACCACCAACCAGCATGCCGTCATCGGCATCAACTCCGCCGCCGCCCTGCTGGAAATTGTCAACGGCACCCTCACCACCGCCAAGGGCGACTCGCCGACCGGCTCGTCCTGCATCTTCGGCCTCAACGCCGGTTCGGTGGGAACCGGCTCTATCGAAAACGGCTCGCTCATCGGCAACGGCGCGACGGTCGTCGGCTTCAACGGCACCGGAAACCTCAGCCTCATCGGCGGCCAAGTGGATTGTGACAAACTGCAAGTCGCCCGCATGTCCGGATCCACCGGCTCCGTGATCGTTTCCAACTCCGGCATCATCACGCTTGATACCGACGCCACCATCGGCGGCGGGCCTGCTGGCGCAGGCGGCACTGCCACGGTGAATATCAACTCCAGCGGTCAGTTACATGCAACCACCGCCATCATCCTCCACAGCGGCGGCGTGCTTGATGTGGTGGATGCCATCGACACTCCCGGTTTCGCCGTCACCGGTGCCACCGCCTTTCCCGAACCCGCTCCGGTCAACGGCGCGGTCAACGTCAGAACCGGTGGCACGCTTTCCGGTAACGGGAAAATCACCGGCAATCTCGACGCCCGCGGCGGCCTCGTCAGTCCCGGCCTCTCCGCGGGCCGCTTGTGGGTCACTGGAAACGGCGAGATGACCACTGGTTCCACCCTGCGCATCGAAATCGGCGGCCTCACTCCCGTCACCCAGCACGATGTGCTCAAACTCGACGGCACCTTCAACTACAGCGGCCTCGCCATCGAAGTGCTCACGCCGTCCTTCAGTCCATCAAGCGGACAAACCTTCAAGATCATCGATGCCGCGGCCTACGCGGGAGCCTCCTTCACCTTCAGCGGACCCGCGTTGACCCCCGGCCTCTCATGGGACACCTCCACTCTTCTATCAGACGGGATCCTCCGCGTCACCGGCACGCCGACAGGCGAGGTCCGTATCGTTTCCATCACCCGCTCCGGAAACGACATGATACTCGGCATCATCGGCGATCCCGGCACGCCTTATGTCATCCAGGCCGGAACCACCCTCGGCATCGGCTCATGGAGCGACCTGCCCGGTTCCTACAACGCGAACGGCGCGCTCCAAAACCAATCCATCACCAACACGCTGGTTGATTTTCCGTCGAAGCGTTTTTTCCGATTGAAGTCCGAGTGAAGGGTGGAAGTCGTTGCGCGGGCATCCTTTTGTTCCAATGCGAACTGGCGGCCTGGACCTTTCTCCCATCCAGTTCCGGGGTAATTCCGGAAAAAAATTGCGGTCCGGCTGATCGCTCGCAGGGAAAACCCAATAACCCCGTAGCATCCAGCCGGACCGCTAGTCGTGTCGCGACATCTGATAATACGCGCCAAACAGGGAATCTGTCTCCAATCGGGCTGATTTTTTGAAAAAACTTTCCAGGGATCCGGCGGCTCAGATCATCCCAAGTTTCATCTTGCCCTCTTCGGATATCATTTCCTGGTTCCACGCGGGGTCCCAGACGAGTTCGACGCGGGCGTCGTCGATGCCGTCGATGGTCATGATTTTGGCTTGGGCGTCGGCGGCGATGACGGGACCCATGCCGCAGCCGGGGGCGGTGAGAGTCATTTTCACGGCCACGACCGTTTTGCCGTCGATGTCTTCGAGCGCGCAATCATAGACGAGGCCGAGGTTGACGATGTCCACCGGTATTTCCGGATCATAGACGCCCTTGAGCTGCGCCCAGACCTGTTCTTCGAGCGGGGCGTCCTTGAGTTTGGCGGCCTGTTCCTGCTTTTTCTTTTCGTCTTCGGGATTGATGCCGAGGGCGTCCGCGTCCTGGGCGGAAATCCGAGCGAGACCCTGTGAGGTGGCCACGGTGTAGGTGCCGCCGAGGCGCTGGGTGATGAATACCGCGGTGCCGGCCGGCAGGACGAGCGAGTCGCCGCTGGGAATCTGAATGGCCGGAACTTCGCGCGTGAGTTGGATTTCCTGTTGCATGAGGCGGAGTTAAAACCAGCCCCCGCCCGCGGGCAAGGGTGGGTTTGGAAAGCAAAGCCAAGGGCGGGATCGCATGCAAACGCCAGATAATCAGGAAACCCAAAATTTTTTCGTCTGGTGGCTTGCGGTGCGGGCGGGACCTGCCATTCTGCGCGGGCTATCGACCGCTTCATGGAATCCACCCGCAATTCGTCCCAGAGCGTCATCACCTGTCGGAACAGCCAGGGGACGGAATTGACGGCCAACCTGCTGCGCATCACGCGTTACTCGGTGGTTTTCGAGGTCTATAATCCCTACAGCATCCTGCAGCTCTCGGAGGTGCTCTCGGATTTCCGGATCATGGCCTCGCGGCGCTTGCTCTACAACGGCAAGGCGGTGGTGAGCAACCTGCTCAACACGGGCATCGTTCTGGTGTGCGAGGCGATGCTCGAAGAGGGCTGGGTGGAGGTGGATTTCCTGTCTGGAGTGAGCGCGGCGGAGGCCGACCCGAGCGGCGACTTGGCCAGCCAGTTCGCCAGTTTCATGGGCGAGTGGAAATCCGCCAACCGCGTCCACGATCCCTTCAAGCTGGTGGTGGCCGATCTCTCCAGCACGTTCAGCGGCGTGCAGCAGTGGCTGACGGGCATCGACGTGGGCATCCGCACCACGGTGACGCGCCGCCGGGAGGATCTGGAGCAGGAAATTTTTTCCGGCATCGAGGCGCGGGTGGTCGAGGAAGTTTTGCCGACGATGCAGCGCTTCGAGGAAGTGTCCGCGGACATCGGCGAGACGGAGATCGCGGTGCACAAATCCTATGTCAGGCGCGAGTTGCATCCCATTGTGTTGTGTTCGCCGTTTCTCTATCGGACATATACCAAGCCGCTCGGTTATGCCGGAGATTATGAGATGGTGAACATGATGCTGCGCGATCCGCACGAGGGATCGTCCGCATTCGCCAAGCTGCTCAACTACGCGCTTCTCAACACCGAGCCGGTCGTGGCCCACCGCAACCGCATTGATTTCCTCGTCGAGCGGCTGCGCTCCGAATGCGTGCGCCGCGCGGCTCACGGCAAAACCCGGATCTTCAACCTCGCCTGCGGACCGGCGATGGAGGTCCAGCGTTTCCTGAAAGAATGCCCGGAGAGCGATCTGGCGGAAATCGACCTGCTCGACTTCAACGCGGAGACGCTCGAATACACGGCCGAGTGTATCGAGAAGGCGCGCGCCGCCGGCGGACGCAATACCGAAACGCGCTACTTCCAGCGCTCGGTCCACCAACTCCTGCGCGCCGCCAGCCAGGGCGGCGAGGATGAGTTCACCGGATATGATTTCGTTTATTGCGCGGGCTTGTTCGATTATCTCTCGCAACGCGTCTGCAAGCGCATGGTCGAGCTGTTCTGCACCATGGTGAAACCCGGCGGCGTGGTCATCGTCACCAACGTCGCCACCAGCAATCCCCGCAAGGCATGGATGGAATTTGTGATGGAGTGGAATCTGATCTATCGGGACGGGAAGGAAATGCTGGACCTGGTGCCCGAGGGCTTGAAAGCCCGCGAACCCAAGGTCGGCGCGGACGCCACCGGCGTGAACCTGTTCCTCGAAATCGAACTCGATCATGGCTGAAGCCGGGACCAGCACGATGCAGCCCGCGAAGGAGGAACTCCTGCGCGGCTTCCGCGAGTATGAGAACGCCATCGCTTACGACAACGCGCGCCGCGCCGCAGCCATCGCCGCGCTCTTCATGCTCGCCGGCTGGTCGCTCGACCTGATCATTCTCGCGGACCATGCGGTGCGTTTCCTGATCATCCGCGCGGTCTGCGCCTGTCTGTTAGGCGGCATCTTCTGGTATCTCGGAAAAGCCGGCGGCAGCTTGCGCGCGAAGGTGATGGCCCAGGGCATCGCGCTGCTGCCCGTCATTTCCATCTGCATCATGATCGCCATGACCGATGGCGGAAACTCGACGTATTACGCCGGTCTCAACCTCGTGCTTGTCGGACTCTCGTTGCTGCTGAGGTGGAATTTCTGGAACTCGCTGGGCATGATCGGCGCGTGTTTCGCATGCTATGCGGTCAGCGTGTGGTTGTCTCCGGCCAAACCCGAGTTTCACATCCTCTTTGGCAACGTTTACTTCCTCTTCGTCACCTCGGTGTTCGTCATCGCGGGAAGTTATTTCTATGAACATCTGCGTTTCCGCGAGTTCTGCCTGCGCGACGAGGTCGAGCGCTCGCGCCAGTTGCTGGAATCCCAGAACCGCCAGCTCAGCGAGCTGGACGAAGCCAAGACGCGCTTCTTCGCAAACATCAGTCACGAGCTGCGCACGCCGCTCACCATCATGCTCGGCATCACCGAGCGCCTCAAGATCATCCTCGGCCGCCAACCTGCCGAACCGGTCGTTGGAGAGATGACGACCATGCTCGAACAAAACGGCCTGCGCCTGCTCAAACTCATCGACGATTTGCTCGACCTCGTGCGTTTCGACACCGGCCACGGCGACGTCAAGCGCCTGCCCACGCCCATCTCCGCGCATTTCGACGGGCTGCTGCGCTCGCTGCGACACCTCGCCGAGCAGGACCGCGTCGCGCTGTTCTGGGAATGCGAAAGCGAGCGCGAAAACATCCTTCTCGACCGCGACAAGTTCGACAAAATCCTGCTCAACCTCGTCATCAACGCCATCAAGTTCACCCCGTCCGGCGGCACCATCGAAGTGAAACTGCGCGTCGCCGACAACCTGCTGCGCCTCAGCGTCGAGGACAGCGGCGTGGGCATCCCGCCGGAAGTTCTGCCGCGCATCTTCGAGCGCTTCTGGCAGGTGGACACCTCATCGACGCGCAAGTTCCAGGGCGCTGGCATCGGCCTCGCACTGGTGCGCAGCCTCACCGAGGCGATGGGTGGCAAAGTCAACGTCACCAGCCAGGTCAACGAAGGCACCACCTTCACCGTCGAACTACCGACCCCCGCCGCGGAGGCTGCCGAAGAAGGCGGCGACGATCCGCTCAAGGACGGCGGCAACATCGCCCAACTCCATCGCAAGGCCGCGATGTCCATCCCCGGAAAAATCGACGCGCGCACCGTTGGTCCGCCCGATGGGGCCGCCCGCATGCCCGCGCCGGTCATCGGCCGCCCGAGCGGCGCGCGCCCGCTGGTGCTCATCGCCGATGACGAACCGGACATCCGCCGTTTCCTGCGCATGCAGATGGAAAACGTGGACGTCATCGAGGCCAGCGACGGAGCCGAGGCTCTCGAACTCGCGCGGCTCCGCCGTCCGCAGCTCGCCCTGCTGGACCACATGATGCCGGAGATGGACGGCGGCGAGGTTTGCAGGGGCATCCGCGCCAACCACGCCACCCGCGGGATGGCGGTCATCATTCTAACAGCCCGCGCCGACGAGCAGACCAAGATGACCGCGCTGCAGGCCGGGGCCAATGATTTCCTCACCAAACCCTTCTCCACCGCCGAACTCGCGCTGCGCCTTGAAAACCAGCTAGCCATGGCCCGCATCCGCCGCGAAATGGCGGACATCAACGCCGATCTCCAGGCCGCGCTCGAACAAATCAAGGAGAACGAAGTGCTCATGGTGAGAAACGAAAAACTCTCCGCGCTCGGCCGTATGAGCGCCGGCATCATTCACGAGATCAACAATCCCCTCAACTATGCCAACGTCGGCATCCACGCGTTGGATACTTTCGCACGCGATCTTCCGGAAGAAGTCCGCGGTGATTTCAGGGATGTGCTC
>Ga0315904_10012801_pt1 | contig 10565 bp, 8 predicted proteins | sample LakEriMetagenome_6_FD_203529 | JGI IMG/M metagenome (GOLD analysis project Ga0315904, IMG submission 203529) | Freshwater fungal communities from buoy surface, Lake Erie, Ohio, United States - Buoy 12 MA120 | ecosystem: Environmental > Aquatic > Freshwater > Lake | place: USA: Lake Erie, Ohio... | reverse complement strand
CTCGGACCAGTGCGTCGTCGAACTCGGAATCAAGCTGGCCAGTCGCTTTGTGTAGGTCCACGCGATGTTTTTGTCCTGCTTGCCATGCCAGAAATGAACCGGCTGCGTGATCTGGCTCACTTCAAAGCCCCACTCGTTCAAATAGATGTCCGCATCCGCGATCACGTTCGCTGCGGGCTGGTCCAGCGCACCGAGTGTGGCTGCGCTCACCACCTCAAAGACGCCCGGCTGCAAAAGCACGCGCCGGTCTTCCTCGCCGAGCATTTTCATCAGCAGAGTCAGCGGAAAACGGTCGGGTTTGCCGCGTGCGATGCGCGCGCCCAGTTTCAGCACGGCTTTCAGCACCGTGGGCAGAAAGCGGCGGAACTGAATCATCAGCCGGTAGATCCAGAACATCTCGCGATCGCCGAGGAACTTCAGCGGAGGCGCTCCACACACGATGTTCACGCTCAGCGTTCGTTTTGGCAGGTAGAGAGCCGTCGCCAGCGCATACGGCCCGCCGCCGGACCACGCCAGCACGTGCCAGTTGTCCGCGCCGACCTGCGCGGCCAGTTCCTGCAGCGTGTCCGTCCAGTCGTGCAGCGTGCGGCCATCCTGCTGATCTGATAGGCCGATTCCCGGCCGGTCCGGGCAGATCAAGCGCAGCCGCCGGGCCTTGGCAGGCGCGTCAAACAGGCTGCCTTGCAGGCGTGACGACGGCCAGCCGTGAAAATAAAACACCACCTCGCCACGCGGATCACCATACTCGGCGTAACCGAGCTTCAGACCGTTCGAGAGGGTGAAAACGTGATCGGACATGCGTGTGGCGGGCTTCGAGAGGCTCCTCACGCGGGAGAGAGCTCGCGCTCACCCAGGATCGGCATGCTCTTCGGCTCACCACGAGCCAGTCTCAGGCCAAATTGCTTCACGGCATGCTCCTGCAGATGAGCCACGGCCTCATCCACCGAATCCGTCCACTTGATGAGGTTCAGGTCTTCCGGGCTGATCGTGCCACCGGCCAGCATCGCGTCGATGAATTGACGCATCTCAGCCCAGAACTCCGATCCCATCACCACGATGGGAAAGCTGCTGAGCTTCTTCGTTTGGATCAGCGTCAGCGCCTCAAACATCTCATCCATCGTGCCAAAGCCGCCCGGCATGATGATGAAGCCGTAGCTGTATTTGATCAGCAGCGTCTTTCGCACAAAGAAATGCTCCATCGTCACCCAGCGGTCGAGGTAAGGGTTATGCGACTGCTCAAAGGGCAGCTTGATGTTGCAGCCCACGCTGCGTCCGCCCACGTCCTTCGCGCCGCGGTTTGCCGCCTCCATGATGCCCGGGCCGCCACCCGTCATCACCGTGAAGCCCATTTTGGAAAGCGCCGCGCCCATCTCGCGCGCCAGCTTGTAGTAGCGGTGATTTTCATCAAAGCGCGCGCTGCCAAAAACCGTCGCGCACGGCCCCACGAAATGCAGAGCACGGAAGCCGCGCAAAAAGTCACGGATCACGCCCATGAGCAGGCTGAATTCTTTCCGGCGCGGATTCGGTCCGTGCAGCAGCGCGCGGTCCACCAGCTTGGCGCAGAAGGCATCGTCCTCGATGACTTCCTTGGCTGTTGCGGGCTGTACGGTCGTGCCGCTGAGTGTTTTCATGGGATCGTCTTCGCGGTCTTTGAGTTCGGGAGCAGTCATGTCGGGTGTGTTTGAAAGAATAGAGCGCCGCAGCGCGCGAATTGTTCACGGAAACTTCGCGGCGGCGGTGGCGGCGGTCAATCACAGGATCGTGCCACTCTTTCATGCCCGCACTTTGGCAGTGACAATCGGACGCCCGATGCCGTACCATCCACCTGCCATGAAAACCACGCTCTTCACCCTTCTCCTCGCTTCGGCGCTGCATGCGGCACCTGTCGCCGTGTCTCCTTCACTGATCGATTCGTCGCAGACGGGCGGTTTGGAGTTCAAATCGCTCTCCGCGCTGAGTTTCGGCCCCGGTGGCCTCTTGCTCGTCGCGGAGCCCGGCTCGGCCAGCATCGTCGCCATTCAAACGGGCGATGTCGGCCCTGAAGTAAAGGCTTTGGCCAGTCCGGTGAGCGATATCGGCAGCGTCATCGCCGGCGGCCTCGGCGCGAAGAAAGAGGACATCACCATCAAAGACCTCGCGGTCAATCCCGCCAGCGGACGCGTCTATCTCGCCGTGCAGCGCCGACCGGACAACGCCGTGCTCATCGTCACCGTCGATGCCGCGGGCAAAGTGGCACCGTTTGACACCGCGAAGCTGCCTTGGGCACGCGTCACGCTTCCCGGCGGCACCGCCAGCAAGGTCACGAACATCACCGACGTCGCCTTTGATGGCACACGCCTCTTTGCCACCGGCACCTGCAACGAAGAATTCGCCTCCCGCATCTTCACCATCCCCGTTCCCGTCAAACACGGCGCCACCGCGAATGTCTTCAGCGCGGAGACCTACCACGTCGCCCATCGCAAATGGGAAACCAAAGCCCCCATCCAGAGCTTCATCCCCTATACCGGCAAAGACGGCACGTATGTCGTCGGCGCCTTCGCCTGCACGCCCGTCGCCAAATTCAAAGTCGATGACATCCAGAGCGGCGCGCAGGTCAAAGGCATCAGCATGGTCGAGCTCGGCAGCGGCAACCGCCCGCTCGATCTCTTCAGCTACACTGACAAAAGCGGCAAAGAGTGGCTCGTCGTCCACACCCAGCGCTTCAAGCAAAACGCCTTCGGCCCTAGCAAAATGTGGGGCGCTCGCATCAGCATGGACTACCTCGATGCTCCGCAGACCAACGAAAACGCCGCCCGCCGCGATGAAAAATCCCCCAAAGGCCCCGACGGCATCGAAATCGTCGATGCGCTCTTTGGAGCCGTGCAAGCCGACAAACTGGACAACACCCGCGCCGTCGTTTTGAAGGACAATGAAGGCACGCTGAGCCTGGAAGTGGCTGCTTTGCCTTGAAGCATTGAAAATTGAAAAATGATCATTGGAAATTGGAAATTCACGGCTGGTGCATTCGCGTGTGCTCCGCGTCGATTTCCAATTTCCATTCTCCAATCATCAATTTTCAATTTGCTGAGCCTTCTCTGCCTCACCGCCCTCACTTACTCCTCCGCGCAAACGGCCCGCATCGACCAAGGCGCTCTTCTCATCACTGCACCTGCCACGCAATCCGTTCAGGTCTTCGCGTCAGGATCGCCGCAGCCGTTGTTTGGCACGCTGACTTCGGAAAACGGCATCAGCCGCTTCCAGCCGGCAGTTCCCTTCGTGAAGGGAGCCATCTACCAAGTCGTGATCGGCGATCACACCCGCCTGCAAGTGACTGTGGAGGAAAACAAGCCGCAGCGCCCCAGCGTGAACCTTTCGCCCGCCGCGCGCAAAATCCCCTCCAACACGCTCAAGCTCTACCTCGACTTCACTCAGCCGATGGAGCACGGCGTGTTCCTCGATTGCATCCAGTTGAAGCGCATCAAAGGCGAAGAAGTCAGCGGAGCCTTCCGCGAGACCGAATTGTGGTCACCCGACGGCAAACGCCTCACGCTCATGCTTCATCCCGGCCGTCAAAAAACCGGTGTGAACCTCAATGTCGATGAAGGTCCCGTTTTGATCCCGAAAGGCATCTACTACCTCACCATATCCGGTCGCTGGCGTTCCGTGAATGGTGAACCTCTCGGCAAAGACACCACTTTCGGCTTCATGGCCACCGCCGCCGACCACCGACAGCCCGATCCCGAGAAATGGCAGCTCACCGCTCCCAATGCTGGAACCCGCGAACCGCTTCAAATCACCACCGACGAGCTTTTTGAGCCTCAAATCCTCCAACGTGCTCTTCGGCTCGATTTGCCCGGAAATGCTCACACCGACCTTTTGCCATCCAATCTCGTTTCATGGACCTTCACGCCCGAAAAGCCGTGGAAGCCGGGCGAGTATGAAATCCTCATCGATCCCGAACTCGAAGATCTCGCGGGCAATTCGATCACGAAACCCTTCGAGATCGACGTCACCGCACCTAAACCCATCGCCAAGGCAATCCGCCTGTCTTTTCATCTCCCATGACCCCGCTCCAAACCATCACTTCTCTTCGCGTTGTTCCCGCTGTCGTCATTGATGACGCATCCCAGGCCAGCATGCTCGGCCTCGCCATGAAACATGGTGGCCTGCCGTGCATTGAGGTCACGCTGCGCACTCCGGCGGCTCTGGATGCCATCCGTTCGCTCAGCAAAATCGAAGGCATGCTCGTCGGCGCGGGCACGGTGACGAATGCGGAGCAGCTTCAACAGTCCATCGACGCCGGGGCGAAATACATCGTCACACCGGGTCTCGATGATGATCTCATCCGCCGCTGCCAGGACAAGGATTTGCTCGTCATTCCAGGTGCCGTCACGCCGACGGAAATCATGCGTGCGCAAAATCTCGGCCTCAGGCTCGTGAAATTTTTCCCCAGCAACATTTACGGCGGCCTTCCGGCCATCGAAGCGCTCAGCGGACCATTTCCGGAAATGCGCTTCCTGCCCACTGGCGGCATCAATTTCACCAATCTCGCCACCTTCCTCGGCTCCGCCGTCGTCACCGCCTGCGGCGGCACCTGGATGGCCAAACGCGAAAGCATCCGCACCAGCAACTTCCCCGAAATCGAGCGCAGTTGCCGCGCCACCATGGAGATCGTCCAAGGCACCCCGCAAGCGGCCGCGTGATGAGCTCGTATTTGACGAAAAGGCATGAAGCCCGCATCCTCCGACCATGAGAAACCCGACGATCATCCTCACCGATCCACGCAAAATGCGAGAAGCCATCTCGAAGCAGCCGCGCGTCTCGCGGGAGCATGCGATTCACTCCATTTTGGCCCAGAATGGAAAAACCAGCTCGCCGCCGCCCGTGAAAATGAGCTGAGGCAGCTTGAACTTGAATCCATCGCGCCCGCGCCGCCGGAGTCGTCGTCACAGTTTCTCGGTGGAGAACATGAGGTGTGGGTCAGCATTCCGCCGACAACGGTTTTCAAACACACGGTTCACGGATGTTACGGGCGCATTCTTGACGAGACTGTTCTGCTTGATCCGCGCACTTTTCAAAACAGGCGAAAACTCGCCATGCGCGGCGCACTGCCCTCCGAATACCTCCGTCGCTGGGCTGTGATGGAGACTGTTTTCGGACTGGAGACGCTCTATCGCGGCGTGGTGTCCACCAAGGCTGCGGAACCACAAATGGCCGTCTCGCAGACCTACATCGACCAGTTTGAGGACGATCCCGCGACGGATGCGGATGTGAGTGCTTTCTTCACCGCCAACGGCTTCACGCAAGTGAGCGCTGATTTCATCATCAATCCGGAAATCCAGAACGTGACGTGGTATCGCCAAAAAGACGGCATCCTCATCACCGACGCGCACCCTCGCAATTTCCGCAAAGACACCACAGGCGTTCTCATCCCCATCGACCTCGTTATCACGCTCGTCCCTCGCGGCGTGTCGAAATTGCTGCCGGAGCCGGAAAAGCCCTGGTGCATCGAAGATTGGGAATCCCCTCTTGAAACTTGAAACCTTAAACCTGAAACTCGCTGCCCCAGCCCCCAACCACCGCCGTATGTCCCGCTCACCCGCCGAAGCCTTCGAAAAAGTCCCGACCGTCATCTTTCCAGACTCTGCAGCAGCGGCCAAGGCGCTCGCACAGGAGGTGAAGGAGATCATCACCACGAAAAACAAGGCGGGGCAGCCCGCGGTGCTCGGCATGGCCACGGGATCGACGCCGGTGCCGTTTTATCGCGAGCTGATCCGTTTGCACAAAGAAGAGGGGCTCAGCTTCAAGAACGTCGTCACCTTCAACCTCGACGAGTATTTCGGCCTCTCAGCAGATCATCCGGAAAGCTACGCGCGATTCATGGCGGAGCAGATTTTTGATCACATCGACATTCCGAAAGCGAACATCAACATCCCCAGCGGCACGCTGCGCAGCGATCAAGTGTTCTCCCATTGCCGCGACTACGAGCAGAAGATCGATTCGCTTGGTGGCATCGATTTGCAGATCCTCGGCATCGGCCGCACGGGCCACATCGGCTTCAACGAACCCGGCTCCAGCCGCGACTCGCTCACGCGCCGCATCACACTCGACCGCGTGACGCGTCAGGATGCCGCCAGCGACTTCCGCGGTGAGCAAAACGTGCCGCACTTTGCCATCACGATGGGTGTCGGCACCATTTTGCGCGCGAAGAAGCTCGTGCTCATGGCCTGGGGCGAAAACAAGGCCAGCGTCGTCGCCAAAGCAGTCGAGGGACCGATGACCGAGGCCGTTTCAGCGTCCTTCCTTCAAGATCACGCCGATGCGCGCTTCTTCATCGACAATGGTGCCTCGCGCGAGCTCACTCGCGTGAAGTTGCCGTGGCTCACCGGAACGCCAGTGTCTTGGACGCCGCGTGAGACGCGCCGCGCGATGGTGTGGCAGGCTTTCCAGACGAAGCGCCCCATTTTGAAGCTCATCGACGAGCACTACAACGAACACGGGCTCAGCGATTTGCTCAGCGAGCAAGGTCCGTCCTATCAGCTGAACATCCGCATCTTCAACCAGCTCCAGCACACCATCACCGGATGGCCAGGCGGCAAACCGGATGAAGATGACACCTACCGTCCGGAGCGCGCGCGTCCGTATCCGAAGCGCTGCCTCATTTTGTCACCGGAGCCTCAGGACGCCATCGTCGGCATGGGCGGCACGATCGACCGTCTCATCGAGCAAGGTCACGAAGTGCGCCTCATCTCACTCACCAGCGGCAACCTTCGCGTGCCGGACAGCGAGGCGGACAAGTTCGCCGAAACGCTGCACCAACTGGCATCAAACGCCGCTCAGCCCGGCGATTGGAAAGCGCAGACGGCTTATGCCAAAGACGCGCTCTCCCAGCTTGAGGCCAAAGGCGAGTTCGGCGAGGACACGCCGCTGCTGCGCGATTTGAAGAAGCTCATCCTGCGCGGTGAGTTGCGCGATGCGGCGCATGCGCTCGGCCTTGCGAATGATCACATCCTCTTCGCGGACCTGCCATTCTATGAAAACGGCCGCTACCGCCGCTTCAAGAGCACGCAGGCGGATCTCGATTCGCTGAAAAAGATCCTCGAAGAGCACAAGCCGCATCAGATTTACCTCACCGGCGACGCTGCGGACCCGAGCAGCGTCAGCGGCATCACCTTCCGGCTCGTGCAGGCTGCTTTGAAAGCCTGCTCGCATGAGGAATTCGCCGGGGCGTGTAGCTTGTGGCTGTATCGCGGCAAGGAGCGCGCGCTGGAGCCGCATGAGATCGATATGGCCGTGCCGTTGAGCCCGCTGCAGATGGAGAAGAAGGAAAACGCGCTGAACCGCTTCGGCGCGCTGAGCAGCCTCGAAAAAGAAGCTCCGGAGATCAATCGCGACAACGCGCGGCACTACGATTCGCTCGGCCTGGCCGAGTATGAAGCCATTGAGACTTTCCAGCGCTGGCGCAGGTCGTGAAACACGGTCTGCAAACCATGACGAAGCCTCTCCTGCTCCTCACCGCTGGCACGCTGCTGGCGCTGAGTGGTTGCAAAAAGGTGCCTCCACCGGCCGCAGTGGTGGCGCAGCCAAAGCTGCCGGACATTCCGCTCGCGGCGCGCATGCCTGCGGATGTCGATGGTTGCTTTTGCAGCGTGAATTTGCGCTCGCATCTCGAGGCGCTGCGGCAGACCCAGGTCTGGCAGGATGTTTCGGCGTTTGCGGAGGAAAAAATGCCGCCGGGCACGGCGCTGCCGGACTGGAGCGGCGTGGACGATGTCGCGATCGCTGCGGGGACGGGCACGGCGAAGCTGATGGTCGTGCTGCGGGAGCTGGGCTCGCTCTACAATGAGGCGATGTATCGCAAGATGCTGCAACTGACCCTCGGCGGTGGCGGCGTGGATCATACGGTGCTGGACCTCGCCTTGGCCGATGCGGCGGTTTTGCTGCTGGAGCGTGTCGAGGTGCCGCCAGTCATGATCGCTTTGCGCGGTGAAAAAGCATCCGACGTGCTCAACCAGCTCACGGACACGCTTCAAAAAGCACCGTGGTTTGCCAATGCGCCCGTGGCGACGGTGACGACGACTCAGAAAGAGCAGCTCGGCATCACGGAGGTCGATGTGAGCACGATCTGGCCGCTGGAAGCGCGAAAAGCGTGGTTGGACGGGCTTTCCATTTCCGATGAGGCGCTGCGCGGCAAGCTGGCGCAGGCACTGGAGGTGGTGTTTGGCAAAACGCTCGTCATCGCGATGGGACGTGGGCAGGGCGTGGCTTACTTTGGCATCGCGTCCAAAAAAGAGGACATCCACCTCGCGGAAAGCGCGTCGCAAAGCGTTCTGGCGAGGCCGGAGATGGCGTTTTTGAGCGTGCGTGAGTCGAAGCCGCTGCTGGGAGCGGCTTTTGCGAGCGCGGAGCTTCTCGCGGCATCGCATGATCCTGCGCCGATGCGCGCGATGGTTTCCGCGCTGGCATCGGTGCCGATGTTTCAGTCGCTCGGGCCGCAAATCGAGGCGGTGCATGCCGCGGAGGAGGCTATGCGGCAGCGTGAATTTGCGAACGCGGGCGCGGTGCTCTGGTGGCAGGCTGGATTGCATGCGGAGATGCGCGGTGGTGTCGCTGGCGCGGCTTTGCATGCGGTGATGCCATCCACGCGCTTCGCGACGCTGCTGGAGGGGCCGCAGGTGCTGTTTGGCATCGCGGGGCAGTGTGGTGATGGCACGCTGCGGGCTTATTTCGAGAACTGGACCGCGCTGCTGCATGCCGCAGTGACGAGCGGACCATTGGCCGAGCATCCGTGGGCGAAAATGCTGCCGATGATCGAGCCGTCGTTGCGCGAGAGTTACGCGGCGAGCAAGGCGCTGTGGCAAAACGGCCTGGGGAACGATTCGGCGTTCGTTTTGGATCTCGGAGGCCGCATGCCGCTGTTTCCGGGGCTGCCGCCAGGTGGTGAAAAACTGCCGATGCCACGAATTGGCTTCGTGAACGAGATCAAGGCGCGTGACGCGGTTTCCCAAGAATGGGCGCGGATCGAAACAGGCCTCACGGGCGTGCTGAAGCCGTTTTCAATGCCTTTGCCGCCGGTGGAGAGTTTTCCGCAAAAAAACGCGACGGCGCATTTTTGGACACTGCCGTTCAATTCGGAGGATTGGACGCTCAGCGCGGCCCTGGATGACCAAACGCTGGTTTTTGGCACCTCGCGCGCGCAGCAGCTCGAGATCGTGGAAGCTGCCGCGAAGCCGGAAATGAAGCCCGGGTGGCATCTGCGGGCTGATTTCGCTCGGTTGCGCAGTTTTCTGGCGGAGTTCGCGCGTGTGCGTGCGCAGCAGAGTGATGACGCGGCGCTGAAAAATGTGATTCGCTGGCTGGAGCCGCTCGGCGACCTGCGAATCCGCATGCAGGTGGAAAACAACGAGGCGCGCAGCACGCTCGACTGGTCGATGAAGGATGCGGTGCGGGCGTTTTGATGGATGTACGTTGTTCACGCTTTAGCGTGAAGGATGCGCTCTCAGCACGCTAAAGCGTGAACAACGTACTCATTTCTGAACGCGAATGAAGGCGATGACGGTTTTGCCGTCGGGCGTGAGTTTTTGACCGAGGCACTGCAAATGGCCGCGTCGCACGCGGAGGTCTTTTTCCATCCATTCGACGAAGTCGTGCTTCGCGCCGGTGTGGTTGTTGAGCTCGTCTTTTTCGTGGAGCTTCAAGAAGTCTTCGAGCGAGGGCTCGACAGGCAGCGCGGTGGTGTGACGCAGCGTGACGGTGACGGGTTCGAGGTCTTTGGAATCATTGAGCGGCGCATCTATCTGCAAATGCGTGCCCACCGGCAATGTTTCGAGCGCAGTGGGGCGCAGGCGGCCGGTGGCTTCGGGCTCCGGGGGATCAAACTCGGTGGCGGTCATGTATTCTTCTGTGATGCGCACTTCGCTCGTGAGGCCGCGCTGCACGACTTGGGCGAGCAGACGTGCTTTCTTTGTCTGAAGCTGCTGCGTGGCGGTGGTGGCAAAGTTAGTGATGTTGAGCTGGTGCCAGAGAAAGCTGTCTTGCGGATCGATTTCGAAGACGAACGCGGTGGAGATGACAGCGGGTGCTTTTTCGGCCGGTCCAGCAGGTGGCGAAAACGGATCGTCCGACGGTTTGGGGCTCTCATCAAACGGATCAACGGGTTTGGGGCTTCGCGCGATGTCTGCAGGCGCTTTTTCGCGGCGGGCGAACACGAAGAGGGTGTCCTTCGTGTCGAAGTCGGCGCTTTGCAGCAGGGGAGGCAGGCTGCACGCGGCGACGAGGCGTGTGCCGGGCTGCTGAAGGTCCACGCCTTCGATATTGAGCTGCACATAGCGACGTCGCGGCTCCCACATGACGATTTCCGGGATGTCGCGGGCGAGTTTCCATTCGCTGCGTGCGGGCGGGGCGAGGTCGTGCGTGCAGACGAGCCGCGTGCCATCGGACTGCACGCTGGTGCCGATGTGCATGTCATTCCACGCGCTTGGGATGCTGGGCATCTCGGTGGGATAATGATGCACGCGCTCGCTGGACTGGTTGAACATGTCTCCGGTGAATGCGGCGAGGCTGAAGAGCTCGACGCGTGTCTCTGG
>Ga0315904_10012800_pt1 | contig 10565 bp, 12 predicted proteins | sample LakEriMetagenome_6_FD_203529 | JGI IMG/M metagenome (GOLD analysis project Ga0315904, IMG submission 203529) | Freshwater fungal communities from buoy surface, Lake Erie, Ohio, United States - Buoy 12 MA120 | ecosystem: Environmental > Aquatic > Freshwater > Lake | place: USA: Lake Erie, Ohio... | reverse complement strand
ACCAGGTGAAGTTGAAGGCAAAGACTATTATTTCTTAACACAAGAATCGTGTCAAGAGATGAAACGTACGAATGCTTTCTACGAAGCTATTGATTTTAATGGTTGGACTTATGGTACATCAAACACTCAATTCTACAACGATGACGTCTTTATCATGACTCCGAGTGGTTTAAGCCACTTAAGTCCGGAGGATCGTAAGAATTCGTTTGTTATCTTCTTTGACATTGACGAAGCTATTCGTAAAGAAAGATTAGAAGCGAGAGTGATGCCAGGCCATTCAGTGGAAGCTAGATTGCAAGCAGACCGTGAACTATTTGAAGGATTTAATGACTATGATCTAAAGATCACTAACCCAGATTTCTAAGATATATAAAAAACAAGGATTTCTAAATTTTTAAAAAATGAGCAAAACAGAAACATTCAAACAGCGTTACGACGCACTGTCAGCACAGACTGACGAAATGCAAAAAGATGCGGCAGAGCGCCGTTTCGAAGTTAAATTTGAAGATCGCACACAGATCAAAACCCTAATGGAACACTTGAATAAAGGTTACACTTGGAAGACTCAAAACGCTGCGGTAATCGTATCTCTTTATGATCAGTTGAAAAAACAGACTAAAGAAATGTTGGCTAGCGAAGAAACTACTGAGTCTTACGTAATCGGTCTTCGTGGACATGAATTGAACGGACTTTACCAAGCACTTCTTAACGTAGAAGGACAAGGTGTTGAAGCAGCTCGTAGATTCATTACCATGTTAACTAACATCGGTGAAGCTGTAGGAACTGCAATGCAAGAGTTGACAGATCTTAACTCACAGATCAATGATGCACACGCTGAATTGGCAAACCTAGATCAACACATTCAGGTTTATGGTCCAGATGCAACTTACGAAGAGGTTGAGAAGATGGAAGCATCTAGATCTGAAAATGTAGCCAACGAGGTAGAACCAGAACTAGAAGCCGAAGCATGATGAAACTGAAGAGTAAAAGCCAAAAGAGAGTTGCATTCTTAGAATACGTCTCAGAAGCTGTTACCCATCAGGATATATTCGGAACAATTAAATATCAAAACCAAAGTGAGGAGAAGATCAAGCAATTCATCTATCCTCACTTGGTGGAGAGTTTAACTGAGCTTGTAGTTAAGGAGAGGGGTATCGAGAAAGTAGATGCCAAAGAGTTTGTTAAGAAAGCTTTAAAGTGGGAAGGTAACGTTAATACTACAGTCCACCACATTCTTTTTATGGGCACCCAGAATAGACCTGATATGGTGCTAGAAATGAATGGTATCAAAATTGCAATTGAGTTTAAGCGTGGCGATAAAGGTAGTGATTTAAGAGCTGGTATCGGCCAGTCGATGATCTACTCAACACACTACGATTTTGTGCTCTACTTGTTTATCGATACTAGTGGTGACAAACGAATTTTTAACGCAACTGGAGGTGTCAACGAACAAGAATTTGTTGAAATGCTTTGGGATCAATACAACATTAAGTTTACAGTAATATAATGGCAACATTCGTAACATCAAATCTGCAGTTAGGTAGACCAGCTGCTATCAAAAAATATGGTCGCTCATGTAAAGATGTGAGTGAGATGAATGAAATGCTAATCCAAAACTGGAATAGCGTAGTTAGTGACGGTGATATTGTCTATCATCTAGGTAACTTCGCGTTGGATCCAAAAACAGCACAAGATGCCTTAAGTCGTCTAAATGGTAGGATCTTTTTAATGCCAGCAGAACTGGATGAATCGGTTCAAACATTGGCCACTAAAGGTATGTTACCTAAGACTGTATCTTTAATGAATCGGATCACTCCAATGTCACAGTTTAAATCTAACTTGAGCTACTGGCCAATGGCTGAGTGGCCTGAGAAAAAGAAAGGTTATTGGTCTGTAATCGGCTATCCGGAAAAGAAGTATAAGTCGGATCCAAGACAGAAGACTATCAATGTCTCAACTGATCTTTGGGGCAATAAGCCACAGGATCTAGAGAAGCTACTAGAGATCTTCCAAGACATCTAATTGTTAATAACTTTTTTGCAAAAATTTGGCATTGACTGTTTCATATGTCAAATTTTTGTATTATATTTGCACTGTAACAATCAAATAAGTATGACAAAAGACACAAACAACTACCGAACATTAGCCGAGAATTTCTTGGAAACACGCAGCGAGAAAGATTACAACGCACTTTACAAAAAGGTGAAACCAGGTCTTCGTGCATACATTTCTAATGTGGTTAAAGATGGTGATGCAACTCAAGACATCTTGACCAATACATTGACTAAGATGTGGACTAAGATCGACCAGTACGATCCACAGTATCAAATCACTACTTGGCTCTATCGTATTGCCTTCAATGAGTGTTTGGCTTGGATCCGTCAACGTAACCGCAAATACAGCTTGGACAGCATGCGTGACTTTGGTATCGAAGTTACTGAAAGTTCAAACAGTCGTTTGAGTGCTGATGATCTTTTGATCGAGTACAACCAGATGACCGAGCAAGATTATATTGATGAGGATAATCAAATCAACAATCAATATGCTTTGGCTCTAGAATGCATCAAGAACTTGAAGCCAATGTATCGTGAGATCGTTGAAGATCGTTTGATCAATAACATGAAGTATGAGGATATTGCTGAAAAGTATGACTTACCTCTACAAACGATCAAAAACCGTATCCGTCGTGGTAAAACTTTGATTGCTGAGCAAATCAGCTAATGAAACAAAAAGATTGGCGGATATATAACATTCGCCAATCAAATTTGGTCCCATCGTCTATCGGTTAGGACGCCAGGTTTTCATCCTGGAAAGCGGGGTTCGATTCCCCGTGGGACTACAAAAAGACAAAGTTCAGTTCCCCTGTGCGCTACTCCTGTTCGTAGAGTGAAGTACGGATACCAAACACAAGATCACATCGAGTGTGATGATCGGACCGGTTAGGGGTTAAAGAAGGGGGTTACTCGCGCTACCCTTACTCGCTGAAGGGAGTCTCTTTTAAAAGATAAAAACTATGAAACTAAAGACCGCTGATAAAGTAGAAATAAAACTAGCCACTGGTAAAGGCTATGGAGTTTTTGCAACCGAAGTGATAGAAGCTGGTGAAGTTATAGAAGAATGTCATCTATTAACCCTACCAATTGAGAGAGGTGAAGCATCAGCACTCTTGATCGACTATCGATTCTGTTGGCCTTGTTCAGCAGATTGGACCGAACAAGTGATCCCTTTAGGTTATGGTTGTATCTATAATCATAGCAATGATAACAATGCCTTCTGGCAAGACCATCCAGAAACCAAAGCATTCCAGTTCATTGCTAATAGAAGAATCTTACCAGGAGAAGAGATTTGCACATATTACGGTGACTCTACATACTGGGAAGACGGTAGAACATCTACTCACGTAATTTAATCATTACCCCTTCGTCTAATGGCAGGACAGCTGGTTTTGGTCCAGCTAATCGAGGTTCGAGTCCTTGAGGGGTAACAACAAAGTTCTTTGCATGCCGTGCAAGCATGGATCCAGTAGCTCAGTGGTAGAGCAAGCCAATTTATTGGCCGTGACGTAATGGTTCGACTCCAGCCTGGATCCGCTATTCCTTGGTAGCTCAGTTGGTTAGAGCATCTGACTGTTAATCAGAGGGTCGTTGGTTCAAGTCCAGCCCAGGGAGCAAAATTGATCTAGATCAATGAAACAAATAGATTGTTAACAGTATAACAGCTGTTAAAAGTTCTTTTACTTATTCAAAAACAAAGCAACCAAATGGTCGAGTAGCTCAGTTGGATAGAGCATCTGCCTTCTAAGCAGACGGCCACAGGTTCGAATCCTGTCTCGATCACTATTTTCAGTCATGTAGCTCAGTTGGTTAGAGCGCCTCGCTGATACCGAGGAGGTCACTGGTTCGAGTCCAGTCTTGACTACTAATATATAAACTATGGAAAATCAAGGAAGACGCCCGGATCAAGTTGAAGAAAATGAGAAGATTGCATTTTGGTCTTTTCTATTCTTAATCGTAATGGTTGCTGCAATAGCCGTTTTTGGGTAGATATATATTAATCACATGCGGATGTGGTGGAATTGGTAGACACGCTAGACTTAGGATCTAGTGCCGCAAGGTTTGAGAGTTCGAGTCTCTCCATCCGTACGAAAGTAACACAGAAAAAGTACTCAATGAGTATGCTAACTGGGACACTGCCAGAACCCAATAACACATAGGTTAGCGAAAGTTGAAGAAAGACAATGCTGGCGCATCAGGAACTCTTAGGGCTGCAATCCTACTAGAGTATGTAGAGGACAACGTGATAGCCTCCTTCATCCTGCAATGGTAAGAAAACCGGTCAACGTGTTGCAATCGGAAACATCTAGGGCTATAGTAGCCCTTAATCTAAAGGCCTTAACACCTGTTAGTCTAGTCGAATCTGGGCTTATTCCGAGGGTTAAACGGGCCTTTCTTTTTTTTGTAGGATATATACAAAAAACAAATATATTTCATAATGCTTTACACATACGATAGATTCCTAGCGGAGAAAGAGTTGGTAAAAACTCAACGCGAGCTAGTTATAAACATCTTCAAACAGTTCGAAGAGTTAACTCCAGTAATGGAAGAGGCTCAATTCATGGTAAATGAAGGTTGGTTTGATGCTCCATTAATGAGCCTAAACGAAGAGAACCTTTTCCAGAAGGCTAAGGCTAAATTTGACCAGGCAGTACAAATTGCAAAAGAGAAGGGTAAACAAGCTCTTTCTGATGCACAAGAAAAGATCATCAAGATAGGTGGTAATATTGCTAACGTAATTAAGTTGATCGTTGAGAAGCTTAAAGAATGGATCACTGGACTTTGGAATGGTGCTACTGCATTCTATCAAAAAGCAGCTGGAGCAAAGACTGCAGAATTAAAAGACAAGATTGAAAAATCCGGAAAGGAATACAAGAACATGCTTGTAAACGAGATCAAGGATTTTAAAACAATGGCTGGAGCTGTCGGTAAATGGGCAACTTCTGGTTTCGTAAAAGATACAGCTAAAGCTGCAATGGTTGCCTCAAAAGAGGAGACTAATGAATCAATTCTATTTGAACTGGCAGTAATGTCAGCAATCAACGAGGCTGTCATTGCCGGAGAACTTAACTTCACCGAATTCGTTAACGAAGGCGGAGATCACGGAGAAGGACATGGTATTCCATTTGTATCTGCAATTGCACATAAGATGCACCACGTACCACCATTTAACTTATTGGATAAAGTTAAACAAGGTGCTGAAAAGATCGCTGGAGGTGCTCTAAACAAGATCTCTTACTATGCAACTAAATTAGCAGGAGCTCCAGGACCTTATGAATTTGTGGCCGTAGCTAGTCTAATCGGTATCTTTGCGGAGGTAAAATTCAAAGGAGCTGCAAAACATGCACTTTTACATGCAGTACCAGGACTTGGCACTATTGCTTCAATCATCTCGTATATTGCGATGGGCTTAGCGGTAGTTGCGGTTGTAGAAACCTTAATGAAGAAAGAAGAAGGCGGAAAAGAAGACGCGAAAGAAGCATAATTCTAAAAAAGTTTAGAAAACTTGAAACTTTCTAAATCTTAATGATATATACACTATAAATAAATTAACACAATGCAAACGTTATTCGGACATATGGTAAGTTTTTGCGGCAATAAACCTTATTGGACATTGCCCATCGGCCCTTCTGTCTGGATAGACGAGCGTTAATTTTTCATACGTTTGATTTACAGTAAGAAGGGCCTCTATTAAGAGGCCCTTTTTTCGTTTGGTCAGTTTGGTCGTGGAGGCCGGCAGGTCTGCAAAACCTGCGGAGTTGGTTCGATTCCAACATTGACCTCAAATTATCTAGGTGTAGCTCAGTTGGTAGAGTGGGGCATTTGGGATGCTCAGGTCGCAGGTTCGAGCCCTGTCACTTAGACAAAATTGTTAATAACTTTTGGCAAAAAAGTTGCAAAAAAGTTTTCAGGTGTCAAATATTCTTATTATATTTACACTGTAATTAACAACAAGACATAGTTCTTTGACATATTGGTAAGATTAACAAGCGGGTATAGCTCAATTGATTAGAGCTCTAGCCTTCCAAGCTAGAGGTTGTGGGTTTGAGTCCCACTACCCGCTCAATGCACTTAAAGCTCCAACTTCGGTTGGTAAGCATCCGACAGTAACCTCGGACTGGCAATGCGTTAAGTGAGCGGTAAGGAAAAGACGAAACACAGTCAGGTGACGCAATGGTATGCGTATGCCTTAGTTGATAAATCGTAAAGCTCGGAGAGGCAATTTTATGACTACAGGTTCAAATCCTGTCCTGGCTACTAGCGGTTATGCTTCCGAAGTGCTGGTTATTGAAACACATAACAGATGAGCCCATCAAAAAGTGAGTAGTTTTGTGGTAACTGCTTAAAATTAAACCACAATATAGTCAGGTGGCGTACTGGGGACGCTCCGTGTATAGGCGGGAGAGGGTAGGTTCGATTCCTACTCTGACTACAAGGATATGCACTCAAAAAAGTGTTGTCAGCAATTTGGAATAGTACGGAACGAGTAAAATCATTCTGAGCGAAATCCTTAGGTTGTAGAGGCAGTGGGGGCGACACCACATATCTTTCAAATTGGGTATTAGCTCAGCGGTAGAGCACTCGGCTGTTAACCGAGTGGTCCTAGGTTCGAATCCTAGATACCCAGCAAATGATCTCGTAGCTCAGTTGGTTAGAGCACCTCACTTTTAATGAGGGAGTCGTGAGTTCGAGTCTCACCGGGATCACTATTGCATCTTTAGCTCAGTTGGTTCAGAGCGCTGCCCTTACAAGGCAGATGTCGGAGGTTCGAATCCTTCAAGATGCACAATAAATTGGTAGGTGGCCGAGTGGTTAAAGGCGGCAGACTGTAAATCTGCTCTCTTCGGAGTACGGGGGTTCGAATCCCTCCCTGCCAACAAAGGTTAATCGGGGAATGACAATAACTATGGCTCGAGAGTTTATACCGGTCGTTATTGTCGGAGTTTACAGGTATAAACCAGAGTAAAGCCGATTGTAAAAAGAGATGTCCACCGAACCATCTTCTCTTTTCCTTAATTTACGTCTGTGGTGCAATGGTAGCATGCCGGTCTCCAAAACCGTTGATGGGAGTTCGAATCTCTCCAGTCGTGCAATTGGACTTGTAGCTCAGTTGGTTAGAGTGCCTGACTCATAATCAGTAGGTCCCTGGTTCGAGCCCAGGCTGGTCCACATATAGTTGATTAGCTCAATTGGATAGAGCGCTGCACTACGGGTGCAGAGGTTGAGGGTTCGAATCCTTCATTGACTACAAAGAATCTTAGTAGAGGCTGACTCCACCAATCTGGACGTAACGTTCATGCCAGATTGAAAGCACGCGGCAACGCTGAAATGGTGGTCGAGATTCTTAAAAAATAAAGGATGGTTACCGCAAACAATAAAATCTAGGCTGTTAACCTCGTGGTCATGGGTTCGAGTCCCATACGGTCTGCAAAGATCGTTAGCTCAGTTGGTAGAGCACGTATAAAAAAGCCATCCTGAATTTGGTACCTTAGCTCAGTAGGTAGAGCACGGGACTGAAAATCCCGGTGTCCCCAGTTCGATCCTGGGAGGTACCACCATATTGCGGGGTAGACTGGAGAGGTTCCAGCTCGGTCTCATAAGCCGAACCACGTGGGTTCGATTCCCACCCCCGCAACCAAATTGGAAAGTTGACAGAGAGGTCGATTGTGGCTCCCTGCTAAGGAGTTGGCCCTGCAAGGGGCCCAGAGGTTCGAATCCTCTACTTTCCGCTTAAAACAATAAGACATTTTAAAGTATAACACTTATGAAAGTAGACAGAAAACAACTAGAATGGTTCTTGAAGAGCATCCGTCACAAAGCTAAGGATGAACTGACAGACGAAGAGTTAGTCGACAAGCTTGCAAACTACATGGAAGTAAATCCAGGTTGTATCAAGACAGATGAGCCAAGTCATCGAGGTAGGTTCTCTTACTCAACTGTTGGTTATGGTGTCTTCTCTCTACTGGGTGAAAAATACCGTATGGGTAGAATTGAGATCTTTGATCGTGAAGAGGATACTGGTTATGCTACAAGTGAGGGTATTTATACAATGCCACACATTGCAGCAAATCAGTTTGAGGACTTCATTGAATCTTTGGAAACAGATTTACCGATCAACATTGAAATCGGTTCTCATAAATGGTGTGAGTCAGAATGTGCAAAAAGTTTAGGGTTTGAGGATGCTGAAGCAATGCGAGATCCAGCTCAGGTTAAAGCATATCAACGTAAGAAGAATGACGTATACGCTCAAGAACAAGGCTATAAAGACTGGGATGATCTAATGGCAAACAGCAAGTTCGGTAATCTTAAAACTAAGGAGGATGGAGAATAACGAATCTGAACATTTTCATAAACCAGACACTATAGACGGCCAATGGTTATCTCCGGTTAAAACTGAACGCATCTGGCAAAAGGAAAAGCTACTCGAAATCTTTGGTCATGAAAACGCAGGACCCAGATGGCAGTATATGAATGGTTTGATTCACATTGCATTGGAGTATATTGAACTGACCAAAGATGAAGATGGTGACCATAGCTCAGTCGGTTAGAGCGCTTGATTGTGGTTCAAGAGGTCGTGGGTTCGATTCCCATTGGTCACCCAAAATGAAACAAAGCAGATTTGTGCTATATAATATACCCTTAAGAGAAGCAGTTTAGCTGTAATCATTAACTAGATGGATGAAGGTCGAAAAAGGGTTTAGAGTAGACAGTGCACCCATCTCCTTAACGTTAATGAATCAGAAACCCTGAAAGACCCAAAGCTTCTCTTAAACTGCTCCGGTGGTGAAATAGGTAAACACACGGGACTTAAAATCCCGCGGGCTGAAAGGCCCTTGCCGGTTCGATTCCGGCCCGGAGCACAGATATATAAACTATGAGAATTGATTCATATAAAGATTTTAATGGTAAGAAGACTATTGATGCACTAGGCTACGGTAACGAACGCTTAAAGTGGAGAAAGTCTTATACTGAAGGGCAGCCAATGATTATCAAGGCTGTAACCGAGACTAATCTATTAAATCAACTTATGAATACTCCGCCTCCTCAAAATTCAAGTAGAGTGGCAATGAATGAGTTAAATGAGATGTTGGATTTACAGAGCGATCTTACTAAATCTGACATGAAATTAATTGCAAAGGCCGAAGATGATCTAGTTGGACTTATTGTAGACCATCTTAAAGATTTGGGCATAGATGATCTGGCTGGAGCTGAAAGAATCATGAATGCAATTGCAGATTTTACAGATCCACTACTCTATAAATTAAAGAATCACTACAATAGACCTAGACCGCATCAGTTGGCTCGAGCCCTAAATGTAGAAATGTATCCTGTAGTTGGTACTAGTGCGAGTTCTGCATCTTATCCAAGTGGCCATGCCCTGGATGCTTTTAATTTCGGTAAGATACTCTCAATGATGTATCCAGATCATGAAGCATCAATTATAGCATTCTGTGATAAAGCAGCAGAGACTAGAGTTATCGCTGGAGTACACTATAGATCAGATCATGACTTCTCAAAAGAGATTGCAAAACAACTATTCGACAATAACGTCCTAAATTTAGATATGTTTAACTAATGGCAAAGATAACTAAGACTTCAGCAAAAGGAATTGAACTAATTAAATCTTTCGAGGGTTTAATGTTAAAACCTTATAAATGTTCAGCAGGTGTACCTACAATTGGTTACGGAAACACATTCTATGAAACCGGAAAGAAGGTTTCAATGGGAGATGCTGCAATTACCGAAAAGAGAGCTACCGAGCTTTTAGCATGGTCATTAACCAAGTTTGAACAATATGTAGACTCTTACTGTATTGATACAATCACACAGAATCAGTTTGACGCCCTAGTAAGCTTCTGCTACAACTTGGGTCCAGCAAACCTAAAGTCAAGTACACTTTTAAAGAAGGTGAACAAGGATCCTAATGACCCTACAATCAGAGCTGAATTCATGAAATGGAATAAGGCAGGTGGTAGAGCCCTTAAAGGCCTAACCAGACGTAGAGAGGCAGAAGCCAATCTTTACTTCTCTTAATAGCTTACCAATATCGTTGATATATAATTAATAAGCCTCCATAGCTCAGTTGGCCAGAGCTACTGATTTGTAATCAGTGGGTCGGCGGTTCGAATCCGTCTGGAGGCTCTAATGCAGAACAATCTGCACATTTAAAAAAAGAGGAGAAGTCATGAATCAAGAACAAGTATTAGGTCTATTGCGCCACGTATTAACTGTCATGGGAGGTGCTCTTGTTACTAAAGGTTTGATCGATGAGTCGATGTTGTTAGAGGGTGTTGGATTAATCACATCAATCGTTGGTTTCATTTGGTCTTTCGCAGCTAAAAGAAAAGCTTAATAAGACATATTTTAAAGTAAAAAGCCGGATTAAGTCCGGCTTTTTTTGTGAAGTGTCCGAAATATATAGCATAAATATACCTCTATTATGCTTAAAAAGAAATGGTTCTTTGGTTGGACTAACATCAAATGGCTTATCACTGAGTTGGGCAACCTCTA
>Ga0315904_10012799_pt1 | contig 10565 bp, 5 predicted proteins | sample LakEriMetagenome_6_FD_203529 | JGI IMG/M metagenome (GOLD analysis project Ga0315904, IMG submission 203529) | Freshwater fungal communities from buoy surface, Lake Erie, Ohio, United States - Buoy 12 MA120 | ecosystem: Environmental > Aquatic > Freshwater > Lake | place: USA: Lake Erie, Ohio... | reverse complement strand
GTTAGGGATATGACGCTATCTATGTATCCTTGGTCGTTTGCTTACAAGAAGGTCAAGCTAGCTAGGTTAGTGACCACTCCTGTAAGTGAATGGACGTATGAATATCAATTGCCGGGCGATCGTCTTGGCAATCCACGAGCTGTATTTGAAACATCTAATGCTTATGCCCGCCCTGTAAAGGAATGGGAAATTCAAGGCGACAAGCTAATTACGAATTACCAAGAAGTCTATATTGATTATCCGTATCAGACTCCTGAGTACGCAATGCCTCAATACTTTGTTCAGTTGTTAAAGTACATGATGGCATGGCACTTAGCTTACCCAATTACAGAACAAGAAACAAAGACTGGTTATTGGCAAGGACTAGCTATCGGCTCTCCTGCTGAGAATGGTCGAGGTGGATACTTCCGTCAGGCATCTAACATTGATGCTCAAGGACAACCACCACAGGTTATTGAAGATTATGCTTTGGTTGCCGTGAGGTACTGATGCGATTTATCGACTTTCAGACGAACTTCTCTACGGGTGAATTAGACCCGTTATTGCGTTCGCGTGTAGATATTGCTCAGTACAGCAATGCACTGGCAAAGGCTACGAATGTCTTGATCCAGCCACAGGGCGGGTTACGTCGTCGTCCGGGTCTAAAGCATACTTTTGAATTGCCTAACAGCAGTACACCGTCTGCAGCTAATGGTGTGCGTTTAGTCCCATTTGAGTTTTCTGTTGACGATAGCTATATGCTTTGCTTTGTGGCAGGCAGAATGTACGTTGTCAAAGATGGTGCTTCGGTTACAAACATTAATGGCACTGGCAATAGTTACTTAGCTGTTGCTTCAATTACTGGCGCAATGCTGTCATCTATTTGCTGGACGCAATCAGCAGATACATTGATTGTTGTGCATCCTGATTTGCAGCCAATCAAGATTGTTCGTGGTGCTACTGATGCTAGCTGGACAGCTACAACCATTACGTTTGACAGCATCCCACAATACGCATTTACATTAAGCTCAAGCAATCCTGCTGGCACATTAACACCGTCTGCTGTTACGGGGAATATAACGCTTACAGCCTCGTCTAGCGTGTTTAGTGCTGGCAATGTTAATCAATACATCAATGCGTCACCACAAGGCCGTGTACGCATTACAAAGTATCTTAGCGGCACATCTGTTGAAGCTGTTACTGAGTTCCCATTCTTTAACACGACAGCTATTGCTAACGGCAGTTGGGAGCTTGAAACTGGCTACGAAGATGTATGGTCAAGCACAAAGGGCTGGCCTAGAACTGTATCGTTCCACGAAGGCAGACTTTACTTTGGTGGAAGTAAGAATAGGCCGTCAACGGTGTGGGGATCAAAGATTAGTTTGTTCTTTGACTTTAAGCCTGCAGAGTATCTTGATGATGATGCTGTTGAAGCGACGCTAGACACTAACCAACTTAACGTCATTGTTGACCTTATCTCAGGTCGTGACTTGCAAGTCTTTACTACTGGTGGTGAGTTCTATGTACCGCAGACAGGTACTGAGCCTATCACGCCGACAACATTTACATTTAAAGGCGTAAGCCGTAATGGCACAAAGCCCGGTACTCGCGTCGAATCGCTTGAGTCTGGTTCATTGTTTGTTCAACGTCAGGGTAAAGCTCTTAATGAGTTCTTGTTCTCTGACCAGCAACTTACATACATTACGCAGCGTATATCTTTGCTATCTGGGCATTTACTTAAAGGCCCTACACGAATGGCACTGCGTCGTGCTACGTCAACAGATGAAGGTGACTTGCTTCTAATCACTAATTCTACTGATGGCACAATGGCTGCGTACTCCATTCTTAGATCGCAACAAGTTATAGCGCCATCTGAATTTACAACAGATGGAGAATTTCAAGATGTTAATGTGGATGTGACGGATATTTATGCTGTGGTTAAGAGGGTTTTTAACGGGACAACTCGGTACTTTGTTGAGTTATTTAGTAATGATCGTTTTACTGACTGTGCCTTTATTGGTGGTGTCGCAGCTTCTGCTAGTAGTCTCCCGCATATTGGCAAGTCACTTAATGTAATTACTGATGGTGTGCCGCAGTCTAATGAAACAGTAAGTGGTGGTGGCTCAGTAACATTTGATCGTGCATCTACGTCAAGCTACGAGGTTGGCTTACCGTTTACCGTGTATGTAAAGACAATGCCAGTAGAAGTAAAACTTCAATCTGGTACACGGATTGGTTTTAAGAAGCGTATCACTGAGGTTAATGCGATTGTCTACAAGACACAGCACATGAAGATTAACAATCAGTTATTACCATTCCGTAACTTTGACGGTCCATTACTTGATATTGCTGTTCCTGAATTTACAGGGACTAAAAGAGTAAGTGGGATATTGGGATACAACAAAGAAGCAGCTATTGAGGTTCAGCAAACATTGCCATTAAAGATGACATTGCTTGGACTTGAATACAAAGTTGCTGTAAACCAAGGAACATAACATGGCAACTAATCCAGCAGGATTTGTAGCAATGGGTGCAGCTAGTGGGCTTGTATCGTCCATTGGATCAGCATTCGCCCAACAAGCAGCAGGCTATTATAAAGCCGCTGGTTTTGCAGTACAGGCACAAGAAAATCTTAGGCTTGCTAGTTTACGTGCAGATAAAGAAGTTGAGTATGGCGAAGCTGCATTTAAACGCAATTTAGTAAAGATTGAATACGATACGCTCAATTATAAAATACAAGCAAATTCATTAATGAAGTCATTACAAAGAGCTAATGCAACTGCTTTGGCTCGTGGTTATGCTTCTGGTGTTACTGCAACTGAAGGTTCTATTGCTGGCGTTAGAGGAATGAATATACGTGAAACATACAAAGATGTTCGTATATCTGATTTAAACGCAATGACAGCAAGAATCATGGGCCTTGAAGATGCTACAACATTGCTTAAATCATCTTACGACAGCGCATTTTATAATCGTGAGGCGGCTATTCAGAATACTAGAACAGCAATAAAAGCGGGTGGTTATGCAACAGAATCTGCTGGATTATTGGCTGGCGTTGAATTAATGAAAGGGGTTTCTGACTTTTCTCAGACGTTCCCGTTTAAGGCTTTTACGTAGGGTAAATTATGGCAGATCGCATTCCGTTAATTGAATCTGGTCGTGTGCAAGTAACTGGAGTATCCAAGTTACCACAGCCGAACCTCGACTTTGGTCAACGTCGCCCAGAAGTTGCATATCAAGCAGCAGGAGAATCCGCTACTAATTTGTCTCGCACATTAGATTCTTTATCTACTCGCATGTTTGGGCAAGCTGCTAATTATGCCGATGCTGCTGGTGAATACTTTGTCGCTAACAATCCAGTAGATCGGACAACCCTTGATGCTATGAGTCAAGGTAATGCAGAGAAATTTAAAAAAGAATTTACGACCAATGCTTTTTCCGCTGCTGTAAACAAATACAGATCAAATGAGGCATCAGCACACGCTGAAGCTGAATTTATAGACAAAGTTAGCAAATTACAACGGGCGATAGAAACTGGATTTGATGAACACGGAAATATATACGAAATAGATACAAAAAAAATATCAGATGATTTAACGGCATTTTCTGATGGTTGGTCAAAAGGATTAGCTTCGGTTGCTGGCCCTGATGCGTCATATAAATTTAGGGCTGTTTCTGCCAGATATGGCAATCAAGTTTTGCTATCTGCAAGTAAAAAAGAAAGTGAACTTAACTTTACAAAAAATAAAGTAAAGATAGATAAATCAATACAAGAAGATTTTCCAAATGTTGTTAGGACTTTAATTAATGGCGAAGATGTATATGATGTAGAGAATAATAAATACTTGTCGTTAAATGATTCAATTAACGCTGAAATACAAAGATTAATTAGTAATAATCAAGCGCTTGGTGGTCAAAAGGCGGGTGAGCATACGCTTACAGAAACACAACTATTAGCAAAAGGAATAAAGATAAATATTTTGCAGGATGCTGTTATTGATAGACGTAAAGATATTGGTGGCGATATTGCTGCTATTACTGAAAATTTTAGAACTGGGAAGATACCTGCTGACTTAAAACGAATATATGACAGCATGAACATTGTTGAGCAAGCAGAAGCAAGAGATAAGATGCGTGATCAATACGATAAGCTGATTGATATTAAAAATAAATCAAGAGATTTTAATAAACAAGATTCTATTATTGAAGCAAATAAATTAAAAATTGAAGCACTTAGTTCTGGAACAACAGATGCAAGATTTGTTGAAATTCAAAACGAATTAGTAAAGATATCTAAAATTCATCCTGAAGTTGTTAGTGCAAATAACATATATGTTGATTTACCTAACAATAGAAAAGATTCTGGAACAGATGATCCTAAAGAAATTGCGAAGTTACGTGATTTGATGATGGGCAAAGATGAAACTTTAAAAACAACATCAAGTGTTCTTGAATGGGCTTCAGGTAGGAATATAAAAGCAAGTACAGCTTTAGCTATTGCAAATGAATACTTACCAAAAGACAATAAGGAAAGTGCAAAGTCTGGTAACACAAAAGACTTAGAGTATTACTTGCGCACTGGTTTGGTTGATCCTTTGTTAAAACGTCGCATTACAAATATTAATGATTTAAAAAGTGCTGCAGAATTACGTGGATTAACTTATGGCGCTTTGCCAGATGATTTTGTTAATTTACTTACGCAGAAAAAAGAATCTGAAGATAATTCAGGTGTAGTTACGTCTGCTATTGAAAATATAGATCGCAATGTTATTACTTCAAGAGAAGCTTTATTAAACCATTTTAAAGGCATTGGAGTAAAAAGCGAAACTCTTATATCGCTTCAAAGAAGAATTGGTGATCGTAGATTAGCTCTTGAAACTTCAGCTAAAAATACTGGTAGTGATGTTGCTGATGTACTTGGGGCAAAAAGTCCTGCGGCAAAAGCGGCTGCAGAAATAAAAGGCGCTCAAGATACAAAGATACAACATCAAAAAAATGTAGAAGAATGGAGAGCTAATGGATCAAAAGGTCCTGCTCCAACTATCCAAGAGGCTGGTGAACAAATAAGAAAAAAAGCGCTTGATGATAGAACAGCCACACAAATAGGAAGTCTTGCTGCTGAAATTGAAACTAATTATGGAACCAACGGAATTTTAATTCCCTCTGATGCTCGTGGAAAAGTTGATTTATTAAAGATACAGCCTGAATTTACTATGCAAAATGGCTCTATTGTTGGTATTAACTCAAGGTATGAAGAAGCATTAAAACGAGAATTGGCTAGAGGCGGGATTACCAATCCATCTACTGTAGACAACATAATTAAAGGCATAAGGCAATCAAGAGTTTCTCGTGAGCAATTGATTATGCAGCGGAGTAGATAATGGACGATGATTTTAAAGATTATGAGGAGTATATGTTTTTCAGGGCTTACCCTGATGCTCCTGATCGCTCTGTTTATCAACAGCCAGAAACTCAAGATCAGTCGTTGCCAATGACTGAAACTGTGGCAACTCGTGAGCCAGAGCCTAAGCCAGTAACAAAGAAAAAACCACAGCCACAACCAACGGCTAATCAGTTAAATGTTGGTCAGGCTCAACCAATACATCAGAGCGACACAATGAAAGCTGTCGGCGCTCTTGGTGACGCAATACAAAAAGGTGCTGATGTAATAGATTTTGATGTTATTGGACTTCCCGGTATTGGAACGCTGACGCTTAAAGATTTAACAGTTGGCGACCTTGGAAAATTATTAAAGGATATTAGCGAAGGGTTTCCACCTGTAATGGGCAAAGGCGAAACATTACAAGCAACAAAAGAATCAATGGAACTTATTAATGCAATTCCTGCAGCTCAAGCAGTTAAGTCTATTGGCAAAAAAGTTATTAAAAAAATGGTGAAATAAATGGCAATTAATCAATCACTTGATGCTAGGCTTGAATCTGCCATGAGTGCAGAGGATGTTGTTACTGAAGCATTAAAGCCAGTAACTAATGAGCCTACTGATGGAGCGCCAGTACAGCAGAATCTTGTGTTTGAGGAATATGAGCCTGTTGCTGGAACAGCTTCGCTGGTTCCTAAAGTAAAAGAATTAATTAAGCCTATTATTAAAAAAGAAGCGAGGATGGTGGCTGAGCCTAAAATTCTCCCTGATCCTCCTGCTATTAATCCTGCTCCAGTTACACCTGCCCCAGTCTCTCCTAAGCCTGTTACTAAGCCAAGTATTGCGCCAATACCTGCAGATGAGGCTGCTGCTCGTGTAGCTCGTAGAGAACAATTAATTGAACAAGGAAATGTAAATGCTGCCCCTAGCCCAACAGTTACACAAATAGCTGAAGGAGTTGAGGTATCTCCGATTAGTACTCTTGCATTTGATAATGAAGGATTGCAAGCAACTATACGTGCCAATTCAGAAGCAGCATTAAAAACAGACGGATCAATGTCTGTTCGTTCAATTTACATGCGAATGATAAATGCTGGTGTTCCTGAAAAACAGGCAGAAAGTATATTAGCTGGCGCACCACTAGAATCGTCTGTTGGTGATTCTGAGCTTGCAAAAACTGTTGCAGGTATTGTTCATTTACATGATGAAAGCGCAAAACAAATAGACGTTTTAATGGAAAAAATGTCTAAGCGTGAACTTAATTATGATGGTCAGTTGCAACTTAGACAGCAAGTAGCTTTCCATGATTTGATAACAAGAAATTTAAAAGGTGTGTCTATTGACGTTGGTCGCACCATGAATGTATTTAAGCGCGTTCAAGATACTGGCCCCGGCTTAAAAGGAATAAACATTCGTCAAGTTCTTGACAATGCTGGCGGTGAAGATGCTTTGCTTCAATTGGCTAAAGACTATATGGATATGCCAACTCAAAAAGCAAAGAATCGACTTTTAGAAGCTGGCCTTGGGAAAAGATTGCGAGATGCTTGGATATATGTATGGCAATCAAATTTACTAACGGACATTACTCCACACGCATTTAGTTTTGTTTCTGGTGTGCTTCAAGGAGCCGCTGCTCCTGTTGAGCGAATGGTTGCTATACCTATTGGCATGGCTCGTACAACAATAGCTGAATCTCTTGGTCGACCATATATTAATGATCGATTCTTTATGGGAGATGTTCAAGCTAGAGTATCTGGTTTTATTCCGGGAATATTTGACGCATTTGAAACTCTTTCAAAAGGCGGTCCAAAATTAAAAATACCCGGCGTAGGTGAAAAAGAACTTCCGCTTCCGTTTTATAGAAATTATGGTGTTGCTGATGCAGCTAAAGGAGATGCTCCATTTGCTCCGTTATCAGCAGAAGCATTTAGCGATGCGCCAATAAGAATGTTTGGCAGAGAGTTTAGAACTCCTGACATTACTGATACGTTTATTGGTAGGGCTATTGATACGCTTGGATATATATACAGCGTTCCATTCAGATCATTAAAAGCCGCAGACGATATGGTTGGTTTGACTGTTGGTCGTATGCAAATGCACGAAGAGTCTTATCATATTGTTCAAAAAGAATATGATAATTTAATTGCTTCTAGTTATTCTCCAGATGATGCTTTAAAAGAAGCACAAAGAATATCTGCTTCGCATTTGACTGAACGTCCAATGAGTATGCAGGCAAATATTGATTCGGCTAGAAAACAAGCAACAATGACAGAGGACTTTAACCGCGAAACTGCGCTTAATGAGTTCTATTGGAAAACAAATAAGATATTTAATAACCCATTTTTAAAACCATTCCTGCCTTTTTCTAAATCCCTTACTAATGAGTTTATTGAAACTGCTGCAAGAACTCCGGGTCCCAATCTTATTAGTCCAAGGTTCTGGGATTCTTGGAATAAGGGCGGTAGAGATCGTGACTTGGCAATGGCGCGTCTTACTTTGGGTGGAACTGCTGGATGGACTGCTTGGCAAATGTCTACCAACAACAGGATTACTGGATCAGGACCATCTGACGTTCAAGATAAGAAAGCACTTGAAGCGTTGGGCTGGCAAAAGTATTCACTTACATTTGGACCCGGTGAACTAAGCCCAGAGAACATAGACAAGCTATCTAAGCTTACAAATGTGTCTCCCGGCAAAGGTCCGTTGGAAGGCTACATATTTGTTAATCATGCTAGGTTTGGCCCATATAGTCCTGTCCTAGCTATGGGCGCAGATATTGGCGATGCTCAAAAGTTCTATGATGGTAGGCCAGATGAGACTGAGTGGTCACGTTTAGCGTTAGCTTATTCTGGCGCAAATATGGAATACATTAAAAATCTTCCATCGGCTGCAGCTATTGGTGATTTGGTTAGCATCCTGCGTACCAGAAATGAAGATGGTGGCAACAAGGTTGTGGATGTTTTAACAAGAGTAGCGAAACAGTATGCAGACGTTCTTTATACTGGCACTCCTATTCTTGGCAGCACCAATGCTACTGGCTTGGCTCACATCGAGCGCTTAACTGATCCAGAGATTAGGTCTACTCGCGTAGATCAAATGAACGTTCCACAACATTTGCGTTTTGTATACGAGCAATTAAATCGCGTACAGAGCAGGCTGCCGGGCTTTTCAAGAAGCTTGCCATCTGAATTAGATGATATCGGCAATAAGAAGTTTGTTGAAAATAACATGTTTGAATCTTATGCAAACTTTCTTCCATTTGTACAGGCTAGCAAAGGTAAGCGTAGTTTGTTCTGGGAATCAATGGCTAGCATCAATCATGGGCCATCTAAACCAAGAGACATTTGGGATGGCGTTCGTCTCACAGCAACGCAATACAACCGCTACAAGCAGCTTTATGGTCAGGACGTAAAGATAGAGCCTAGCTTATTTGTAGAGACTTCTGTGGGCGCTCCTATGAATTTAGAGACTGCCATGCCACAATTGCTAAAAGATAAAGAGCAATATGAAATTGATAATGGTCGTACTTTTGGCGTTGGCGATGCTCAAAAATTTGCAGATAATGTCATCAAGAAATATAGAAGAATTGCTAAATTACGCATGATTGGTTTTGACCCAAGTCCTGAGCTGGGACAAGAGGAATCTCCTGATCTAACTGAGTACGGTTTTATTAGCGAAAGCGTAGAGTTTCCAGAATTGAAACAGGAAATAGAAAAGAGCAGAAAATTCTATAGTGTTTATGGCAAGTGACATATAATTTAATTAGGAGCAATTAATTATGGCTGACTACGCAATATCTAACGTATCTAGGCGAGTGGTCTATGCTGCAAGCGGCACAGGCCCTTATGCCTTTACGTTTGAAATTCTTGCTGCCAGTGACATCGCTGTGTATAAGGGCGATACGCTCCTAACACTTACAACAGATTATTCAGTAACCATCAATGCAAATGGTACTGGCTCTGTTACTTTGGTTACTACAGCAGGAACTAGCAATATAACTATTGTCGGTTCCAAAACAATTCAGCGTACTACAGACTTCACAACTGGTGGCGACTTCTTTGCCAACACGTTGAACGATGAGTTAGACGCACAGACAATCTTTATTCAGCAGGTAGCAGAGACAGCAGAGCGTGGTATGAAAGCTCCTGTTACTGATCCTACTGACATTAACATGACCCTGCCACGTAAGGCAGATCGTGCTGGTAAGTACCTTGCATTTGATGCAAACGGTAATCCTACCCCGGGTCCTACGTCTACTGCTGTTGATGTCGTAGCAAACATTGCTGCTGACGTTACCACTGTTGCAGGCATAAGCACAAAAGTTACTACTGTGGCTGGTCAATCAGCTCAAATTAATACTCTAGCACCAATATCAGCCAGCATTACAACTGTCGCTGGTATTGCTCCTAGCGTAGTAACCGTGGCATCACTAAACTCTGCACAGCTCACAGCGCTTGCAGGTGCTACTGCCAATATGGCAGTGCTTGCTCCCATTGCTACACAGATTACAAACGTATCAAACATCAGCACTCAGGTAGTACAAGTCGCTGCGCTTAGTTCGACAAACTTAAATGCTGTTGCTGGACAGACTGCAAACATTGCAGCGCTTGGCCCTATCAGCCCACAGATTACTACGGTAGCTGGTCAGTCGGCACAGATCAGTACAGTCGCAGGTCAATCTTCACAAATTGGATTGCTAGCTCTACAAACTGCCGACTTAGCTGCGCTTGGCCCTATCAGCGCTAACATTACTACAGTAGCTACAAACATTGGTGCTGTTCAAAGTGCTAGCGTAAATGCTTTAACTGCTCAGTCTGCTGCTACATCTGCAAGCCTAAGTGCATTATCCGCAACCAATAGCGCAACGTCTGCCAGTGCATCTGCTACTGCTGCTGCCGCAAGTTATGACAGCTTCGACGATAGATACCTTGGATCTAAGTCTAGCCCACCGTCTGTTGATAATGATGGTGCTGCATTGCTGACAGGTGCGTTGTATTGGAACTCTACATCTAGTCTGCTTTTTATTTGGACAGGTTCAGGCTGGGATCAGGCTGCATTCTCTGTCAGTGGTGCAGTCACAAGTTTCAATACTAGAACAGGTGCGGTGACATTAAGCAGCACTGACGTTACAAACGCACTTACATTTACGCCGGCAACTGCCGCCTCTGTTTCTGCCATCCCCGATCCGGTTGCGATGGCTCTGGTT
>Ga0315904_10012790_pt1 | contig 10569 bp, 19 predicted proteins | sample LakEriMetagenome_6_FD_203529 | JGI IMG/M metagenome (GOLD analysis project Ga0315904, IMG submission 203529) | Freshwater fungal communities from buoy surface, Lake Erie, Ohio, United States - Buoy 12 MA120 | ecosystem: Environmental > Aquatic > Freshwater > Lake | place: USA: Lake Erie, Ohio... | reverse complement strand
GTTCCTGTGGTGGTTTGGTCTAATTTTACGGTACTTTCAAAAATTACCATCAAAATTATTTCCTGATTTAACATTTAATCATTATACTGCCCGCTCAAAAGTAGGTATAGGGGTAAGGGCGCGCGCGGGGGCGGGTAATAAAAAAGCCCCACTTTAAAAGCGGGGCCGGGTATCGGTTTAGTATGGCCTGTTTTAATCATCTATCCGGTTGAATATCTTTTCCCAGTATTCAAAACCTTGTTTGCTGTCTGTCCAATGAAAAGAGCCCAATAACAGTGATCTCATACCTAAGAAAATAGGCGCTTCTAGTGGCTTGAATTCGGGCCCGAAATTGTGTTTTGTTTCCTTTATTGCCTGGCGGATTTCGGTCACAAGCTCTTCTTTTTCCGGGTATCTCTTCTGATGCTCTGTCAGTATCTGATACCCTGTTTTCAGTGGCTTTTTTACCCTTTTTGTTTTTGTTTTGTCGGTGGTGGTTGTGGTTGTCATTGTTTGCACTGTTTAAAGATGAAATTTTCCCTGGCTTCTTTGCCGGCCGGGTAAAAGATAAAGAAGTCAAAAGGAAGCATATAAAAAGAGTCAAAACTATTTCCGTACAATTCAACTGCCGTTTTAACTGCTTCTTTACCCCTTGTTTGGGCTCCGTATTTGTCACTGTGAATAGCTTTGCAGTGACTAATAAAGTGCCTTAAAACCCTGTTTTTGTTCTGATATGTAGGTACTGAAATTTCAATTTCAAAACCACATATTTTAGTTTTAATCAGTTCCCTTATCAGTTCTTTGTTGTGCATCATATTTTTCCGGTTTAATCTTCCCCGCATGTTTCACATATTCCCGCATAACTTGTAACAATTATATTAAAATCCCAGCTTGACATTGTGACTTTTACGGCCGTAGTTAAACCACATGAACAACCTATTTCGGAGCTTTCCCATTTTTCAAGCCGATACTTATCATTAAATGTATGGGGCTCCAATTTTTTGCACTTTCTTTTGAACTTCTCAAATGCACTTTGGTAGGCATTGTTTTGGGCCATATCTTTTATTTTAAAACAGGGCCATCGGTAATTACTTCTCATTGTTCTGCTTTTGTCTGTGAGTGAAAAAAAATGGTTCTTTGGGGTTATTTTTGGCCGGCCGTTTATTTGCCCATTGTTAAAATGTCAATCGGGCCAGTACTGACAAAGGGATCAAAACCGGGAACCTTTGTGTTTTCTAGGGCCTCGAAATCCCAGTTTTGCAGAATCTCTGCAAATAGATTTTGGCTTCCTTTGCTTTTGATGCCGGCCGTAATAATGTGGATATACTTTTCTGTAATCGGTTTGATCTTCTCGAAATCAGCCCCAGCATATACCACTAAACCGTAGGTGTCTGCTTTGCTCCTTAAAAAGAGTTCATTGTAAAAATAGGTAATTTGGTCGGAGGTGAAAAGATCAAAGTTCTCAGATATGAATTTCATATCTGCCTTTTTTGAATCCCCGTAAAATCTCATGTGATGAGCTTTTACATGCCCGTTTGCATCCTGATAAAGCACCATTCCAGGAGAATAAGTACTTTTTTTGGTAGCATTAATCCGGCCGTTTTTCGGGTTCACTGTGAAGGAACAATGCCGGAAGCCATGTTTTGCGGAAAATTCCAGAAAATCGGTTTTGTCCGTTCTCAATGTATAACCGTATGGGTAATTTTGTGATACAATTTTGGTTGATGTCGGGAAGTACTTTCTTTGTTCGGTTGTCATGTTTGAAAAAATTTTGTTTGTGAGTGAATGAAGGAAAATTATTTACTTTCTGCTTTGCAGGTGCATGCTACTTTGTACCCCAGCATTAAAGAAGTTCCATTTTGCCCTAAAAACATGGCTGATGCTTTTGCGGCTTCTCTTTTTTGCTTGCAAAAGCAGCGGACATATATTTTTTCGGTTTCAAATTTGGCCCTTTTCGGATCAATGCCTATGCCCCGCAAAGTTTCAGCCAGTTCTGCCCGTGCGGCTTTTGCTGCCTTTCTGTAGGTCGGTTCGGTTGTTTGTAGGTCTTTCATGCTGCAATTAGTTTTTCTTTTTTGTATTGCTCTGCAATCGGTTCTGTGATACCTGATACATCAAAAGCATCAAGGTTGTATTTTTCGAGAAGATCAAAAAATCTTGTCTCTTCTTTGTCATATAGCCACATATAAAAGAACTTTTCCAGCTCTTTTTTCTGACTGTCTGTGAGTTGTTCGGTTGTCATTGTTTGTCTGTTTTGTTTGTTGTGAAAAGATAGTTTTTTGGGGTTTTGGTTATACCGGGAAAAATTGGAAACCGTTTTTTTCACTGTGCAGACATAGTAAGTATTGACCGTAAGCGGTGGCCATTTTTTGTACTGAATCTGTTATGTTTTCAGAGGGAAAGCGGTATTTTGCCAGTAATACATAGGCCGTTTTAACTTGCTGTTTACTCAGCTTTCTGTAGGTGCTGATTTGAACTTTTACTTTTGCATCAGCTTGAGAGGGGAAGCAAAATTCAAATGTTTGTACTACATTCATTGTTTGTCTGTTTTGTTTGTGAGAGAAAAGGAAGTCAGTTTTTTGGGGTTATTGTTTTACATCCGGCCCTCATCTGCCATACTGTAATAACTGTATTTTGAGATAATTACATGATCTAAAACTGACAGATCAAGAAATTTACCGACTTCTACGGCCCTATTTGTTAGCTGTATATCAGCATTTGAGGGATTAAGTTCCCCGGTTGGATGGTTGTGGGCCATGATTATGGCCGCGGCCCCCGCTTTAAGAGCAACTGCAAACATAATTTTAAGGTCAACCACAGTAGCGGATGTTCCGCCGGTGCTCAGGTTGCATATACCTATAACTTTGTTTGCTCTGTTTAATAGCATAAAGAAAAAATCTTCCTGATACTCAATTCTTTGAACGGGCCAAAAGTTTTGGAATACTTTAAAGGCATCCAATGAGCTGCAAATTTTGGGCATCTCAGATACTTTGTACTTTGCAGAATACATCAATTGAATCTCTGCCACATTGTTGACTAGCATTTCGGTTGTCATAATTGAAAAATTTGTCGGTTGTCAGAACTTGATGCTGCAAAGATATATATATTGGTTTCACATCTGCAAACTTTATCAAAAGTTTCTCAAAACTTTATATTCATAATATATAACTAACTAAAAATCAATCATTTATAAGGGCCAAAAATTTAGTCAAAAAAAACTTTTAAAAAACTTTTGAAAAACTTTGCAGATGTGATCTGTATATACATACTTTTGCATCATCGAGTTTCACTGACAACCAAAACAGAGTTATGACAAAGTATAAATTTCCTGGCTTCTTTACCCGAAAAGATAAAAGACGGGCCCGGCTCCGGGTTTCCCGGTTATTAATTCAGAAAAGAATCCCGGCCGGCATTATTGCCCAGGTAACATTCAAACCGGCAAAGTATCTGCCAGGGGTGTACAATATGTATTACAACTGTATTGCCGAAATAAACGGGTTTCAGATGTTTTGGCAAAAACGGCCAAAATTGATTTCCTACTTTGTACCTGAAATAACCAGTTTAGACCTCATTGGGGCCTGAAAACGGCCAAAAAACAGCTAAAAAAGCATGAAAACAGCTAAAACACTGTTTAAAGAAGCGCGGGCCCAGGGTTTTTCTTGGGCTCAGGCTGCCGAAAATGCGTATTTCACGCAGAATCCGGGGGCCCAGCTCGTGCGCTTCACGTCACTGTACCAGCTATTAACCACGTCTTTTTCTATGAGATTGACGCCGGAAGGAACGGAATACTGGCTAAACGCCATACATGAGCTAAACGGCCGCAATTTTGGACGCGATTTTCAGCCGAAAAGCAGGCCGTCTGACTTCAGTAGCGAAAATAAACGCAGGGATTTTCAGCTTTTCGAAAAAGAAACGCAAAAAGAAACGCAAAAAGAAACGCAAAAAGAACACGAACAATGACAATAGAGATTTACAATAAAACACGCTCAGCCTGTATCGTGTCTCATCGCATGTACAAAGATCACCTTTCAAGGCTCGGCTTTGATTTGCTGGGAGTATCGGCAGTTCGGTATATCGCACCGGACGGGGAGTTCAAAGAAGAGACGTTTATGTACTCTTATGAGACTTTGGATAATCTTTGTAAAGATGATTCTGACGCCGTGCAGCAACTGGCGGAGGGTGACGCTCCGGCCCTTGCGCATATAGACTGCGTCATTGCCGTCTCCTTTGTAATCCGACTGGCAAGCGGTCAATACGTACACACGGGAATGATAGACCTTTACAAGGTGTTTCCTGCGGCCGGTATGGCCTTTGTCACGACGCCAGCCAATATGTTCCGGGAAGCGACGGTTAAAATGATCGCCCTGGCCAAAGAAAAAAACAAATTACTGGACATTCACTGAATATTCAAAACATTCAAATTTCAAAACATGACAACCGAAACAACTCAGCCAACCACGCCGAAAAACGGCTTTTCCATGAGCAGCCTCGACCAATACACGGAAAAGGTCGCCGCTTACGCTCAGGATGCCCTGGAAAAGAAAAGCGACCCGCTCATATCTGCCGCTTTCACTGCCACAAGAAACGAGCTGATTTTCCTTAAGTACGAAATTAAAGAGAAAATGATGGTATTGCCGGAGGACGTAAAGCGGTTTTGCGCCCTGGTTGATAGGTCGGAGGCCCTGCTTGACGTGTCCGGCATACTTGATGCCCCGAAAACAGAATAACGCACAGAGAACGGAAAAGCAGTCTTTTCATTATGATTTGGGAGTAGCTTGTCGTTTTATGAATGACGCTACAAACCGCAAAGGGCCGTTTTCAACGGAAAGCGGCTACTTTTGCGGGAAAAAATACCATGAAAAAACAGCCCGTTCATATCATTTTCGACAAGATTCTCAACAGCTCCGAAGAGGCTACCAATTACGCCAATAGCCGGGGCTTCAAGATCACCCACATCGAAAAATACTTTATGAAGGGCACGCACGTCTTTCTTTACAAGTTCACTAAAACAAGTCAGCCAGATGAACGAACCGAATGACACCTGGATTATTGTTTGCATCCTCATTATTTGCGCAATCTATTTAGACTACGCATGCAAGCGAAAGCAGAAGTAAAAACAAAAAGGCAGCGAAGCCTGGGAGCCTCACTGCCTTAACTGGAATCCTTTTCACATAAAAAAACAAACACAAAAGTATGTATTTTTTCTCCAATTTCACAAAAGCGCAGCAGTTCCCAAACGAGGAGCCCGCCACTACCCTGCAAACCAGCAACCCGTACGACGGCCTGCATAAGGATTTCAACAACTCCCGGTTGTTCAAACGTCTAAAGGAAAAGCACCAACCAAAACCGTACTGGAAGAGCAACCGGAAAATGTATCTGGCCGTTCTTTCTACGTCCTACCTGTTCAATATCCTCTCTGCCCTGACGGCCGCCGCCCTTGTGTTCATGTTCGTGATGGGCCTGACCAATAGCGCCACTATTAGCGCCGTTATAACAGCCGCCGCCCTGCTTTCGCTGGAGTATATGAAGCGAGAGACCGCTGGCAAGTTATTTCACGGGGCGCTTCAGTTCAAAAGCGCCCCGTCCGGATTGATCGCTACGGTGGTACTTCTTTCCGGTATCTCAACAACAGCATCATATTTCGGCGCAGAGGCCACTGTCATGCAATTTACACGGCCCGTTCAGCTCACCGATATGTCGGATCAGATCGCACCGCTGGAAGGGCAAATTAAGGAAATTGACGATCAGATTAAGTCAGCCGCACAAACTACCTGGCAGGGAAAAATGACTCCAAGGGCACAACGAACGGTTGACCGGCTCAGTGCATCAAAGGCAGCTCTGACGGATGAACTGGTAAGGGTAAGGCAGCGAACGGATGAGATAAACGATGAGGCGACCTACGAGCATGAGGAGACTACGGCAATGAACGCTTCTGCCTTTGCCTTCTTTACGGCCTTTTCAGAACTCGCTCTCCTGCTCTGCCTGTTTTATTGCCAGTATTACGACTTCCGTTCCTTTGCGGAGTATGCACACGTCTCGGCCAGAGATGCCGCTAAAGAGGCCAGCGGCAGGGCATCAAATGGCTTTAGAAGGATGAACGGAGAGGGCCGCAACCATTACGAGGAGAGCCTCGATATGGCCAACCAGATGAGACAGATGAGACAGGAGGTCAGCGAACGGCCGCAGATCGGGTTCCGGTATGGTACACACGTCGAAAGTTCGGTAACTAACGAAAACCGTTCTTTGGTGCAGGATGTTCAGCAGGGCAAAAGTGCCAATGCGCTCAGAAAGTGCGCTTGTTGCCAGGATGAGTACGTATATGGACACTCAAGGCAGGTCTATTGCTCCGATGTTTGCCGAATAACTGCCTGGAAAAACAAACGAGATGCAAGGGAGCAACGAACGCAAACCGTTTGAAACCAAAATAAACAATCACTTCACAAAAAAAAGCAACTATGCAAGAGACGCAACACCAGTTTGACGAAACACGCGCAAACAGGGTAATGGAGGCAAGCGAATCCAATGGAGGCAGCAGGAGATTTTCTACAAAGCAGTGGGTATCATACGACGTGTATGACGCATTTAAGCGGGCAGCGAGGGCCCGGCCGGACTTCACGGCAGAGATCGGGAGGATAAGCGAGGCCGACGGAATGGTGAATGTTAACCTAACTTTTACCGTTCCGGGAAAAATTCTGTTTGTCCGGCAGCTCACCAATTTTATAATCATCGCTATGCGGGATTTTTACATTCGCTCTGTATAACTCCACAACCTTAATCCGGTCGAACCGCCAAATACGCATACATTTGCAGTCGCCTTTCCTTTTCACCAACCTTTACCGATTTTTCACCATTTTTTTCACAACCTTTAAGCAAACTTTAAAACATGGAAGTTCTGTCAACAACAACGCCAAACAGCAAAAAGAACAACCCGCAACAGGCCGTAATACCGGCACGTGAGCATCACGACTTTGAACCTGAGACGCCGCAGGAAAGCCGGGTAATCGTTTCACCGGACGGAGCCGAGGAGCTTGATTTTGCGGCCCTGGTGGAACAGTCTGCCGACCTGAACGACAAGGAAGTGGTACTGAACCTGACGGCGGAGTACATTCAGCTCATAGCTCCGGGCGATAGCTTCAGGGGTATCTACTATGGTATGACGGAAATAACCGTCAACGACATGAACACGGGAGAGCAGAAGATACTGCCAGCCGCTCAGTTCATCGTCAACCGGCAGATGAGAATCAACGGAGGCACGGTTTTGGTCAACGAGATTAACAAGTCAAAAGTGCGCCCTGGCACTCCGGTAGAAATCAGGTTTGAGCGTCAGGAAAACCGCGTGAAGATTTACAGCGTATCTTTGTTGGGCGGTAAGTAGTTCCTTGAAAATCGCACCCGTTTGATCTGAAAATCAGCACTATGAAAAAGCACTCGCCAAAAAAAAGAAAGAGCCAGCAGGAAAAATCCGGCTTCAGCGACGTCTGGGCGGGTGCTTTGGGTGCTGTGAAGGGTTCCGCAAAGGGTTCCGCAAAGGGTTCCGCAAAGGGCAAAAGCGACGACAAGAAGGGCCTGAAACGGGTAGAGACAAGAAGCGGGCAAACGTACTATTTTGAGAACGGAAAGCGGATAAATGCCAAAACAGGGGCAAAAAAGTATGTAGCCCGATTTTTTGAGCAGATTAAAACGCTCTCGCCCGAAACATTTGCAGCCCTGACAGAGGGGGAAAGAAGGTCATTCAGGTCGAAGGCTTCAGCAGAAAAGAACGCAGATAAATTAAGGCAGGAGGCAGCAAGTCGCTTTCGCTTTCGCGGCCGCTTGATACCCAAATACCTGCAAGATGTTCTTGACGTCACTGTGATGGAGCTGGTCGGAAGGGGAGAAAAGGAACTCACAAAGGTATTTCCGAATATCCGCGACTATGGTGATCTGCTCAGGACGGCGCAAGGCCTGGTATCAACGCTCACGCTCAAGCCAACCGAATGGGCCCTGCCGAATGAAAAGCGCAGACGGGAAACGTATTTCAATATCATAGATATTGCCGAACGGGTGATTGACCCTCCAGTGGGCCGTCTTTGCCTTCGCGTAATTGATGAGGATGGAAAGCTGACGGAGGGCAATATACCGGCGATGGAGGTAATAAGGGAATGGGAAGAGAGGAGGGTACAAGAAATTATCGCAGCGGGAAATAATCCGGCCTACATAAAATTCCCGCACTCCGGTATAATTGACGTGGAGGATGCCACTTTCACGATAGACCTGTCAGAGTCAAGGGAAGCGGAGGCCGTTCAGTATTCGCCGTAGAGAAAAGCCCACTTGCTGAGATAAACACTTCACATCAAACGACAACCGAGTTTTAAAATGCAATTTCAACGAGAAAGCACTTCCATGAAACAGCTAACTACGCTGCTGCGGGATTCAGGAAAGAAATTCACGGTCAGGCATGGAACCTACACAACTACCCTGGAAACAGAAGCCGGCAAGCGGAAGTTTATGACCCACAACTTTGCCGAGCGGGTATTTATCGCCGCTAAAATGATACGGCGAGATGTACTTCAGTCAGACGTCGCGGCTGAAATAATGGCCGGACAGCACTCCAAAATGAATTTCGGGCACAGAGAACAGATCAAGCCTTTCGCAGCAAAGGAGGTATTAAATATTGACATCTCATCCGCGTACGCCACTACACTGTGGCTCTCCGGTATGATCTCTGAGGGCACGTATAAATACCTTCAGTCACTCCGAAAAGAAGAGCGTCTGCCCGCTATTGGTATGCTGGCCAAAAGTGCGGTAGTGTTCGATTATGAGAACGGCGTTTGCACGGACATAAAGGTATCCAGACAGGACACGCACCAGATTTTCTTTTACCTGATCGAGGAGGTAAATTTGGTCATGCAGTCAATAGCCTGGGAGCTTGGCCGCCACTACTACTTTCATTGGGTAGATGGTGTTTTCTTTTCCCGCGACACGCCGAGGCACTTGGTAGCGCGGGCAGAAGAGATACTGGCCGATCGAGGCTACCGGTTCAAATATGAGAACGTGACCGATTTTGAACTTAAGCGCTCAAAGTCCGGCCTCTACACGATCAGTATGATAAAGAACGGGGAGCATAAAGTTTATCAATTCAGTCAGACCAACAACGGCAGCGAGATAAAGAAATTTCTCATGCTCGCGGCTCAGGGCAAATAGCGAATTTTCACTTTTCACTTTCAAAACAAACAAACAATGTGTAATTGCATCGCAGAGTGCGAGGAGAACCTGAAAGAACACCTACTGAAAACGTACGACAAAGTAGGTCACTGCATGATCGTATCTACTTGGCTAAAGGGGCCAAGAAAGGTGATTATGAAGGCTAATGTGATGTTTACAGTGACGCAGAAAAACGGCAAAGTAGTTGAGCGGGAAAAGGAGCTCAGCGTAACATCAAGCTACTGTCCATTCTGCGGAGAAAGGTACCCGGCTGAATAACCGAATTTTTCACTTTCAAAACAAACAGACAATAGCAAACGAAATGCAAGAAACCGAAAAGACCTTTGATGAAATAATGAGAACGCACCGGCAGGAGCTGGAAGATTCGCTGACCCTTGACGACAAGATTGACCTCTACCGTAAGGATGCCGAAGAGGTGGCGCGTGTTTTCCTGCCGGGGGTTCCTGTCACATTTTACCACGAGGGGCAATGGTACTGGGGAGTTCTCAAGACGATAAATGCGCACCCGCTCTGGGTGGAGGCGTTTGTCGTGACAGGAGAGTCTGAAGACTTGCTTACCATGTACATGTTCCACAAGGCAAAGTATCTGAAAATCGAGCGAATCCCCGGCGAAGAGCTTATTTTGACGCTCAGGGGGCATGTAAAGAACTCCTGGGTAACTGTGGGATTGAACAGGCCGCACAGTGGAGCGCACAAAGGAAACAAGTCTTTCGGCCCTTCAGCCGGCAAGTCGTACGAAAATAGAGACAACAACTAAAGCAGCAAAAGGGAACGACCATGCAAGTAATATTTCAAACCGTGCAACTGCTTTTTACCCTGCTGTTTTTGTATATCGTCGTTCGCGGGATTGTGACGACGTACCGCGATGCAGACGAGTTCATTAATAACCGCCGCTGGTGGTAAGGTATGAAGCATATATCGCTTTTTTCTGGCATTGGCGGTTTTGACCTGGCTGCCGAGTGGGCCGGATGGACTAACGTAGCCTCGTGTGAAATTAATCCTTTCGGCCGCCGGCACCTGGCATACTACTGGCCACATGCCTATCATCACGACGACATAAAAACACTCACTGGAGAAAAAATTCAACATGAAGCACAAAAAAGATACGGCCCAGACTGGAGGGCAGATGGAGTTGTTCTCAGCGGAGGCTTTCCGTGCCAGCCCTATTCACTCGCAGGAAAACGACTTGGAAAAGAGGATGAACGCCATTTGTGGCCCGAAATGCTTAGAGTCATTCGCGAAATTAAACCGGACTGGATCGTGGGCGAGAATGTTCTCGGACTTGTTAATTGGTCGGACGGATTGGTATTCGACGAGGTGCAGACTGATTTGGAAGCTCAAGGGTACGAAGTACAAGCGTTTGTACTTCCAGCTTGCGCCGCGGAC
>Ga0315904_10012788_pt1 | contig 10569 bp, 10 predicted proteins | sample LakEriMetagenome_6_FD_203529 | JGI IMG/M metagenome (GOLD analysis project Ga0315904, IMG submission 203529) | Freshwater fungal communities from buoy surface, Lake Erie, Ohio, United States - Buoy 12 MA120 | ecosystem: Environmental > Aquatic > Freshwater > Lake | place: USA: Lake Erie, Ohio... | reverse complement strand
TGGGCTGGGCGATGCTGGGGTCGCTGGTCTGGATCTCGCTTTCCTACACCGGGTTCAATGCATCGATTTATCTGGCGGGGGAATTGGCACCTGGGGACAAACGGGTGACCCGTTCGATGTGGATCGCTGCGCTGGTGGTCGCCACGCTCTATCTGTTGCTCAACGCCGTCTTCCTCTACGCAATTCCCGCGGCGCAGGTGGCGGGGAACGAGTCGTTTGTGGCCGATGCAGCCTCTGCGATCGGAGGAAGCTGGCTGGCGGAGATCGTGCGATGGACGATCGTGCTATCCTCCATCACCAGCGTGCTGGCGATGCTGATGGCTGGACCACGCGTCTACCAGCAGATGGCGAGGGATGGGGTGCTGCCTCGTCTGCTGGAGGGCCGAGGCGGAGTGCCCAGGGAGGCGATCTGGATTCAGGCGGCCCTGAGCATTGCGGTGGTCTGGGCGAGTTCCTTGAGGACGATGATCGGCTACTTGGGGCTGACGCTGTCGACCTGTGGGGCGCTGGCGATCGCGTCGCTGTTCTGGATCGGTCGACGTTATCCGCAATCACCTCGGCTCACCTGGTGGGAGTCGCTTGCAGCGATCGTCTATCTGGTCTTCAGTGCTCTGATCCTACTGGCGGGGATGCAGAGCAAACCGACGGAGTTCCAAGCCTGCGTGGCGACTTTTGCTGCCGGTGCGATCGCCTATCTGCTGGTTCGTCAGGACAGACGTACTCGTACTCAGAGCAACGGTACTAGTACTCGAAAGAAGGGTGATGGCACAACTGACTTGCGACCATGAACGACTCGACGTTGATCGAACGTCGATCGAATACGTCGCGTTCGTTTACCGTATCGCACAAGCTCGGTCCGGTGCCCATCGACCGGCTCGCGGATCGGCATTGCAATCGCCTTCATCTACGACGAATTGTCTGCTTGCAATACCCTTGACGACGAATCGAACCGTCGCAGAAAACCGAACTTGAAACGGATCGTGTCGATGCTCACTCGGCTGATCCAGCGATCCGAGTCCGTATCCGAGGGTTCCATCGCGTACGGGTACGATGACCAGTACCGCGATGCTGAGTACCAGTACGAGACCCACCGCAGCGCAGAATCGTGACGAACAAATGCATGCAACGGAGCCGGCGATCAGGTCCGTTTTGAAATCAACCTGTCTGGCGTGGGCCCGCTGATGCGAGTCGTTCACTTGCGGTCTTCGCCGAGGGAGCCCTTGTAGAGTTTGCGGCCCAGAAGCGGATGAAAGTTGGTCCAGAGGCTGTCGGCGTTTCGGTCGGCGGCGATCGCTTCCATCGCTGCCTGCAGTTTGGCATCGAGATCATCGAGGTGATGCAGCAGGATCGCTTCCATCGTCATTGGAACCTTAGGACTGCCATGCTCCAGTTGTCCATGGTGGCTGACCACCATGTGCTGAAGGCGCCAACGCAGCGAGTCGGGAAAAACCTCCCCGGAGCTCTTCTCCAGGTCGGCGATGCGGCGATCGACCATCTGAACGCCCTGCACGAGGTGGCCCAGAAGCTGTCCTGGGTCGGAGTAGGTCAGCTCCCCTTCGAATGCCAGTTCTTCCAGTTTGCCGATATCGTGCAGGAAGACCCCAGCCAAAAGAAGGCTGCGATCGATCCTCGGATAAAGCTTGCTGGCGGCATCTGCCAATCGCATCAACTGGAGGACATGATCCAGCAGTCCGCCGGCGTGGGAATGATGTGCTTTGATCCCAGCGGGTGCCCGCTGGTATTTTTCCTGCAGTTGGGGATCGTTCCAGAAGGCCATCACCAAGGCGCGGACCTGAGGCTGTTCGATCGATTCCAGGAACTTGCCCAGATGATTCCATTGCTGCAGAGCGTGGTTGCGATCGAGCGACTCGAAGTCGGCTGGATCGACCTGCGTAGGGTCGACCGGATCGATCCGATGGACGATCAGTTGCATTAGGCCCTGATGGATCTGTGCGGCGCCTTGCACGCGGACGAAGTCGGATTTCTGAAACGCATCATAGGTGGCTTGGTTGGCGTTCCATTTCATCCCTGAGACAACTCCGGTTCGGTCTCCCAGTTGGATCAACAGATAGGGGTTTCCCTGGCGGTTGGATCGCATCTGCTTGTCGACAACGCGATAGACCTCGTCGACCGACTGCTGGGGTTGAAGCTGAGAGACGAACTGGCGTGTCATGGGTGGACCGTTGCTGGGCGGTGGAAAGGAAACTTGGGAGGGCAGCCAAAAACGGTTCAGCCTAGGCTGCGTCCGATTGCCTCAGCGATCTTGCGGCAGTCGGTCATCATCTGCTGGAACTGTGCGAAGTTCAGCGACTGGTAGCCGTCGCTGGATGCGGTTTCGGGGCTGGGATGGACCTCGACGATCAGTCCGTCGCATCCAGCGGCGACGCTGGCGGCAGCCATGGCGGGGACTAGGTAGGTATGGCCCGTTCCATGGCTGGGGTCGACGATGACCGGCAGGTGGGTTTTCTTCTGCAGGTAGGGAACGGTCGCTAGCGGAAGGGTGAAGCGAGTGTGGGTTTCAAAGGTTCGGATGCCTCGTTCGCAAAGCATCACATTCGGGTTCCCTTCGTTGAGGATGTACTCGGCGGCCAGAAGCCACTCATCGATCGTGGCGCTGGGGCCTCGTTTTAGCAGCACTGGCTTGCCGCTGCCGCCTACTGCTTCCAGAAGCCGGTAGTTCTGCATGTTGCGGGCTCCCACCTGCAGCACATCGGCGTAGCGCGCCACTAGGTCGACCTCTTCGGGGCTCATCACCTCCGTGAAGACTGCAAGACCCGTTTCCTGTCTGGCTAGCGCCAGCAGTTTTAGCCCATCTTCCTTCATTCCCTGGAAGCTGTAGGGGCTGGTACGCGGTTTGAAGGCGCCGCCGCGAAGGCCCGTCCCCCCGGAAGCCCGCACCATCCTGGCCGTCTCGACAATCTGCTCTTCGCTTTCCACCGAGCAAGGACCTGCCACGACGCCAACCACCCCCGCGCCGGCTCGAAAATCGAGCACCTGGATTTGGGTCGGTTCGGTCTTCACCTCGCGGCTGGCAACTTTGTAGGGCGCCAGAATCGGAAGGACCTCGGAAACGCCGGGCCGCGATTCAAACGACTCGATCTTGATTTTGCGATCATCACCGATGGCAGCAATCACCGTCCGTTCGGTGCCTCGGATGACGTGCGCCTTGAGCCCCAGTTCTTGGATGCGGTTGGCGACCCCCTGGATCTGATCCTGGGTGGCGGTGTTTTCCATGACGACGATCAAGGATCTGCTCCTTCGAAATCAGTGCTTTCTCAAACCAACAAAAAACCTCGAGGGCTTCTGCCGTCGAGGTCTCCTGCGGGGGACTGGGGGGCGATCTTGGCTACTGCGTCGACTGGGATCGACGGACTTAGGTTGGGATGAGCCAGATCGTGCGAATCATCACAGGCAGTCGGTGGTGGATCGCAACATGGCGAAGTCGGATCGACCCTGTCACAAGTATGCGCCTCTGACGCGCTGCGGGAAAGGGGATCGACCGGCAAAAGAGGTCCATCCGATCATTCTAAGGGGCAGCAGAACCAGATTCTTCGGCCCCCACGACTTTCATGCGCGCTCTTGCGTGTCGCTTCTCGGCTCAGGCGAAGCCACCAAGCAATCCAGAGCCAAGGAACTTTTGTGATCGCTGCTTGGGGGATCCGAACGACTTCACGTAGAGGCCGTACCCTCGTTGCGATTCGAATCGACAGGTCGACTTGCGCATGGAACCGGTCGCCCAATTCTTATGGGATGTCTGCGCCTTAGTTTTTCTTCGCGGCGTTTTTCTTCGCCGCTTGGCGTCTTCGCGCGAGGCCAACAGATCTCCAAAATCATTCGTATGGAAATCCAGGGTCAAAAAATCCCCAGGCAGTTGGCAGACCATCGAAGGCAGCTCCTTTTGCTCTCCAGGATCACCGCCCACACGCATTCCAGATAGGTCGCAAAAGATCGGGGTTGTCGAGGAAGGAAGCGATTCAGTCGAGCCGCCGCACGTCGTCGGCGTCGATCGTCGGACCGGTCCCGGACGCGGGGGATCCGGGGTGTTGGAAATGTCCTTCGAGATCCCAATTGGGTGGTGGCCAGTTCCCTTCGGCCTCCAGGATCGCGCGACGTCTGGCCTGAAACAATTCGGCGAACCCAGCTAGCAGGACCAACACAGCCAGCAGCACCAGAGACCACGCGCCGCGCAAAATGCCGATGGCGATCATCCCGTAGGCGATCCACTTACCAATCCCCACGGCTCGGGAAGTCGCCTCCAGGTGCCCCCATCGAGGCGTCCAGTAGGCACGCAAGGCGCGACCGCCATCCAGCGGGAAGGCGGGGATCAGATTGAAGAGGGCCAGCATGCCGTTGACGGCAGCCAGTTGATGCAGCCAGCCAGTACGCAGCGGGGATTGATCGAATAGCGGCTGGAGAACCCCAGTAACCCAAAGCAGCGATGCCACGATGGCGGCGATCGCCAGATTGACGGCTGGGCCGGCCAAAGCGATCACCGCTTCGGCACGGGGTTCCCGAGGCATCGATTCCAAACGCGCCATGCCTCCAAAGGGCAAGAGGGTGATGTCCAGCGTCCGGATACCGAACCAACTGGCGGCCTGAGCGTGCCCCAGTTCATGCAAATAGACGCAGAGAAAGATGAGGGCGAAGAAGGTGAGCGACTGAAGGGCAGCCCAGGGGCCGCCGTCGAGCAGCTGGTTGACTGCAATCCAGGCAAGCAGGATCCAGAAGGACCAGTGCAGGTAGAGATCGACTCCGAGGAATTTCCCAAGTCGCAGCGTGCGCAGCCATTGCATCCGTTTGATTGCCCCTATGCGACAAGCGGATCCCTTCCGCATACGATCCAGCCACCCCTTCATTGTACGTCCTGGGGTATCGAGCAAGTCGGGGCCCCGTGGTAAGGGCCTCCAACCGACCGGTCGCTGCGGTCGTTTGTTGCCAGGAAGCGGAATTGTCGCAATCTTCAGTGCGAAAAGGGTCTTCGCAAGGGATGGGTGCGACGTTTTAGCTCTGGACAGTCTTCCTCTTCCGGATGGAAGATAGAAGGCACTGGTGAAGACCTCGTCAAGCCTCATCCAGGAAGTGACGGTGGAATCGGCATCGTGCTGCTTTGCCGAAAATCGATTGGTGAAATCGGCCCTCGCTTTCCGATCGAAGGAGGAGGCGTCGGTTGCAAGATCGACCGGTTACCTAGCACCGATTGCGAAGCTTGCGGTCTGTCCGGTCGGAGCCCGTCGCAACAAGAGCAACACAACAAAAACTAAGCACGTTCCATTACCATCGCAATCGATATCCAGGCTTGGTTCGCTTTCCGGAGAGATTCGTAGCGGACCAGTCCATTCTAAAGTTTGTCGCAAGGATCGAAGGGTCAGAAACGGCAGTCATGAGTTCACAAGCGGGATCAAGCAGCGCTGCACACCAAGAAGGGTATGCAGGTGGCAAGTCGGTTTCCTTGGAATCGTTCAGCTACAACGACGGCATTGTGCGCGCCTTCCTGCTAGCAACCTTAGTATGGGGGCTGGTGGGATTTCTGGTTGGTTTGTACGTGGCGCTATTGCTGGTGCGACCGGAGTGGAGTTTTGGGATTCCCTATTTGACGCTTGGGCGCCTGAGGCCTTTGCATACCAATGCGGTGATTTTTGCTTTCGGTGGCAATGCGATCTTCGCAGCGGTCTACTATTCGACGCAGCGGCTCTGCAAGGCGCGGATGTGGAGCGATCTGCTGGGGTGGCTGCACTTTTGGGGATGGCAGTTGGTGATCGTGCTGGCAGCGATTACTTTGCCGCTGGGAATCACCCAAAGCAAGGAGTATGCCGAGCTGGAGTGGCCGATCGATCTGCTGATCGCGGTGGTGTGGGTGATCTTCTTCGGCGGCAACTTTCTGATGACGCTGATTCACCGCCGCGAACGGCACCTCTACGTGGCGCTCTGGTTCTACATCGCGACGATCGTCACGGTGACGATTTTGCATGTCTTCAACAATCTGGTGGTTCCTGTCTTTGGAGCCAGTCTGCATGCCGGCAGTAGTGAAACGATCAAAAGCTATTCGCTTTATGCCGGGGTTCAGGATGCCCTGATGCAATGGTGGTATGGTCACAACGCCGTGGCGTTTTTTCTGACGACTCCCTTCCTGGGTCTGATGTACTATTTCCTTCCCAAAGCCGCCGATCGGCCGGTTTATTCCTACAAGCTGAGCATCATCCACTTCTGGTCGCTGGTCTTCCTTTACATCTGGGCTGGGCCTCACCATCTGCACTACACCGCGCTGCCCGAATGGGCTTCGACGTTGGGGATGCTCTTTTCGGTGATGCTTTGGATGCCTTCCTGGGGGGGGATGATCAATGGACTGCTGACGTTGCGGGGGGTCTGGCACAAGGTTTCGGCCGATCCGGTGCTGAAGTTTTTTGTGGTGGGGATCACCTTTTACGGGATGAGCACCTTTGAGGGGCCGATGTTGAGCATCAAGAGCGTCAATGCGCTCTCGCACTACACCAACTGGACGATCGCGCACGTGCATGCCGGCGCGCTTGGTTGGAACGGTTTTCTGACCTTTGGCATGATCTACTGGCTACTCCCCAGATTGTTTCAGACCAAACTGTACAGCCAGAAGCTGGCCGAGTGGCATTTCTGGTTGGGGACGATCGGCATTCTTCTGTACGTCGTTCCGATCTACGTGGCGGGGCTGACCGAGGGGTTGATGCTTCGGGCTCTGGATGAGAATGGGGCGCTCAAGTACCCGATCTTCCTGCAGACGGTTCAGGCGATCCGGCCGATGTACTGGCTGCGTGTGGTGGGTGGCTGCCTTTACCTGTTGGGGGCATTCCTGCTTGCATACAACTTCCTGAGGACCTGGATGACGCGGCCGGCCAAGTACGATGTGCCGCTCTATTCGGCACCTCGTCTTTCGGCCCATTATGTGGAACCCCAGGAAGAGCCCAGCAAGCTGGTGGCGGTGCTGGATATGGCCAGGAAGATCGATACCTGGAAGAGTCTCAAGTGGCATCGCCGGTGGGAGCGTCTTCCGGTTCGGTTCACCGTCTGGACGACGATCGCCGTGGTGGTGGCGTCGCTCTTTGAGATCATTCCGACCTTCCTGATCCGCGCCAACGTGCCGACGATTGCCAAAGTCAAGCCATTCACGCCGCTGGAACTGGCGGGACGGGATCTCTATGTGGCGGAGGGGTGCTATGGATGCCATTCGCAGATGATCCGTCCGATCCTGGCGGAAACGAAGCGTTACGGCGAGTACTCCAAGCCGGGGGAGTTCATTTACGACCGACCATTTCAGTGGGGGTCCAGGCGGGTCGGTCCTGACCTGGCGCGCGAAGGGGGCAAGCAATCGAACTTCTGGCATTACCAGCATCTGATCGATCCGCAGACCACCAGTCAGGGATCGACGATGCCGGCGTACAAGCATCTGGCCAAGACCAAGTTGAATTTCGGCGGGATCGCACCTCGGGTCGAGGCGGCTGCGATGCTGGGAGCACCCTACGACTTCCCGATTTCCGAATCGGCGGAGGTGGCCAAGCGGCAGGCCGAGCAGGTGGCGGGGGTGCTGGTGGAGCAGGGGGGACCGGCCAATGTGCAGGACACCCAGATCATCGCGCTGATCGCCTATCTGCAGCGGCTTGGGACCGACATCTCACTACCTGATGCACCTCCACCAGCAGCCAGCCCGACCGACCCGTCGGCTCCTGAAGTGGCCGTGGTTGGAGAGAACGAAGGGGGGGCTCAGTAACATGATTCGTGATGTTGTCTCGTCTCTCGATTATTCGCTCTGCGCGGAGATCTCCTTGGTGCTGTTTGCGGGTGTATTCCTGGCCATCTGTTGGAATACGATGCGGTCGCAGGCGACCTGGATGGATCAGTGTGCCGCGATCCCGCTGGAAGATTCGGATCAGGAGAAGAAGCGATGAATCAACCCCAGGACGAAAGTCTGCTGCTAAGCCATGACTACGACGGAATCCAGGAGTACGACAACCCGCTACCAGGCTGGTGGACCAATCTCTTCTTGCTGACCATCCTCTTCAGCGTTGTCTACCTCCTTTTTTTCCACACCGGGGCTCCAGGCCGGAGCATGATCGAGCAGTACGATGCCTCCGGTGTGGCGCTGGCCAAGAAGCAATTCGGTCAGTTGGGGGAACTGCAGCAGGATCGAGCCACACTAGCGCGATTCATGAAGGATGAGAAGTGGGTCAAGTACGGTGAATCGACCTTCAAAACGCATTGCCAGTCGTGTCACGGAGCTGATGCCGGGGGACTGGTGGGACCAAACCTTTGCGATGATCGCTGGAAGAACGTCAAGCACCTGGAAGATATCATCACGATCATCAACAACGGCGCGGGCGGCAACGCGATGCCGGCATGGAAGCAAAAGCTGGGTGATCCCCGAGAGGTGATCATGGTGGCGGCCTATGTCGCCAGTCGACTGGGTGCCAAACCCTCCAGTCCTCGCCCGCCGGAAGGCGCGGTGACGATATCCAGTTGGGAGGAAGATCTCAAGTCGCTGCCGCCTGGGGCGACCGATCCAGCCGCAGCGGCTGGCAAGTAGCCAGAGACATTCGATCGATCGAACGAGTGGTTGGGGGACTGGTGGCCAATCAGGACATCGGTACCTGGGTCGGATCGGTCTGAGGGACTTCAAATCATGGGAACGCGCGAAGTCGCGCCGCCGCCTGAGGCGACTAGCGACCAGAGGCATCCAGGGATCAGTCTGATCCCGGCAGAAGAGCATGTGCTACCGACGCTGGAGTCCGATGGATCGCGTCGTTGGCTTCATCCGCGACTGGCGACCGGGTCGTACTGGAAGTGGCGTCGGCTGGTGGCCTATCTGCTGGTCGCTTTCTTCACGATCCTGCCGCATCTGCGATGGGATGGAAAACCGCTGGTCCTGATCGATCTACCGGCTCGCAAATTCCATCTCTTGGGGGCCACGTTCCTGCCGACCGATACGGTGCTGCTTGCGCTGCTGATGGTCAGTCTTTTTCTCGCGATCTTCCTGATCACCGCGCTGTTTGGTCGGTTGTGGTGCGGATGGGGATGTCCTCAGACTGTCTACATGGAGTTTTTCTTTCGACCGATCGATCGGTTTTTTCAGGGGACAGCCGGCAAAGGGGGGAAGCCATCGCAGCGGTTGGCAGGCTGGCGCTGGTGGGCTCGACTGGCTGTCTATGTCGCCCTCTGCATGTTCCTTGCGCACACCTTCCTGGCCTACTTCGTCGGGACCGATCGGCTGGCGCAGTGGGTGCGGCAGTCGCCTCTAGAGCATCCTAAGCCCTTTCTGGTGATGGCCCTGACGACCGGGCTGATGCTTTTCGATTTTCTATTTTTCCGCGAGCAGCTTTGTTTGATCGCCTGTCCTTACGGCCGCTTCCAGTCGGTGTTGCTGGATCGTCGCAGCCTGATCGTCTCCTACGATCGCGTTCGGGGGGAACCGCGGGGGCATGGCAAACGGGTGGGAGAACGATCGACCAGATCCCATGGGGACTGTGTCGACTGTGGCATGTGCGTGCAGGTTTGCCCCACCGGGATCGATATCCGCAACGGGCTGCAGATGGAATGCATCCACTGCACCCAGTGCATCGATGCCTGCAACAGCGTCATGAGCCGACTTCACATGCCGAAGGGGCTGATTCGCTATGGCAATCAGGACGAGATCGATCGCAAACCGGCCGGATGGCTGAGGCCTCGCGTGATCCTCTACCCGCTGGTGCTGGCAGCAGCGCTAGCGGGGTTTGGTTATCTGTTAACCCACCAGAAAGATTTCGACGCCAGGATCTACCGGAATCTCGGGAATTCCTTCTCCGTCAGTTCGGACGGCTGGATCGATAACTCGCTGCGCTTGAGCCTGACCAATCGGACGGACCAGACGCGAAGCTATCGGTTGACGATCCAACAGCCGGCAGAGGGGCGGGTGCAGTTGATTGAGTCGGGGGAGGTGGTGCTGGCCGGAGGCGAGATCCGCTGGGTACCGATCCTGGTTTCGGCTCCCTTCGAAGCTTTTTCCGAGGGGAACTGTCAGGCGATGCTGACGATTGAAGATGATCACGGCCAGGCACGGACGCTGCCTCAACCGCTGCTGGGGCCCTTTCAGAAGCCGAAGCCACTGGCAGATACGCCACTGGGGGATACGCCGGTGGGAGATACGCCGGTGGGAGATACGCCGGTGGGAGATACGCCGGTGGGAGATACGCCGGTGGGAGAGAGGGTACTGGGGGACCATGCACCATGAGCACTTCAGTGCAGGGGGACAAGTTGGTGGCTTCCGAATTGGGGCAACCCGAACTGGAAAAAGTGGAATGGGAGCGCCGGGAACGTCGAGCCAGGCGATTTTGGGTCGGGATGATCCTGGTCTTGCTGTTGGGGAGTATGTCAGTCTGGATCGGAACAGCGGTGGTGGCGATCAATGATCCGTCGATGTCGGTGCTGCCCGATTATCACCAGCAGGCGTTGCGGTGGGACGAAGTGCAGCAGGAGCGGGCAGCGAGCGATCGGCTGGGTTGGGAGGTGCGTTTAGGTTTGGAACCAGTAGGGAGTCAGGAGGTGTTTTCCGGCGTCCTAGCCAAGCCGCCT
>Ga0315904_10012787_pt1 | contig 10570 bp, 1 predicted proteins | sample LakEriMetagenome_6_FD_203529 | JGI IMG/M metagenome (GOLD analysis project Ga0315904, IMG submission 203529) | Freshwater fungal communities from buoy surface, Lake Erie, Ohio, United States - Buoy 12 MA120 | ecosystem: Environmental > Aquatic > Freshwater > Lake | place: USA: Lake Erie, Ohio... | reverse complement strand
TTTTGAAGATGGGGCACACGTTCAAACAAGCGCCGCAGCGGATGCAGTGAAGGGCATCGCGCTGCTCAGGATCGGCGAGCAGGGCGGTGCGGTGGTTGTCGAGCAGGACGATGTGCCATTCCTCGGGGCCATCGACCTCGCCGGGCTGTCGCGGACCGGCGTAGGCGGTGTTGTAGCAGGTGATGGGCTGTCCGGTGCCCGCGGTGGCGAGCATGGGAAGGAAGAGCGCGAGATCGCTCATCTTTGGCAGCACTTTTTCGATGCCGACGAGCGAGATCATCGTCTTCGGCAAAGCGCCGGTGAGGCGGGCGTTGCCTTCGTTTTCGGTGATGGAGATCATGCCGGTCTCGGCGATGAGGAAATTCGCTCCCGTGATGCCAGCATCGGCGGTGAGGTAAGTCTGACGCAGGAAGCGCCGGGCGATCATGGTTAGCTCCTCGGGATCATCGGTGGGCGCGGTTTTGAGCTTCTCCTCAAAGAGATCGCTGATCTCCTTCATACTGAGGTGCATGCACGGGGCCACAAAGTGATACGGCGGCTCGTTGCGGAGCTGCTGGATGTATTCGCCGAGGTCGTTTTCGAGGACGTGGTAGCCGGCTTTCTCGAGATGATCGTTGAGGTGGATCTCCTCGGAGGTCATCACCTTGCTCTTGATGATGCGTTTCACCTCGCGGCGCTCGAGGATGCTGAAAATGATCTTCCGGGCTTCCTCGCTGTCCTTGGCCCAATGCACGACGGTGCCGCGTGCGGTGGCTTTTTGCTCAAACTCGACCAAATGCGCGTGCAGGTGGCTGATGGCCCCTTTTTTGGTCTGCGAGGCCAGAATGCGGGCCTGCTGCCAGTCCTGGAAAAAGCCCTGCGAGCGGCTGCGGGCGTCGTAATACTTCCACATGCCGGTGTGGATGCGCTCGCGGTGCACGAGGTCGTTCGTGAGGCGGGTGGCGGCGTCGAGGAAGGTGGATTTGGCGGACATCGGGGGGGGGCGAATGACGAAATCAGAATGAGGAATGACGAACTGAATGCCGAGGATTCTGCATTCCTCATTCGGATTTCCTCATTCCCGCGTCAGCGGGCCGGATATTAACTCTTGACCACGTGGGTGAAAAGAGTGCCATTGAGGGTCGTTTTCCGACCTCCGCCATGAAGCCGTCCCAACGTTTCGCCTGCCTCCTCGCCACCGTTTTCACCGTCAGCACCGCGTCTGCGCAACTGGCGGAGGAATACCGTGAATGGACCAACACCGCCGGTAAAAAGATCGAGGCCACGCTGGTCTCCGTCGATGCCGTCGCGCGCAGCGTGAAGATCAAGATGAAGGACGGCAAAGAATACGATGTGCCGATCGCCAGCCTGAGCGCAGCAGACTTTGAGTATGCCAAGACTCGCTACGCGGCGATGCAGGCCGCAGCGGCTGCTCCGGCGATGCCTGCGGGAGCCACCCCGGCCACCGCTGGGACGCCTCCAGCTCCCACACCTGCGAAAGGGAAGGGGAAGGGCGCGCCCGCCGTTCCCTCAAAGCCCGCGCCACCGCGTCCGCAGATCACGGTGGTGCCCGCCGCGAAGTACAAGGCACCCGCCGCGAATGATTACCTCGGTGGCATCGCCAAAGTGCGCCCGCGCCTGATTCAAAACGCCGCCGGATGGGCCGCGATCAAGAATCAAATCGCCGCTGATCCGGCGCTGACGAAGCTGATGACCACGCTGAAGGCCTCCGGCGAGGATTTGCTCAAAGATCCGGAGTTGAACCGCATCAATGGTGAAATCCAGGGCACCGTGAGCGAAGGCTCCCGCGCCATCTACCGCATGGCCCTGCTCGGCGCGCTGCATTATGGCGATGGCGATCTGAAGTGGAAGGAGCGCGCCGTGCGCGAGGTCATCCTGCTTTGCGACAAGACAAACTTCCGCGACTGGCATCCTGCCGAGGCCGGGGCGGTCGCTGACATGGTCATCGCCGTGACACTGGGCTACGACTGGTTCCGTGATGGCTACAATGCCACGCAGGCGGCGGAGATCCGCACCTTCCTCCGTCAAAAAGGGGTGGATGCGCTGATCGCGCACATCAACGAAGAACCCGTGCCACCGACCGCGTTTGGCACGGCCCCGGGCGCCAGCGACGACAAGAAAAAAGCGCCAGCCAAAGGCAAGGGCAAAGCCCCTGCGAAGGAGGAGGAACTCCCGGTGAATCTGGAAAAGATGCACATCGCCTCCGCGCTGCTCCTCAACGCCATCGGCTTCGTCGATGAGGACCCGGACATGGCCAAGGCCTCCGCGAATGCCGCGGCGAAGGTCTTTGGAGAAGGCATCCTGCGCTTTGCTCCTGCGGGCATCTGGCCGGAGGGCATGGTCGCCGGGGATGCGGTGCTGGACTACGCCGCGATGGTGATCCAGTCGCTGCGCAGCGCCTCGGGCAAAGATTTCGGCCTCAGCATGCTCGAAGGCATCCCGCAGTTCGGCTTTGCGCGCATGCATCTCTATGGCCCGACCGGCCAGCCCTTCAATTTCGGCGATGGCGTCGCCGGTGGCACCGCACGCCCATGGATCACCACCTGGCTCGCCGGCCTGCATGGAAATCCCGGCATCCCGGCCATGGCCGCCGGTGCCAAAATGCCCGCCAGCACCTCCTACTTCAGCCAGGTCGGCCACTACCTTTATTACAATCCGCACGCCGCAGGCGACGGCACGCCAGACGCGTTCGAGTTTGCCACCGCAGGCGGCATCGCCGCCACCGTGCGCAGCGGCTGGGGCAAGGAGGATCTCTACATCGCCGCGAAAGGCGGTGACAATCGTGACCTGCATGCCCAGCTCGATATCGGCAGCTTCGTGCTGGATGCCGGTGGCGTCCGCTGGGGCCTCGAGCTCGGTGCGGAAAGTGATCGCGTCGGCGGCTTTGAGCCCAAACCGGGCGCGGACCGCACGAAGCGCTACGAGCTTTTCCTCGAAGGCACCAAGGGACAGAGCACGATCACCTTTGGCGGCGGCAATCAGGAACTCGATGCGCGCGCTGGCGTGCTCGTCACCCAGTCCACGCCTGAGGCGGGTCTCGCCGTCATCGATATGACCAAGGCCTACGACAAAGATGCGAAGGACGTGCATCGCGGCATCATGGTCGTGCGTGGAGCGGCCCCTTACCTCGTCATGCAGGACGATATGAACGTGAAAAACACGCAGCAGCTCGTCTGGAGCATGCAGACCAAGGAGATCGACATCACCGTCGATGGACCCACCGCCACCTTGAAGAAGGGCGACAAGCAACTCATCGCCACCATCGTCTCGCCCAAAGGCGCGGTCTTCAGCGCGGACGAGCCTCCGCCTCCTGCGGATGCGCAGCAGGCCCGCAAGCTCGGCACCAAGACCGCTGATTTCGCCGGGGAGAACGTCAAAGTGCTCAAGGCCACCGTGGCGGATGCCAAAGGGGACGTCAGCCTCTGCATCACCTTCACCACCGGCCCTGCCGCTCCCGCGCACACCCACACGCCGATCAGCGCGTGGGTGAAGAAGAAGTAAACGCGGCTGAATCACGGTGCCGGTGATGCCTCGACGCGCAGATAACTGCGCGTGCCCGGCGTTCTCGCGGTGGTGTCGCGGACTTGCAGCGTCGTGGGGGTGTTTTGATCGATCTGGAGCGCGTTGGTGCTCCACGAGCCGCTTTGCAAAGTGGCGCTGCGTTTCACCTCCAGCAGCACATCGGTGGCTGCGGGATCGCGCGTGAGCGTGAGGCGTTGCTGCACCCCGCTGAAATCATGCACCACCCGCAGCGCGGGCGGCTCCGCCGTCAGCGCAAGGCGGCCGAGGGCGTATTCGAGCAGGTTTGGCAAGCCGTCGCGGTCAGGATCGACTGTGTCACCGGCGATGAGCGGATTGTTCGCATCCGCGCCGAAGGTGTTGAAGCGCCACTCATCGCGCAGCAGGTCGCCGATCATCAAAACATCCGCCGCTGGCGCGCCGGGCATGTAATCGAGGCCTGGCAGCACGGTGAGCGTCACGTCTTCCGGTCCTTCAGCGACTGCATCGGGCAAAGGCGTGACGGGAACCGCCAGCGTGGTCTCACCTGCTGGTATGACCACGCTGGCGGGCAGCGTGATGTAGTCCGCGCCATTCAGCGCGGTGCCACTGAGGCCGATATTCACCGGCAGCGCGAGATCCGGCGATCCTACACGCGTGAGCAGGAACGATCCTGCGACAGCGCCGATCTCCGCGGCGTCATTCACACGCGCGACAGTGACCTGGATCGCATCGCGCAGCGTGATGAAGGGTGATCCGGCCACGCCAAACACCGCGCCGCCCGATCCAGCCAGCGTGATCGTCTCATCCTGCTCTACGAGGAAATCCGCGAGCGGTGTGACATCCAAAGTGATGCTGTTTTGACCTGCCGGGATGGTGATGCTGCCGGGCAGTGCGCTATAGTCCGCATCCGCAGTGGCGGTGCCGCCGGGCGTGAGCGTGATGGTGTAAGGCACCGTCGTGGGGCCATTGTGAGACAACGTGAAGACCCCGGGCGTGAGCCCGCTCTCTCGTGCGACCGGCGTCGTGGCCGTCATCGTCACCACCGGTGCGTCGAGGATGGTGAAAGTGCCGGAGTAGGCGGCCGGATTGAGCGTGTAGCCCGGTCCGGGCTGGAGTTGCAGCGTGCCGGTCTCCGTGCCCTCCACCTCGTTGTCGAGGAAGGGATCCAGCGTGCCATAGACATCCACTTCGCCGGTGTAGAGCGTGATTTGATTTCCAAACCACTGGTAGTCCACGCCTGCGGTGGCTGTGCCGCTCGTGGTGATGGGCACCTGCACCGTGCTGCTGCCACCCGTGCGCGTCAGCTCAAAGGCGAAGCTCACCGGCCCGCTCTCATCACCGGTCTCGTAGCCTGTCACCGCACCAAAGCTGATCAGATCCTGCGTCGCTGTCGCCGTCATGTCGTCAAAAGTCTGCACCTGGCCGTCATTCGCGATGAGGCGCATCACGTGCGTGCCGGGATGTGTGAAAAAGAACGGCCCCGTGAGCGATCCGGCATCGCCATAGCTCACGCTGCCGGGGCCGCTGAGGCGCGTCCACTGCGTGGTGACGGTGCCGGGCACGGCGGGCAGACCATCATCACTTTTGCTGCCACCGGCAGCGATGGCGATGTCTGTGCGGCCGCTGCGGTTCGTGCCCGCATCCACGGTGGGGCCGCGATTGTCGGTGAAGGACAAATTGATGCGGCTGAAGGTCGCCGTGGTGGCAGCGGTGCCCGCACCTGTCACCGCGATGCCTGCGAGCATCGTGGAGTTCGCGTTGGTGAGCGTCGTGGTCGAGCCCACCTGCGTCCACGTCACGCCATCATCGGAGCGATAGCCGCTGAAGCTCGTCCCGCTGCGCAAGATCCGCAGCCAGCGCGGCGTGGCGATGCTGTTCGTGTGTGTGACGCTCGAATTGCCGCCCGAGGTGCTGCGCGTGCTCCAGGTGGCGCGCGAGTTGTTCGTCAGGCCGATGAAAGCCATCACATCGCCTGCTCCGGTGCCGTTTCGCAGCATGATGCCCGCGCGACCGTCCGCGCTCGTGCCGCCCGTGACGGAGCCGCAATACGCGATCACCTCCACGCTCGTGCCGGAGGTCGTCTGACGCAGAAAGTAGAAGCCATCGGCGCTGGTGTTGTTGCGGATGCCCGTGCCGCTGCCGCTGATGGTGAGCAGGTCGCCCGCGAAATCATGCGCGCCCACCGCACTGCCCGTATTGAAGGTGCCAACATCTCCTGCGGCCACCGATCCGGTGATGACTGGTGCCACCGTCACGCGCAAATCATACGCCGCAGGCAGCGCACCATCACTCGCCGTCAGCCGCAGATGATACGTGCCCGCCGCGCTGAAGCGCACGCCTGTGGCAGCCGTGGAGGTGCTGTCAAAGGTCACTGTGCTGCCCGCGGGCGATGCGATGGTGCTCCACGTGCAAGTCGGAGGACCGCCATCATCCACGGCGGTCGCCACGATGTTCAAACCGACCGCTGTGCTTGGCAGCGCGATGTTATTCACCGTCGGCGAGGTCACAGTGATCACGGGTGGATTGTTCACATCATCATCCTGCACGCTCACTTCGGCCAAAGTGGCTCCACCGAGCGTGTAGGCGGCATTTGCGGCCAAAGTGAGCGTCACCGTCTCATAGCTTTCCTGCGCGCTGTCTTGCAGCGTGCTCACCAGCACCTGCACCGTCGTTTCACCGGCCGGAATGCTCACGGGTGACGTGATGGAGGCGAAATCGGTGCCATTCACAGCCGTGCCGCCGAGCGTGAAATGCACCGGCAGCGCCGCAGCAGTGCTTCCCGTGCGTGAAAGCGTGAACGCGGCCGTTTCGCCGCCTTCACGCGCGAAATCATCATCCGCCGTCACCGTCACAAATGGCTCGTCATCCGTGATCGTGATGGTGGCGCTGCTCAGGCCACTGATGGCGTAGTTTCCCGGCGTGATCGTCGCGATGGCGCTCTCCGTCGGCTCTGGATTGCTGTTGTTCAGCGGGATGAGCGTGATCACCACGCTGCCTTGACCGGCGGGGATCGTCACCGGCGTCGAGATGGTGACGTAATCGCCCCCGGCCGCCGCGGTGCCGCTGAAGGCCAGATTCACGCTCAAAGCATCCGCCACACTCGCATCCGTGCGCGATATGGTGAACGCGCCCGCATCACCGGCCTCGTCCGCTTGGGAATCCGAAGCGGTGATGGAAACGACGGGCTCATTGTCCTGAATCGTCACCGTGCCGCTCGATGGAGCGCCGATTACGTAGCCGCTGCCGCTCGCGATCGTGAGTGTGACCGTTTCATTGCCCTCGCGCACGGAATCATCCAGCGGAGTGACCGTGATCGTCGTCTGCGTGCTCCCGGCAGCCAGTGTTGCTGTGGTGGACACGCCACTGTAGTCTGTGCCGCTCACCGCCGTGCCTCCGCGCGTGAGATTCACCGTCAGCGCGTTCGCGCTCGGTCCCGTGCGCGTCAGGAAAAAGCTGCCGCCATCCGTTCCAGGCTCGCTCGCGGCCGAATCTGCAGCCGAAAGCATCACCGTGATCGTGTCATTGTCCGTGATCGTCAGCGTGTGCAGCGATTGGGCGATCGTTCCCGCGCTGGGCGCAGAAAGCGTGATCAAAATCGTCTCCGCGGCCTCCACCGGCGTGTCGTCGATGATCACATTCGGAATCAGCCTCATCGTTTCACCCGGCGCAAAGGTCAGCGTGCCAGCGGCGAGCGTGAAATCGACGCCATCCGTCGCTGTGCCGCCTGTGACGCTGTAATTCACACTCACCGCCGCGCTTTGCGCCGTGCCGAGCGTCACCGCGAGCGTCGCAGAGCCATCACCTTCATTCACACTGCTGCTGGCACTCGCGAAACCGAGCACCGGAGCCGCCGCGGCATCATCATCGAGGATGGTGAGCGTGTGCGTCGCGGTGGAGGTGCGTGCGTTCGTCGGCAGCACCAGCGTGACCTGCACGGTCTCATCCGCCTCATCCAGCGTGTCATCCGTCAGCGGCAGCGTGATCGTTTGCGTCAAATCACCCGGCGCGAAGACCAGTTCGCCCGAAATGGCCGTGAAGTCGATCCCCGCGCCCAGCGCCGTGCCGCCGCCGATCTCATAACGCACGCGAATCGTGTTCGCGGAGGCTGCGGCGAGCGTGACCGGAATGTTCACCGTGCCCGCGTTTTCCGCCGCAGACGAATTCGTGCTCGCAAAGCCCACCGTCTCGGTTGGCGCGAGGTTTTGCTGATCCACGAGCCAGGCCGTCGCGGTGCCGATTCCCGCCATGTAGCCCGTTCCCGGCAAAATCGTGATGATGAGCGATTCCGCGCCTTCAGGCAGGCTGTCGCCGATGACCGAAAAAGTGCAGTAAGCGCCCGATGCGCCCGCCGGGATGGTGAAACTGCCCGTGGGCGTCGAAATGTCTGCTCCAGGCGTCACCGTGCCGCTGATCGCATAATTCACCGTCTGCGCCGCCGTCGTCGCGCCGGTGCGCGAGACGTAAAAACCGATGTTTTGGCCCTGCACCTCGATGATGGTTGCGTTGGAGGCCGAAACGTTCACCTGCGGTTGATCGTCATCCTGCAAATTCACCGTGCCCGTGCGATCCAGCGCCAGAGTGTAGGCTGCGGACGGGTTCAGCGTCAGCGTGACTGTCTCATAACCCTCCGCCAACGTGTCTTGCAGCGGCGTCACGGTCACATCGACGTAGCTGTTGCGTGCGATGGTCGCGCTGCCGCTCAGACTCGAGTAATCGGTGCCATTCGTGGCCGTTCCGGAGATCGTGTAGCCAACGCTGAAGTTTCCGCTGCCGCCGCTGGTGTTCCAGATGCGAAAAACAGCCGCTGCACCGCCTTCCACCGCCGCGCCTGTCGTGGTTTGCACCGTCACGTAAGGCAGATCGCCATCATCCGTGATCGTCACGCTCGCACTGCCGGGCGAACTGCTCACATACGCCGGATCGCTGCGCAAAAAGAGCGTCACCGTCTGCGGGGCCTCGCCGATCGCGTCCTGCGAGGGCACGACGACCACCGTGGCCACCGAACTGCCCGCCGGGATCGTCACCTCGCCCGGCAGCACCGCGTAGTCCACGCCATGCATCGCCGAACCGCCCACGCCATAGCGCACCAGCAGCGGCTCCGCCGTCGATCCGCTGCGCGTGATCGTGAAAACGCCCGTGTCATTCGCATTCTCCGATGCTGCGGCGTCGGTGGCCGCGAGACTGAGCACCGGCGTGTCATCATCATGTAGATGCAGCGTCACACGCCGCTCCGCCACGCTGCTGCTGCGCACATAGGCCGCATCCGTGGCGATCTCGGCCACGAGCGTGCGCATCGGCTCTGCCAGCGTGTCCTGCGGCATCGTCACCGGCACCACGAGCGAGTCCGAGCCCGCGGGAATCGTCATCGTGGTGCTCAAACCGGTGTAGTCCGTGCCCGCGACGCCTGTGCCGCTCAAAGTAAGCACCACATCCAGCGCGGCGGCCGTGCTGCCGAGGCGCGTGAGCGTGAGTTGCGCCGTGTCCGCGCCCTCCGTGGCATCGCGGTCCTGCAAGGTCGCACGCACGAGCGGCAGCGAGGAACTCGCATCCGCTAGTGTCAGCGTCACCGTGCCATTTCCGCCGGTGTAAAGCGTGGAGGGCACCAGATCAAACGTCGCCGTCTCAAAGCTCTCCACCCCGCTGTCCGTCAGCGCGCTCACCGCCACATCCAGCGTGCTTTGATTCGAGGGAATGCTCAGCGTGCGATAATTGCCCGAGTTGCTCACATCCGGCGTCATCGTGTAGTCCGCGCCTTTCAGCGCTGTGCCGCGCGGTGCGAAGAGCGTCACCGTGAGCGGGCTCGATGTGTCGCCCGTGCGCGTCAGCCGCAGCGTCGCCGTGTCACCGCCCTCCGTGCCATCCGCATCCGGCGTGCTCAGCGAAACACGCGGCAGCGCATTCGCGATGAAATCGATGCCCGTGATCGGCAAATTGCTCACCGTGACATTCGCGAGGCCCGGCGTGGCCTCCACCACCGTCATGCCCGCAGCAAGAGCATTGAATACATAACTGCCCGCAGGCAACAGCAGCGTGTAGGTGCCATCACTGTCCGTGCGCGCGGCACGCAGCACCACGGTGTTTGCGCCGCCGTTGCCCACCCACGCATCCGCCAGCGGCTGGCCGTTCATGAGCACGCGGCCGGACACACGCGTGAGCGCTGGCGATGGCGTGCCCACCTGCACGATCACCGATTTGCTCGCACGACCGCCCTTCATGTCCGACACGAGGCAGCGCACGCGGTAAAGGCCCGCCGCGCTCCACGAATAAGTCACCGTGGACGCATTTTGCACACCGCGCAGCAGATTGCCGGACGCATCGCGATCAAAGTCCCACACGTAGCTCAGCGCGTCGCCGTTCGCGTCCACCGCGGACGCTGTGAAGGTCACGCTGGCATTCACCGCGGCACTCAGCGTGCTCGCGGACACATTCACCACCGGCGGCAGATTGCCGGGAAACGGCCCCACGTTCACCACCACATCCATCGACGGTGGATTCGCCTGACGTGACACCGGCGTGATGTGAATCTCATGCTCAGCATCGCTGAACGTGTTCCCGATCAGCAGCGGCGCGTCATTCGGGCCCAGCGGCTCAAATTGAAATGCATCCAGCAGATGCGTGCCGCCCTGGCTCGGCACCCACGGCGACCAGTGCAGGAACAGCCCGTTTTGCACGAGGAAGTTCGTGCTGAACTTCTGCCGGAAGTCCACCCAGTAATCGCGGTCGCCATCCTTCGGGATTTTGATCGCATAGCGCAGCCGCGTGTCCTGCCACGGCGTGTCGGAGGCATGGATGCGCCACGTGCCGGAGCCTCCAGTGTGCACCAGCGCGTCCGGCATCCACCCGAGCATGTTTTTGAAGGCGGGATTGAACTCCGCGTCCGTGGTGCTCGTGATGCCCATCGTGTCAAAGTTGTCGCCATACTCCGAGTGCGTGCCGCCGCCGGTCACGCTGCCGTTGAAGGTGAGCCACGCGTTCGCGTGCATCAGGCCAAAGTTGTGGCCGTATTCATGACACGCGGTCACCACGCTCGTGGTCTTCAGCCAGCAGCCCTTGGAGCCCAGCGCGGCCT
>Ga0315904_10012783_pt1 | contig 10571 bp, 13 predicted proteins | sample LakEriMetagenome_6_FD_203529 | JGI IMG/M metagenome (GOLD analysis project Ga0315904, IMG submission 203529) | Freshwater fungal communities from buoy surface, Lake Erie, Ohio, United States - Buoy 12 MA120 | ecosystem: Environmental > Aquatic > Freshwater > Lake | place: USA: Lake Erie, Ohio... | reverse complement strand
CAAGGTGACCCTGCGCTTCCGTGGGCGCGAACTGTCGCACCAGCAGCTGGGCATGAACCTCTTGAAGCGCGTGCAGGAAGACACCGCCGAAGACGCCAAGATCGAGGCCTATCCCCGCATGGAAGGTCGCCAGATGCTGATGGTCCTGGCCCCCAAGTAAGTTCCACACCAGGCCGGGAGAGGGCCGATGACGATCCAGCGCATCGCCCTCTGGCTTGGCCCGCTGGGCTTCCTTGCCACCCTGCTGACCGCCGCCCCGGCGGGGATGCCGCCGCTGGCCTGGCCAGTGGCGGGCCTGGTCTGGTGGATGGCGGTGTGGTGGATGAGCGAGGCCCTGCCGCTTTACGCCACGGCCTTCCTGCCCTTCGTCGTCCTGCCGCTGCTGGGCGTGGCCGATGCCACGAAAACGGCGGCGGCTTATTATTCGCCGATCATGTTCCTGTTCCTGGGCGGGGCCTTCCTGGCCCTGGCGATCGAGCGGACCGGACTGCATCGCCGTCTGGCGCTCGCGATCCTGAGCCGCGCGGGCGGTTCGACCTGGCAACTCCTGCTGGCGGTGATGGCGGCGACTGCGCTGCTGTCGATGTTCATCTCCAATACCTCGACCGCGCTGATCATGATGCCGATGGCGGTCGCCATGCTGGCTTCGGGCGGGGTCCGTCCGGGTGAGACCGGCGGCATGGCCGGAGCCCTGCCGATGGGTATTGCCTTTGCCGCCTCGATCGGCGGGCTTGGCACCCTGGTCGGATCGCCCACCAATGCCATTGCTGCAGGGCTGCTCGACAAGAGCCTGGGGATCGAGCTGAGCTTTGCCCAGTGGGCAATGTACGGCGTGCCGGTAGTCCTGCTGGGCGTGCCGTTGGCTGCGCTGATCATTGCCCGGGTCCAGCGGATCGGGGCCGACAGTTTCGATCCCGCCGCTGCCCGCGAGGCGATCCGCCAGAGCCCAGCCTGGAGCGTGGCGGAAAAGCGCTTGCTGCCCGTCTTCATCCTGACCGTGCTGGCCTGGCTGACCCAGTACTGGACCGAACCGCTGTTTCCAAAAGGTGGACTGACGGACGGAACCATCGCGGTGATCGCGGGCCTGGCGCTGTTCGTGCTGCCCGATGGTACCGGTCGGCCGATGCTGACCTGGCCCGAAGCCAACCGCGCCCCCTGGGACGTGGTGCTGATGTTCGGCGGCGGCCTGGCGCTGGCCATGGGGATGAGCGCGTCGGGCCTGGCCGACTGGCTGGGGCAGATGCTGCTGCCGCTGAAAGCGGTGCCCCTGCCGGTGGTCGCGCTGGTGCTGGTGGCCTTTGTCATCATTGTCACCGAATTTGCCAGCAACGTGGCGGCAGCCACCGGGATCATGCCGGTGGTGGCCGCGCTGGTTGTGGCGCTGGGGGCCGATCCGATCCTGCTGGCCCTGCCCGCAGCGCTCGCGGCAAGCTGGGGCTTCATGCTGCCGTCGGGGACCGGCCCTAACGCGATCGCCTGGGCCACCGGCCACATCGCCTTGCCCCGCGTGCTGCTGGCCGGGTTGTGGCTCGACCTCGCTGGCGTGTTCCTGCTGGTGGGCGTGATCTGGGGCGTCGCTGCACTTGTGTGATCCACAACCGATTCCGGTTGCAGTTGAAATCACTTTTCGCCGCCGATAGACAGGCCGGCATCAGGGTTCGGGAGGAGATGCGCACCTGCGGAGGTTAGGTGCGCCAGTGCCCCCGCACGCCTCATCCCGCTCCCGCCTTCCTGGGAGCGACCGCGCCTTGAAGCCAAGGCCGAGACAGGAAGGACGCCTAGCATGGCCGACACTCGCAAGCCCAAGCCCGCCGTTACTCGGATCGGCAATCACGAACTTTCGCCGGCCACGCTGATGATGGGGCACGGTTATGACCCCGTACTGTCCGAAGGCAGCCTCAAGGCCCCGATCTTCCTGACCAGCACCTTCGCCTTCCCCAGCGCCGCCGATGGCAAGCGCTTCTTCGAAGGGATCACCGGCAAGCGCCCCGGCGGCACCGATGGTCTGGTCTATTCGCGTTTCAACGGGCCCAACCAGCAGATCCTCGAAGGCCGCCTCGCACTGTGGGACGGGGCCGAGGAAGCGCTGGTCTTCTCCAGCGGCATGTCGGCGATTGCCACGCTGTTCCTGGCACATTGCAACCAGGGCGACGTGATCGTCCATTCGGGGCCGCTCTATGCCGCGACCGAGGGCTTTATCGCCAGGACCCTGTCGCGCTTCGGCGTGGGCTATGTCGATTTCCCGGCCGGGGCGACCCGCGCCGAGATTGAGGCCAAGCTGGAAGAGGGCCAGGCCCTGGCCGCCAAGCAGGGCGGCAAGGTGGCGATGCTGTACCTGGAAAGCCCGGCCAACCCGACCAATGCCCTGGTCGATGTGGAAGCCGTGGCGGCGGCGCGCGACGCGCTGTGTCCCGGTGCCCCGATCGCCATCGACAACACTTTCCTGGGCCCCCTATGGCAGCAACCGATCAGGCAGGGCGCGGACATCGTGGTCTATTCGCTGACCAAATATGTCGGTGGCCATTCCGACCTGGTCGCGGGCGGCCTGTCAGGGGCCAAGAAGTGGATGGATCCGATCCGGATGCTGCGCAACACCATGGGCACGATCGCCGATCCCAACACCGCCTGGATGCTGATGCGCAGCCTGGAAACGGTCGAACTGCGCATGAGCCGCGCGGGCGAGAACGCGGCCAAGGTCTGCGCCTGGCTGAAGGATCACCCGAAGGTCGAGGGGCTGGGTTACCTTGGCATGATCGCCGACCCGCGCCAGCAGGACATCTACGACCGCCACTGCACCGGGGCAGGCAGCACCTTCAGCCTGTTCATCAAGGGCGGCGAGGCGGAGAGCTTTCGCTTCCTCGATGCGCTGCAGATCGCCAAGCTGGCGGTCAGCCTTGGCGGGACCGAGACGCTGGCCAGCCACCCGGCCAGCATGACGCACCTGTCCGTGCCGGACGAGCGCAAGGCGGCGCTGGGCATCACCGACAACCTGGTGCGCATCTCGATCGGGATCGAAGCGGCGGACGACCTGATCGCCGACTTCGATCAGGCGCTGGCGGCAGTGTGATCGGGCGGGCGGTCCTCGCCCTGGCGGCGCTGGCCGCAGCCTGGACCGCCCCGGTCGGCGCACGGCTTCCGGTACACCCCGATGACGGCCCTGCACTAGCGGGGGCAACCAAGGCCCTGTGCTCGCGCCGGATCGCCCTGCTGGGCGAAGCCAACCACGGCGATGCCCGCACCGAGCAGTTCAAGATCGCGCTGATCGAACGGCTGGTTGACCGCTGCGGGTTTACCGCCGTCGTGTTCGAAGCAAGCTTCTACGAATTCGTCGCGCTTGAACGCGCGCGGCAGGCCGACCAGCCAGTCACGCCGGACCGCCTTGCCACGGCGATTGGCGGGCTGTGGCGATATAACCGTACCTTCCAGCCGTTGCTGCCGTGGCTGGCGGACCGCGTGACTTCCGGCGAGTTGCGGATTGGCGGAATCGACCTGCAACAGGGTGGGCAGGGGCAAGACTAAGCAAATTTCGGGCTGACGGCCGAACTGACCGAAGGCTTGCCCGCTGACCGGCGCGATAGCTGCCGCACTGCCTTTCGCGATCACCTGTTCAAGGGTTTCGCGGCGGAGCGAAAGGTCGTGCTGCAATCCTGCATGGCCGCGATCCGTACCCTGCCCGAGCCATCCGACGCGCAGGCTCGCCGCGAACATCGCGCCATGCTGGACATGCTGGGCCGGTTCCTGGCACTTGATCCGCGCGACCAGCGCGCCTTCTTTGCCGGACGCGACCAGGCGATGTTCGATCTGCTGGCCTGGTGGCAGGCGGGCTGGCCCGCCGGGACCAAAGTGATCATCTGGACGGCAACGGTCCACGCCGCGCGTGATGCCACCCCGGAACCACGCTGGGCCGGCTTGCGCAACCTTGGCAGCCTGGTGGCCGAACGCCACGGCCGCCGCGCCTTTGCCCTGGGTTTCGGCGCCTTGGGCGGCACGACCCGCGGCTTTCCCGCCCCGCGCGCGATTGCACCGGCCGAAGCCGGGTCGCTGGAACGGCTGGCCATCCCGGATGACCACCGGCAGACGGCCTTTCTGAGCGCGGCCGCGCTGCGCCGAGCAGGTCGGCGCACCGTCGGCCTGTTCACGCACCAGCGCCTGACAGCGGATTGGTCGCAGATCGTTGACGGCGCGGTGATCTTCCCGGCCGAAGCCGCCGCCGCTGACATCCGCAAGGATCGCTGAGGCGGCCTTGCGATGGCTGGCAAGGCTTGCGACCAGCCGCCGGTTCTGCTCAAGGCAGCAACATGAGCGAGCACACCCACGACAAGCTGGAAAGCGAAACGACCGGACTGCGGTCGGGTTTGGTCAAGGTTGCCGAAGGCCCCTGGGCTGGCTGGTACCATTGGGAGCCGGTCGATCATTTCGAGGAGCACGCCGGGCCGTTCTATTGCCAACCCGAAGGCGAAGGGCCCGATGCTCCAATCGTCTGCGGCTTCATCCCCGAAGCCAAGAACCGCAACGGCGGCGGGAACATCCACGGCGGGGCACTGATGACCTTTGCCGATTATGCCCTGTTCATGATCGGCGGCGGCATGGACACCTCGGTCCACGGGGTGACCATGACGATGAACTGTGAATTTGTCGGCGCGGCCGAACCCGGACGGTTGCTGACCGCGCGGGGCGAGGTGGTGCGCGCCGGTGGCAGCGTGGTCTTCGTGCGCGGGATCATCGACGATGCCGGACGCAATGTCCTCGCCTTTTCCGCCACGATCAAGCGGTTCAGGCAGGGCTGAGCAGCAGCTCCAGATAGACGCTGTCGCACAATTCCCCGGCCACCAGCCAGGTTCCAGCGACACGCGCGGTTTCCACGAAGCCGGCTCGTTCCAGCAGGCGGAGCGAGGCCAGATTGCGCGGATCGACATCAGCCTTGAGTCCCGGCAGGCCGCGCCCACGCATGTAGTCTACAAAAGCCGCCAAAGCCTCGCTGGCATAGCCCTGCCCGTGGAAGTCTGGATGCAGGAGATAGCCAAGCTCGGGTATGCGCCAGCAGCCCAGCTTGCCGATCGGTCGGCCGGCGACTTCAATCACGAAATCGTCGCTGATCAGCGGATCGGCCGCAATCATGGACTCCACCCAGTCGCGGCTGGTTGCCAGATCCTCGTGCGGCGGCGTCGACCAATAGCGCATCACGCCCGCATCGCTCATCGCCCCATGAAACATGGCCAGATCGTCAATGCGGGCGCGGCGCAGGACAACCCGGCCCGCCTCGATCCGGTCACGCCGGGTCGCTGGGTCTAACCCTTCCACTCGCGCCGCTCCTCCGCCGAGCGCAGCACTTCATAGGCCAACTGCAATGCCTGGAAAGCCTTGGCGGCGTCCTCGTCGCCGGGTCGCAGGTCGGGATGGACCGCCTTGGCCTTGGTGCGGTAGCTCTTCTTGATCGCGTCGAAATCGGCATCCGGGGTCAGTTCCAGCAGGTCGAGCGCGCGCAGTTCATCGCGGCTGCGGCTGCCATCGCCCGATCCGGCCCAGCCATAATGGGCCGATTCCTTGTACCCTTCATGGGTCTGGCGTTCGCTCGCCTCGCGCTCGGCGGCTTCCTCGGCGGTCAGGCCGGCGAAGTAGTCCCAGCCAGCGTTGTATTCGGCGGCATGGGCCTGGCAGAACATCCAGCGTTCAGGGCTGTTGGGCGATTTGGGCGCGGGGCAGGTGCCGGGTTCGGTGCAGCCCACCCGGTCGCATAGGCGGACCTGCACGGTGTCGCGCGCACCACCATAGCCTCCCCACCGCGGGAAGCCCCAGCTATTGGATCGGCGGGCCCTGCTCATTTGCTGGCGGATAGGCCCGGCGCACCGGTACGTGCAAGCAAAAGCGCCATACATCAGCGATTAAGGTTGTCCGGCCAAAAGACCGTATTGCAATGCAGCATGAGGCATACCATTTGATGCCCGTGCAGTTTCCGCACGGAGGTTCCCCGCGATGAGCAAGCAACTGGCCCTGTCGATCGCCGCCTCGGTGCTGGCCATGGCCACCTTTGCCCTGTTTGGCGGTGATGCGCGGACCGGTGGGATCGAGCGTGATGGCCCGCGCTGGTCGGCTCAGACCGAAGTGGCCCCGCTGCCTTCGATTGGCCAGCTGCTCCCGGCCCTGCAGTAAGGACCCGGGCCAGAGGGCCCGGGCCGGATTACTCAATCAATCGTAACGGTTACCGCGCGGCGGTTCCTGGCCCAGCTTGCCTCGTCCGAGCCGAGCGCCACGGGGCGTTCCTTGCCATAGCTGATGGTGTTGAGCCGGGCGGCATCGATGCCCAGGCTCACCATGTAGTTCTTGGCGGCATTGGCGCGGCGTTCGCCCAGCGCCAGGTTGTATTCGCGGGTGCCGCGCTCGTCGGCATGGCCCTCGATCGTCGCGCGTTTGGCCGGATAGCGGGCCAGCCAGGTGGCCTGGGCCTGCAGCGCGGCCATGTCGGCGCTATCGATATTGAAGCGGTCGGTGTCGAAATAGATCGAATCCTGACCCATCATCTGGGCCACGAAATCGGCCTGGCTGCCGGGCACGGGGCCGGTGCGGCCGCCATCGGTGGCGGCGGTGGAAACGGCACCGCCCGGATCCGGCGGCATGGTCTTGGGGGCCTTGCCGGCGCAAGCGCCAAGAACAAGGCTGACCGCCAGCACGGCGGCAACGGAAATGCGCTTGTCAGTCATCGTTGTCTCCTGTTGCTCCCCTTGCCGCAAAACCTGTCGGCACCAGCGCCTGAACCGTCCTTGAACTGGCCTTTAAGGGGCACACGGTCAACCCACAGCAGGCACACCATGGCCACCTCAGGGGCCAATTCAGGGCCGCAGCGGCCCCCAGGCGGGATCGGAACCATCGACCGGGGTCGGCAGGCGGCGCTCGTTGCGCCCGGTCAGATCGACTTGCCAGAGCGAAGCCTTGCCGCTGCCGCGCGCCGTGCGGAAGAATTGCACGATTCGGCCGTTGGGGGCCCAGGTCGGTGCCTCGTCCTGCCACGAGTCGGTCAGGTACCGCATCCCCTTGCCGCTGGGGTCCATCACCGCGATGCGCAGGTTCCCGGCGATGTGGGTAAAGGCGATCTGATCGCCGCGCGGGCTCCATTCGGGCGTGGCCGAGCGGCCGCCGAAGAAGCTGATCCGGCGCTGGTCGGTGCCGTCGATATTCATCACATAGACCTGCTGGCTGCCCGACCGGTCGCTTTCGAAAACGATCCGCTTGCCGTCGGGCGAGAAGCTGCCGCCGATGTCGATCCCCGGGGCATCGGTCAGCCGCACCGCTGCGCCGCCGCTGGCGGGCATCTTGTAGATGTCGGTATTGCCGCCCGCCGCCATCGAATAGAGCACCCACTTGCCATCGGGCGACCAGCGCGGCGCGAACAGCGGATTGCTGGTCTGCAGCAGCAGCCGCTGGCTGTTGCGCTCAAGGTCGTAGATGTAGATCCGCGGCTGGCCGTTGAAATAGCTGAGATAAAGGATCGACTTGTAATCGGGCGAATAGCGCGGGGTCAGCGCGATGGTCTGCCCGGTGGTCAGATAGCGGTGGTTGGCCCCGTCCGAATCCATGATCGCCAGTCGCTTCATCCGGCGATCCTTCGGCCCGGTTTCGGCAATATAGGCGATCCGGCTGTCGAAGAACGGGTTCTCGCCCGAGAGGCGCGCATAGACGAGGTCAGCGCACTTGTGCGCGGCGCGGCGCCAGTCGGTGGGGGCCACCTGCCAGGCCGCGCTGGCCAACTGCTGCTTCAGCGCGACGTCATAGAGATAGCAGCCGACCAGCAGCTGGTTGCCCTCGCCCGGGCGGACAAAGCCCTGAACCAGCATTTCCGCGCTGCGGCCCGACCAGGTCTGATAGGCCGGCGCGCGCACTTCCTCATAGGCCGGGCGTGGCAGGGTTTCGGGGCCGACCGGCTTGAACAGGCCATTGTTCTTGAGGTTGGCGGTGATGATCTGCGCGAGGCTGGTGCCAAGCGCGGCGGTCGAGCCGGCGCTGGTCGCGGTCGGCACGTCGGCATTGGTGGCGAAGGCGGGGATGGCGATGCCCAGGTCCTGCCAGTCGGACTCATCGAGAACTTCTATCGCTGCCTCTGGTGCCGCTTGAGTTGGCGGGACCGTTTCCTGCGCCAGGATGGGAGCAGAAAAAAGAGCAAGTGTAACAAGAACTGCACTGGGCTTCATAGTTTAGATGCTCTTTCTCATACGGATCGGCGGGGGTTTCTTCCAAGCTTCATATAACTCATTCGGTAGCTGGAATGGTGCAGCTAGTTGAAGCGCACGTACTGCTTCTTCGGCATGTCGTCTTGCTTGACTTCGGTTTGAATCAGTAATCCCCTCTTGGTTCAAAACCTTGGGAGCACCGGCAAGAGATCCGTCTGGGTTGAGTTCAATTGAGACTATCGTGACTAGCTTTTCGGTGTCCACGCCTTGTGGGACACGCCCCTGCCATTTGGGCTTTATCTGCCGAAGTATCGCGCTGGCCAGCGCCGAACGCACCGCCGGGCCGATCGCGGCGGCCGGTTGCCCGGTGGCGGGACCGGTGGCCGTGGCGCCGGGCGTGCCCTTCAGGAAATCGGGGCCGATCCGGCTGCCCCCAGCCGGACCCTTGGGCGGCGTTTGCGGCTGGGCCTTGGTCACCGGGGCTTTGGTGGCTGGAGTTTTCGTGGGAGGAGCCTTGGTCGGCGGCGTCCTGACTGGCTGGGCCTTGGCGGGCGGCGCCTTGGGTGCCGGTGTTGGCTGCGCCTTGGGTAGCGGACGCGGTTCCGGTTTCGGCTCTGGTCGGGCCTGGGGCGGCGCGGGTACCGGCGCGGGCGGCGGCGGAGTGGCATCCATTCCCAGTTCGGGGGCCTGGTCAGGCGCGGCGGCGGCGGCTGGATCGGGCGAGGTCGAGGTGAGGCCCACGTCCTCGCTCAGCGTCACGGTCATCCGCTCGGGCATGGGCAGCGGCTTTGGCCCCGGTTGGAGTGCCAGGACAGCCACCAGCGCGACATGGGCCGCCAGCGCAATCGCCAGTGCCACGCCTTCATCGCGCCTGATGAGAGCCCGGTCCATGGCGCTATTCCTGCGGCGTCGCGCCTGAACCGCCGGTGACCGCTGGCTCAGCGGCCGGGGCGGCGGCATTGGTGACCAGCGAGATCGCGTTGAACCCGGCCCGGTTGAGCTCGCCCATCACCGCCACGACCTCGCCATAGTCCAGCGCCTTGTCGGCCCTGAGGGTCACCAGCGGCGGCTTGTCATCGGCCCCGCGCGGCACGCTGGCCAGTTCGCGGGGCAGTTCGGCCAGGGTTACTTCGGCATCGTCGATGTAGAGCTTGCCCGCGCTGTCCAGCGTCAGGTTCACCTGGGCCTGTTCCTGGTCAAGCGCCCGGGCATTGCTGTCCGGCAGGTTGACCGGAACCCCGGCATTGAGCAGCGGCGCGGTGACCATGAAGATGATCAGCAGCACCAGCATGACATCGACAAAGGGCGTCACGTTGATCTCGGCAATCGGGGCGCGACTGCCCCGCCCCCGGCGGCCGCACCGCGCTCCACCGCCGCCAGACAGCTGCGCTCCCATCAGGCCGCGTCCAGTTCGCGGCTGAGGCTGGCGTGGAACCGGTCGGCAAAGCGCTGCAACCGGGCTTCCAGCCGGTTCACGCCCTGGGCAAAGCGGTTATAGGCAATCACCGCCGGGATCGCCGCGAACAGGCCGATCGCCGTGGCGAACAGCGCCTCGGAAATCCCCGGCGCGACCACGGCCAGCGACGAGTTTTCCTGCGCGCCGATCTGGAAGAACGAATTCATGATCCCCCAGACCGTGCCGAACAAGCCAATGAAGGGGGCGACCGAGCCGGTCGTGGCGAGGAAGCCGAGCCGTTCGGACAGCTTGTCCGCCTCGTGCGCCACGGCGCTGTCCATCGCGGTCGCCAGCCGCTGGCGCACGCCTTCGCGGTCAATCGCCTTGGCGGCGGTGGAGCGCCGCCATTCGCCCAGCCCCGCCGCGACGATCCGCGCGCTGGGCACTTCGCCCGCTTCCTTGCCACCGCGTTCGGCCTGGAAGGCCTCGATATCGCTGGCCTTCCAGAAATCGCGTTCATAGGCATCGCAGCGCTTGCGGATTCCGGACATGCGCAGGCCGAACGAGATCACGATCGCCCAGACCCAGACCGAGGCCAGCACCAGCCCGGCCATGACCGACTGGACCACGATATCGGCGGCCAGGAACAGCTCGATCGGATCGAGCCGGGTGGGGCCGGTTACAGGCGCGGCGGCGGCAAGCGAAGCAAGAACGGTCATGCGGATCCTTCGGTGGATGGGGTGGCGGGCATGATGGTGGCAAAGGCCGCGCGCCAGGGCGCGGGCATCCGGCGCGGACGACCATCGGGAGCAACGAAACCGACCCGCAGCCGCGCTTCGGCCAGCAGCAGGCCATCCTCGCGGCGGGCGATCTGGTGCATCCGGCACGAGGCCGCGCCCAGTTCCTCGCAGGTCGTCTCGATGAACACGGCATCGTCGAGCCGGGCCGGGGCGGCATAGCGGATCGACAGGTCGGCCACGGCAAAGGCCCCTTCGCCCGCCTCGTTCACCGTG
>Ga0315904_10012782_pt1 | contig 10572 bp, 9 predicted proteins | sample LakEriMetagenome_6_FD_203529 | JGI IMG/M metagenome (GOLD analysis project Ga0315904, IMG submission 203529) | Freshwater fungal communities from buoy surface, Lake Erie, Ohio, United States - Buoy 12 MA120 | ecosystem: Environmental > Aquatic > Freshwater > Lake | place: USA: Lake Erie, Ohio... | reverse complement strand
GGCGTGGAGCTGTACCACCCGGCGAGCGACTTCTGCACCCGCGACAAGCTGCAGCTGCTGGAGGACCTGCGCGAGGCGATCGAGCACCGCCGGCTCACGCTCCACTACCAGCCGAAGGTCGGGTTGACCGACGGCAAGATCACCGGCTCCGAGGCACTGGTTCGCTGGCAGCACCCGACGCGGGGGTTGCTCACACCGGACGAGTTCGTGCCGCTGGCCGAGCGCGCCGGCCTGGTGCCCGGACTCACCCGCGCCGTGCTGGCGCAGGCGATCTCGTTCCACGCGGAGCGCTGCCCGCACGTCGGGGTGAGCGTGAACATCTCGCACCGCGACATCGTGGACGACGACCTCGCCGTGTACATCTCCGACCTGCTCGCGATCTACTCCTACCCGGCCGAGAAACTGACGCTCGAGATCACCGAGACCGAGCTCGCGCACGACCCCGAGCGCGCCACCCGCTCGATCGCCCACCTCCGCTCGGCGGGGATCCGGATCTCGATCGACGACTTCGGCGTCGGCTACTCGTCGATGGCCCGTCTGCTCGATCTCCAGGTCGACGAGGTGAAGATCGACAAGTCGTTCGTGTTCGCCATCGCCGACGACGCGCGGGCGATCGCCATCGTGCGCTCGACCGTCGAGCTCGCCGCCGCGCTGGGCCTGAAGGTGGTCGCCGAGGGCATCGAGGACGCCGACGTGCTCGCGCACGTGGTGCGTGCCGGGGTCGACGTCGGTCAGGGCTACCTGATCACCCGACCGCTCGCCGGGATGGACTACCTCGAGTTCCTCGCTCACCGCACCCGCGGCGCTGCGCCGGCGAGGCCGGCGGCCGCCCCCCGGCTCCCCGACGGCGTCTGATCAGACCCGGCGACCGGAGAGACCGGGCGACCGATCAGGCCCGGCGCCGTGCCCGAGGTGACCGAGGAGATCGGCCAGCTGCTGGTGAGCGGCGCCAGCCCGCACGACGTCCGCCAGCTCGCGTCGGGGCAGGGGCTGCCCACGATGGGTCAGGAGGCGATGGCGGCGGTCGCCGCCGACGTCACCACCGTCGACGAGGTCATCCGCAACGTGTACCTGGCCCGAGCCACGGCCGCGACCGTCGGGTGCCGCTCAGGTGCCGGCGAGGCGGGCCACGACCGGCGCGAACGCCGCCAGGTTGCGATCGCTCACCGTGACGAAGCTGATGCCGTAGCGCTCGCGGCGCTCGACGAGGCGATCGCAGATCTCGTCGACCGTGCCGATCAGGGCGTTCGGGTGGGCGAGCATGTCGTCGGCAGACATGCCGAACATCTCCCCCATCTTCGCCGCCGTCGCGGTCGCCGTCGGCGTGTCGGGCGTGACCACCGTGAAGTACGCCCCCACCTCCAGTTCGATCGCGTCGAACCGGTCGCCGGCGCCCTCCCGGACCCATCCGATGCGCTGCTCCATCACCGACGCGGCAGCGCTCTGCACGCTCTGGGGTCCCACCTTGCCACTGCGGTTGTCGAAGTTGAAGCTCACGATGTCGGCCGTGCGACCCGCCAGGGTGAGCACCTTGCGCGCGCCGCCGCCGATCATGATCGGCGGACCGCCGGCCTGCACCGGGACGGGCTGACCGCTGAAGCCGGCCGCGGTGATCGAGCCGGTCGCGTCCATCGGCTCGCCGGTGAAGAACTTGCGCACGAAGGCGACGGTGTCCTCGAGGCGGGCGATTCGGGTGGGCGCGTCGTCCATCGAGAGGCCCATCGACTCGTACTCCGAGCCCACCCATCCCGCACCGAGACCGAGGTCGAGGCGACCGTCGGACAGCAGGTCGAGCGTGGCCGCCTGCTTCGCGAGCACCACCGGGTGGTGGTAATCGATGCAGAGCACCCGTGCGCCGACGCGCAGGGTGTCGGTCACGGCCGCAGCGATCGCCATCGCCGGGAACGCCGCGAGCACCTGACCGCCGTTCGATCCGCTGTCGACGTAGTGGTCCGCGACGTAGAGGGTGCTGTAGCCCTCGCCCTCCGCGGCACGCGCCAACTCGCGCCAGGCCGCGCCCGAGGCGGCGGCGGCGCTCTGCACGGCGAATCGGAACGGCTTGGCGGTGGTCGCCTGGGACATCGGGGTGCTCCTCGTTCGGGTCGGGCGTTCGGGTCGGGCGTTCGGGTCGGGCGCCCGGGCGGGACCGGCATCGGTCCGGGTCATTCGTAGCACCTCCGGGTTTCCGCACTCGTTCCCGGGACGATCCACTCCGTGGTGATCCCCGTCGCCGACCCCTCACCGCTCCTGCGCGACCGTCTGCTGGTGCACCCGCGCGCCGCCGAGCGCGTCCTCCAACTCCTGTCGGCCGAGGACGGTGCGCACGGCGAGCTGTGCGCGCTCGTGGAGCTCGACCCGGCGCTCACCGCCGCGGTCGTGCGGGCGGCGAACGCCACCCACCTCGGCTACGCGCGCCGCATCGCCGGTGCGCGGCACGCGATCGTGCTGCTCGGTGGCGGGCTCGTGGCATCCCTCGCCGCGAGCCGCGTCGCCGACCTCGTCTTCGACACGGGACGCCCGGACTACCCGGACTGGCTGTGGCAGCACTCCCTCGCCGTGGCGAGCGGCTGCGCCGTGCTGGCGGGCGAGATCGGCGAGCCCGTGGACGACGCCTACACGACCGGGTTGCTCCACGACGTCGGGGCGCTGCTCGCCGCGACGAACGGCGTCGACCCCGAGCTCGACCACTGCGACGACGGGGCCGAGCTGCTGCGGCGCTGGAACCTGCCCGACAAGGTCGTGGGTGGGGTCCGCCACCAGCGGGCCCGAGCGGCGGGCCTGGTCGGCAGCCTCGAGCGTCTGGTCGCGGCGGCGAGCTGCTTCGCCGCCGAGCTCGGCGCACCCGGTCCCGAACACACCGTGAGCCCGACGCAGGCGCTCGGGCTGGTGCAGGTGCACCGGCGACCCGACGACGTCCTCGCCCAGATCGAGGACGACCTGGCGCGCCGGACGGCGGTCGCTCGGGGGTCGTGATGGGCGTCATCAGCGCCCTCTCCGACATGCATCGGGAGGCGGTGGAGCAGGTCCGCTCCGGCGACCACAGCGCGTTCCTCGTCGGCTTCCTGACGACCTCGACGATGCTCGAGCTCGCCGGCCTGCCGGCCAACGACCTGCGCCTCGACGCGTACGCCACCGCTGTGGCCGACACGATCACCCAGCTGTCACCGATCGATCGGCTGCACCTGGTGATCACACCGGAGGGATTCGCACCGGTGTCCGCGAGCATCGGCTTCCACGGCCGGCACGTCGACCCCGCGTCGATGGCGCATCGCGCGCAGGTCGAGGTGGCCGGCGTCGGCCGGGTCGAGCTGGCCGCCGCCGAGCTCGCCGAACCGCTCGCCGCCGCCGGGTTCCTCACGATCGCCGCCGAGCAGATCGGCGTCGGGCTGCGCCAGATCACCGAGGCCGAGCACCGCCGGCGCCGCGCGGCCGTCGCCGACACCCTGGCTCTGGTCGCCTCCCTCGACCAGAAGTGGGGGCAGGCCGAGCTCGACGCGCTCGCCGGGTCGCTCGCCACGATGCCCGGCGCCCATGCGGCCCGCATCGCCGTGGGCGCCACCCGGCTCGCCGGCGTGCTGGAGGCGACCTCGGGCCGTCTCGACCCCGGCGCGGACGGCGACGTGGTGCACCGGGTGTTCACCATCGACGAGCGGGTGCAGGCGGAGGTCGACACCGCCTACTGCGAGCCACCGACGACCGAGCAGCTCGGCATCCTCGACGACGTCCTGTCCACCCTCGCGGCCGGTCTGTCACGCATCGAGGAGAACATCCGGCTCACCTCGGAGGCCGAGACCGACCAGCTCACCGGGGTCGCGAACCGCCGCCGCGTCAGCAAGTCGCTCGCCGCGGCGCGGGCGATGGCCGACCGCCGCGACGAGCCGTTCGCCGTGCTGCTGTTCGACCTCGACCACTTCAAGTCGGTGAACGACCGGTTCGGCCACGCCGTCGGCGACATCGTGCTCGCCCGCTTCGCCGAGCTGCTGCTCGACAACGTACGGCCGTTCGACACGGTGGCACGGTGGGGCGGCGAGGAGTTCCTGCTGCTGTGCCCCGGCTGCAACCTCGACGGCGCCGTCGCGATCGGTCAGCGGATCCTCCGCGCGAGTCCGGACTCCTTCGGCCAGACCCTGCCTGCCGAGGTGCGCCAGACGACGTCGGTCGGCATCGCCGTCTACCCCGAGCACGGCCGCACCCCCGAGACGGTGATCCACGCCGCCGACGAGGCGCTCTACCGAGCCAAGCGCGAGGGTCGCGACCGGTGGGCCGCCGCCGGGGTCACCACCACCGTCTGACGGCGCGCCGGAGCGCCCGGCCGGTCAGAGCGTCTCGCCTGCGGCGAGCAGCACCACACGTCGCTCGGTGACGAGCGCCGTCACCAGGTCGTGCGGGGTGACGTCGAACGCGGGGTTCCACGCACCCGACCCGGGCGGCGTCACGCGCCGACCCGCCCACGACAGCACCTCCTCCGGGTCGCGGGTCTCGATCTCGATCGCATCACCCGTCGGCGTGGCCGCGTCGAGCGTCGACTCGGGGGCGGCCACCACGAAGGGCACCCCGGCGCGAGCGGCGGCGAGGGCCAGCGGATAGGTGCCGATCTTGTTCGCGACGTCGCCGTCGGCGGCCACACGATCCGCACCGACGATCACCACGTCGACCAGCCCACGAGCCACCACCGATGCCCCGGCGCCGTCGACCACCACCCGGTGCGGCACCCCCATCGCGGCGAGCTCCCATGCGGTGAGGCGAGCGCCCTGCAGCAGGGGTCGGGTCTCGTCGGCGAACACCTCGGCCACGCAGCCGTCCTCGTGCAGCGCCCGCACCACGCCCAGCGCGGTGCCCCACTCCACGCACGCGAGGCCGCCGGCGTTGCAGTGCGTGAGCACGCGCACCCGCGACGCGTCGGGTACGACGGAGCGCACCAGCTCGGCGCCCCGGCGGGCGAGCGCCCGGTTGGTCTCGACGTCGTGGTCGAGCATCGCGACCGCCGCGGCGACCAGGGAGTTCGTCGCGACCTCGTCGAGATCGCCGCCGTCATCGAGGTGGGCGAGCACCCGGTCGACGCCCCAGGCCAGGTTCACCGCGGTCGGACGCGCCGCTCGCACCCGGGCGGCGTCGCGGCGCACGGCGTCCGGTCCGCCGCCGTCGCGTCGGCCGACCACCGCGGCCAGCGCGACACCGAGACCGCCGGTCACCCCGATCGCCGGTGCGCCACGCACCACCAACCGGCGCAGGGCGTCGATCACCTCGTCCACGGTGCGCAGCTGCGCCAGCACGAGCTCGTCGGGGAGCCGCGTCTGGTCGATCACGACCAGGTGGTCGCCCGCCCAGTCCACCGTGCGCGGGACACGAGGGGCGGTCGAAGCAGCGTCGCCGGTCGCGGCGTCGGTCGGGGTCTCGGTCGTGGCGTCGGTCGTGGCGTCGGTCGGAGCGTCCATCGGGACGACAGTACAGTCGCCGCGATGGACCCGACCGAGGCTCGATCCGCCGTCCACGACCTGCTGTCCCGGATGGTGGCCGACCGGCTGGTGGTCGGGTCGGCGGGCAACGCGAGCGTGCGGATCGACGAGACGACGATCGTGGTCTCGGCCGGCGGGCGTGCGGTGCACCACCTCTCCCCCGACGACCACCCCGTGGTCGACCTGGCGACCGGCGGTGCGACCGGCGGCCTCGCACCGACCAGCGAGCTCGCGCTCCACCTCGCCGTGATGCGTGCGTTCCCCGAGGTCGGGGCCGTCGTGCACACCCACTCCCCCTACGCCGCCGGGTGGTCGGTGGCCCGCCTCGACCTCGACTTCGTCTGCAACGAGAACATCGGTCCGGCCGGCGAGCGGATCCTCGTCACCGATCCCTACGCGCCGCCCGGCACCGCAGCGCTCGCCGAGGCCACGGTCGCCACGCTGCGACGCCAGCCGGGGTCACGCGCGTGCCTGCTCGCCAACCACGGCCCGCTCGCCGTCGGTCCCACGCCGGAGGTCGCCTACACCGTCGCCCAGCAGGTGGAGTGGATCGCACAGGTGACCTTCGTGGCCCGCAGCGTCGGGCACGTGCACGTGATCCCGCCCGCCGACCAGGACGGCATCGGCACCACCTACGGCTTCACCGTCGCGCGGGCGACGGACCACCGCTGACCCTGCGCCGGCGATCCCCCTTCCGGAGGATCAGAGGTCGAGGTGGCTCGAGGTCGAGGTGGCTCGAGGTCGAGGTGGCTAGAGGTCGAGGTGGCTGTGGTCCGGTTCCGTGACCGGCAGGCCGGCGGCCCGCCAGGCGTGCACCCCGCCGATCAGGTCGGCCACGTCGGTGAACCCGATGCGCACCAGGTGCGCCGCGGCGAGCGATGAGCTGTACCCGCCGTTGCACACCACCACGATCGGATCGTCGAACGAGGGCCGCGCCGGGTGGCGGTAGCCGTTGGCGGGGTCGAGGTGGAACGCGACCACCGTGCTCGGCGCGTGGATCGAGCCGGCGATCACCCCGAAGCGGATGCGGTCGGTCGGCGTGCGCGTGTCGACCACGAGCGGCGGGTGCGTCCCGGCCAACCGCGCAGCGAGGTCGGCGGGGGTGACCCGGCCGATCTGGGCACGGGCCTCGTGCACCAGGTCGTGGATCGTGGTCCGCTGCGTTCGACGCCACACGCATCGGCCCGGCCAGGCGGTACGGTCGGCAACGCCCGCCTCGACGAGGTCGAGCTCGGCCGCCAGCTCCACCAGCTCCGCCACGTCGGCGTGCACCAGCAGCGCGCCGGGCGGCAGGTGCTGCATCGCGTAGTGGAACGCCGCCCGACGGCGCTCGGGTGGCAGCGTGGCGACGTCCGCCGTGATCTCGGCCACATCGAAGCGTGCGTGCTGCCGGGTGAGGTCGGTGGCAGCGGTGACGCAGAGCAGCGCAGCGGCGGCGTCGCCGGGTCCACCGTCCCCGCGACGGTCGCTCACGCGGTGGCCCGCACCATGGTCCACGGCAGCGGGCTCGCGACGTCGCGCACCGTGAACCGGGTGCCGACGAACCGGGCGAAGCTGCGCCGCGTCCAGTGGTTCACGTGCCCCGGCGTGTTGCCCCAGTCGCCGAGGTAGCGACGGCGGGCCATGTTGCCGGCCCGCCAGATCGGCTCGAACGGCACGGAGGCGACCAGCGTGGCCGAGCACACCCGGGCGAGCTCGCGCAGCGCGGCGTCGGGCTGCGGGACGTGCTCGAGCACCTCGATCGCCATCACGAGATCGAACGTGCGGTCGGCGAAGGGCAACCGGGTGGCGTCGGCGAACATGCAGGGCAGGCCGTCGGCCCGCCACATGTCGGCCAGCGCGGCGTCGGGCAGGTCGAGACCGACCAGCGTCGCGTCGGGGAAACGTTCGCGGACGCGGTGCATGACGTGCCCCTCGCCGACGCCGATCTCCAGGATCCGCCGTGGGCGGACGGGGTCGAGCATGCGGTCGAGCGACGCCATGAAGCCGTCCATCATCCGCCGCTCGATCGGGTTCGTGGTGGCGTACTTGTCGTAGGTGTTGCCGGTGGGCGTGGCGCCGCCGGGCGCCGTGACGGCCGCGGCTCGCTCGGTGGTGCTCATGCCGGTGGCACCTGTGTCGCCGGCTTCGTGGAGCGCACCACGAGGTCGGCGAGCAGACCGACGGTGATGGCCTGCAGCGACCCGAGGAGGATCAGGAGCGTGTTCGCGGCGAGGCGGAAGTCCTTGTCGATCCAGTCGTACACGAGCTTGCCGAGCCCGACGGTGAACAACGTGAGGCCGAGCGGCAGGAACACCTTCAGCGGCTCGTACGACAGCGACATCCGCACCACCTGCAGCAGGTAGCGGCGGGTGTCCTTCCACCAGTGGAACTTCGAACGTCCCGCGCGCGGGAAGTAGTCGATCGGCACGTACTTCACGCTGTAGCCGTTGGACAGGAACGACATCGTGAGCGTCGTGACGCAGCTGAACCCCTTCGGCAGGTGGTGCACGTACTGCATGGCGACGTCGCGCCGGAACGCCCGCAACCCGGAGTTCAGGTCGGGGATGTCGGTGCCCGAGAGGTAGCAGGCGAGCTTGCGGATGAACCACTTCGCCGGCACCCGGAACGCGCGCAGCGTGCCCTCCTCGGTGCGGCGGGCGCCCACCACGTGGTCCCAGCCGTCGAGCTCGTCGACGAGCTCGGGGATCCGGTCGTTCGGGTACGTCATGTCGACGTCGGTCCACACCACCACGCGTCCGTGGGCGGCGGTGGTGCCCGTGCGGCGGGCTGCACCCGACCCGCGGTTGAACCGGTGGCGGATCAGCCGGATGCCCTCGATGGTCAGCAGGTCCTGCTCGGAGCCGTCGTTCGAACCGTCGTCGATCACGATGATCTCGTACGTGTAGGACGAGGCGTCCATCGCCACCCGGATGCGGTCGATCTCGGTGCGCAGGTGACCGCGCTCGTTGTAGACCGGCAGCACGATGCTCACGTCGCAGTGGTCGTCACCGGGTGCGACGAGGTCGTGGGTCTGCGGATCGGTCGGGGACGGCACGGCGCCGAGGCTAGCCACCGACCTGGCCGCCGCGGGCTTCGACCGCCATCCGCTCGTTCATCGCCTGGCGGGTCTCGGGCGGGATCCGCCACAGCACCCACGTGTCGTCCGACCACACGACCTCGAGGCCGAGCTGCTCGCCCTCGGCGACGCCGAACCGGGGTTGCACGTAGTCGGAGTTGCGGCGCTGGGCGAAGAAGTCGGACGTCGAGATGATCCGCTCGATCCTCCCGGACTGGATCGACCGGCGGTCGGTGAGCAGGGTCATCGTGCGCGCCCGGAAGTACGCGACGACGTCGGTGGGACGCGTGTACTTCTCCACGGCGGCGTAGATCGGCACGAAGTCGGGGTGGGTGGGGCCGATCTGCACCCGGCCGGCGTCGTCGAAGCGGCGGGCGTCGCGGATGTCGCCCGGCAGCACCGCGGCATGGACCGTGATCACGAACAGCAGCGGCAGGACGGCGACGAGCGTGACGAGTCGCTCGGGACGGCGACGAGGCCGACCCTGTTCCGTCGGTCCGCGCACGAACCCGACCACGGCACCGACCCCGGCGTGCAGGGCCACCGTGGCGAAGTAGACCACCCACGGCAGCGTCTGGAAGTAGTACCGGTCGACCATCCGGAAGTGGGTGCTGGCGGCGAACATCGTGGCGAGGGTGAGCAGGATCAGCGGTCCGTCGAGCCACGGCCGGCGCCAGACCGCCACGACCATCCCCACCACCATCAGCACCAGCACCACGGCCCCGACAGCCGGGTGCCAGCCGAGTCCGAGGTGGCGGCTGAGCCACCCCGTGTAGTCCGCGATGCGGTCGTCGACGAAGGCGCTGGAGTTGCCGTTGTCCGGGAACAGCATCGACGGCAGCAGCAGCTGGAACGCTGCCGCAGACGTGATCATGGCGACGTGTGGCGTGACGAGTTCGCGCCACGGGAGACCGGCGACGGCCCGGCGGAGCCGCAGACGGCGACGACTCGCGTCGACCACCCACTCGGCGAACTGCATCGCCCCGATCACCGCGAGCAGCACGATCGTCTCGCGCCGCACGTTGAACGTGAGCGTGACCAGGGCGCCCAGGATCCACAGGTCGCGGAGCGGGGCGTCGAGGAGCCGGCCGCGCGACCGCATCCGGTCGAGCCACCACAGGAACACGCCCACCGTCGCGGCGTGCGGGTACTCCGACAGCAGCTGGTCGGTGTGGGCGAGCAACGCCGGGGCGGTGGCCACCACCGCCGTGACGCACCAGGCGAGGCCCCGGCCCACGCGCCGCCGCACCACCCCGTGGACGAGCACCATCCACACGCAGAAGGCGGCCACCTCGAGCAGCTTGAGCCGGTCGTAGTCGTACCCCAGGAACTTCACGAAGGGCGACAGCAGCAGCGGCCACACCCACGGGTAGGCGATCGGGCTGAACCCACCGGCCGAGTTCTCCACCGCGAAGCGGTTGTCCGACACCACCTGGCCGATGTCGCCGTCGAAGATGCTGCGAGCCTGGCGCAGGTAGAGCGCGAAGTCGTCGCCCTGGGTGTGGCCGTTGCGGTGGAGCGCCACCGCGGCCGCAGCGCTCGTGACGAGCAGCGCGGCGAGTGCCAGGCCCGGGTGGCGCAGCACCGAGCGCGCGACCGGCGGCAGGCGCGCCGACGGCCCCGGTCGGGACGCGTCGGGGTCGGGGCGCGGGGCGTCGGGCACGGGCGACATCATGGCCGGTCGGACGGCCAGGCTGCACGGCAGCAGGGAATCCGGATGGTCCACGGACGACATGGACCACGTGCAGAACACCGGCAACGGGGCAGCCGGCGGCGGCATCGTCGCGATCACCGCGGACTTCGGCACGACCGTCGGCGCGACGGCCGATCCGACCAGATCGTGGTCGACCGCACCTGACCGCACCCGACCGCACCTGACCGCGAACTGACCGCGAACTGACCGCGAACGGCTCCTCGGCCCGATTCGTCCGGAATCATCGCACCGCCATATTGTATGGCACCATGCAGTCCGGATCGCCCGCCGACGCCCTCGCGTCCTCGAACGGCAGGTTCCGGGGCGGCATCGTTCCGGGTGCGACGATCCGCGGCGGCACCCAC
>Ga0315904_10012781_pt1 | contig 10573 bp, 7 predicted proteins | sample LakEriMetagenome_6_FD_203529 | JGI IMG/M metagenome (GOLD analysis project Ga0315904, IMG submission 203529) | Freshwater fungal communities from buoy surface, Lake Erie, Ohio, United States - Buoy 12 MA120 | ecosystem: Environmental > Aquatic > Freshwater > Lake | place: USA: Lake Erie, Ohio... | reverse complement strand
CCCCGCGAGTTCTTCCGATCCCGGTGAAGCTACTCACACTTGCCCGCGACCTGCAGCGGAGAAAGGCCCGCGAGCGCCAGCAGCGCTTCGTGGCCGAAGGGGTGCGGACGGTGGAGACGCTGCTCGCCTCCCCGCTCGAGGTGACAGGGGTGCTGGCCACCGCGGCGCTCCGGAGCGAGGCGCGTGGGGCCGCGTTGCTGGAGATGGCGGAGGCTCGCCGCATCCCCGTGGTGGAGATCAGCGACGCGGAACTCGCGAGCGCGGCCGATACCGAAACGCCGCAGGGGGTGCTGGCCGTGGCCTGCACCCCCGAGGCCACGCTCGTCGCCCCGGCCGGACCGCTACGCTATCTCGTGCTCGATGCGCTGCAGGATCCCGGCAATGTCGGGACGGTGGTGCGCACGGCAGCCGCTCTCGGGGTCACGGCCACCATCGCGCTCCCGGGGACGGTCGACTTCTGGAACGCGAAGGTCGTGCGCAGCAGCATGGGCGCACTCTTTCACCACCCCGTGCATGCGATGGCCTGGGAGGACGCGGCCCGGTTCCTCGCGGAGCAGCATGTCGTGCTCTGGGCGGCCGACATGGACGGCGATCCGCTCGCGGAGATCGCCCCGGCCGCCGTGCCATCGCGGCTCGCGCTGGTGGTGAGCAACGAGGGGGCGGGGGTATCCGCGCACGTGGCCGCGGCCGTGGACCGTACGCTCAGCATCCCCATGGCCAAGCCGGTCGAGTCGCTCAACGTGGCTGTGGCGTCGGCGATTCTGCTCTATACGCTGCGCCCGGCACCACCGGGACACACCGGCCCGGTGATGGACGTGAGCGACGGCGTGGCGTCCCCGGGGCCTCAGTCGTCCTGATTTCATGCAACGCATGGACGGCACGCTGCCAATCGACACCACCGCGCTCGACGGCATCGAGTACACCGGCGCGCTCACGAGCGGGCTCATGAGCCACCTCGGGATCGGCGAACTCGTCATGATCCTGTTGCCGGTCTTCATCGTGGGTGCGTCGTTCGGGTCGTTCCTGAACGTGTGCATCGCCCGCTGGCCGCTCGACCTGAGCGTCGTCTCGCCGCGCTCGCGCTGCCCTCGCTGCGAACGCCCCATCAAGTCGTACGAGAACATCCCGATCCTGAGCTGGCTGCTGCTGCGCGGCCGATGCGCCGGCTGTGCGCTGCCCATCTCGGTGCAGTACCCGCTGGTGGAACTGCTCGTCGGAGTGCTCTGGGTCGCCTCGTTCTTCCTGCTTGGCGTCACCTTCGAAGCCGTCCGGGTGGCGTCGATCGCCACGCTCCTCCTCGGCATCGGTGTGACCGACGCGAAGCACTATCTCATCCCCGACGGCTTCACGGTATCCGGACTCCTGATGGTGCTGCTCTTCGCCATCGTGAACGTGTTCCTCGAGGAGCCCACCCACTTCGTGTCGCCGTGGCCCGCCATCCTCGGGGCCTGCGTGGGCGCCGGCGCCATCACCATCATCGGGTGGTTGGCCGAGGTGATCATGAAGCGCGAGGCCATGGGCTTCGGCGACACCACGCTCATGGCGGTGGTGGGGGCGGCCGTGGGAGCCGAGCGTTCGCTGCTCACGATCGTGATGGGAGCCTTCGTGGGGGCGGTGACCTTCCTGCTCGTCGTGGGCCCGATCGTGAAGGTGCGGGCCAGCCGGCGTGGCGAGGAGTTCGCGTTCCCCGACGTCCCCTTCGGCGTGTTCCTTGCGCCTGCTGCGCTGCTCACCTTGCTTTGGGGTGATGCGCTGATCCGCTGGTACGTCGAGCGCGCGTTCTCCGCCTGACCATTCCCATGAGCCAGATCTTCCGTTCGCCGCGGGCGCGTACCGCGGCGTGTGCTCTGTTTGCCGGGGCCACCCTGTGCGCGGCGTGTGGTGATTCGCCGAAGGCCGACGCCGGCGCGCCCTACGCCGAGCTGGTGGCCGAGGTGGTGCCCAAGATCGAGAGCGAGATGGGGATGCCGTTCAAGACGCCCCCCAGGCTCGAGACGCGTTCGCGGGACGAGGTCGCGACGTTCGTACGCAAGCAGCTCGAGAGTGAGCGGGGGCGCACGCAGGTCGCCGGGCAGGAGGCGGTCTACAAGCTGCTCGGGCTCGTGCCGGATACCATGAATCTCGGCGGCCTCCTCCAGCGCCTGCTCGAGGAGCAGATCGTGGGCTATTACGATCCCGCGACCAAGGTGCTGTACGTGGTCGACGGTGCCAACGAGGTGCTGCTCAAGCAGACCGTCTCGCACGAGCTGGTGCACGCGCTGCAGGACCAGTACGTGCGCATCGACTCCATCCAGAATGCCGTGGACGACGGCGACCGCCAGGTGGCGGCACAGGCCGTGCTGGAGGGGCAGGCGGTGTTCATGCAGCTCCGCGTCGATCCGAACGCCGGGCCGATGCTCAAGATGCCCGGCGGATGGGACCGCATTCGCGAATCGATCCGCGACGGGTCGGTGGGGATGCCCGTCTTCGCCTCCGCCCCACGAGCCGTGCGCGAGGGGCTGCTCTTCCCCTACCTCGGCGGGGCCGACTTCGTGCGCCGCTTCATCGACGTGCGCCCCGAGAAGGAACTGCTGACCGACCTGCCGGTCTCGACCAGGCAGATCCTCAACGACTCGGCGTACTTCGGTGGCGGTGCGGTGGGACGCGATCTGCCCGTGAAGGTGACACTGCCGGAGCCGCGGGCGGGTACGGTGTTCTATTCCAACACCTTCGGTGAGTTCGAAACGCGCCTCGCGCTCGTGCAGCATCTGCGCAATGACGAGTTGGCGCGACGGGCTGCCACCGGCGTGGACGGCGACCGCTACGCCGTGCTCGAGACACCGCAGGGCAACGCCCTCGTGTGGGCCACCGTGTGGGATTCGCCGGTCGATGCTGCCGATTTCCTCGACGCCATGGGCGACGCGGCGCGCCGCCGGTACGAGCTCGCCAAGCAGGATGTGCCGGCCGGGAGCACCACCCGGCGCCTGGAGGTGAGTGCGACGCCGCAACGAGCAGCACGCACCGTGACGCTGAGTTTGGAACAGGTGAGCGGAAAGCCCGTAGTGATCTACATGGATCTCCCTGCAGGTATGTCCGCCCCCATCGACCCGGCCCGCATCACGCTCGACAGCCCCGCTTCCGGTCGCTGAGCGCGTGGCGCGGAAGGGTCATGACGCGTTCATGACGACTTCCTTCCAGAGTCCCCCGCCCGCCGACGGCGACGCGTTGCCGGCGGCCCTTCGCATCACCGCCGACGACGAGGTGCGGCGCGTCCGCCTCGTGCAGATGAAGCGGGTCGCGGCCGCCATGCTCGTGGGCGTCGCCGTGGTGTTCGTCATCGCGCGCCTCTACGAGGCGCGCTACCCGTGGCTGGGGTATCTGCGCGCCTTCGCCGAGGCGGCGATGGTGGGCGGCATCGCCGACTGGTTCGCGGTCACCGCGCTCTTCCGGCATCCGCTGGGGATCCCCATTCCGCACACGGCCATCGTGCCCGCGCGCAAGGATCGCATCGGCGCCGCCCTTGGCAACTTCGTGCAGCGCAACTTCCTCACGCGCGAGGTCGTGGCAAGCAAGCTCGCGGCGATGCGGCTCGGCGAGCGCGGGGCCCAGTGGCTGGCGCGTCCGGAGAACAGCCGCCGTATCGCCCGCGCGGCGGCCCACGGCCTCTCGGGGGCCGTCGGGGTGATGCGCGACGAGGACGTGCAGGAACTCGTCGATCGCGGCATCGTCTCCCGGTTGCGGCGCATGCAGGCCGCGCCGCTGGCGGCGAAGACCTTCGAACTGCTCACTGCCGATGGGCGCCATCAGGCGCTGCTCGACGACGCCCTGCGCCTCGCGGCGCGGTTCCTCGATGAGAACGAGGAGATGATCCGGGACCGCATCCGCAAGGAAAGCCCGTGGTGGGTGCCGGGGGCTGTCGAGGATCGGCTGGGGGACAAGATCGTGAGCGGCGTCGAGAAGACGCTCGTTGCGGTCGCCGCCGATCCCGCGCATCCGCTGCGCAAGCGCTACGACGAGGCGGTCGATCGCTTCGTCGAGAACCTGCGCGCGAATCCCGAGACGATCGCGCGCGCCGAACAGATCAAGCTCGACCTCCTCGATCATCCGGGGGTGGCCGAGTTCTCGCGCGAGGTGTGGCACGACGTGAAGCGGCGCCTTGCCCGCTACGCCGAAACTCTCGCCGACGAGACCGAGGCGGAACCGGATCAGCTGGAGCGCTGGCTGTCGGGGCTCGGCCGACAGGTGCTCGAGGATCCGTCGCTCGCCGACAAGGTGAACGGCTGGGTCGTGGAGTTGGTGACGTACTCGGTCGAGCAGGCGCGCGAGGAGGTGGCGACGCTCATCGCCTCGACGGTGTCGGCGTGGGACGCGGACGCCACCTCGCGGAAGATCGAGCTGCAGATCGGGCGCGACCTGCAGTTCATCCGCATCAACGGCACGCTCGTGGGCGGGCTCGTGGGGGTGCTGCTCTTCGCGATCGGCCGCACGTTCGGCTGATCCGCCCGCGCACCGCGGACCTGCGCGTCAGCGCAGGTCCGCGGGGATCACGCGTGGAGCGCGCGCGCCACTCGTGTCCTGCGGCTCCGGCTGGTCTGCCGGATGCTTGTCGGGGTGCGGGAGCAGGGCGAGGTGCAGCACCTCGTCCATCGTGCTGGCGAAGGTGAAGGCCATTTTTTCGCGAACTTCCGGCGGCACGTCGCGCACGTCCTTCTCGTTCCCCTTGGGGAGGATCACTTCGCGCAACCCGGCGCGATAGGCGGCCAGCACCTTCTCCTTCACGCCGCCGATCTCGAGCACCCTGCCGCGCAGAGTGACCTCACCGGTGAGGGCGAGATCGCGCCGCACCGGGCGACGCGACAGCGCACTGGCGAGGGCCAGCGTGACCGCGATGCCCGCCGACGGGCCGTCCTTGGGGATCGCACCCGCCGGGAAGTGCAGGTGCATGTCGCTTTCACGGAACTCCGAGTCGGCGATGCTGAGCGTGCCGGCGCGCGACCGCACGAACGAATACGCGGCTTCCGTGGACTCGCGCATCACGTCGCCCAACTGTCCGGTCACGGTGAGCTTGCCCACTCCCGGCATGCGCAGCGCTTCGATGGTCATGAGCTCGCCGCCCGTGCTCGTCCATGCCAGGCCGGTGACGGCGCCGATCTCCGGCTCCTTCTCCGCCTCCTCCTGCGAGAACCGCGGCGGGCCGAGCAGTTCCTCGGCACGCGCGACCCCCACTTCCCACGTGCTCTCGTCGCCGTCGGCCTTCGCGCGCGCCCGCTTGCGCATCAGCGTGGCGATCGATCGCTCGAACGTGCGGAGCCCCGCCTCGCGCGAGTAGCGGCTGGTGATGAAGCCCAGCACCTGCTCCGAGATGTGGAGGTCCACCTCGGTAAGGCCGTGCTCCTCGAGCTGACGCGGGATGAGATAGCGCTGCGCGATCTCGACCTTCTCCTCGATCGTATAGCCGGCGATGCGGATGACCTCCATGCGGTCGCGCAGCGGGCCGGGGATGTCGAACAGGTTGTTCGCCGTGCAGATGAACAGCGCGCTCGACAGATCGAAGGGCAGGTTGAGATAGTGGTCGACGAACGTGGTGTTCTGCGAGGGGTCGAGCACCTCGAGCATGGCCGCCGTGGGGTCACCCGACGGGCCACCGCTCGACATCTTGTCGATCTCGTCGATCATGATGACCGGGTCGCGCACCTCGACGCGACGCAGCGCCTGGATGAGCATCCCCGGCATGGCACCGACATAGGTGCGCCGGTGGCCGCGGATCTCGGCTTCGTCGCGTACGCCACCCACCGAGATGCGGTAGAAGGCGCGGCCGATGCTCTTGGCGATGGCCTCGCCCAGCGACGTCTTGCCGGTGCCCGGCGGCCCTACGAAGCACAGGATGGGGCCGGTCGGGTCCCCGCCGCGCAGCTTGCGGACGGCGAGGTACTCGATGATGCGCTCCTTGGCTTCGTCGAGGCCGTAGTGCCGTTCCCCGAGTGCGTCCTCGACCTTCGTGAGCAGGATCTCCTGGTCGTTGGCGCTGCGCGCGTTCCACGGGAGGGCGAGCACCCAGTCGAGATAGGTGCGCAGCACCTGGAACTCGCTCGAGGCCGGAGACAGCATGCGCAGCCGCTCCGTCTCGCGGCGCGCCTCGGCGGCCACCTTCTCGGGGAGGTGTGCCTCCTCGATGCGGCGCAGCAGGTCGACCGATTCCTTCTCGTTCGGATCGGCCTCGCCGAGCTCGGCCTGGATCGCCCGCAGCTGCTGTCGCAGGTAGAACTCACGCTGGTGCTGCTCGATTTTGATCTCGGTCTGCTTCTTCACGTCCTCCATCACGCGGGCGCGGGCCACCTCGCGCTCGAGACGGGACAGGATGAAGCGGATGCGCTGGCCGATGTCGAGGCGCTGGAGCACCTCCTCCTTGTCGGCGATGCGCAGGTTCATGTTGGTGGCAGCGAGATCCGCGAAACGCCCCGGGTCCGAGACGTTCATCTTGAGGATCTGCGGCACCTCGTTCGGAATGCGGTCGACCAGCTCGGCGAGCGTCTCCGCCGCGGTGACCGTCCGCGCGACGAGCTCGTCGAGCTCCGCCGCGTCCGGTGGGGTTTCCTTCGCGCCCTGCACCTGCGCGATGGTGAACGGGTCCACCTGCTCGATGCCGTCGATCGTGATGCGCCGCAGCCCCTGCAGCGTGATCTGGATCGTTTCACCCGGCAGGTTGATCCGTTCGTGCACGCGGGCCGCCACCCCGACCCGGCCCACGAAGCGGTTCGGGTCGATGGCGTCATCGCCGTCGCCGGACGCCACCACCAACGCCACCACCAGCCCCGATTCCTCATGGGCCCGCAGCAGGGCGAGGTTTTCCGGCGCCCCCATCTGGACGGCGATCGTCCCGAGGGGGTAGACGATCGTCGACCGCAGCGCCATCAGCGGCAGCGTGGGGGGCAGCTCCGCGCGGAGGATTTCCTCCTTTTGCTGGCCGCGGGGCATGGTGATGGCGGGGTAGCGCGGATTCTGTGACGACACGAGGCGGGCAGGAAGAGTGGCAGCGTGATCCGGACTCGGCCGATCCGGGGTCGCCGAATGCGGGACCAACGCGTGGTTCGGAGGGAAGTTGCGTCGTGGGTGGCCCTGTCCGTCACCCCCCGGGAAAAAATCCCGGGCCGGGCGGGAGGGCGGCAGGGGTGGGCCGGCCGCTTTTCGATTACCTTACGGGTCTATGTTCGACGAGCTCACAGACAAACTCGGTAGCGTCTTCGCCAAGCTGCGCGGGCGAGGCGTCCTGACCGAGGCCGATATCAAGGAGGGGATGCGCGAGGTCCGCCGCGTCCTTCTCGAAGCCGACGTCAACTTCGCCCTCACCCGCGAGTTCCTCGAGCGGGTCGAGAAACAGGCCGTCGGGGTCCTGCAGCTCAAGACGGTGCAGCCGGCCCAACAGCTGGTGAAGATCGTCCACGACGAACTCACCGCCATGCTCGGCGAGCGTCGCGAAGGGCTGCGAATGAGTTCGGTGCCGCCGACGGTCATCATGATGGTCGGCCTTCAGGGCTCCGGCAAAACGACGACCGCCGGCAAGCTCGCGCGCAAGCTCAAGCTCGAGGCCAAGAGCACGCGTCTCGTGGCCGCCGACGTCTATCGTCCTGCCGCCATCGACCAGCTGGAAACGCTCGGCAAGGCGCTCGACGTGCCGGTCTACGCCGACCGGTCCACGCAGGACGTGGTGAAGATCGCCAAGGCGGGGATCGAGCAGGGCTCGCGCAACCGCGACCGCGTGGTCATCGTCGACACGGCGGGGCGCCTGCAGATCGACGCCGACATGATGGACGAGCTCAAGCGGCTCAAGACGGCGATCAAGCCCGACGAGATCCTGTTCGTGGCCGATGGCATGACCGGTCAGGAAGCGGTCAAGATCGCACAGGGCTTCAACGAGGCGCTCGATGTGACGGGCGTGATCCTCACGAAGCTCGATGGCGATGCCCGTGGTGGTGCGGCGCTGTCGATCTACGGGGTGCTGAAGAAGCCCATCAAGTACATCGGTGTGGGCGAAAAGCCCGACGCGCTCGAGGAGTTCCACCCCGAGCGCATGGCCGGTCGCATCCTGCAGATGGGCGACATCGTGTCGCTCGTGGAAAAGGCGCAGGAAGCGTTCGACGAAACCGAAGCGAAGAAGCTCGAGAAGAAGGTCCGCAAGGAAGGCATGGACCTCGAAGACTTCCTGTCGGCCATGCGGCAGATGCAGAAGCTCGGCCCGTTCGAGAACCTCCTCAAGCTGCTGCCGGGTGTGAACCCGAAGATGCTGAAGGATGTGAAGATGGACCCGAAGCGCATGAAGCACATCGAGGCCATCGTCCTCTCCATGACGCCGCAGGAGCGCAAGAAGCCGGAAATCATCAACGGCTCGCGCCGCGCGCGCATTGCGAAGGGGTGCGGTCGTCCGGTGAACGAGGTCAACAAGCTGCTAGACCAGTTCCGCGAGATGCAGAAGATGATGAAGAAGATGGGCGGCATGCAGGGCGGCGGAAAAGGCGGGATGCCGCGCCTGCCGTTCGGGGGCGGCGGGATGTTCGGGATGCGCTGACGCGCATCCGGAGACATGGAGGGGCGGAGGCACGGAGAATCTCCATGCTTCCGCCCCTCGTCGTTTCCGCCGTGCCTCACGGACTCCGTGCCTTCGGCGTCAGCCCTCCGCCGGTACCGCCTCGTCCAGCCCCGGCCACGCCGACAGGTTGTACACCACCAGCGTGCGGAGATAGTGGCGCCCGGCGTCACCGTGGGCGGCGAGGACGGCCTCTGCCCCCGCGCGCACGGCCTCGGCGTCGGCATACGGCACCGCCAGATCGTCGGGGAGCACACCCTGTTCGTGCTTCACCCCCGCGGCATCGAGAAAGGTGATCTGGTACTGCGGCTCCAGATCGACGTACAGCAGTTGGAGCAACTCGAGCTCGTCCTGCGGCGTGAGGGCGCCGAGACGGAGCGCCTCCTTGCCCACCTTTTCGGCGGGCCAGGAGACGAGGGTGGCAGCGCGGAACCCACCACCCTTGGCGGCGATGCGCTGTGCGTACAGCGCTTTCGCGCCCTTGTGCTTCGCGAGCGCCTGGAGCACCAGCCACTGGCGGCGCTCCACGGGGAGCGACTTGAACGGGGAAGGAATCTTGGCCATGCCCCAAAGTTACTTCTTCGGGGATCCGGACGCGCCTGCCACGGCCATACGTTCCATCACGCGGGTCGCGATCTGGTCGGCCAGTTCGTCGCCGGCGAGGATCGGTGACGCCATGCGTCCCATGATCGGCGGCGGACCCGCCGGCACACCCGACTGCCGGCGCTGGGCGAGCGCGTCCGCGGCTTCCTGGCAGTCCACCCCCGTGGCGATCTCGCGCAGCAGCCCCTCGTGGATGTCGTACACGAGACCGTGCAGCAGCGGGCGCTTGCCCTTCGCCCACGCGTTCTGGATGATCGGCGTCTCCGACAGGTGGTACAGCTGTTCCAGCACGTTGAGCTCCACCACGCGATCGAAGCGCGTCTGCTCGTCCTCGATCTGATCCAGCTCGGGTCGATTCCAGCGCACGACGTTGCGGATCGGTTGCAGCCAGAGGTCCACCAGCCCGTAGCTCTGATTCCCCATCGCCGCCTTCACGCCGCCGCAGTTGTAATGCCCCGTCACGATCACATGCTTCACGTCGAGCACCTCGACGGCGTACTGGAGCACGCTCATGGCGTTGAGGTCGCTCGGCAACACCACGTTGGCGATGTTGCGGTGCACGAACAGCTCGCCGGGCTCGGTCCCCGTGACCACGTTGGCCGGCACCCGGCTGTCCGCACAGCCGATGTAGAGGAACAGCGGCTCCTGCTTCGTGGCCCGCTTGTGGAAGTACTCCGGATCGGCCGCCTTCATGGCCGCCGCCCACTCGCGATTGTGCTGGATGATCTTGCGGAAATTTTCCATGACGGACTCCGGTCAGTGCGCGGGCGTGAGGTCGGTCTCGGGGATCCCCACGAGCCGGTAATCGATGTTCTTCGTGCGGGCGGTTTCGCGGAACTGCAGCAGGGCCTCGAGGGCGTCGTAGTCGAAGCGCGTGGTCTTGCGGCCGTCGATCTCCACGCGGCAGCCGGGCTGCAGGGCATCGAGCGTCTGCATGAGCTTCGATTTGCTGAGGAACGTCACCTGGTCGGGGAGCACGTACCGCGTGAGGATGGCCCCCGGCGGGCTCACCTTGGTGAGGGCGGGGCCGCGCATGTGCTCGGCGATGATGTAGCCGATGCCGACCACGAGCCCCACGCCGATGCCACGCAGCAGATCGGTGAAGAGAATGGCGATGATGGTGACGGCGAACGGGATGAAATGCGACCACCCCAGATGCCACGCGCTGCGCCAGAGTGCCGGCGTGGTGAGCTTGAAACCGGTGACCAGGAGCACCGCGGCCAGCGCTGACAGCGGAATGCGGTTGAGAATCGGCGCCAGCGCCAGCACGGCGATCAGCAGCAGGACCCCGTGCGCGATCGCCGACAGGCGCGAGCGGGCGCCGGCATCGACATTCGCCGAACTGCGCACGATGACGCCGGTCACGGGCAGCCCGCCGAAGAAGCCCGACAGCATGTTGCCGATGCCCTG
>Ga0315904_10012780_pt1 | contig 10573 bp, 7 predicted proteins | sample LakEriMetagenome_6_FD_203529 | JGI IMG/M metagenome (GOLD analysis project Ga0315904, IMG submission 203529) | Freshwater fungal communities from buoy surface, Lake Erie, Ohio, United States - Buoy 12 MA120 | ecosystem: Environmental > Aquatic > Freshwater > Lake | place: USA: Lake Erie, Ohio... | reverse complement strand
GCCGCCCTGCCGGAGTTCGTCGGCGACGTCACCCCGCGGGTCGAGGACATCATGAACCCCTCCCCGCTCTCGGTCCGCCCCGAGAGCACCTGCGCCGAGGCGCTCGAGCTCCTCGACCGGCACGACATCCGCGCCCTGCCGGTGGTCGACGCCGAGAACCGCCTGGTCAGCCACGTGTCGATCTTCGACCTCGGCGACACCTTCATCCCCAAGCCCCGCCAGGCCAAGTCGATGCGCCGCGTCCGCAGCAGCGTCGCCGCCATCGTCCGCACCCTCGGGGGCGAGCCGCTGGCGCTCGCCGACCCGGACCGGGTCGAGGACCTCTTCGTGCGCGTCGCGGCGATGGGCCTGGAGTCCTTCGGCGTGGCCGCGGCGGCCGAGGGCATCGAGCCCGGCTCGAGCGTCATCGTGGTCGGCGACCGGCGCGACGTCCAGGCCCGCGCCATCGAGATGGGCGTGCGGCTCCTCATCGTGACCGGCGGCCACCGGATGGACGACGACCTCGTGGCGGCCGCCCGGGCGCGCGGCGTCTCGGTCACCCGGGCGAAGACCGACAGCGCGACCACCGCCTGGGCGGTGCGCGCCGCCCACCTCCTCTCCGCCCTGCCCCGCCGGGAGCCGCCGTGCTTCCAGCCGCAGGAGAAGCTGGCGCTCGTGCGGCGCCGCATCGTGCAGTCCAGCTCCCTGCTCAACTGCGTGGTCGACGAGGAGGGCCGCCTGCTCGGGGTCTTCACCAAGTCCGACATCCTCCGGCCCGTCTCGACCCGCCTCGCGCTGGTCGACCACAACGAGCTCAGCCAGGCGGTGGACGGCGCCGCCGAGGTGGAGATCGCCGAGGTCATCGACCACCACCGGCTCGGCAACCCGCCGACCCACCACCCCATCCTCTTCATCAACCGTCCCCTCGGGTCGACCTGCTCCATCGTCGCGGACCTCTTCCGCTCGGCCGGACTGAGGCCCTCGCCGCAGACGGCCGGACTGATGATGAGCGGCATCATCTCCGACACCCTCCACCTGCAGAGCCCGACCACGACGCCGCTCGACGGCGAGCTGCTCGCCTGGCTGGCGACAATCGCCGAGTGCGAGCCCCGCGGCCTGGCCGACCTGATCTTCGCGGCCGGATCCATCCTCAGCACCGCGGCGCCCGACGCGGCGGTGCGCACCGACTGCAAGCTCTACGAGGAGAACGGCGCCCGGTTCTCCGTCGCCCAGGTCGAGGAGCTCGGCTTCACCGCGTTCTGGAAATCGGCCGACGCCCTGCTCGCGGCGCTGGAGCGCCACCGCGCGGAGCACGCCCTGCTCTTCTCCTGCCTGCTGGTGACGGACATCGACACGCAGGGCTCCCTCCTGCTCATCCGCGGCGACGCCGACATCGTCCGGGCCATCACCTACCCGCTCAAGCGCGCCCCGGACATCTTCGACCTGCCGGGCATCGTCAGCCGCAAGAAGCAGCTCCTGCCCTACCTGACCGGGCTCCTCGCCGAGGGGGCGCCTGCCCGATGACGCCCGAGGAGGCGATGCTCCGGCACATGGCCCGCCCGGGCTACCAACCCCAGCGGCTGGAGGAGCTCGCCCAGGCCATCGGCGCCGACCGCGCGGCCTACCAACGCCTGCGCAAGGTGGTGCCGCGCCTGGTCCGGGCCGGCGCGCTGGTGGTCGTCGCCCGCGACCGCCTCGCCCTGCCGCCCCAGGAGGACCAGCTCGAGGGCACCATCCTCTTCCGGAGCAGCGGTTCCGCCCGGGTCGTCTTCGACAGCGACGGAAAGGGCCGCCCCCGCGACCCCGTGCACGTCCACGCCACCGACACCGGCGTGGCCCTCCACGGCGACCGCGTCGCCATCCGGCTCGAGCCGGCCCGCGGGCGGCGCGAGAGCGGCGACTGGGGCACCGGCCGCGTGGTCCGGGTCGTCCGGCGCGCCCTCACCGAGGTCGTCGGGACGCTTCGCCGCACCCGGCTCGCCTGGTATGTGATTCCCGACGACCCCCGCGTGGTCCGCGAGATTCTCGTCCGCGACCCGGCGCGCTCGGGGCTCAAGCCCGCGCCCAAGCCGGAGGACAAGGTCGTGGTCCAGCTCGACCCCTGGGAGCGCCGCAACGCCAGCCCGACCGGCACGCTCCGCGAGGTGCTGGGGGTCACGCACACGCCGATGGCGGAGTATAAGTCGATCCTCCGCCAGTACCGCCTGAATCCCGAGTTCCCCGCCGAGGCGGAGGCCGCCGCCCGGGCCTTCGGCCCCGTGGTCGGGCCCGCCGAGCTTGGCTGGCGGGCGGACTTCCGCGACATCCCCACGGTCACCATCGACCCGGACGACGCCAAGGACTTCGACGACGCGCTCTCCCTCATGCCCCTGCCCGGCGGCGGCCACCGCGTCGGCATCCACATCGCGGACGTCTCCCACTACGTCAGGCCTGGCACGCCGCTCGACGACGAGGCCAGGGCCCGCGGGAACTCGACCTACCTCGTCGGCACGGTCATCCCGATGATTCCCCACGCCCTGTCCAGCGGGCTCTGCTCCCTGGTCGAGGCCGAGGACCGGCTGGTCAAGTCGGTGCTGGTCGACTTCGCCGCCGACGGGCGGATCACCGGCGCGACCTTCGCCAACGGCGTCATCCGCAGCCGCAAGCGACTGACCTACCGCCAGGCCCTGGCCTTCCTCCGCGAGGACGACAACCGCGAGGTGCGCCGGGTCGCCCCGCCCCCCGCGCACCAGACCGGCAACCCCGGGCGCAGCCTCGCCTCGCTGGGCGACGGCGAGGTCGACGCGCTGCGCGGCATCCTGCGCACGCTGTGGTCGATCGCCTCGCGCCTGCGCCGCGAGCGCTTCGAGGCGGGGTCGCTCGACCTCGACATGACCGAGATCAAGCTGCTGGTGGACGCCGAGGGCTACGCCGACCAGGCGGTGACCGTCGAGCACGACGAGTCCCACCAGCTGGTCGAGGAGTTCATGCTGCTCGCCAACGAGCAGGTCGGGCGGACGCTCACCCAGGCCAAGCTGCCCCACGTCTCCCGCGTGCACGACGAGCCCGACCCGGAGAAGCTCGGCACGCTGCGCGAGACGCTGGTCCTCGCCGGGGTGAAGGTCGGCGACCTCACCCAGCGCCGCGAGATGGTCAAGGCCCTCGCCCTGCTCAAGGACCGGAGCGACGGCCACATCCTGCGCGTCCAGCTCCTGCGGTCCCTCCGGCAGGCCTGCTACCGGCCGTCCGCCGACGGCCACTACGGCCTGGCCAAGCGCCACTACAGCCACTTCACCTCGCCCATCCGCCGTTACGCCGACCTGGTCGAGCACCGCATCCTCGACCACTGGATGGCCCGCCAGTCGCTGCCGCACGCGCCCCGCGACCCCGGGCGCTCCCCCGGCGTCGGCGAGCTCGCCCAGGTCTGCGACCATGTGTCGATGACCGAGCGCAACAGCTCCGAGGCCGAGCGCGACTCGGTCAAGGTCAAGCTGCTCGAGCTCTTCGAGCGCGAGGTGGACCGGGCGGACAAGCGCGCCTTCGCCGCCCGCATCATGGAGGTCAAGCCCCACGGCATGATGGTGGAGCTGGTCGCCTCGCACGCCTACGGGCTCGTTCACCTCACCACCCTGACCGACGACTTCTACCGCCTGACCGAGGACGGCAGGACCCTGGTCGGACGCCGCACCGGGCGCATCCACGCCCCGGGCGACGCCGTGGAGGTCACCGTCGAGCGCGTCGACCGCTTCAAGCGCCAGGTCGACTTCCGCCTCGCGGCCAAGCCGGGCCAGGCGACCCGCGGGCCCGAGCGGCGGCGCGGCCGCGGCGCCTGAGGCTCAGAACGGCAGCAGGAGGCGGAACCAGGCCCGGGCATAGTCGCGGGCCGCGCGACCGAGCCGGATGCGCCGGGCGTCGTCATCCTGCCAGTCGACGGGAATCTCGACGACCTTGGCGCCGGACCGGGCAAGCTGGACCAGCACGATCGCGCCGAAGGCGAATCCCCCCAGCTCGGGCTGCAGCTGGAGGTCGCGGAAGGAGGAGGCGCGCACGAGCTTCAGGCCGCAGCCGGGGTCCGTCACGCGGGCGCCGGGCAACAGCCGCCAGGCAATTGAGAGCAGGCGGGAGATGATGCCGCGGGACGCGCTCCGTCCGGTTATCTTGGAATCCGGGTGCCACCTCGAGCCCGCGACGGCATCGGCCTGCCCGGAGGCGATCAGCTCGACGCCGCGGCGCAGCGCCTCGGGGTGGGCGGCCATGTCGGCGTCGCAATAGGCGAGGATGTCGCACCCGCCGGCATACGCCCGCCAGGCGCGATGGATGGCGATACCCTTGTTGGCGCGCGTGCTGACCCGCGCGAACTCCACCTTGAAAGGCAGCTCGGGGCCCACGGATTCCACCATCTTCTCGCTGGCGTCCCTCGACCCGTTGTCCGCAACCAAGACCCTCAGGTCCATGCCCGCGACGGCAGGGCCCAACTTGCGCAAACCCGCTTGGATACGTCCGGCCTCGTTGTGCGCGGGAATGACAAGCAGCAGGCGGGACATCCTCAATGAATTGTACAGCCCATCTGCCCTTTGGTTACAGAGATAAGCACTAGGGTCTTTTTCTCATCTTATTGAGATTGAGACTCATTTTCATACTTGACCCATTTATCGAGAGTCAGTCTCAATAAACTCAAATGCGTCCGCTCTCCCTTGTAGCGCTCGTTGTGGCTTCGGCTCTCTCCGCCCAATCAGTTCCCCTTAGCCAGCCAAGCCAGCCCACCGCCGAGTCCCTGGCCCCGGTAACCGTCACGGGCTTCGGCACCCGGTTGAACGAACTCCCAGGATCGGCCATGTACGTGGATGGCGAGGACTTCCGCGGGAAGGGCTTGGTCAACCTTGCGACCATCGCGCAGCAGGTGCCCGGCGTTTATGTGCGCGACGAGGACGGGTACGGCAACTTCCCCAACATCTCGCTGCGCGGCGTCGATGGCAGCCGCAGCACGAAGGTCACGCTGATGGAGGACGGCATCCTGACCGCGCCCTCGCCCTACGCCTCGCCCAACGCCTACTACACGCCGCGGTCGGGCCGCATGGCGGGCATCGAGTTCCTGAAGGGCTCGAGCCAGGTTCGCTTCGGCCCCCACACCACCGGCGGCGTGGTCAATTTCCTGTCCACCCCGATCCCGGGATCGACGTCCGGCTACCTCCGCCTGACGCACGGCAGCCACGCCACGACCTTTGGACAATTCTGGGCGGGGTCGACCCAGTCTCTCGGCGCAGGGCGGCTGGGCACGCTCATCGAGCTCCACGGGCAGTCGAGCGACGGCTACAGGGTCATCGACGGGACCGACGCCGACACCGGCTTCCGGCTGCTCGAGCCGATGCTCAAGCTTGGGTGGCAGCCGGACGCCAAGGCGGCGCACCGGTTCGAGCTCAAGGTGGGCATGTCCGACTTCGACGCCGACGAGACCTATGCCGGGCTGACCGAAGCCGATCTCGCCGCCAACCCCGACCGCCGCTACGCCGGGACCGCCTTCGACCGGCACACCGCCGAGCAATGGCGCACCTACCTGAAGTGGATCGCCGAGCCCGACGCGTCGACCCGGGTCGAGAGCGCGCTCTACTTCAACGCCTTCCGCCGCAACTGGAGCAAGCTCGACGCAATCTCGGGCGCCGGCGTCGGCGTCCCGACCAACATCGGTCAGGCGCTGCTCAACCCGGCCGGCCTGTCCGTGATCCAAGGCCTCGGCGCCGGCAACCTCGTGAACCGCGACGCCTTCCGGGACCACGAGGCCCTGGGCTGGCAGACCGAGGGCAAGCTCGTCCTCGGGAACTCGGTCAAGCATGAGGTGACCGTCGGGCTTCGCCTTCACCGCGACACGGCGGGCGGCACCAACCAAGCCATCACCCGCGCCTCAAATCTCGACGGCACCTTCGGCGCCCCGACCTTCGGCCCGGTGGGCGACGCCGGCTATGCCGAGGTCGACGCCATCAGCCTGCACGCCGAGGACGCCGTTCGCCTCGGCGCGCTGACCGTTCGCCCGGGAATCCGCCGGGAATGGCTCAGCTACGCCAACACGACCTTCCTGGGAGCCGCCGCCAGCGGCGAGACGACCCTGACCACCGGTGGCATCGGCGCCACCCTGGACATCGCTCAGGGCGAGAGCCTCTTCGCGGGCGTCCATGCCGGCGCCTCGCCCGCGAACCCCTCGGGCTATCTGGCGGGAACCCGGGCGGAGCGCTCGGTCGGCTCGGAGCTTGGCTGGCGCCTCAACGGCAGGGGAACGCGGTGGGAAATCGCCTTCTTCCACACCGACTTCACCCGGCTGATCGCCCCCGAGGTCGGCGTGGGCGGCGGCGGGCTCAACCCCTCGAGAAACGCCGGCGAGGCGGAGTCGCACGGCGTGGAAATGCTCGTCGGCTACGACCACGGACGCGCCAAGGGGTGGTCGCTCGGCACCCCTCTCAGCCTCAGCGCGACCTTCACCCGGGCGCGCTTCAAGAACCTCGAAAGCCGCCTGGGCAACTCCGCCGGGCTCTTCGCCGGAGCGGAGAACGGCAGCGACGTGCCCTATGTGCCCGACTGGAAGGTCGGCCTCTCCGCCGGCCTGGAGTGGAGCCGGACCGCGCTCACCCTCTCCGGCGGCTACAGCTCGTCCACCTGGGGCACGGGCTACAACGGGCGTCCGCGCGTCGACGACACAACCGGCCTCCCCATCGCGCCCTCGGCCATCGACGGACGCGTTCCCGCCCTGCTCACCCTCGACCTGGCCTTCCGCCATGAGCTGGCAGGAGGTCTCAGGCTGGTCGGCGGCGTGCAGAACCTGACCGACGAGCAGGAGACTGTCAGCCGCGCCCCGCTCGGACCCCGCGCCAACGCCCCGCGGAGCCTTCACCTGGGAGCCGAGTACCGGTTCTGAATGACGAGCATGGAGACACCGGAAGGCGGGCTGCGCGACTGGCTGGTGACGGCCACGGCCGGCTGCGCGCTGGCGGCCTGCCTCGCCGGGATTGTCCGTCCCCCCGCCACCCTGCCGAAGCCGCCGCCCAGTCCGACCCCGACGGAGCAACGAACCTCCTGGGTCCGCCTCGCGCCGCCTGCGGCAACAAGCGAGGCCACCGCAGGCTCACCGACCTCGCCAACGCGGCCGGAGGCCCCTCCGGCCGCGCCGGCGACCCTGCCAGCCGAGGGCGACCTCCCCTCGCTGCCCGCATTGCCCACCCTGCCCTCCGAGCGGCGCGCCGAACCCTCCGCCCGCCCTTCCGAGCCGTCCACGGCACAGGCGGCGGCCCAGGGTGCGCCGGGCGCCGGCACGGGACCCGTTCGCCTGACCAAGGGCGAGCTGGGCGGGAGCCAGCCTTGGCCCGAGTACCCGGCGGCCGCGCTCCGTCGCGGCGAATCCGGCACCGTGACCGTGCGGCTGAGCGTCGACGCGGCCGGCGACGTGACCGAGGCGAGGGTCGACGCCTCATCCGGTTGGCGCTCGCTCGACGAGGCGGCGACCGGCACGATTCGACGACGCTGGAGCTTCCCGCCGGGACAGCCCAGGGACTACCTGGTCGACATCCGTTTCCAAATCCTCTGAACCCATGATCCTCGCCAACGCCGTAGTGGAGACCTTCATCGACGGGGGGCCCATCATGTGGCCCATCCTCGCCTGCCTCATCCTCGCCCTCGCCGTCATGGCCGAGCGCGCCCTCTGGTGGAGGCGCACCGGGCGCCTGGGGGCCGACCGGGCCTACGCCCAGGCGCTGTGGGACATCCGGCTGGGCAACTTCGCCCCGGCCTGGGACGCCACCGAGGGCAAGGCCACGCCGTTCCTGCGCGCGCTCCGCTCAGGCTTGGCGAACCTGCGGACCGACCCCGCGGCGGCGATGGCGCTGCGGGCAGAGGCGGAGATCGAGGAATCGCGCCGCCGGCTATGGGTGCTCAGCACCCTCATCACCCTGACGCCCCTCCTCGGCCTGCTCGGCACGGTCATCGGCATCATGCAGAGCTTCGACTTCATCGGCGGCGACCAACTCGCCATCGCCAAGGTCAGCGGCGGCGTCGGCGAGGCCCTCATCGCCACCGCGGCCGGCCTCGGGGTCGCCATCCTCTGCCTGCTGCCCCACAACCTCTTCGCCCGCCGCAGCTCGGACCTCCGCCACGACCTCGACCAGGCCATCAGTCAGGCCGAGCTGGCGGTGAAGGCGGCCGCCGCGGGCGGCCACCGGCCCGAGACGTTCCAACCCCGCGAGACCCGCGGCGAGCGCGCCTGACATGGCCCGGCGCCTGCGCGAGACGGAGGGTGAGTCGTCGGAGGCCCGGATCGAGATCGTGCCCCTGATCGACATCATGTTCTTCCTCCTGGCCACGTTCATCCTCGCCACGCTCGGCCTGAGCGCCGCCGGCGCCCTCGCCCCGGTCAAGCTGCCCGCCGCCGGCTCGGTCCAGTCCAGCCCGGCCGCCGCGGCGACGGTCGCGGTGGACGCGGAGGGAGGGCTCCGGCTCGAGGGCAAGCCGGTCGGCCGAAACGAGCTGGCGGCGGCTCTCGCGGGCCGGCGGCGCGAGGACCCGGGGCTGCGCGTGCTCGTGCAGGCGGACGCGCGGGCTCCCTTCGCGGCCGTCAGCCGCGCCCTCGAGGCGACCTCCGAGGCCGGCGTGCGCGAGGTCAGCTTCGCCGCGGAGGCGGCCGCGCGATGAGCCTCCGGCAAGCCAACCTTGTCCTGCTCGCGGCCGTGCTGGGCGCCTGCGCCTGGCTGTGGCAGCGCGACCTCGCGGCGCGGGACAGCCTCGGGGCCGCGGGACGCGACCTCGCGGCGGCGCGCGGCGAGGCCGAGGAGGCGCGCCGGGCGGCTCGGCGCGCGGCCGAGGACCTCGAGGAGCTGCGCGGCGCGCTGGCGAGGTCGCAGGCCCGGGCGGAGGAGATGGCGGAGGCGAGGGCCTCCGACATCCGCGCGGCGGGCGCGCGCGAGGCGAGATGGACGGAGGCGGCGACGCAGTGGAAGGCCGCGGTCGAGGCGCGCGACCGGCGCCTGGCGGAGCTCGGCGCGCGCGAGGCCGAGCTGCGAGCGCGGCTGGAGGAGGCGGCTCGGCGGCTGGAGGAGGCCGTCCGCCGGCTCGAGCGGGCGGAGCGCCCCGCCGGCTGATCAGCGGGAGGCGGCGGCCCAGGCGGCCTCGGCCCGCTCGAGCATCCGGGCGGGGGAGAGGTCGTTGGCCGCGCGCAGCGTGGCGACGTCGGATGCGTGGCCGACGAAGCGGTCGGGCCAGCCGAGGCGGAGGACGCGGGCGCGGGGGGCCGAGTCGGCGAGGTGCTCGAGCACGGCGGAGCCGAACCCGCCTGTCATGGCCCCGTCCTCGAGGGTGACGAAGAGGCGGGCGGAGGCGGCCTGGCGGGTGAGCAGCTCGCCGTCGATCGGCTTGGCGAAGCGGGCGTTGACCAACCCGACGGAGGCGCCGGTGCGGGCGGCGAGGGCGTCGGCGAGGACGCGCGCGTCGGCGACCATGGAGCCGAGCGCCCACAGCTGGATGTCGGTCCCCTCGCGGAGGACCTCGGCCTTGCCGATCGGGATGACCGAGGGCTCGGCCTTGGGCGCGACCCCGGCGGCGGGTCCGCGGGGGTAGCGGATGAACATGGGCGCGCCGCTGCGCAGGGCGGTGCGGAGCATGTCGGCGAGCTCGTCCTCGTCCTTCGGCTGCATGACGGTGGCGTTGGGAACGCAGCGCAGGTAGGCGACGTCGAACAGGCCGTGGTGGGTCGGGCCGTCCTGGGGCGAGAGGCCGGCGCGGTCCATGCAGAAGGTCACGGGCAGGCGTTGGAGGCAGACGTCGTGGACCACCATGTCGTAGGCCCGCTGGAGGAAGGTGGAGTAGATGGCACAGACGGGCCGAAGGTCGCGGGCGGCGAGGCCGGCGGCGAAGAGGGCGGCGTGCTCCTCGGCGATGCCGACGTCGTGATACTGCCCGGGCAGCTCCTTCCTCAGCTGGGAAAGCCCGGTGCCGGAGGGCATGGCGGCGGTGATGCCGACGACGCGGCGGTCGGCCTTGGCCTCGCGAAGGAGGAGAGAGCCGAAAACATCCTGCCAGGCGCGGGGGGCGCCGGGGGCGCCGGAGGCCAGGCTGTCGCCCGTCTCGGGGTCGAAGGCGCCGGTGCCGTGGAATTTCTCCGGGTTGCCGAGGGCGGCGGGCAGGCCTCGCCCCTTCTCGGTGCGGACGTGGAGGACGACGGGACCGGGGGCGTCCTTGCAGAAGCGGAGGTAGCGCTCGAGGGCCTCGAGGTCGTGGCCGTCGACGGGGCCGATGTAGCGCAGGCCGAACTGTTCGAAGAGCGAGCTGTTGCGGGTGAAGAGGTCCTTGACCTCGCGCTTGAGGGTGCGACCGAAGTCGAGGACGCGCCGCCCCCACTCCGAACCGCCGAGGACGCGCTTCAGGCCGCTCTGCGAGCGGTTGTAGGGGCGGCTGACGATGACGCGGCTGAGCATCTCGGCGACCGCGCCGACGTTGCGGTCGATCGACCATTCGTTGTCGTTGAGCACGACGACGAGCCGGCGGCAGGAGGCGCGGGCGTTGTTGAGCGCCTCGAGGGTGACGCCGCAGGTCAGGGCGGCGTCGCCGATCACGGCGACGACGTGGCCGGACTCCCCCAGCC
>Ga0315904_10012779_pt1 | contig 10573 bp, 4 predicted proteins | sample LakEriMetagenome_6_FD_203529 | JGI IMG/M metagenome (GOLD analysis project Ga0315904, IMG submission 203529) | Freshwater fungal communities from buoy surface, Lake Erie, Ohio, United States - Buoy 12 MA120 | ecosystem: Environmental > Aquatic > Freshwater > Lake | place: USA: Lake Erie, Ohio... | reverse complement strand
CGGCAAGGCCCGGCTGGCCTAACAGAAACAGCGCGTTGATCGCGGCGCCGCGCTCGGAGGGATCCCGCACGGTGAGCAGGCGCGTGAGGGGATCGGTGTCCGCCTTGCGGAGCTTGCCGCCCTTCCATCGTTTCGCCGCGAGCTCGGAATAGGTGGCGGCCACCTCGTCGCCGTCCTCGCCGATCATCGCCAGATAGGGCAGGGGATCGCCGGCCAGGGCGGAGAAAAACGCGGACAGTCCCGGTTCGCCGGCGTCCTTGGCCTCGGCGGCGGCGGACTCGACGTCGCCGGCCGCGCGGTAGAGCGAAAGACGCCATGCGGCGGCGCGTTCACCCGTTGCGGCGGCGGCTTTTTGCATCTCCGCCTCCAGCGTGCCGTGGCTGCGGTGGAAGGTCGCGAGGGCGAGCAGCGATTCGGCGTCCACCGGTGCCAGTTCGAGAAACTCGCGGGCGCTTTGGGCATCGCCCTTCATCAGGCGCTCCCGTGCGGCACGCCCGGCCACTCCGGCGAGCGCGGGCCGGAGTTTCTCCCGCAGTTCGGGGCGGGTTTCCGCGGCGTAAAGCTTGAGCATCTGCCGCCACGCGCGGTGCGTTTTGAGTTTGCCGAACAGTGACGCCTTTTCGGATGCCGATCCATTGACGAACTTCTCAACCAGATCCACCACCGCCGGGTCCGTGCCGGGAGTGATATGGAGCTGGATCTTGCGGATCAAATCGCGGGCGCGGACCATGCGTTCCGGATCGTCCGCAGACACCGCCGCCTGCTGGAGGGCGGGCAGGGCGTCCGCGCCGAGGGCCCAGAGTTCGCGCGAAGCGGTTTCGCGGACGCGGTAGCTGTCGTCACCCAGTTGTGCCACCAGCGTGGCCACATCCTTGGGCGGGTCCTGCGCGGTCAGCAACGGTGCCGCCATCACGACCGCCGCCACTGTGATCACCGATCCGATTCTCATGTGCTGCAAAACGTGCCCGGAATCCGCGATTGTTCAAGAGCCCATGCGGGCGATGACGCAAATCGGGACGGCCGGGAATTCACCAAACGAAAAACCGCGAACCGGGAGAACCGGTTCGCGGCGTGAATGGTCGGGCTCGATTTCGGATCATTCGGCGGCCGGAGGGGGACCACCGGGACCGCCGGGACCGCCTTTGCCACCTCGCCGTCCGCCCGGGCCACCTGGGCCGCGTTCGAAGGGCGGGATGGCGGCGCGCTCTTCCTCGCTGAGTTTGCCGTCGCCGTCCTTGTCGTATTTCTTGATCAGTTCGGCCTGGCGATCGGCGCGGGCCTTGGCGGCTTCCTCGTCGGAGAGTTTGCCGTCGCCATCGGTGTCGTATTTCTCGAGCATCTTGTTGCGGCGTTCCTCCATGCGGGCTTGCATGGCTTCGCGCATGGCCTTGCGTTCGTCTTCGGAAAGAGTGCCGTCGCCATCCTTGTCGAACTCCTTGAGAATCGCGGGCGGGATTTTGCCCGGCGGGCGTTTGGGCGCGGGATCCTGCGCGGCGGCGAAGAGGCTCGTGCCCAGCAGCAATCCGAGCGTGATGAGTGATGTGTGTTTCATGATGCGTGTTGGTTTTGATCGGTGAGTCCGGCAGCCGGTCTCGTGTGAACGGGAAACCCCGGGATGGGGGAAAGGTTGCGCGTTTCCCGCCGGAATGAGTTGCCACGGCGGCGGCCGCTGTCTTGGATGCCGCCGCACATGGCCGAAAGCCCCACGCCACCCGCCGCTTCCAAGTCGGTTGTCTTTTTCCGGCGCACGGTCAGCACGCTTTCGCTTTGGGCGGTGGTGACGGCGGTGTTTCTCAGCAAGGCTCCGCTGGCCTACATGGCGCTGATGGGGGTGCTCGCGGTGATCGCCGCCATCGAGTATTTCGGGATGTTGCGGCGGGCGAAGGTGGATGCGTTCCCGCGCTTCGGGGTGGCGGCCACGGTGGTCTATTGCGCATTGCTCTACGCCGCCTTGCTGCGGGATGGCGATGCGCCGCCGTGGTTGGATGCGGCGGCGATCTTCGCGGCGACCGTCGGCGCGTTCTCGCTGCAATTGCTGCGTCCCATCCGCGGGCTCGCGTCGCTCACCGGCGTGGCAGCCACCGTGCTCGGGTTTGTTTACATCCCGTATCTGTTCAACTTCCTCACGCGGGTGGTCTTCATGGATGGAGCCGCGGCCAATGGCGGGGTTTCCGAACAGGGCGCCTACCTGTTGCTGTGGGTGCTGGCGGTCACCAAGTTCACGGACACCGGCGCGTATCTCACCGGATCGCTGGTCGGAAAACACAAGATGATCCCGCACGTCAGCCCGGCGAAGACCTGGGAGGGATTTGTCGGCGCGCTGGCCTTCGCGCAACTCGCGGGATGCGGTTTATACGCGCTGTTTCCCGGGGCGCTCGCGATCTTCGGCCACTATGGCAACGTGGCGGCGCTCGCGTTCATCCTCGCGCTGCTCGCGGTGATCGGCGACCTCGCCGAGAGCGTGGTGAAGCGCTCGCTCGATGCCAAGGACTCCGGACGTTTCCTGCCGGGCATCGGCGGTTCGCTTGATCTGATCGACAGCGTCTGCTTCACCGCTCCCGCCGCGTATTTCTATCTGAAATGGATACTGCCACACACCACCTGAAACCCGCGCGCAGGCGGCGGGTGGTTCTGTTAGGTTCCACCGGATCGATCGGTTGCTCAACGCTGAGAGTGGCCCGGGAACTGCCGGAGCACATCGAGATCGTCGGGCTCGCCGCCGCCGGCAACATCGAAAAACTCGCCGCCCAGGCCGCGGAAACCGGTGTGAGGCATCTCGCGGTGTTCGACGAATCCAAGGCTGGCGATCTCCGCAAGCTCGCCCCGCAAGGCTCGGTCATCCACAGCGGCGCGGAGGGTTTGCTGGAAATCGCCACGCTCGCGGAAGCGGACGTCGTGCTGGTGGCCATCGTCGGCACCGCCGGCTTGTTTCCCGCTCTGGCGGCGATCGAGGCGGGCAAGGATCTCGCCATCGCGTCCAAGGAAATCCTCGTCATGGCCGGCGAGGTGATCACCTCCGCGGCGCTCCGCAAGGGCGTGAAGCTGCTGCCGGTGGACAGCGAGCACAACGCGATCTTCCAGTGCCTCGATGGTCACCGTGGCGGGGCGGACGAGGTTTCCCGCCTCGTTCTAACAGCCTCGGGCGGGCCTTTCCGCAAGCTGCCCGCCGCCGAACTCGAACACGTCACCCCGGCAGAAGCGATGAGGCATCCGACTTGGGACATGGGACCCAAGATCACCATCGACTCCGCCACGCTTTTCAACAAGGGCCTTGAAATGATCGAGGCCCGCTGGCTCTTCGGCATCGGCATGGAGCGCATCGACGTGGTGATCCACCCGCAGAGCATCATCCACTCGATGGTCGAGTTCATCGATGGCTCGGTGCTCGCGCAAATGAGTCGGACCGACATGGGCTTTCCCATCCAATACGCGCTGACCTGGCCGGACCGGGTGAGGGGAGGGCTGAAACCGCTGGATTTCCCCGCGCTGGCGAAGCTGGAATTCGAGGAACCTCGCCACGATGCCTTCCCGGCGCTCGCTCTCGCCCGCCGGGCCGGACTCGAGGGAGGCACGCTGCCGGCCGTGTTCAACGCCGCGAACGAAGTCGCCGTGGAGGCGTTTCGCGCGGGAAAACTGCCGTTTCCAGGCATCTGGCGCTGCGTTTCCTCGGTGATGGACGCCCACGCGATCCGCCCCTCCGGCACGCTCGATGCCGTGGTTGCCGCCGACCGGTGGGCGAGGGGGCAGGCCGCCTCCTTTCCTGAGATCGCCGGATGAAACGCGGGCTTTTCGGTTTCCATCCACCGCCGGTCGGATCTATCCATTCGCCATGAAGACATCGCTTGTCCTGATCCCCGTGCTTCTAACAGCCGCGACGCTGGCGATTTCCGCCTCGCCGGCGGAAGCTCTTCGCGTCCGCAAAACCTGGGATCTCCGCCAGGAAACATGGGAACTCGAACTCAAGGCCGCCACCAGCCCCGAAGCCAAGGCCAAAGTCCTGGCCGCGCGGCCGGACGCCACCGAGGCCGCGAGAGACATGTGGAAGGCCATCGGCGCGTCGTTGGGCGAGGAATGGACCATCGAGCCCGCAGCATGGTTCCTGCGCGCCACTCCCGGTTTGCTCGCGACCAACCCGGACGGCAGCACCAAGCCCGCTTTTGCCGATGAAATCGACGCCGTCCGCAAGGCCGTCGAGACCCGCCTGTTGAAAAGCCCGAAGCTGGCACCCATGTGCATGGCGCTGGTCACCAACCAGGACCCCCGGGCGCTCGCCATCCTGGAGAAAATCATCGCCGAGAATCCGGACGCGAAGGTCCAGGGCGTCGCCTCGCTCGCTGCGGCCATGGTGCTCAAATCGCTCGGCGACGACACCGAGATCATGAAGAAGCGGATTTCAAACCTCCGGACCGCGATCATCAAAAGCGCGGACGTGGACCTCGGTGGCGCCAAGGTGGCGGACCTCGCGAGGGATGAGCTCTACATCATCACCCATCTCACCAAGGGCCGCGTCGCGCCGGACCTGAGCGGTGCCAATTCCGGTGGCGAACCCATGCGACTCTCCGATCACAAGGGCAAGGTGGTTTACCTGCTGTTCTGGAGCAGCAACATGCTGGAGGCCAAACGCGTCGCCGAAATCATCGCGGAAACCGCCCGCAAGTTCCAGGGCCGTCCCTTCGTGGTCGTGGGCGTCAATCAGGACAATCTCGAAACCCTCCGCTCGCTGGAGGGCGATGGCACGGTCACCTGGCGCAGCTTCACCGACTTGTCAGGCGAGCTTGCCAAGGAATATCGGGTCGCTTCCCTGCCGACGCTCTATGTCCTCGATGGCGAGCGCAAGATCCACTACTCTGGCACTCCGGGCACCTTCGCCGAACTGACTGCCGAGGCGCTCCTCGCCGAGGCCCCGGCGGCCACCGAGTGAGTTCCGGTCCCGGTGACACCTACGCGATTTTGTGAGATGCGCTTTGGCATCGGGGTGCTAAAGTCCCGAGCGGCGTTCCCTTACGCTGTCGGATTATGCTCCCTACAAAACCCGTGCCCCGCGCGCTCCGGGCCCTCGCCCTTGCCTTACCGGTAGCAGCGCTCTCCATCCTCGTCCTGTTCCACGGATCCGGCCCTCCGGATCGCGGATCGTCGGTCGTTTCCTCGACAGGAACATCCGCCGCGTCACCGGAGCGGATCGATCCCTCGCTTGCGACCGCGTGGCATCATGTCGCCGCGAAACGCCATGCCGATGCCGTGGCCGAGGCCAGCGCCGGCCCGGGTCTGCCCGCCGATTTTCTTGAAACCCGCGTCTCCGGAGAACGGATGACCTTCCCCCTTCCGGACGGATCTGCCTTCGAGGGCGACGTCGAGGTTTCCGAGTCCGATGCCGATGGCCTGTTGTTCGTCCAAGGTCGGGTGACCAAACCCCATCCGGGTTTCTATTTCATCCAGCGACAAACCGCTCTGGGTGTCGAAGGTCCGCTCGTCGGCAACATCCGCTTCGACGGAAAAACCGAAGCTTGGAAACTCGAACCCACTGCCGACCGCAAACAATCGCGGTTCGTCCAACGCCACATCGATCAGGTCGTCTGCGTGAATTACAACCGTCCGCCTGCGGATGTTGCCGCCATCGAGGGCGATCCGGAATACGCCCCGCAAACCCATCCTTATCCGATTCCGATTCCCTCCAACATCCAGATTGTCCCGCTTCAAAGCCTGCCCGGGGCCACGGCGGTCGTTTATCTGGACTTCGACGGTGAGAAAGGTCCTTTCAACGCATGGGGAAACTTCGACGCGCTGCCCGCCAACGCCACCAACGCCCAGATCTTCGATGTCTGGAAAATGGTCTGTGAGGATTTCCAAGGTTTCACCATCAACATCACCACCGACCGGCGGGTGTTTGACAGCGCGCTGCCCGGCCGCCGCCAGCATGTCATCATCACACCCACCACCGACGCCGCTCCGGGCGCGGGAGGAGTCGCGTATCTCAATTCCTTCAACTGGACCGAAAGCCGTCCGTGCTGGGCGTTTTACTCGACCGGCAAGTCTGCGGCCGAAGTCATTTCCCACGAGATCGGCCATACGCTGGGCCTCAGCCACGACGGCCGCACCTCGCCGGCGGAGGACTACTATGGCGGCCACGGCAGCGGTGACACCGGCTGGGCTCCCATCATGGGCGTCGGCTACTATCAGAAGCTCACGCAATGGTCCAAGGGGGAATACCTCAATGCCAACCGCACCCAGGACGACCTCTCGATCATCACGAACAACAACAACGACGTCGACTACCGGGCGGATGACCATGGGGACTCCATTGCCTCCTCCGGCTATCTGGAAATCCAGTCTAACAATTCCGTCTCCAACGAAGGTATCATCGAACAAACCGGTGATGTCGACTCGTTCCGCTTCACCACCACCGGTGGCTCGGCCACGCTCACCGCCAGCACCGTCACGCTCAATCCCAACCTCGACATCCTCGCGGAGATCGTCGATGCCACCACCTCCACCGTCGTCGCCAGTGACAACCCGGACGCCGGCATCAACGCCACCGTCACCGCAAACCTCGCCGCCGGTGAGTATCTCCTGCGAATCCGCGGCACCGGCAAGGGTGACCCGCTCGGCACCGGATACACCAACTACGGCTGTATCGGCAGCTATTTGATCACCGGCAGTGTGACCGGAGGGATCAAGCCCGACCGCTTCTCCGTCGCCGAGAATTCGCCTGTCGGCGCCAGCGTGGGCACCGTGGTCCCTCGCCAAAACCACGGATCGAACCCGCTCACCTGGGCGATTGCTTCGGGCAACACCAGCGGCGCGTTTGCCATCGATCCCGCCACCGGAGCCATCGTGGTGGCCAACCCGTCCGTCCTCAACTACGAGGCCCTCTCGCTGCGTTGGGACGACCCCGCCACCATCCAGCTTTTCGTTACCGTAACCGACTCTGCAAACCCCGCGCTCAATGAGACGATTCGCACCGTTGTCACGGTTACCGATGCCAACGAGCCTCCATCCGCGCCCGCCATCGCGCTCACCATGCTCGAACGCACGGCCGTCGGCACGGTGATCGCCACCGTCGCGGGAACCGATGTCGACCGCTTTGATTTCCCCACCTACGCCATCACCGCGGGCAATGCCGGCGGAGTCTTCGCCATCAATCCCGCGACAGGCCGTATTTCCGTGGCCTCCAATCTCGAAGTCGCCGGAACCGCGGTTTATAACCTCACCATTACCCTTACGGACCAGCGTTCGCCCGCGCTTTCGACCACCACTGCCGTCACCGTCACTGTCAACAACATCGCCGAAGGCTACACTCCCGGCAGCATCGTGCGCACCTACTTCGAGGGCATCACCGGTACCACCGTTGCCAGCCTCACGGGCAGTGCGAAGTTTCCGAACAATCCGGACAGCGAGGAACTCCTCACGGCTTTCGACGGACTCGCCCACGGTGACAACTTCGGCAGCACCATCCGCGGCTACCTGATCCCGCCCGCCAGCGGAACCTATCGCTTCTGGATCGCATCCGACAACGCCAGCCAACTGCGCTTCAGCACCACCAGCAATCCGGCGAACGCCGCCAGCATCGCTACAGTGAGTAGTTCGACCGGCCAGTATGCCTGGACCGCCAATACCTCGCAGCAGTCCGCCACCTTCAATCTCACCGCCGGCCAGGCCTACTACATCGAGGCCCGCCACAAGGAGGGCACCAGCACCGACCATGTCGCCGTGGCATGGACCGGCCCCGGCATCACCACGCGCCAGGTCATACCGGGCATCTATCTTGCGCCCTTCTATCAAAACTACGCGCCGAAGGTCACTGCGGGCACCTATTCGATCCGACGGAATTCCGTCAGCGGTCAAACCGTGGCCACCATCCCGGTTACCGATGTCAATTCCACAGACACGTTCTCCTCCTTCACCATCACCTCCGGCAACAGTTCCGGAATCTTCGGCATCGACTCCGCCACCGGCCGGCTCTTCGTCGCGAATGGGGCGGCGCTGTCCGCATCCGCCGCCAGTTCGCACACGCTCACCATCCAGACAACCGACAGCGGCTCGCCCGCGCTGAGCGGCAGCGGCAATATCACCGTGAATGTGCTTCCGGCGGATGCCATCAACCTCACCGGCCTCCATCGGGAAATCTGGACGGGCATCTCCGGTTCCTCCCTCACCAGCCTCACCGGGAACACGAACTATCCAAACCGTCCGAACACCCGAGTCACCATCACGTCGTTTGACTCCGGTGCCTCATACGGAGATTCCTACGGCTCGCGAATCCGCGCCCGATTCATCCCGCCCGCATCCGGCGACTATCAGTTCTACATCGCCGGTGACGACGACTGCCGACTGTTGTTCAGCGCCAATCCGTCGGGCGCCGGAGCCACCCAGATCGCCAGCATCACCGGTTGGACCAATGCGAACCAATGGACCAAATACACTTCGCAGACGTCGGCTGTGAGAACGCTGGTCGCCGGACAGGCGGTCTATCTCGAGGCGCTCCACAAGGAAGGTGGCGGTGGCGACCATGTCAGCGTCGGCTACACCGGACCGGGAGTGACCACCACCACCGTGATACCCGGCTCGATGCTCGAACCGTTCGATATCAATGCAGCTCCGGTTTTCTCACCCGCCTCTTACTCCTATTCGCTGAACGCGGCGACGGCCGTATCCGGCCAGACCGTGGGAACCGTTTCCGCGACCGAGCCGAATGGTGAGGCGCTGGCCTTCGCGATCACCTCCGGAAACGCTGCGGGAGCGTTCGCCATCCATTCCTCCACGGGCACCATCACCGTCGCGAATCCCGCCGCTCTCACCGGCGGAGTCAACTCGCTCCAGGTCACTGCCCAGGACGGCGGACTCGGTTCCGTCTATCCGCTCAAGTCGGCCACCGCCTCCGTCAACATCAACGTCACGGTGCCGAACCAACCGCCGGCTTTCTCCTCCGATCCATTCGAAGCCGCGGCACTCGCCGGAGCGCCGTTCACCGGAAGTCTCAGTGCCTCCGATCCCAACCCGTCGGACACGCTCGTCTATTCCAAGGTCAGCGGCCCATCCTGGTTGAGCGTGGCTTCCAACGGCGCTCTAACAGGCACCCCCGCAGCCGGAAACGCCGGCATCAACGCATTCGTGGTCCGCGTGACCGACAACGGCGGGCTTCAGGACGAAGCCGCCCTCAGCGTCCGTGTCCTTGCCACGCCGGTGTGGCAAAACACGGCTGGTGGCAGCTGGCCGACCTCCGCCAACTGGTCGGCTGGCTTTGTCGCGGGCGGCGTAGGAGCCACGGCCAATTTCGCAACTCTCGATCTAACCGCGGACACCACCGTCCAACTCGACGGCAACCGCACCGTCGGGCACCTCGTCTTCGGCGACACCTCGCCGAATCACGCTTGGAATCTTGCTCCCGGTGCCTCCGGCCAACTCACCATGAATGTGACTTCGGGAAATCCGACCATCACTGTCCAAAACCAATCGGCCACCATCAGTGCGGCGCTGGCCGGCACACTGGGTTTCACCAAGCTCGGCGCGGGCATGCTGGTGCTGAACCATCCGCTCAACCCGAACAGCGGCACCGTGAACGTCGCACAAGGAACCATGCTCCTGAACGGCAGCCTTAACAGCGGCATGCTGACGGTTTCTCCGGGAGCCACACTCGCAGGCACGGGTTCGGTCAACGGTTCCATCACCTCCGCCGGCACCATCGCGCCGGGAGTCGATGGCGTCGCCACCATCACTGCGGGCGCTTCGCTGGTGATGGAACCGGATGCGGGAATCGTCTGGGAAATCTCCGATTGGTCAGGCGCTCCGGGTTCCGGGCATGACCTGATCGCGGCGAACGGAGTCACGATCAACTCCACCCCATCGGACCCCGTTGTCATCCGCATCGTTGAGCGTGATCTCGTGCAATTCAACGGCTTGAGCCGCACCTTCACCCTGATCGCCAACACCGGTTCCCTCTCGGGTTTCGATCCGGCCAGATTCTCCATCGACGCGGGAAGCTTCAGTTCGGGCAACGGTTCATGGGCGATCACCGCGTCCGGAAACCAGTTGTCGCTCGCCTATACCCGCGTCAACACGGCTCCGGCGTTTGCAGTCAACACCCTTGCGCTTTCCGCCACCGAGGACACCGCCTTCTCCGCCACGGTCAGCGCCACGGACTCCGACCCGTCGGAAACCCTTGCCTACACCAAACTCTCCGGCCCGGCGTGGCTTCAGGTCGCTGCCAACGGCGCTCTGACCGGCACGCCGGAAAACTCCGATGTCGGATTGAACCACTTCACCGTTCGCGTGCAGGACTCGTTCGGAGCCACCGATTCGCTTGCCTTGGAAATCACCGTCGCCAACACCAACGATGCGCCGGTCTTCGCCGCCAATCCGATCAACGAATCCGCCACCGAGGACAGCGCGTTCATCGGACAACTTGCCGCATCCGATATCGACGCTGGCGACACGCTTACCTTTGCCAAGGTGGACGGCCCGGCATGGCTTGAGATTTCGGGCAGTGGCGCTCTAACAGGAACACCGGCGAACAGCGACGTCGGAGCCAATCCGTTCACCGTCTCGGTTTCCGACGGCACGGTCACGGTCAATGCCT
>Ga0315904_10012778_pt1 | contig 10574 bp, 10 predicted proteins | sample LakEriMetagenome_6_FD_203529 | JGI IMG/M metagenome (GOLD analysis project Ga0315904, IMG submission 203529) | Freshwater fungal communities from buoy surface, Lake Erie, Ohio, United States - Buoy 12 MA120 | ecosystem: Environmental > Aquatic > Freshwater > Lake | place: USA: Lake Erie, Ohio... | reverse complement strand
GCGCGAGGCCGACATGCGCGCGCTCGAGGCGATCGCCGTCGAGCACGACCTGTTTGTGATCTCCGACGAGGTCTACGAGCACATGGTGTTCGACGGCCAGCCGCACGAGTCGGTGAGCCGCCATCCGGCGCTCGCGGCGCGCAGCTTCGTGGTGTCGTCGTTCGGCAAGACCTACCACGTCACCGGCTGGAAGGTCGCCTACTGCGCCGCGCCGGCCGCGCTAAGCGCCGAGTTCCGCAAGGTCCATCAGTTCCTGGTGTTCACCGTGAACACGCCCGCGCAGGTGGGCCTGGCCCGCTACATGGCCGACCCGGCCCCCTACCTCGAGCTGCCCGCCTTCTACCAGCGCAAGCGCGACCTCTTTCGCGCCGGCCTGGCCGGCACCCGTTTCAGGCTGCTGCCCTGCGAAGGAACCTACTTTCAGGTGGCCGACTACCGCGCGATGTCCGATGCGCCCGAAGCCGAGTTCGCGCAGTGGCTCACGAGCGAGATCGGCGTTGCCGCCATCCCGATGTCGGCCTTCCACGAGACGCCGGTCGAGCGCCATCGGGTGCGCTTCTGTTTCGCCAAGCGCGATGAAACCCTGCGTGATGCGCTCGCCCGCCTGGCCCGCCTCTGAGAGGCCGGCGCCCGTGCGCCGGCGCGCGCTGCTGGGGGCCGCCGCCCTTGCCGCGCTGGGCGCCGGATGCTCGAACCTGCCCGACATCACGCCCAAGGCCCCCACCTTCGCGTTTCGCGACCTCGAGGTCCGCGACATCGCGCGCGACCGGGTGCGCCTGGGCATTCTGGTGCAGGCCGTCAACCCCAACGTGCTGGCCATCCCGATCGCCGCGCTGATATTCGCCGTCGAGATCGCCGGTGTCGAGATCGCCACCGGCACGGCGCCGCAGGCGCCCTTCGAACTGCCCGCCGGCGGCGCGCGCGATCTGGTGTTCGAGGTCGAGGCGCGCTCGGCACGCATCCTGGAGGCGTTGCGGCGGCTGCCCGCGGCGGCCAGCTCGGGGGTGGCGTGGCGCCTGCACGGCACCGCGCGCTGGGGCTCGCTCGGGATCCCGATAGGCTTCGAGCGGGGCGGCCGGATCGAGCCCGGCCGCCTGCTGCGCCGGCCCCCGGCGGCCGGCGCGGGGGCGGCAGGCTCTACGCCTTGACGTCCTGCAGGCGCTTGCCCTCGGCGGCAAGCTTCTCGAGCAGCGGCGACAGCACGAACTCGGACCCGAGCTTGGGCGCGTACTCCTTGAGCCTGGCCACCACGTGCGCCAGGCCGACGGTGTCGCCGTAGAACATCGGGCCACCGCGATAGACCGGCCAGCCGTAGCCGTTGATCCAGACGATGTCGATGTCGGAGGCGCGCAGGGCGATCTTCTCCTCGAGGATGCGCGCGCCCTCGTTGATCATCGGGTACACGCAGCGCTCGAGGATCTCCTGCTCGCCGATGGCGCGCGGCGCGTTGCCGGCCTTCGCGGCGAACTCGCGCACGATCTTCTCGGTGACCGGCGAGGGCCGCGCGTTGCGCTGCTCGTCGTAGTCGTAGTAGCCGGCGCCCGTCTTCTGACCGCGACGATCCATCTCGCACAGCACCTCGCGCACCGTCGAGCTCTTCGAGGTCTCGCGCGACCAGCCGATGTCCAGGCCGGCGAGGTCGGACATCGCGAAGGGGCCCATCGGCAGGCCGAAATCGTAGAGCACCTTGTCGATGTCCCAGGGCATCGCGCCCTCGTTGAGCATTGCTTGCGCCTGCAACGATCGGGCCCGCAGGATGCGGTTGCCGATGAAGCCGGGGCACACGCCCGACACCGCGCCGATCTTGCCGATCTTCTTGCCGATCTGCATCGCGGTGGCCAGCACCGGCCTGGAGGTCTTGTCGCCACGGACCACCTCGAGCAGGCGCATCACGTTGGCCGGCGAGAAGAAGTGCATCCCGACCACGGCCTCGGGGCGCGACACCGCGGTGGCGATCTCGTTGACGTTGAGCGCCGAGGTGTTGGTGGCGAGGATGGCCCCCGGCTTGGCGATGCGGTCGAGCTTGGCGAAGACCTCCTTCTTCAGGTCCATGTTCTCGAAGACCGCCTCGATGATCAGGTCGCAATCGGCGAGCGACTCCAGCGCAAGCGAACCGGAGAGCAGGCTCATGCGCTTTTCGACGTCGTCCATCGTGAGACGGCCGCGCTTGGCGGTGGTCTCGTAGTTGCGACGGATCACGCTCATGCCGCGATCGAGCGCCTCCTGACGGGTCTCGACCAGCGTGACCGGGATGCCGACGTTGGCGAAGTTCATCGCGATGCCACCGCCCATCGTGCCGGCGCCGATCATGCCGACCTTCTTCACCGGAATCAGCGGGGTGTCATCGGCCACGTCGGGAATCTTCCAGACCTGGCGCTCGGCGAAGAACACGTAGCGCTGGGCGGCCGACTGGGTGCCCGACATCAGCTCCATGAACAGCTGGCGCTCGACCTTCATGCCCTCGTCGAAGGGCAGATTGACGGCAGCCTCGACACAGCGGATGTTGTACTCGGGGGCCAGGAAGCCGCGAAAGCGCCGCGCGTTGGCCTTGCGGAAATCGGCGAAGATCTCGGGCTTGCCACGGGCGGCGACCATCTTCTCGTCGGATTCGCGCACCTTCTTCAGGGGCCGGTTCTCGGCCACGATGCGCCGCGCCAGCGCGATCGCGCCGGCGCGCAGCTGGCCTTCGGGGACGATCTCATCGACCAGGCCCATGGCCAGGCACTCGCTGGCCGGCACATGCTGGCCCGAGGTCATCATCTCGAGCGCGCGGGCCGCGCCGACGATGCGCGGCAGCCGCTGCGTGCCGCCGGCGCCGGGCAGCAGTCCCAGATTGACCTCCGGCAGCCCGCACTTGGCCGAGGGCACCGCCACCCGGTAGTGGCAGCACAGCGCCACTTCCAGACCGCCACCGAGCGCCGTGCCGTGGATGGCCGCGACCACCGGCTTGGCGGCGTTCTCGATGGCGTCCTGCGCTTCCTTCAGGCCCGGCTCGCGCGGCGGCTTGCCGAACTCGGTGATGTCGGCGCCGGCGATGAAGGTGCGCCCGTCGCAGATGAGCACCACCGCCTTGACGGCCGGATCGGCCACCGCGCGGCGCACGCCGTCGAGGATGCCGGCGCGCACCGGCTGCGACAGCGCATTGACCGGGGGCGAGTTCAGGGTCAGGACCGCGACGTCGCCTTCGACGGTGAGTGTGGCGACGGATTGCGCTTCAGCCATGCGGGAGTCTCCTTGCGGGATGGTCGTTCGAGGTGTTCTCGGGAGTGTACGCGCGGGAAAGGTCGGCCCGCCCGGCTGCGCGCGGCGGGCCGTGCGGCTCAGGTGCGGGTGCCCGCGCGGGCCGTGAAGGCGGCGATGCGCGCCTGCATGTCGGGGCCGCGCCCCTCGCTGCGGTGGCTCTCCCAGGCGAGCCCGGCGGCCAGCGGCAGCCCCTCGGTCTCGCGCATCAGTCGCTTGTTGGCGCGGTGGCTGAACCACGACTGGGCGAGGATCTCGCGCGCCAGCGCCTCGACGTGGGCATCGAAGCGCTCATCGGGCACGCACTCGTCGGCCAGGCCGATGGCCGCCGCCTCCTCGCCGCCGACGGTGCGGCCGGTGAAGCTCATCAGGCTGGCGCGCGAGCGCCCCACCCGGCGCGGCAGGCGCTGGCTCATGCCCCAGCGCGGCGTCAGGGCCCAGCGCGCGTGCGTGTCGGCAAACCGTGCCGAGCTCGCCGCGACGATGAGGTCGCCGGCCAGCGCGAGTTCGAGGGCGCCGGTGTAGCAGTGGCCATGGACGGCGCTGATCACCGGCTGCGGCAGGTTGGCCAGCAGCTCGATGGTCTCGGACTGGAACGAGGGCTTGGGTGCCTCGACGCCGCTGGCGATGCCGGCGAGATCGTTGCCGGCCGAAAAGCACCGGCCCGCGCCGCGCACCACCACCAGCCCGACCTCCTCGGTCTGGACGGCGATCCGCTCGACGTGGGCACGCAGTTCGATGAACAGCGGCACGGTCAGCGCGTTCAGCTTCTCGGGCCGATTGAGCGTCAGCGTGACCAGGCCCTCGCGGTCCGTGCGCAGCACCAGTTCGGACATCGTCGATCTCCAGCCCTTCCGGGCCCTTGCGGTCTTCGAGTATCGCGACTGCGCCCCGGTTCTGTCGAGGCGAGACGCCCTGGCTCGCGGGCGGCGCGTACCATTGCACCGATACCCGGTGCCTGCTCGCCCCTCGCCATGGACAGATTCAAGCAGATCGAAACTTTCGTCGCGGTCGCCCAGCGCGGCAGCCTCTCGGCCGCGGCGGCGCTCGAAGGCGTGGCACCGGCCGTGATCGGCCGGCGGCTCGACGCGCTGGAGGCGCGGCTGGGCGTCAAGCTGCTGGTGCGCACCACCCGCCGCGTGAGCCTCACCTTCGAAGGCAGCGCCTTTCTCGAGGACTGCCAGCGCATCCTGGCCGACTTCCACAACGCCGAGAGCTCGGTGTCGCTGGGCGGCGTCCGCGCGAGCGGCCACATCCGCGTCAGCGCGCCGGCCGGCTTCGGCCGGCGGCACGTCGCGCCGCTGGTGGCCGGCTTCCTCGCCGACAACCCCGAGGTCTCGCTCTCGCTCGAACTCTCCGACCGACTGGCCGACATCGTCACCGAGGGCATCGACCTCGCGGTGCGCATAGGTCACCTCGATGACTCCAGCCTGGTGGGCGTGAAGCTCGCATCCAACCGCCGGGTGGTGGTGGCCAGCCCCGATTACCTGGCGCGCCACGGTACCCCGATGCGTCCGGCCGATCTGACGCACCATCAGTGCCTCACCTTCGGCCGCCACGGCAATCAGGCGCGCGGCTGGGTGTTCACGGTCGACGGCAAGGCCGAGGCGCTGCGGGTGTCGGGAGCCATGGAGTGCAACGACGGCGCGGTGCTCCTCGACTGGGCGCTGGCCGGGCGCGGGCTGGCCTGGCGCTCGATGTGGGAGGTTGCCCAGGACATCGAACAGGGCCGGCTGGTCACGGTGCTCGATGCGTTCAGCGCCCCGGACAACGGCATCTATGCGGTGTTTCCGCAGCGGCGCCATCTGGCGCTGCGGGTACGCATGCTGGTGGAGCGCCTGAAGCAGACCTACGGCGACGAAGCCTACTGGGCGCGCCGCCACACGCCGCCCACCTGAGCACGTGCGCGCGGGCCGAACGGTAACCGGCCGCGAACTGCGCTCACGCGGCAGCTCTCAGGCGGGGCGGCGGAGCGCGCAGCCACCAAACGAAAAGCCCGGCACCTTGCGGTACCGGGCTTTCGGTTCTGCTGGTCGGGACGGCGGGATTCGAACTCGCGACCCCTTGCACCCCATGCAAGTGCGCTACCAGGCTGCGCTACGCCCCGTGAGACAGCAAGTATAGCGGATAGGCGCGGCGCGCGAAAACGCGCGCCTCAGGGCTCGCGCTGGAGCAGGGCGAGCGCCTGTTCGAGTTCGCCGCGCAGAGCGGCCAGATCGAGCACGACGTCATCGGGCGGGAGCGCCGTCGCGTCGCTCGGCAGGGGCTCTTCGGTCGCGGCTTCAGCCGGCGCCGCCGCGGCCGCCCGCCCGCGTGCACCAGCCTCGCCCAGACGATTGCGCGCCCCGCTGATCGTGAAGCCCTGCTCGTAGAGGAGATCGCGGATGCGGCGCACCAGCAGCACCTCGTGGTGCTGGTAGTAGCGCCTGTTGCCCCGCCGCTTCATCGGGCGCAGTTGCGTGAACTCCTGCTCCCAGTAGCGCAACACGTGGGGCTTCACGCCGCACAGCTCGCTCACCTCGCCGATCGTGAAGTAGCGCTTGGCGGGGATCGGCGGCAGCGCGGGCTTCGGATCGACCTTGGTATGCATCGTGAAGGGGGAGCAGTGGGCGGGCGCTGATGCCGGCGTGGATCGCGGCGCAGACGCCTGCGGGAAGGCGTTCAGCCGCGGGCCGCGACGTCGATCTGGGACTTCAGCTTCTGGCTGGCGTGGAAGGTGACCACGCGCCGTGCCGAGATCGGAATCTCCTCGCCCGTCTTGGGATTGCGCCCCGGGCGCTGCGGCTTGTCGCGCAGCTGGAAGTTGCCGAAGCCCGACAGCTTGACGCAATGACCGCGCTCGAGCGCCGCGCGGATCTCGTCGAAGAAGGTCTCGACCATGTCCTTGGCCTCGCGCTTGTTCAGGCCCACGCGCTCGAAGAGCATTTCGGCGAGCTCGGCCTTCGTGAGCGTGAACGGCTCGACCTGCTCGACCGGAGGGCGAACGGGTGAGCGGGCGGCATCGTAGGGGTCGATGGCCGGTTGCGACGAGCGTGAGGCTTGCATGACGCGGGCTGAGGCAATCAGGCCGAGGCGCGCAGCCGCGCCCCGAGTCGTTCGGCCAGCCGGGCGACCACCGCATCGAGCAGGCGGGCAACCTCGGCATCGTTCAGGGTGCGCTGAGTATCCTGCAACCAGAATCGGAAGGCAAGGCTTTTCTCCTTATTTTCCAATCCCTTACCGCGATATTCGTCAAACAGTCTCACGTTCCTGACGAGCCCTCCGTCGGGCTGCGCGGCCAGCGCCAGCCCGATCTCGTCGAGCGTCGCGCGGGCCGTCACGGCGTCCGGAACCACCCAGGCAAGATCGCGCACGACCGGCGGGAAGCGCGACGCTTCCTGCGGCCGGGGCAGCTCGCGGCGGGCCAGCCAGTCGAGATCGACCTCGAGCAGCACCGGCGCGCCCGGCAGATCGAGCGAGCGCTGCACCCCCGGGTGCATCACGCCCATCCAGCCCACCGGTTCGGTGCCGTCGAGGATGCGCGCGCTGCGCCCCGGATGCAGCGCCGAATGAGCGGCGCGCTCGAAGCGCAGGCCTTCGGCGCGCGCGCCGGCGAGCGCTTCGAGATCGCCCTTCAGGTCGAAGAAATCGACCGGGCGCCCGGCTTCGCCCCACTGCTCGTCGAGCGCCGGCCCGAAGGCGAGCGCCGCAAGACGCAGCGGCTGGCTGACGCCGCGCACGGTGTGCGGCCCGGAAGACACCTGCGGATCGGCGCCGAAGACCCGGCCGATCTCGAACAGGCGCACCCGCGAGGCCTTGCGGGCGAGGTTGACGCGCAGCGTCTCGACCAGGCCCGCCCACAGCGTGGTGCGCATCACGTCGAGGTGCGCGGCGATCGGGTTGAGCAGGCGTATCGGGGGCTGCGTGCCCAGGCTCGCCTCCAGGGTGCCGGCAGTGAAGCCGAAGGTGATCACCTCCTGGTAGTCGCGAGCCGCCATCGCACGCCGCAGCGTGGTGGTCGGGCGCTGCGCCTCGGGCTGCGGCAGCATCGGCGAGCGCGCGCGCGGCGGGCGCACCGGCAGGCGCTCGAAGCCCCAGATCCGCACGACCTCCTCGATCAGATCCTCCTCGATCTGCAGATCGAAGCGCCAGGAGGGCGGCGCGACCACGAAGCGGTCGGGCTCGCGCACGAAGCTCAGGCCCAGCCGCTCGAAACAGACGGCCATCTCGTCGTCGGTGATGGGCACGCCGATCACCTTGCGGGCGCGCTCGGTGCGCATCGCCACCGGCGCGCGCTCGGGCAGGCCCGTGATCTGGTCGTCGATCGGCCCGGCCTGCCCGCCGCAGATATCGAGGATGAGCCGCGACAGGTGCTCGATGTGCTCGACGGTGGTGGCGGCGTCGACACCGCGCTCGAAGCGCTGGGCCGCATCGGTCGAGAAGTTGTAGCGGCGCGCGCGCCCGGCGATGGCCTGCGGCCACCAGAACGCGGCTTCGAGGTAGATGTCGGTGGTGTCGAGGGAGACGGCGGTGGCCTGCCCGCCCATGATGCCGGCGAGGCTCTCCACCTGACGCTCGTCGGCGATGACGCCCACCGTCTCGTCGAGGGTGATCGTCTGGCCATTGAGCAGCTCGAGGCTCTCGCCGCCGCGCCCCCAGCGCACCTCGAGCCCGCCGTGGATGCGCGCCAGGTCGAAGACGTGCGACGGCCGGCCAAGCTCGAGCATCACGTAATTGGAGATGTCGACCAGTGCCGAGATCGGACGCTGGCCGGCGCGCTCGAGGCGCCGCTTCATCCAGTCGGGAGTGCTCGCGCGGGCGTTGACGCCGCGGATCACGCGGCCACTGAAGCGTCCGCACAGATCGGGAGCGAGCAGCCGCACCGGCAGCGTGTCGTCGATCGAGACCGCCACCGCCGGAAACGACGGCTGCACGAGCGGCGCACCGGTTGCGGCCGCAACTTCCCGGGCAACGCCGTAGACCCCGAAGCAGTGCGCGAGATTGGGCGTGAGCTTGAGCGTGAAGACGGCGTCGTCGAGGGCCAGCGCGGCGCGCAGGTCGGCGCCTGGCGCAAGCTCGTCGCCGAGCACCAGCAGCCCGCCATGATCGTCGGACAGGCCGAGCTCGCGCGCCGAGCACAGCATGCCTTCGCTGCGCACGCCGCGCATGGTCACCGGCTTGATCGCCAGGCCGCCGGGCAGCAACGCGCCCGGCACCGCGCATGGCACGAGCAGACCGGCGGCCACGTTGGGCGCGCCGCACACGATGGTGCGCGTGCCCGTGCCGTCGTCGACCTCGCACACCGAGAGCTTGTCGGCGTCGGGATGGCGGGCAACCGACAGCACGCGCCCGACCACGACGCCGGTGAAGGGCGGCGCCGCACTCGCGACCTCCTCGACCTCGAGCCCGGACATCGTGAGCCGATCGGCGAGGGCTTCGGTGGGAAGCTGCGGATCGCAGAAGCTGCGCAACCAGCTTTCAGGAAACTTCATGCCGGCACCTCGTCAGCGGTTGAACTGCGACAGGAAGCGCAGATCGTTTTCGTAGAAAAGCCGCAGATCGCCCACGCCATAGCGCAGCATCGCCAGCCGCTCGATGCCCGAGCCGAAGGCGAAACCCAGCCAGCGCTCGGGGTCGAGACCGAAGTTGCGGATCACGCTCGGATGCACCTGCCCGGAGCCCGAGACCTCGAGCCAGCGCCCGGCCAGCGGGCCGTCGTGAAAGCGCATGTCGATCTCGGCCGAGGGCTCGGTGAACGGGAAGTACGACGGCCGGAAGCGCACGTCGAGGTCGTCGGTCTCGAAGAAGCGCTGCAGGAACTCGGTGTAGACCCCCTTGAGGTCGGCGAAGCTGATGTCCTCGTCGATCCACAGGCCCTCGAACTGCTGGAACATCGGCGAGTGGGTGGCGTCGGAATCGACGCGGTAGGTCTTGCCCGGGGCGATCACCTTGATCGGCGGCGTGTGGCTGCGGGCGTAACGGATCTGCACCGGGCTGGTGTGCGTGCGCAACAGCAGCCCGTGGCCGGCGTCGTCGGTGCCCTCGACGTAGAACGTGTCGTGCATCGAGCGCGCGGGATGGTTCAGCGGCGTGTTCAGCGCCGTGAAGTTGAAGAAGTCTTCCTCGATCTCGGGCCCGTCGGCCACGTCAAACCCGATGGAGCGGAAGATGGCCTCGACGCGCTCGACGGTGAGCGACAGCGGATGCAGGCCGCCGGCGCCACGGCCGCGCCCGGGCAGCGTGACGTCGATCGCCTCCTGCGCCAGCCGCTCGGCGAGTTCGCCCTGCGCCAGCTGCCGCTCGCGCTCATCGAGCAGCGCCTCGACCGCGCGCTTGACGTCGTTGAGCAGACGCCCGGCGGCGGCGCGCTGTTCGCCCGTCAGGCGACCGAGCCCCTTCATGCGCTGGGTGATCTCGCCGTCGCGGCCGAGGAAGCGTGCCTTGGCATTGGCGAGGGTGGCGGCGTCACCGGCCTGGGCGATCAGCCCGCGGGCCTGCTCGACGAGGGTGTTGAGGTCCTGATCCATGGAAGCTGCGCTCCGGGAGACGGGTCGGGGTGCGGCGGCTGCCGGCTCGGCCGGGCCGCGCCTGACAGACAGACCGAAAGCAAACGGGGCCCACGGGCCCCGTTTGCGCTGCGGCTGCGACACGACGGGGCGGCAGGCCCCGTCGAGCCGGGCTTCAGGCCGTGGCGAGCGTGGCCTTGACCTGCGCGACGATCGCCGCGAAGGCCGGCTTGTCGTTGACGGCAAGCTCGGCGAGTACCTTGCGGTCGAGGCCGATGGCAGCGCGGTTCAGGCCGGCGATGAAGCGGCTGTAGTTGATGCCGTGCTCGCGGGCGGCGGCGTTGATCCGGGCGATCCAGAGAGCCCGGAACACACGCTTGCGGTTGCGACGATCGCGGTACGCGTACTGCCCGGCGCGCATGACCGCCTGATTGGCGATCCGGAACACCTTGCTGCGGCGGCCGCGGTAGCCCTTGGCCAGCGCGAGAATCTTCTTGTGACGGGCGCGGGCCGTGACGCCACGCTTTACTCGGGGCATGGTGGCGCTCCTTTAGGCGTAGGGCATCATGGCGCGCACCGAGTCCACGTTGGTCTCGTGCACGCCGGCCGGGCCGCGAAGATGACGCTTGGTCTTGGCGGTTTTCTTGGTGAGGATGTGGCGCTTGAACGCCTGTCCGCGCTTGATGGTGCCACCGGCGCGGACCCGAAAGCGCTTCGCAGCGCTCTTCTTGGTCTTCATCTTGGGCATGGGCCCCTCTCTGCCTTCTCTTCGATTGCCTCGACAGGTGTCCGGCTTACCTGGCCGGAACTTGCTGGACCCGCTCGGCTTGTATGGGCCCGCAAGACTGC
>Ga0315904_10012775_pt1 | contig 10575 bp, 10 predicted proteins | sample LakEriMetagenome_6_FD_203529 | JGI IMG/M metagenome (GOLD analysis project Ga0315904, IMG submission 203529) | Freshwater fungal communities from buoy surface, Lake Erie, Ohio, United States - Buoy 12 MA120 | ecosystem: Environmental > Aquatic > Freshwater > Lake | place: USA: Lake Erie, Ohio... | reverse complement strand
GCTTGTTAGTAGTTCTGACATTATTTTTTCTCCTAATTAATGTTTAAATTCCAGCTAAACGACGAATATCAAAAATATTACTATCGCTTTCGCTGCTACTTACGCTGTTGGTTTGTTTATTGCCTGTAATTTCTTTTGCCTCTACTAGTGCCTTTTTCTTCTGCGGAGCTTCGCCAGCGATAACTGCTGGTAAGTACTTTTCAAAGTTACTACGTAACTTAGTTGTATGTACACTTTCAAGCAATTCTGTCATAATAGCCTTTTGGCTTGTGGCCAAAGGACCTACTAATTCATCAACAATTGCCTTACGTTCTACACTCTCTTTTAACATTTTAACTTCTGCTTCTTTGCTTTCTGAGATTAGGCGTGCTTCTGCTACAGCGTTTTTAGCAGCGGCAACTTCCAATTCTTTCATGTCTATGACTTTGAGCAATTTAGCTGTTTCTGATTTTTCGCTTAGATAGCTGTTCTGATATTCACTAGCATACGCTTCAAAAATCTTACGACCGAAGTCGTTACGACGTGCGCTTTCAATATCTTCTTTTAGCTGGCCAATCTCTTTGGTAAGAGTTTGTTCAACTGTATTTTCAACTAACTTAGCAGCACGTTTAATGAAATGTTCTTTCATTAACGCAAGAGCCTGACGGCCTTCGCGTACTAAACGTACCTTTGTTTCTGCGATATCTTTTTTATCTGTATGGAACTCAGCGATTTCTTGAGCTAAAGCTTCTACTACAAAACGTTCAAGAGTTTTAAACTTTTGAGCCATTTGTACTTGATCTTCGTGTAACTCACGGACTTCTGCTGCTAATTGGCGAGTAACAAACTCTTTCATTAGACCAGCATTTTGTCTCATTGCTACAGCATACTTGGCCTTTTGTTCGGCAAGTTGCTTACGATCTTCCACAAATTCTACGATTTCTTCTGCTAAACGATCATTAAGCATACGATCGATTGCTTCGACCATAACTTGTTTGTCATGTTCGTAGCGTTGAGCAAATTCTTCGCGTAGTTGTTGTGTTACTTGTGTGCGATTCTCATTGATTCTCGCATCCCAAGCTTTTTCAATATCAGCTTTGATCTCTTCAGAAATCACATTGTTTTCAAATAAAGTTTTTAGTGCTTCCAACATGTGATTCTCCTTTTTTATTGGAGTCCGCTTATTATTTTCAATAAGCTTTCTTTAAGATACTTCTGCGCCTTAGGATCATCCTGAACCTCTTTCGCTATGCGCAAGCTTCTATATCCGCCTTGATGATTCATCAAGTGTTCATAGATAGGTGTAGGATATGCCCCAGGAGCACTGGGTTGAGCCACCACATCGACTGTGATGATTTCAAAATCTTTTACGTGTCCGCTATTATCAACATCTCCGGATCCACGTGAAGAAACTCCCAACTTTACGCCGGATTCAAGCATAGTTTTCACTAGTTGACCCATTGGAGTTGGGAGTACTTTTAATTTACCATAACCGTCTGCGCCTTCCATCCACATATTTGTGACCATATGGCACACACGATCAAGGTTGATTCTTAGGTCGTCTGGATGATCTACTTCGCCTAGCACTGAATAGCCACCAGCAATTTGATCGTTCAGGGTTTTGACAGCCCTGGCAATCTCACTTGCAGGATAAACTCTCTGATTTTGATTCCGTTTATCGCCTTGAATGCAAATCCCTTTTAAGTAAAGGGACTTGCCGTTCATGCCTTCCTCGGACTCAACGACCATTTTTGCTTGGTCGAAACTCAGGTTTTCACGAAGACTTTTCATCAATTATACCTTATTTTGCGCGACTCTTTACACCGTTAAGAGGGCTACCAGCACTCTTATCGCCATCGTCGCCACCTTTTGGTGAGCTTACTTTCTTAAGGTGCTTAACGCCAGCTTTACCGCCTGGAACATTTACGTTACCTGCGTTATCTTCCTTTGTTGATGGATTTGCTAATCCACCTTTTGTACCACCTGAAGTGCTTTCGCCACCAGCTACGATATTAGCAGCAGTGCCGCCCATGTCGTTTTTGCCAGCAACTATACTCTTTGTGTTTGCGCCGTCGTCGCCCATTTTTGCGTTAGCAACTTTCTCAATGTATTCGCGCATGAAGCTTACATCATCTGCCATGCCCATCTTCATTGGTTCTTCGTCGCCCATGTCCATATCCATGTCATCACCGCCCATGTCCATATCCATGTCATCACCGCCCATGTCGTCGCCTTCGTCGCCCATCATTTTTTCAAATTCTGCACGTAAGTCGTCAATCGCATCTTCTAAATCAACCACACGATCTTCTAGATCGTCACCGCCTTCTTCGTCGCCCATGTCCATGTCCATGTCGTCTTCGCCATCAGCAGAAATGTCATCTAGTTGATCATCAGCTGGATCGCCGCCGATGTCGTCGTCGCCTTCGCCGAACGCAAAGTTTTCGTCCATTTCTTCATCGTCGTCGTCTTCTTTGGCTTCGTCCATTTCTTCTTCATCGTCGTCGTCTTTGGCTTCATCCATTTCTTCATCTTCTTCTTTGTCGTCTTCTTCAGACATTTCAAAGTCTTCGGCTAAGATGTTTTCATAGATTTGGCGAGATTTTTCCACAACGATTTGATGGAAAATTTCTTTAGCTGCGTCTTGGTCTTCATTTACAAGATGCTCGAGCATCTGCTCGAATTTTGATCGATCAGTCATTTTATCCTCCTATTAAGATTGTAAGGCTGTCAAATATTATTTACAGAGAAACCCAAAAAACTGGGCTATAATGGTGGTTTTTTAGCTTTTTAGATTCCAGGTAGGCATTAGTCTACCTAATTCCTCATAAGTCATGTGTCTAAAGTTAGCATAGGGCCATTCTAAATTATAATACTTAGAGTCAACAACTCTATAAAATTTTATAGACTTGTTTTGTTTTATAACTTGCTCTGTTTGTTTTTCCCAATTACCGTGATATGTTGCAGGATCTGTGCTTCTTCTATAGTTAGCAGTGTCAGCATACACATTGTTCAATAAGCCCTGAGCTCCAGTATAATCAAATCCGAATATATAAATTTCACTCGGTCGATGTTTACAGGCAAAGTCTAGTGCTGTAGGTCCAGAACTCCATCCTAGACTAGGACTAAAGTATCTAAATCCGCTAAAATTTCTGTACTTTGCGTTAGGATTAGTCCACACTTCGTGCGTCTTGTGATAGCCACTTTTTTCTATTTCCACTATCATTTTTGGATCAACAGCAATCAGATAGTCAGGTTCAAACTCTCTGTACAGAGCATTACAGCCATACACTTTGCCGTATTTTCTTAGTTCGTGTGGGTTAATATTAAGGCGGCTGCGGCCATTTCCTAATACAAAACTACGCATTAAAATTTCCTTTTAATGGTAATTATGCCGCAGGCTGTGGAGGTGTTTTATACATGGCTTCAATGAATTCTAATTCTTTTTCTTGTTCAAGAATATGTGCTTCACTGGCCTTACGTAGTTCATTTATTTGACTTAATGTTAGTCTTGTTTTACGTGTATCACTTCTTTCTATAGTTGTAGAATCGTGTTGCGGCTGGTAGCGCATGTCATTGGCTATGGCACGTAAATCTTTATCAACGTAAAATAACTCGCGTAGTATCATAATAATATTTATGCGGGAGCGGCAGGCGCAGGCGCGGCTGGAGCAGCTGGAGCAGGAGGCATTCCACCTGCGGCCATGTCAGGTGGAGCAGCAGCGTCAGCATTAGCTGTCATGTCAGCACTAATACCTGCTTGACTTACACCAGCACCTCGAAGTTCTGCTACACTATCTGTTGGTGTTGGCTTGGCTTTGCCGTTCTCTTCTGCCCATAGACGTTCGTTTTCAGCGATTTCTTCGTCTGTTAGTCCTAGGAATCGTTTAAGAGCAAAACGTTTACTGATCGTCGGCACCTGACTCATAGTCTGATAAGTTGGCGCACGAGCAGTATCTAGTTCACTCTGTCTTGTGGCTGCGAAATTTTGTGGCGGTTCAAATTTTAAATCAAATAAACTAGTATCTATATTAACGCCACGCTCTTTTAGATACAATTTAAATTCTGTATCAAATATTTCTGTCATTAGATTTTGTAACCTAATACAGTAGTTGTTAAATCTTAATTCTTGAATATAAGCAGTACCCACTCTGCCATCGTTATATTGGCTTTGACTGTCGTCTGCTCCGGTAGGCAAATAGCTACTTGGAATTCTTAGGCCGCGGAATAACTTGTTTGTGAAATACTTTAAGTCATCAATTTCACCTAGGTTTGTTCCGCCTGGCAGTGTTTCTACTTTTGAACCTCTACCTTCTGCTGTTTGTGGGAAGAAATAGTCTTCGTTAATTGATAAAGGATTATAGGCTGAGTCAATAACATTAGTAGTGCCGCCAACAGCAGAAGGAATTCTTCTTTGATGTATTTCATTTTTTACCCTCTCTACAAAGCTCATGGCCAAGTGACTGGGCATATTACCTACATCAATATAAAAAATTCTACGCTCAGGAGCACGTTGGATACGATAGATAATAATAGCATCTTCTAGCAGTTCTTTCTGCTTGAATACCTTGAACACTGTTTCTAATAAACTGTTACCAAAAGGATAATTGTTATCTAATCCTTCGCTTAAACTGATGTGAACTACGTGCTTTGCGTCAACTGCTAGTTCGTTTTCGTTGTTTTGAAAACGTGTACCTGGACTGATAGGATAAGCACTGGCTTGTCCTCTAGCGGCAGCTCCGCCGGCAACATAAGCAGTGCCTCGATTGTTTGAATTAGTAGTGTTAGGATTAATAGTTGTTACTGTGAGATCTTGAAAATTAGGATTCAAATCTCTAATAACATATTGCTCTGGCTTCTTGCCTTCGCTTTCGTTGACAATAACCTTGGTAATCTTACCTGGATCAACATGAAACCATTTTTTATCTTCTGGGTCTCTGATAAAAAAAGCATCTCCGTATTTGAATACATTACGCACAATTCTAAAAATACGTGTGTCAAATTTTTGTATCTTACTCCATTGTTGTAAGTACTCTCGTAAAATTTGAATTTCACTGTTAGTGGCCTTTTGTTTATAATAAAAATGAAAAGGTGTTTGATTCTCTTTATTTTTCTGACTACAGAATTCGCTGAGAATATCCAAGGCAGCATTTACTTCGCTGTCCATGTCCATGGTATCATATTGTAAGTAACGATCAATACGATTAGGGGCACCAGTATATACATCTGGTAAAAAACTTGAATAGTTTGTACGAGCCGGGCCAGCACTACGTCCAGTCATACTCATAGGACTGTAGTTACTAGAATCCTTGTTTACCTGTACAGGAGTAAAATATTTCTTCCAACTCATTGATTAGCTCGCATAAACGTCTTTGCCATTGGCCTTAGTAGCCTTAATTTGTCGTTGTCCAAGATCTTTTTGGACGTCAATTAGCGTAGTGACCTTAGTATTTAATTGATTTAACGCCACAACTACGTCGTTAAGAGTTGATTCTTTACCTGTGGCAGCAGGAGGTTTAGCTGCGTCTGGTTTCTTTTCTTCTGGTTTAGCTGCTGTAGTAGCAGGTGGTGTGGCAGGTGCTGATGGTTGTGTAGTACTAGCAGCTTTCTTTTCTTCTTCTTTCTTTTTGATTTCTGTAGGAATCTCAGCAGCTCTTTCTTTAATTTGGCTAGTAATCGGCATGCCATACTGATCAAACTTTAAGCTTTTCATATCTACTTTGTCCCGATATGAAGAACTAATATTAGCGTTAACAGTCTCACCCATTTTCTTAAGATCAATGTTACCAGTCTTAGGTGCTCCTGCCATTATGGCTGCTCTTTTTTGTTCGTCTAAGTCGTTGCCGCTAGTCTTAGGAGCACCTGCCGAGATTGCTGATTTTTTTAGTTCATCTAACTTACTCAGCTGAGTAGTATCCATTACTCCTGATTTAGGTACAGCTTTCATAGCTCCTTCTAATGTATTCTGAACCAAGGAATTTATATCTTTTGGAGTCATTATGGCTTCCATGCCATGTAACATCATAGGAGTACCAGCACCAAAATTTTCTAGCATAGACCCTGTCATAGTAAGAGATCCTTGACTTCTGCTTCCTTTGGGCTGTGTTTCGGCTAACTGTTTTACTTTTTCTACAGCAGCATCGGCTACTTTTTTAACTGCCGGAATAGTTTCATCTATGAGTTTATGTGTAGCTTTGTTAACAGCACCAGCACTTTGTAAGAATCCATCGGCTTCCTTAAATCCTGCATTGCCCCCAATGTCTATTTCAGATTTCGCTTTCTGAGCAACTGTGGCTTTTTCCATTCCTGGTCGATCTTTAATCATTCCGCCTAGTGTTCCGTCAGCTCTAAAAGCTGTATCAGCCAGACCTTCTAAGGCTTTGTTTACTTTTCCTTGTAAAGGTTGAACAAATTTTTCATTCAATACACTTTGAACATCGCCTATTCTACCTGTGAGACCTGCTAAAGCTTTAGAAGTAGCATCAACTGGTTGAGCTGTACCTGTTGCGTCTTTGCGCATGCCAGCTTGCGCCATTTCTATTTCTTCCATAGCTTTTTTGGCAGCTGCAGCATATCCTTCCTTTGTTTTTAAGTCTATGTTGTTAGCAGCAGCAGTTTTTTCTATAGTTCGAACAAAATCAATTTGTTTAGAAGCACCTTCATTAAGAGTTTTACTATAAGTGCCGCCAGCATCGCCTAATGTCATTGCTTGTAACTTTGTGACATCATTCATATCTTTAGTGGCTGCTGCCATCAAATCGAGTCTATGTTTATTACCTTGTTCTTCTCTTTGAGCAGCAGTTAGCGTCCTGTCAGCAGCGGTGTCGGCCATCTTTTTAGCAGCATTGGCTTGATCTTTATTAATTGCTGCTTGGGTAGCAGCTTCTTTAGTCATGATTTGACCTGTGGCGAATATTTCTTTAAACATTTGCCCTTGGCCCAATACTTGTGCTTCGTGAAGTTGCTGTCTGGCATTTGCTTCAAATTTAGCAGCTTCCTCTGCACTCATACCTTGAGTTTTTAATCTTATAGCAGCTTCGAATTGCATGTCTGCTTGCTGCTTTTTCATCATTTCTGCTTGCTCTGCTCTACTTTTTCCTGTGAGTTTGCTCAAGGCGTCCATTTCATTTGCTAATTTCATCGCATTATTAGCAGCAACAGACTGCATTTCTTGATCGTCTTTGAATTTTCCTCTTAGTGTAACGCCTTGTAGTGCTAAAACTTCGTTAATATCTCTAGTAGTAAATCCCATAGCACGTAACTGATCAGTTGCTTTGGAATTATTGTCAAAGAAACTTTTACTGGCAGCAGCAAATCCTTCAGCACTATTAGTTAGGTTTGTTCCAAATCCTTTTAATATACCGTCCTTTTGAAAACTAAGAAATGATTCTTCCATTTCTTTAGTGCTCATTCTCATACCAACCGCAGCATTACTCATGGCAAACAAGTCACCGCTGAAGTTCATGCCTGCTTTAGACAAGTTTTGATACATGTCTGCGCTTTCTGCTACATTTTTCTTGAGAGCTTCAGCTGAGGTAAACATCACAGATCCGGCTTTTTTGATACCATCTATGGTCATATCAAGTTTGCTCTCGGTATCGCCGCCACCGCCGCCAGAACTGCTTCCGCGTTTACGGTCTCTTTTTAGCTCTTCGATCAGTGCGTCAAGTTTGGCATCAGTACTAGACATATTTTTTTCCTAAAAAATGCGTATATAAATACATTTAATATATTTATCGGATGAAAAATGAGCAATACTAACCCGTTACAACAGTACTTTAGACAGCCTAAAATCTTTATTAGCTTACCTAGTAAAGGTTTATATTACGCTTCAGGTAGTTTCCAAGGAGACTATAACAATGTTCCAATCATGTCTATGACAGGCATGGATGAAATTTTAATGAAAACTCCAGACGCCCTGTTTAATGGAGAAGCTGCGTTTAAAGTTATCGAAAGTTGCTGCCCGTTTGTAAAAAATGCTAGGCAAATACCTAGCACAGACGTAGACACATTTTTAACTGCTATAAGAATTGCTACTTACGGCAATATACTAAACATAAGTCAAGATTGTAAACAATGTGGGGCTGAAAACGATTATGAATTCGATTTACAAAATACAGTTACATATTTTCAAAATCTTAGATTTATAAACGAAATAAAGATAGACGATACTCTTACTATTAGTATACGACCTCTAAGCTACGAGCAAATAAACTATTTTGGTTTAGAAAATTTTAAACTTCAAAAAACAGTAGCACAAGCTTATAATATCACTGACGAAGAAGAAAAAATTCGTATAACAGATCAAGTGTTTGCTGATTTAAGCGAACTACAATTAGCCTTATACTTGGCATCCATCGAACAAGTAAAGATTAATAATCAAATAGTTACAGATCAAGAACATATTTACGAGTGGTTAAAAAATATGGACCGTGATGTGTTTAATTTGATCAAGTCTAAACTCGAAGCTAATAAAAGCCAATGGGAAATTTCAGAACAACCTGTTAAATGCGGTCAATGTGAAGCGGACAATATTATCAAACCAATTTTGGATCAAACAAATTTTTTCGTTTAATCTTACTTCAACTCTCGGATTCTGATATTGCATCAGTTGTCGATAGATATGAAGCAGAAATTAAAGAATTAAAAGACGAATTTTTTAGATTAAGTTGGTACATGCGAGGTGGTGTTACTGCTGATCAAATGTTTTATCTGTATGGTTATGAAGATAGATCAATAATGAACAATATTATCAAAGAAAATATAGAACTGACTAAGAAGACAGGCACTAATTTCTTATAATTTTTATCGTGTTTTAATAAGCATCTTAACTTCTGAATCGTAATTGACTCCAGGTTTTAAAGGAATGGCATCAAAAGGATTAGGCTTGCCTGTGTCCCTGGCTTGTGTAATAGCATACTGTACTTTAGGAATTCTAAGTGTGGTTGGATCGTTAATTAAATAACCGTCTCGGTCTGTGACTGAAACTCCGCCAACACTGATCATCTTAGCATCTCGAGCAGCTCTTTCTTTTTCTTCTTTGTCTTTTAATTCTTTGTCAGGTTTTTGACTTCCACCACCAGGCTGTAGCTTATCTGATAGTGCTGGTAAGTTAATACCAAACTTAGCTGCTAATTCTCGTAATCCGTTATAGGCTATTCTTAATCCTGCTAGAACTTTGTCAGTAATCCAGCCTGTGACAGAGAACAACATCTGCACAGCCCATGCTTGTTGGAAGTCTTTGCCTTCTTTAGTAGTCTCTAACCAAGTGATAATAGCAGTTCTTCCTGCTATACCTCCAGGTCCTTTGCCAGCTACTAGATTCATTAAACGTGCGCCAGCATTTAATATACCCATGCTAGCTGCTACAGCGCCGCCGCCTGCTATACCTGTAGCTGTGCCTGTTTTCATTGCTGCGATTCCGGCCATAGCAGCTTTACCTGAAGCGAACTTGAAGAACGCTGGAGCAAACCCTGTGGATGTTACGATACCAATGGTGGCTTTGCCTAGTAATGTATTACGCTCTGAATCAAACTTAGCTTCAGCATCACTATATGTCATGTCAGCAAAACGATTAGGCATCTTTAAAGGAGTGTTGTTCTTAGTGCTATTAACCCAATCTTCCCATTCCTTTTCTAATACGCCAATATTAGTATAATAATCTTGAATGTAGTAAGCACTGCCGCCAATGTTAACTACCCAATTATACACACTGCCTATTTCTTTTAATTTCAAACCTGCTTTAAACTTAGATTTTGCTAGATTTTTAGCCAATTCAGATTTAGGATAATCTATTTTTGCCTGTTTAAGTCGTTGTCTGTAGTCTTGATTAAATTTAGCAGGCTTTTTCTTAGTCCATAAGTCACTGACTTTAGCATTAAGCCATTTACCGCCTTTGGTCAATGCTGCTCGCGTAAATTTATTTTTACGCATCAATTTTACTACAATAGGTCTACCTAATTTTGCTACTCCAGGAATAGCCAACAGCATCACATCGATGAAAAGATCATTCCATTCTTCTTCGCTGATTTTGCTAGGATCTTCGTTGTACTTGCCAATGAATTTAATCAAGTCAGCAAAACTCATAGCAGCCAATACCACACTGATAGCTGTTATAACTCCACCTACACTTAGTCCAGCTATAAGGGGAAGAGCTTCATCAAGACGTTCTTCCTCAATAGGATAATATTTTTCAGCGACAATTTCATATATTTTCATAACTTAGTATTTATTAGAGTTGAACTACGTTCAACTGCTCTTCGCTTGAGCTCGAGCATTTGCATAGATATAATTAGTGCGAAGCACTTAGATATTATCTAGATTGTTCAGTCACTCTTCGCCCGTTGCCAGGCGAAAAAAAGACATTATCTGAGTTGAACATTGTCACTTAGCGTTACAGCATTACAGAGGCGGTCGTCCGGTACCTCGAGCTGCGTCTTCATACGACGGCGGCACACAAATATACGCTAACACACTTGTGTACGTGCAGGTTTTGCCTGCTCATTTTGCCTTTTATCCTTTTCAAACAACCAAATCGCAGGACTTACAAGCGATCTTCATCCAATTGGGTAGTGGTTGAGTACTCTTAACGGCAAGAGA
>Ga0315904_10012773_pt1 | contig 10577 bp, 8 predicted proteins | sample LakEriMetagenome_6_FD_203529 | JGI IMG/M metagenome (GOLD analysis project Ga0315904, IMG submission 203529) | Freshwater fungal communities from buoy surface, Lake Erie, Ohio, United States - Buoy 12 MA120 | ecosystem: Environmental > Aquatic > Freshwater > Lake | place: USA: Lake Erie, Ohio... | reverse complement strand
CATTGATACAGCGATCTTGGCTAAGATGGCAAATGATGGGGCGATTAAATTTCCAAAGGATGCCGTAGCCTCGAAAATGATAGATGGTGCAATTTATTCCGATTCGATAGAGAATATTTTAAAGAAAAATCTATCCTTGAAAGAAAAGGAGAAAATTAGTTTTGTTTCGATGAGTGAATATGCTTCGACGCTAACAGTTGCTAATCGTGGAAAGGATAAAATAGCGATACTCTATGCAGCTGGTTCGATTAGTGATGGTGAAGGTGGTGCGGGTGGTGAAGGGATTTTTTCGAAAGATATGGTTCGTGATATTCGTAAAATTTCACGCGACGAAAAAATTAAAGCCGTTGTATTACGTATCAATTCACCAGGAGGTAGCGCATTAGCAAGTGAAGTTATTTATCATGAATTGGAACAATTGCATAAGAAGAAGCCTATCATTGTGAGCATGGGTAATTATGCAGCAAGTGGCGGTTATTACATGGCCTGTGCTTCCGATAGTATTTTAGCAGATAAAAACACTTTAACGGGATCCATTGGTGTAGTAGGGGTTCTATTCAATATTGGGGACATGATGAAGAATAAATTAGGAATCACGAATGATCAAATTAAAACGGCACAATTTGCAGATTTCCCAAATCTCACTCGACCTATGACAGAAGTCGAGCGAACATGGATACAAGGCTATTTGGATACAACTTACAATTTATTTAAAACCCGAGTAGCCAATGCACGTAAATTAACCATGCAACAAGTAGAAGATTTAGCACAAGGTCATGTATATAGCGGGAAAATGGCTAAGGAATTGAATTTGATTGATGGATTTGGTAATACTGAAACCGCCATCAAGAGTGCTGCTAATCTCGCGAACTTAAATGAGTATAGCATTGTGGAGTATCCTAAACCGCGTGATCAATTCTCCGAAATAATGTCAACCATAACAGGTAAGAAGCGCGAAGAAGCAGCAGTAAAAAGATTTTTGGGGCAAGATTATGCTGCCTATGTTGAAATTCAAAAATTACGTAATCATCAAAATCAAATATTAGCACAAATGCCTTGGCAAATAGATATTAAATAGACTTTTCGCTAATCCTTGTTGTCCATTTTTTAAGTAGCCGAATCAATTAAGTATTTACGAGTTTTATAATTTGAAAAAGTGCGGTGAAAATAATTACACTCAATACGATGTATCTAAAAGTTTGTTCAGAAGTTTTCTTGAGAATAAGTTTTCCGATGTAACTACCTAATAGGCTAATTCCAATGAGAAACGGAATTAAAAATAGATGTTCCTTCTTAAAATATCCATGGCTTGTATACACAATGGCTCTGCTAAAATCGACGCCTAAATCTATTACCGCCGAAGTGGCTATAAAAACTTCTTTAGATAATTGAAATGCAGATAATGTAATGCCACGAATTGCTCCACCTGTTCCTGCAATCCCTGCTAAAAATCCAGAAGCAATACCACCAATATACAAATTTGAATCAGTCTGTTTCAATGTCTTATTAAAGTTTATGAGTAAGTATATTGCTATTATCACTAGCAAAATATTCATCGAAAGTTCTATGCTTTTGGTGGGTAAGAAGGTAGTAATGTAGGCTCCAATAATTACAAAAATAATAGCAGGTGCACCTAGTTTGATAGCTAAGTCCTTTTTGATACCTTGTTTAAATAATACAATTTTTGAAAGATTACTAAACACATGAAAAACGGCCGTGATGCCCAACACGGTTTTGAAATCAAAAAATAATGAAGCAAGCGGCACAAAAAGTATGGAAGAGCCAAATCCTGAAACAGTACCTAGGATTTCGGCAACAAATGCCAGTGATATGAATAAATAATATTTTTCGTTCATTTTATATTCTAACACCAAATATATAGCCAACCAACGCCGACAATCCCATGGCAATCGTTCCCCAAATAGTAATACGTAAAATGGCTTTTGGAATACTTGAGCCGCCGGTCTTAGCAGCCACTGCCCCTAAAATAATTAAGAAAAATATTGTAAAACTATAAAGCCAAAATTCCATTCTATGTATTGGAGCTAGAAACACAACCAAAACTGGCAAAAATCCACCTACTGTAAATGCAGCACCCGAGGCAAAAGCCGCTTGTATTGGATTTGCTTGACTTATCTCATTAATACCTAATTCGTCGCGCATATGGGCACCTAATGCATCTGCTGCTGTGAGCTCCTTGGCAACTTGCATGGCAGTTTCTTTTCGTAAGCCTCTTCTCTCATATATTTGAGCTAAAATTTGTAATTCTTCTTCTGGCATTTCTTGAAGCTCTTTTTTCTCTCTTTCAATATCTGCTTTTTCTGTATCTGTTTGTGAACTCACTGATACATATTCTCCAGCAGCCATCGATAAAGCGCCTGCAACTAGACCAGCAACACTTGCTAATATAATAGGTTCCCTGGTAGAACTTGCCGCCGCAACCCCTATGGCCAAACTTGAAATAGAAATGATGCCATCATTTGCACCCAACACTGCCGCTCTTAACCAATTACTTCGGTGTATATAATGACTGTCTAAGTAGTTGTCAACTGTTATCACTTTTTATGCTGATTTATTGGTTTTTTCTTTTCTTTTGTAAATGTAAACAATAAGTTGTTTCAAGTTAAAGCTAACTCAACAAACTTTCTCTTTATAGTATTCATTGATTGTAATTGTATAAAACTGAACTCGATTCAGAAATTTTCACGTATTTCAAACTTTGAAAGTTTTTCTCTTTCGAAGTCTTTTTTCGATTTGGATGATTTTTTTCTTTGTTGATTAGTTTTTCCAATTCTTTGCTTAAATGGTATTTATTCCAAGTGTTATCGAATTCTAAGTTGAGATGATAATTTCATCCACTAGATTTGGCTTTTGTAAGATGTTCTCAAGATTTTTTTCATTACGTAATTTAATATGCAGGCGTGCAAATTGATAATGAATCTGTTTGTCATTTAGTTTTTGTGATAGTATTCTCTCATTGTAAGTTATTGATTTTTATAATTATTCTTTAACCAATAGAATTTTGCATAAAACTCATCTTATGATTTCTTTTCAATTGTAGTTTTTGAAATTAAAATTTGTTGTGAGTCTGCGGCAGATGCATTCTCTGGTAGCATATTGTAATGACTTTAAATTTCAATCATATTTAAGTCTAATTTCTTATCTTGCTTTGGGATATCAAAATTTTGCTTTGCTTCTTTATAATATTTGTTCTTATGAGACGAAGTTGCATATTGTAATTTAGCATCAGTTTCGTTCGGTTTATTCGCAGAAGATTTTTGATATGCTGCGGCAGCCGAATTATAGCTATACAAATACACAAATAAGGATCCAATTTTCGAATGCGGAGCAATGAACCGCCACTTTTACTAAACCCGTATTATAGCCAGTGGTTCTTGATCACTGTCCATGCAAACAATTGTCAGTTTTGAGTTTCTGTGTCATTGAGTGGCGGCTGTGCGTTGCGGTTTTTTGAAGCGATGGTCCCGAATGCTTTCGGGTTTAAAAATATTTTTCTTTTGGGTCGGCTTTGCAAGCTCTATTAAAAACTTTGGCGGTGTGATGGCTTGTGCGGTTTTTAATTGTGCTTGCATTTGCGTTGGCTATTTTATTTTTGAGTTCATTAGTTTTTCTATACTTATTGCAATAGGTCTTTTGTTTTCACCAAGCCCATCAAGCTTTGACAAATCAATTTTTAGATTGTTAAATTCCTTTTCATATTCTTCTTCCAACTGATAAACCAAATACATTTCTTGACTTGGCGTAGTCTTGTATTTTAAGTCTTTTTTTAATTCGGATTTTGTGTAAACTTTTGCCCCATTACTTTTAAGCTTAAAAAATAAAGTCGATTCGGTTTGGTCTTTTGAATATAAAAGTAAATATTGAGCACCAATCTCATTGGTACTTAATTCATACTTGTCACCATAACGAACATTATAAAAACCCTCGTCTTTAATCCAACTTAAATGAATATTGTCTTTGTAATAACCGACTAGAACAAAAGTTTCACTAGGAATTAATTTTTTGTTGCTTATATATTCTGGTAATGGTTCGTTTAAAGTATCACTATCAAGTTTGTTTTTTTGATGAATATCGTAAATTTTAACAGCGGTATATTCTCTTTGAGATGCTCTGTCAATAAAGTTTGCAATTACTTTTCTAATGAAGGTTTTTAAATGCTCTTTGTCTTTATCGTCTTTATTAGGTTTAATCACAAAGGCACCTAAGCCAGGAATTAATTCATGAAAGCCTCTAAAGGGATCGTTCTTACCTTCTCCTGGATATAAAACATAAGCACCACCAGTTCTTCTAATTGCATCTTTGTAGGCATGCATTTTTAGTAAATCCTGATTTTTAAATGTGCCTTTCTTTACTTCTTCTGCTTCTTCCTTTATGAGCTCAATGTTTTCTTCCTCTGTCAACTCCTCGTCTTTAGATTTAGCAATTAGCTCATAGAAATTTTTGACTTTGTATTTTGCATCAAAGTGGATGTGTGTAATCAATTCTGTTCTTTCTGCATCTTTGGCTTCTGTTATTTCTTCAGGCCAAATAGATAAAGTGTAATCAGGACGGAGTGTGGTTGTGTAACTGCCTGAATTCGGAAAAGTTTTGCCGCCACCAAACGAACGATTATAGGAGAACTGAATATTCAAATTTCTAGATGGTGATTTAAAAACACCTTTCATTGCTATTGCCGTTCCTTGTTTTAAGTTTAGCGACAATTGACCTTTATCGTATTGAATCAATTCTCCAATACTTTTTGGTTCTATTTCAAATACTTCTTTTAATAAATCTAACAAGGCGAAAAACAGCCAATACTCATACAGCGTTGCAATATCTTTTTTGCCAGCATCATATACATTGTCTCCACCATGCCAAATCAATTTAGCCGCTAAGTCAAACTTAAGCCAAGCATTTAAGACTTCTCTATACCCGCTTTTCCTTTGAAGTACAGGGCTGTTCAGTTTGAGAGAGGTAGGTCGTGATATTTGCTTAAAAAATGATTGATTTAATAAAGTAGATATTTTTGTTGCTAGCAATCCAGATTCAAATTTTGCCGTTGAATATTTTTCAAATTTCAATTCACAATTTTCGCAGAAAAAGAGAAATTCTTCTAATGCATGTTTAATAAAACGATTTTCGGCTGTGTCTATAGATTCTGTCTTCCTTGTGCTATCTATTTTTGTTGGAATAGAGGTTAATCCGTAAGTCTTATTCAAAAAATGGTCATTACTTATTTCCATTCGGTTACTTTTGGTAACCAATTGTTTTATGTTTTTTTGATTAAATCTTCGTATGCTTCGAATATCTTTTACCTCATGTTCCTCTTCCCATTTGGTTGTAGGATTGGACACAATTTTTTGAATAGCTTCTTCAAATTCTAGTGAATCGATTAATGATTTTACAAAAGAAAAGCGTTGATATAGAGTCTCTGGGTTCTTATTAAAATCGGTTTCAAAGTGTTGATTAATCGGGGAATCAATCTGCATAATTAAATCAGTACATCTTTCTGTAATGTTCTCTAGCATATAGCGATAATCTGTTCTATAATCAGACTTTACAGATTGCACTTCTAATTTAATTTTATAAATATGTTCTGGTTTATCCAAATTGAAAATTTCAAATGATAAAGCTCCAACATAAATATTAGGAGAGATAACACCTAAATATTGTTTTCTGCTATGCTGTTGTATATAATCTGTTTGCTTAAAAGTGTATTTTGGGTCTGAAAACTCATAATCATAAAAATACCCCTCTTTTATTTGGTAGCGACATTCACCTTCTTCATCTGCATTTATAAAATCAAATAAAGAATTAGGCTTTTTTGCATCAATAGTTAATGTTAAGCCTTTTTCAATAAAATCTAATTTTATGGTAACTGAATCTAAAGAAATCATAGGAGCTTAATTGGTTTTATTTTCAATTAGCTGTTGCAGTTCTTGCTTGCTTGGAAGTATCAATTCATATTTACTCGCAAATATTTGATTGTTATTTTCTGGTAAAGTAATTTCAACTAAGGTGTCTTTTTTATCTTTACACAATATGATTCCAATAGTTTTATTTTCATCATCAAGCTTTACATATCTATCGTAGTAATTAACATACATCTGCATTTGACCAAGGTCTTGATGTTTGAGTTTACCAATCTTTAAATCTATTAATACAAAGCATTTAAGTATACGATTGTAAAAAACCAGGTCAACCCTAAAATGCTCTTCATCAAAGGTGAAACGTACTTGACGACCTACAAATGTAAATCCCTTACCCAATTCTAATAAAAAATGTTCTAATTTAGTGATTAGCGCTTCTTCTAATTCAGTTTCATTGTAGGCATTAGATTCTGAAAGGTTTAAGAATTCTAAAACATAGGGGTCTTTAATTAAATCACTTGCTTTTTCTATTTGTTGACCTTTTTCTGCGAGTTTCAGTATACCTATTTTGTCTTTACTAAGGGATAATCTTTCATACAGTGAGGTATTAATTTGTCGTTCAAGCTCCCTTACACTCCAATTGTTTTTTTCTGTTTCTATTTCATAGAATTTCCGCTCGTTTTCGTTAGAAATTCGCATTAAATGAAGGTAATGGGTCCAACTTATAGATTGCGAAATCGGTGATTTCGCAATCTTGTAGGTTAAATAAAATTTACGAATGAGCTCAAGATTTCTTTTAGAATACCCTTTGCCAAATTCTTTGGTTAAATCAGTAGATAATCTATCAACAATATATTCTCCGTAATTAGAATAGTCTTTACCCTCTTGCTCATGTTCCACAATTCTTCTACCAAGCTCAAAATAAGTTTGTACCATGATAGAATTTACAGAACGAACAACGCCAATTTGAGCATCTTTAATAAGTTGCTTTATTTGTTCTACAAATGAACTCGTTTTATGTTGAATTTCCTTATTCATCTTAATTATGCTTCAGCGTAACTCGCAAAACCGTTTTCAACTGCATTTTTATACATTCTGCAAATTTTTTCGAATGATATTTTGTATTTGACATTTGAGTCTGCTTTAAGTTCAACCTCGGTTAAACTATTACTCAGGAATTTATCCAAGTAATCTTCTTTAATTTTTGAATTGTCGGTCAAACAAAAACCACCTAAGATGGGAAGTACTTTTGTAAGCTTGTTTCTTGAACCGTGCAATTTTGGTAGTAATTTTTGCATGATGGCAATATCAAGTAAGTTGTCGCCTGATTCGCCAAGTTCTTTTAGCATATACATTAACCTTCCAATTTCGCTGGCTGTTCTATAACCAAATTCAGCCCCTGATTTTTTTAATTCAGAAAAGAATAGTTTTAAATCTGCTTCCGATGGTTTCAGATTCTTATCAGTTTCTTGTAATGCCATTGCCATAAAGCCGTCCGACATATTTGCTCCTTGAGCCTTTAATAACTCCATGTCAAGTTTTATATCACTTGCAATAAAATCTGCTAAATCCTTTTCAGTTAATCTAAATTCAATTGTATTGGCTCTGTCTAAAACCTTTGGACTAAACATGTAGGTAGTTTCATCAATATTTACAGTTCCTACAATGAATAAATTCTTTGGAAGTTTTATAGAAGGAGGAACAATTAATGAGTCATTTTCAATCTTATGTAATGGTATTTTATCGCCTGATTCCATGGTGCTTAAAAAATCTGCAAAATACCGTTCAACATGACTTAAATTCATCTCATCTAATATCAAGAAGTATGGCTTTGTTGGCTCTTCTGTACTCTCAATGTTTTCCTTTGCTCTAATCATTAAATCTAATACGCCATTTTCAGGACTAACATATTCTTCTTTTTTTAAAGCATTTGGATAACCTAAAAGAGGTTCACGGTTAGTCCAATCTGCACCAACAGGAACAATTACAAATTGAGATTCATCTGATGTAATCCATTGAGCAAATGCCTGTGCCAATTTTGTTTTACCCGAACCTGAGAGGCCGCTGCAAATTACAAATGGTTTAGTACACAAGGAAGCTATAAAACGTTGAATAAGTTGAGAAGAGAAGATTAGGCCTGCTTCTTTTGTGTCTTTGAAGAAAAAATTGTAGTCAAATTTACCCCCTGTATAATCGATGTTTTTTATTAAACTATATTTCTTTCCTACTTTTATTAATTGAAAACTAGGAAAATGTTCCTCAAAGTAGTTTTTTAAATTTTTAAATGACAAATCATATTCGTCCCCCCCATTCCATTGAGTGGTAAAATAATAATATTGGGAATCTAAAATCAGAATTGGTTCTTCAAAATATCGTTGAGTATTTGCTGAAGTTAAACTGTTTTTATTTTGCAATTCGTCAAAACTGCCAAATAATCTTTTAAACACTTCGAAATCATAAGACTGGAAATCCTTGGTATTTATTTTAGAAGATTTTTTCTCACATTTATCAATAAGTTCTTTCCAATTAGCACCATAAAAATATTTGAAAACAAAAAGTGCGAAATCACGTATGGAATTATCTTCTTTTATTAACTCATCAAGAATCTTTGGGCTAAAGTCCGACTTAACAGTGCTGTTTTTCAATGCCGAAATTAAATTATCACTTTCTGAAAGCAAGTATGCCAAATCTGCAATATAAGATTGACTTACATTAACTACTTTAGCTAAATTTAGAATTGGGGACACATAGTAATCTGACCGGTCTATTGTCTTGCTGCCAAACCACCAGTCATAATCAGAAAGGAATTTCTGAAAATTTAAACTATCTAATTCATTTGTGTAATGATTATTAATTTTGTCAACCATATTGGAAGGTATGACCTTGGTTTCCTTGATTTGCCTAATTATTTCTTTAGATTCAGTGATCCCCTGAAAAATATCATTGTAACCTTCTTTGTATTTTCTTAATTCTCTTACGAAAGGCACAAAATAAGAAGCAATATAGAACCATTGATTAGGGAAAGTAATTGTAAGTCCGGTGCTAGTTTCAATAACTGAGGTGTATGTTGAATACCTTATCAAATCATTAGAATTTGATTTGAGTAAATCTGAGAATTCACTTTTAAATTCACTAGATAACAAAATCTCTTCCTTGTGATATTCGTTAAAAGCCTCTTTAGCTTTTATCGCTATTTCATTTAAATTAGTTAAATTCATAATAATTGTTTTAAAATTTCCTTTGCTAACGTTTTTACTACAGGAACAGAAACGCTATTGCCGAATTGTTTGTATGCTTGAACATCGGATACGACAATTTTAAACCCATTATCGATAGGATATCCTTGAAGCAGTCCTGCCTCAATTGGGTGAAGTTTCCTAGGATTCTGATTATCTTGTTTAATTAATATCTCACTTCCGTCCTTGTAGTACCTTGCTGAAATAGTGCTAGTGTAATTACTCTCTGGTGTAAAAAGGCTAAACCCAAATCCATTTCCTTTTTCTTTATGTTCTTTAAGTCTTCTTAAATGACCAGCAAATAGTCTATCTGAAATTGTATATTTTTCCTCAACTTTTGGAAGCAAAATATCTGAAACTTTAACCGGTTTTGATTTTATTTGCAAAATATTCTCTTCAAAAATGGGCTTGTTATTTTTGTCAAGGCCAAGAGGAAAATTAAAAAATGTGGGGTTGTTTTTATTTTTTAACCACGCTACAATGAAGAGCCGTTCTCTATTCTGTGGTACACCAAAGTATTTAGAATTTAAAACTTTGGTATTAACAATATAACCAAGACTATTAAGTACTTCAATAATTGTAATTAGTGTTCTTCCCTTATCGTGGCCTCTTAAACCCTTAACATTTTCGAGAAGCAATACTTTAGGTTGGTTCCCTTTTTTCTTTTTTACATCTATTATTTTTGCAATATTAAAAAACAGTGTACCCCTTGTGTCTTCAAACCCTTTCTTGAGGCCGGCATGGGAAAATGGTTGACATGGAAAACCAGCACATAAAAGATCAAAATCTGGTATTTTGTGAGGATTGGCTTCATTAATATCCCAGTTAAAATTTCCGTCCTTGAAAATTTCTGGGCATATTTTTTTAAAGTTATCTTCATATGTAATTCTTGAAAACTTATCCCATTCACTCGCAAACACACACTTTCCACCAACACTATGCATTGCAATATGAAACCCTCCAATACCCGCAAACAAATCTATAAACGTAAATTCTTTTTTCTTCGTTGCCATTTCTTTATTCCTGCTCAATTTTTATTGCTTTGATTTTGTAAAACATTTACATTCTTCATCTTTCTATTACTTTAAATTCATAATCCAAAAAAATTGAAAACCGAACTAAGTAATCAACTGTAATTCCAAATTTTCCATTTTCAATTTTTGAAATGGTAGAGCGGTTTATATCCATTTTTTCTGCCAATTGTTCTTGGCTGTAGCCTCTTTTCTCCCGTACAATTCTAATCTTGTCACCAAGTTTTAGTCGGTAATCCTTAATTTGTTCTTCTGTTGCTGATAATACTGCTTGCATAGAATTGCTTGTTAATTCACAGAAAGGGTTACTGTATGTTCTTTAGCATTTTCGTCTTCGATAATTTCTAAAACAACACAAAGTTGGTTGGGATTTTCGTCTCGTAGCAGTGCATGAAACATTGCTACTTGTCCAATTTTGTTTGGTCTCATTTGTCTATGTG
>Ga0315904_10012772_pt1 | contig 10578 bp, 9 predicted proteins | sample LakEriMetagenome_6_FD_203529 | JGI IMG/M metagenome (GOLD analysis project Ga0315904, IMG submission 203529) | Freshwater fungal communities from buoy surface, Lake Erie, Ohio, United States - Buoy 12 MA120 | ecosystem: Environmental > Aquatic > Freshwater > Lake | place: USA: Lake Erie, Ohio... | reverse complement strand
ATGCTGAGGAGTACGTCTTCCTGAGTGAGCTGCATGGGGTTGGAAAAGCGCTTTTCTAGGTCTGATTGAATGATTTGAAAAGTAGGTACTTTATGGCGATTCCTTTTCACGAAATCTTCATCTTGTGCTCGTTCCCCGTCATATCCTTGAACTGAATCCCTACGTCGCCGGAAAAACCATCGAAGAAGTGGTGGCGGCCTACCATCCCCAACGCGTGTCGAAACTGGCATCGAACGAGAACCGGCTGGGATGCAGTCCGCACGCGCTGGCCGCGGCTCAGGCCTCGATGTCGGCCATCATGAATTACCCGGATCCGTCGGCATCGGCGCTCCGGGCCCGCTTGGCGGAGCGGTTCGCGGTGAAGCCGGAGAACGTGATCACGGGCAGCGGGTCGGAAGGCATCATGTCGCTGATCACCCGGACGTTCTTTCTCGATCACGAGGAGGCCATCACCGCTTCGGCCACCTTCATCGGATTCATCGTGCTGGCGAACAGCCGGGGCATCCGGCTGCGCCAAGTGCCGCTCACATCCGACTACCGGTTCGATCTGGATGCGATCGCCGACGAGATCCGTGAAGACACGAAGCTCATCTATCTGGCGAATCCGAACAATCCGACGGGCACGTATTTCACCATCAGCGAATTCGAACGGTTCATGACCAAAGTGCCTGAGCACGTGCTCGTGATCCTGGATGAGGCGTATTTCGAGTTCGCCAGCGACCAGCCCGATTTCCCGGATTCGATGCGCTATCGGCTCGACAACGTGATCACGCTCCGCACCTTTTCGAAAGCCTACGGCCTGGCCGGCTTCCGCATCGGGTACGGATTCGCGCACGAAACACTCATCGCCAACCTGATGAAGGTGAAGCTGCCGTTCGAACCGTCGACTCCGGCTCAGGCGGCGGGTTTGGCCGCGTTGGAGGATGACGATTTCCTCCGGCGCACCCAGGAGCTCGTGGTGGATGGACGCGAGCGCCTGTACCGGTTCTTCGACTCGGTGCGCATCCCTTATGTCCGTTCGTTCGCCAACTCGGTGATGATGGTGATACCGACCGAGAAAGAAGCCGCCGACCTGACGCAATTCCTACTCGAAGACGGGGTGATCGTGCGACGGCTGCCGGCCTTCGGCTTGCCGAATTGCGTTCGGGTGACCATCGGACTGCCACGCGAAATGGATCACTTCGAAGAGCGGACCTTGGCCTGGATCAGTCGCTGAGCCGCTTGTACAGCGTGATGCGGGCGCGCAAGGTGATGAACACCAGGTAGCTGCGCGTGAGCCAGACATCGATCTGCTCGTACTTGTCGACCGAAAGCGACGACGAGATGTAGGTCGTGATGCCTTCGGATTGGATCACGGTGCAGGTGGACGCATGTTCCGGAACTTCGGGGACCGCCAGAAGCAGATCCGGAGAATAGCCCGAGCGCCCCGCTCTGGGATGGCGGGTAAGGTGCACGGAGCCCCCTTTCTTAAGGATATGGCGTCGCGCGGGCTTGCTGAAAGACAGAACCGGAAGGGTCATTTGATGCTAAATCCGTACCTTTCGTCACACAGCCATAAATTATGAAGACCCAGCTTCCCCGCATCTATGTCGACACGTTAGGATGTTCTAAGAATACCGTCGACTCCGAGTTTTTCATGGCCCAGGCCCAGGCCAACCAATTCGAGTTGGTCGATCGGGTGGAGGACGCCACGGTTCTGCTGATCAACACCTGCGGGTTCATTGATGCGGCGAAAAAAGAAAGCATCGACCATATCCTGGATGGGGTCACCCTCAAGAAGCAGGGGAAACTCGAGCAGGTGATGGTGATGGGCTGCCTGTCGGACCGGTACGCCACCGAGTTGGAAGCCGACATCCCCGAAGTGGACCGGTATTTCGGCAGCTCGCACAAAAGCGTGCCGGATGTGATCCGCGCCTTGGGTGGCGATTACCGCAAGGAGCTGATCGGCGAGCGTCGCATGAGCACGCCGTCGCATTTCGCCTATTTGAAAATCTCCGAAGGGTGCGACAACCCGTGCTCGTTCTGCGCCATTCCGCTGATGCGCGGAGGCCATGTGTCGACGCCGATGGACCAGCTTCTAGCCGAAGCGCGCCTGTTGCGGGCGAAAGGGGTCAAAGAGCTGATCGTGATCGGTCAGGACACCACGTACTACGGCCTCGACCTGTATGGAAAGCGGTGCCTGGATGAACTGCTTCTACGTCTGTCGGACATCGGATTCGAATGGATCCGCTTGTTGTATGCCTATCCGGCCAAATTCCCGGACCACATCCTGCCGGTGATGCGCGAGCGCGAGAATATCGTCAAGTATATCGATATGCCGATCCAGCACGGCTCCACCGAGGTGCTCAAATCGATGCGCCGCGGCATCACGCGCCCACGCTTGGAGGAGCTGATCGGTCAGATCCGAAGCGAGGTGCCGGGCATCCATCTGCGCACCACCATGATTGTGGGATATCCGACCGAGACCAAAGAGTACTTCGAAGAGATGCTCGGATTCGTGCAGAAGATCGGATTCGATCGGCTGGGATGCTTCTCCTATTCGCAGGAAGATGCGACCACCGCATTCGGTTTGGGCGACCCCATCAGCCAGAAAGAGAAGCAGCGCCGCGTGAAAACCCTTATGGCGGCCCAGGAGGAGATTTCGCTCATCAAGAACCGGGACCTGATCGGCACCGTGATGCCGGTGATGGTCGACCGGATCGAGGATGGTGTGGTTTGGGGTCGGACGGAGTTCGACTGTCCGGAAGTGGACAACGAAGTGTGCATCCAAAGCGCGACCGACGGGTTTCTGCCCAAGGATCTCGAGGTGGGCGGCATTTATCCGGTGGAGATCACCGACGCCGAGGCGTTCGACCTGTTCGGCGAATTTACGGCGCGCTGAAGATCGGCGTCGACGGAATCGGCGCGATCGCGGATTCCCGGATGGCCAGAGAGCGGTTGCCCGGATGCGGGAGCATGGCGGGGCGGGTCAGCTCGGCGATTCGCTCGGAACGGTAGAGATTGAACTGTGCGCGGTACTCGGCGGCGATCGGGGTGGAGGATGGGAATTCCACTTTGTGCGGATCGGACGGAACCCCGTTCACCCAGAACCGGTAGCACAGGTGCGGGCCCGTGGCCAAGCCCGTGCTGCCCACGTAGCCGATGATCTGCCCTTGGGTGACGCGCGTTCCCGGGCGGATGCCAGGTGCGATGCGTGACATGTGCAGGTAGCCGGTTTCGTACGTGCCGTTGTGCTTCAGGCGGACGTGGTTGCCGTTGGCATTGTCGTAGCGGGCTTTCGTGACCACCGCATCACCGACCGCGCGGATCGGTGTGCCCGTGGGCGCGGCGTAATCGGTTCCGTGGTGCGGAATGTTGCGTTTGAGGACCGGATGGAAGCGGCGGTTGGTGAACCGGGAGCTGATCCGGGAGTACGAGAGAGGCGCCTTGAGGAAGGCTTTGCGGAGGGAATTGCCTTCGGCATCGTAATAATCGCCTTTGCCGTCTTGCTCGAAATAGAGCGCCACGTATTCCTTGCCCGCGTGTTTGAACCATGCCGATTGGATGCGACCCACGCCGATGCTTTTCCCATCCATCGTCTCCTCTTCGAAGAACACCTTGAAGGCGTCGCCACGCTGGATCCGGTAGAAGTCGATCTGCCAGGCGTAGACTTCCGACAGGGTGACGGCAAGCGCCGGGGATGCGCCTTGAGCCATCAGGGTTTCGTACAGAGAGCCTTTGATCACCCCTTCGACGTGGCGCATGCGGGTCTGGATGTCGCGCTTGCGCACTTCCACACTCACGGTGTCGCTGAACGAGAAGATCACGAAGCTGGTGGGATCGATCTCGTAGATCACCAATGCCGGAGCGCCGGGGTTGAGGGGGGCGTAATGGGTCACTTCCCGCCCAAGCTGGATCTTGCGCACGTCGAACGTGCCTTCCGCGGACGCGATGGCGGATTGGACCACATCCGATTCGAGGCCGAACGAGCTCAACACGCCGGAGAAGGTGTCGTTGCGGCGGATGATCCGGGAGGTGGAGTCGAACAGGTCGACCGGAATGCCATATTCGTCGGTCTCCGTGACCGTCTGCACATTCTCGGACACGTTGCGCACCGAGACGGAACCGTCTGAGGGCGTGCAACTTACGAGCAGAAATGGCAACAAAAGATGATGGAGACGCATCCGCGTAAAATCCGGAGTTCGCTCTAGAAAACCAATTTCCGTAACTTGCTTTTATTTCACAGAAAAGCGCTACCACAAAGAAAACCCATGTTGATCTCCAAATTTGATTCGCCAGAACGCCCACTGGAATCCGCTTACGACGACCATCTCGGGCTGGTCGATATCGACGCCATCGAGTTCTATGTGAGCAATGGGAAGCAGGCCGCGCACTACTATCAGACCGTGTTCGGTTTCGAGCTGGTGGCGTATGCCGGCCTGGAAACCGGAGTCCGTGACCGTGCCTCCTGGGTGCTGCAACAGGGCAACATCCGCTTCATCCTCACATCACCGCTTACGGGCGATTCGCCCATCGCCGAGTTCATCCGCCTTCATGGCGACGGTGTGAAAGACATTTCCATGGCCGTGAAGGACGTTGAGGTGGCCTATCGCGAATGTGTGAAACGCGGCGCACGGGCGGCCATGGAGCCGCGTGAGTTCACCGATGAGCATGGCACGCTGATCAAAGCCGCCATCTACACCTATGGCGACACCCTTCACAGCTTTGTGGACCGCAGCCGCTACGACGGACTCTACATGCCCGGGTATGCGCCCCGCTCCGCCGCGAAAAAAGCCACAGGTGTCGGGTTGCATTATGTGGATCATTGCGTCGGCAATGTGGAACTCGGCAACATGGAACATTGGGTCGATTTCTACAAGAACGTGATGGGGTTCACCCAGTACATCCACTTCGATGACAACGACATCGCCACCGAATACTCGGCCCTGATGTCGAAAGTGATGGCCGGCGGACGTGGCCGCATCAAATTCCCTATCAACGAACCGGCCGACGGCTTGCGCAAATCGCAGATCCAGGAGTATCTGGATTACTACGGCGGTCCGGGTGTCCAGCACGTGGCCTTGCTCACGCCCGACATCATCTCGACCGTCACGGCGCTGCAGGCCAATGGCGTGGATTTCCTGACGGTTCCGACCAGCTACTACAAGACTCTCACCGAGCGTGTCGGCAAGATCGACGAGCCCATCGACGCGCTGGAGAAACTCGGCATCCTGGTGGATCGGGATGAGGAGGGGTACCTGCTGCAGATCTTCACCAAGCCGGTGGGCGACCGACCCACGCTCTTCTTCGAGATCATCCAGCGCAAGGGCGCGCGTGGCTTCGGCGTGGGCAACTTCAAGGCGCTGTTCGAGGCCATTGAAAGAGAACAAGATCGGCGTGGGAACTTGTGATGAAGGGTTGAACGCGAACGTTGTTCGCCGATGAAATGATGAAGGCCCTTCTTTTTCATCGTTTCATCCCTTCATCCGTTTTCAACATTCAAACTTCAACATTCAACATTTCTTCAATGATCTATCACAGCTTGGGCTCCATCCCCCACAAGCGTCATACCCAGTTCCGCAAGCCGGACGGCAGCCTGTATGCGGAGGAGCTGTTCGGAGCGGAAGGCTTCAGCGGCAGCTCGTCGCTGTTGTACCATTCGCATCCGCCCACCACGGTGAAACGCGTCGAGCAAGGCGCTGAAATCACCATTGAGGAATGGAAGGAAGGGTTGCTCCGGCACCATCATATGCTCACGCACAACATGAAGCCCGGTGGCGATCCGGTATCGGGTCGTGTCGTCGTATTGTTCAACAACGACGTTCAGCTGTCGCTCTGCCGGCCCACCGAGCGCATGACCTACTTCTGCCGCAACGGCGAGCACGACGAAATGCTGTTCATCCACGAAGGCGAAGGCTATGTGCAGAGCGTGTTCGGACGCTTGCCCTTCAAGCCGTTCGATTACGTGTACATCCCGCGCGGAACCACGCACGAGATCGTGTTCACCACCCAGGAAGCGCGGATGCTGTGCATCGAAAGCACCGGTCCGATCGAAGTGCCGAAGCGTTATCTGTCGAAACTGGGCCAGTTCATGGAGAACAGTCCGTTCTGCGAGCGGGACATCCGCCGGCCCGAAGGTCCCTTGCATTTCGAGGAGACGGGCGAATTCGAGGTCCGCATCAAGAAGCAGGGACGCTTCCATCACTACATCTTCGAACACCATCCGTTCGATGTGGTCGGATGGGACGGATACCTGTATCCGTGGATCTTCAACATGAAGGATTTCGAGCCCATCACCGGACGTGTGCATCAGCCGCCTCCTGTGCATCAGACCTTCGAGGGGCACAATTATGTGATCTGCAGTTTCTGTCCGCGCAAGTACGACTACCATCCGCTGGCCATTCCGGCCCCCTACAACCATTCCAACGTGGATTCGGATGAGGTCCTGTATTATGTGGAGGGCGAGTTCATGAGCCGGAAGAACATCGAATATGCGAGCATCACGCATCATCCGGGAGGGATTCCGCACGGACCGCATCCCGGAACAGTCGAAAAAAGCATCGGCAAAGAGAAGACCGAAGAGTATGCGGTGATGGTGGACACGTTCCATCCGCTCAAGCTCACCATGGCGGCCAAAGCGATGGATGATGGTGTGTATCAGTATTCATGGATCGACCATGCTTAGTGAAGAGATGAAATGATGAAGTGATGAATAGATGAAGGTTTCGAGCGTTTCATATCTGGATGCCCTTCATCATTTCATCTTTTCGTCTTTTCATCAATCAATATCACGTAATGGAATACAACCCCTTATTTTTCAAAGACCCCAAAGAAGGCTACAAGCTCATGATCGGAGCGGTGGTGCCGCGTCCGATCGCGTTGGTGAGCACCCTCAGCGCGTCGGGACACCGAAATCTGGCGCCGTTCAGCTTTTTCAACGTGGTGAGCTACAATCCGATGATCCTGGCGTTCTTCCCGCTCCGGTTCAAAAAAGACGATGAACTCAAAGACACGGTCAAGAACATCAAGGAGACCGGGGAGTTCGTCATCAGCGTGGTCACCGAAGCGATGGCGCCGGCGGTGAACCTGTGTTCAGGTCGGTATGACCATGGCGTGGATGAATTCGAGGTCAGCGGCCTGACGCCCATCCCCTCGAAGATCGTGAGGGCGTTCCGGGTGAAGGAAAGTCCGATCCACTTCGAATGCCGCTTGCACAAGATGATCTCGTTCGGGGAAGGGGAAGGAGGCAGCGACGCCGTGTTCGGCGAGGTGGTGCAGGTCGGAATCGACGATTCCGTGATGGAGGGCGGCCGGATTGATGTGGCCAAGCTCAACCCCGTGGCCCGTCTTGCCGGGGCCCAGTGGGCCACCATCGGCAAGACGTTCGAGATCGAAAGGCCAGGGTAGCGCCGCTCAGCTCTGCGGTTTCTTGAGCGTCGCGCTGAGGAAGAGATAGCCGATGGTTCCGGCGGTCAGCGATGCCAGAAGGATGGCGATCTTCGAGTTGTCGATCAGGAGCGGGTCTCCTTTGAAGGCCAGCAAGGTGATGAAGATCGACATCGTGAATCCGATGCCCCCGAGGAATCCGACACCGAGGATGTTCGTCCACTTGAGGTCTTTCGGCAAGGCGCACAGTCCGAGGATCGATCCCACGAGCGAGAAGAAGAAGATCCCGATGGGTTTGCCGAAAATAAGCCCGAGCATGATGCCCATGCTGCTTGCCTCGCCAAGTCCTTGAGCCCATTCACTGGAAATCACGATCCCGGTGTTGGCCATGGCGAAAAGCGGAAGAATGAAGAAGGCCACCGGCTTGTGAAGCGTGTGCTCCATCTTCGCGGCAGGGGAGTGGTGGTCGCCCTTGGTGAACGGAATGGTGAAGGCGAGAAGCACGCCGGCGATGGTCGCATGCACGCCGGAACTGAGCATGAAGGCCCACATCGCGGCGCCGCCGATCAGATACACCCAGAGCAAGCGCACCTTGAAGACCTTGTTGAGGGTCAGGAGCAGTACGAAGATGCCCAGCGAGAGACCGAGGCTTACAATGTCCAGATTCGACGTGTAGAAGATCGCGATGACCAGGATGGCCACGAGGTCGTCAATGACGGCAAGCGCCGTCAGAAAGATCTTCAGGGAAAGGGGAACCCGGCTTCCAAGCAAGGACAGGACACCGATCGCGAAGGCGATGTCGGTGGCCATCGGAATGCCGGCACCCGATGACGTCGGTGTTCCGGCGTTCAGCCACATGTAGATGCCCGCGGGCAGCAACACCCCACCCAAGGCTCCGAACAGCGGAAGAGCCGCGCTCTTCAGCGTCGACAATTCGCCTTGATAGATTTCGCGCTGAAGCTCGAGTCCGATCAGCAGGAAGAAGATCGCCATCAAGCCGTCGTTGATCCAGTAGCCCAGTGTCAGCGGACCTACATACATGGACCAAAGTTCAGTGTACGACGGCCCGATGACGGAATTGGCAAGAATCAGGGAGAGAACGGTCGCGATCAGAAGCATGATGCCCCCGGCTTTCTCGCTGTTGAAGAATTCAGTGAATGCGTTGTTGGATGACATGTGGATGAATGATTTGATAGGATTGGGATGGCTAAAGAACGGGAATTAATTTGAAAAGGGGTGTAAAATCGGGCGGGATGCGATACTTTTCAGCGTGAACATCCAACCACTCTCCCCGATCCACTGGTCCGATTACGAGCTGATCGATTCCGGTGATAGCCAGAAATACGAACGCTTCGGGCCTGTCACTATTGTGCGCCCGGAACCGCAAGCCATCTGGAAACCCACGCTGCCCGAAAGCGAATGGAAAAAGGCGGCGGTCACCTTCGTGGGTCGTTCCCCATCCAGCGGCGATTGGCGCAAGCCTGCCTCCATCCCCGACCGATGGAACATCCGCTACAAAAGCCCGAATCTGGATCTGCAATTGCGCCTGGCGTTCACGTCCTTCAAGCATGTGGGTGTTTTCCCGGAACAGGCGGTGAACTGGGAGTACATCGCGCAGCGCGTCAGAAAGGTGAAGCATGCGACGCCTCGGTTCCTGAATCTGTTCGCCTATACCGGCGCCGCGTCGATCGCGGCACGAGCCGCCGGAGCCACGGTGACCCACGTCGATTCCATCAAGCAAGTGGTGACTTGGGCGAACGACAACATGCAGCTCAACGGTCTCACCGACATCCGTTGGATGGTCGACGACGCCGTGAAATTCGTTCAGAAGGAAGTGCGGCGCGGAAACACCTACCACGGCATCATCCTGGATCCGCCGGCCTACGGTCACGGTCCCAAAGGCGAGAAGTGGAAGTTGGAGGACAGCGTCTATGAGCTGATGTCGGATGTGGTGAAGCTGCTCGATCCCAAGGAGCATTTCATCGTGCTGAACACGTATTCCCTCGGGTTCTCCGCGGTGGTGGCAGGCAACCTGTTGCGTCAGACGCTCGGATCCGAGGCAGAGATCGAGACCGGCGAGTTGATCCTGATGCCGCGCGTCGGCGTTCCACTTCCATTGGGCGTCTTCGCCCGTTCGGAGAAAGGGCTGACATGAGCCTGCCGGATCGCATCGACCATGCGCGCCGGATTAGCTCCGAGTCGCATCCGCCGCTGCCGGTCGCCTCGATGTCGCAATGGATCGAGGCTCGCGCGACCGATCCCCGCACGTTCATGGTGTATCTCGACGACGACGGCAGCCGGCATGAACTCAGCTATGCCGAGTTCGTGCGCCTGACCCACTCCTGCGCGTCGGCCCTGCTCGACACCGGTCTCCGGCCCGGCGACCGCATCGCCACGCTGGCCACCAACCACTGGCATACCGTGGTCTACTATTTCGCGGCATGGCGCGCTGGGCTCTGCGTCGTCCCCGTGAACCTGGGTGAAGACGACGACCGCATCCGCTTCATCCTCACCCATGGCCAGGTGAAATGGGCGTACGTCGCCACCGACGCGCAACCCCGGCTCCACCGCATCGCCCCAGACCTGCCACGGTCCACCGAACTCGTCGCTTCGCGCACGAACCTCCCGCTTCCCTCGTCATCCATCGATGCCGATGCCCTGATCGTCTACACCTCCGGCACCACGGGTCAGCCGAAAGGCGTGCTGCTGTCTCAAGCCAATCTCCTGGAAGACGCCCGCGCCATCGCCGATTGGCAGCGCATCGATACCGACACCCGGATGATGTGCGTGCTTCCCATCCACCATGTGAACGGAACGGTGGTCACCTTGGTCACCCCGTTCCATGCGGGCGCATCGGTGGTTCTGGTCCGCAAGTTCCACGCCACCCGCTTTTTCGACATCGTGGAGCGCGAACAGGTCCATGTGGTGAGCGTGGTTCCGACGCTGCTCCAATTCCTCAACCAGATGGCGGAGCCACCGGCATCCACCCCGCTGAAACGGGTGATCTGTGGCGCAGGTCCGCTCACGGTGACCGTCGCGCGGCAGTTTGAAGCCAATTTCGGCATCCGGATCATCCACGGATACGGCCTCTCTGAAACCACCTGCTATTCCTGCTACCTGCCCCTCGACCTGTCCGACGACGACCATGCCTTCTGGATGGGAGAGTCGGGGTACCCGAGCATCGGGGTGGCGTTGCCGGTCAATGAGATGCAG
>Ga0315904_10012769_pt1 | contig 10581 bp, 14 predicted proteins | sample LakEriMetagenome_6_FD_203529 | JGI IMG/M metagenome (GOLD analysis project Ga0315904, IMG submission 203529) | Freshwater fungal communities from buoy surface, Lake Erie, Ohio, United States - Buoy 12 MA120 | ecosystem: Environmental > Aquatic > Freshwater > Lake | place: USA: Lake Erie, Ohio... | reverse complement strand
GTGGCGGCACTGCGGTGGGCGTGGCCAGAGCGCGGGACATCAGCAACGGCAAGGAGCTTTCTCCACGAACCGTGCGGCGCATGTATAGCTTCTTCTCGCGCCACGAGGTCGACAAGCAGGGGCAAGGCTTCTCCCCTGGTGAAGATGGCTTTCCGTCAGCGGGGCGCATTGCGTGGGCATTGTGGGGTGGAGATCCGGGCTATACCTGGGCCAAAGCAAAGGTGAAGCGAATGGACAAATTGGATGAGGGAGACTAATGGAAAAGCGGTTTGACGACATTCAACGAAAAACGCTGGCCTTTGAGGTAAAGCAGGCGGAGATGATGGATAGCGGCCAGTATGCGGGTGAGTTTGTAGGCTATGCTGCGGGTATCCTGAACATCGACTCTACCGGTGACATGATCCTTCCAGGCGCGTTCACGTCTGACATTCCCCGCTTCCTCGCTGATGGCGTCGTCTGCTGGCAGCATGATTGGATGACCCCAATCGGCGTACCTGTCGAAGCCAAAGAGGATGGCTATGGTCTCCTCACTAGATCGCGCATCAGCCGCACGGCGAAGGGTATAGATGCCATGACGTTGATCCGCGATGGCGTGGTCAAACGGCTGTCGATTGGCTACCAGGTGCTTGATTATGACGTTGTAGACCGTGCTGGGCTGGCCAATACCATCGCCGCTTATGGGCTGCCAGTTGATAAACAGATGCAGATCCTCGCCAAGTTTGACGATGATGGGCGGGACGTTGTTTACCTGCTCAAGAAATTGAAGCTGTATGAATACTCGCCGGTGACGGTACCGGCTAACGACAAGGCAATTATCATGGACGCAAAATCGCTGACTGGTTTGACGTTCGCTGAGCATTCCCGCGCCGTGCTGACTGCGGTTGAGGGACTCGAAACGCGGATCAAGGAAATCTCCGAACTCCGCAAATCGCAAGGCAGAAAGGGTTCTCCAACGCACGGCACAATGTGCGCGGAGATGGCCGACGACCTCGAGAAAGCCTGTGGCCGCCTTCGCAAAATGGCGGAGGAGCTGGGCAACAAGCCCAAGGGCGACGATGAGGACGACGAGCCAGGCAAGCCTGAAATGGAGTATGGCCAGGATGCCAAAACCCTTTATGTTGAATTTCTCAAACTGCAGATAGCATAGGAGCATTATGACGAAACTTCAGGAAAAGCTGATTGAGCTGGATGGCCTGAAGACGGCGCAGAAAGCCGCCTTCGACGCTCATCCGGATGTGACCGCGATCCCCGCTGACAAGCTGACGGAGATCAAGAGCCGAAATGAGCAGATCGCCACGCTGCAGACCGAGGTCAAGCAGCTCGAGGAGATCGAGGCAATGAAATCAAGCGTAATCACGTATAGCCACAGTGGAACGCCAAGCACGAAGGCGGACAACACGATCCCCGCGCCTACCATCGAGTTCTCGCGGGTGAGCAAGGTTAAAAACTTCAAGGGCACCGTGGCTGGCAAGTCGGCCGATGAGCGTGCTTACCGCTTCGGCAAGTGGTTCAAGGGTGCGGTTGTCGGAGATCCGGCCAGCAAAGCGTGGTGCGATCAGAACGGCATCCAGACCAAGGCTCTGAGCGAGGGTACCAACTACCTCGGCGGATACCTTGTCCCACCGGAGTTCTCGACGGACATCATCGATCTGCGTGAGACTTACGGCGTGGCCCGTCAGGTGGCGCGAGTCGTCCCGATGTCCTCCGATACGCTCACGATTCCACGCCGCGTGGGTGGCCTGACGGCTTACTTCGTCGGTGAGGCTGCCACGATCACCAACAGCGACAAAACTTGGGATCAGATCAACCTGGTCGCCAAGAAGCTTGCTGCCCTGACCCTCTGGTCAAGCGAGCTGAACGAGGACGCGATGATCTCCATCGGTGACGACCTTGCCGGTGAGATTGCCTACGCGTTCAGCCAGAAAGAGGATGAGTGCTATTTCAACGGTGATGGAACCTCGACCTATGGCGGCATCACTGGCGTGCGGTCGAAGCTGCGTGCTGTGGACTCGACTATCGCCAACATCAAGGGGCTTCAGGTCGCCACCGGTAACGCCTACTCGGAGATTGTCCTGGGCGACTTCCACGGCGTCCTCGGCAAGCTCCCGCTCTACGCTCGCAATGGTGCCGTGTGGATCATGAGCGCGACCTTCTTTGACACGGTTGCCCACAAGCTGCAGACGGCCGCGGGCGGCAACACGGTGGTCGACATCGCCAATGGTGGTGTGCCGCGGTTCCTTGGCTACCCTGTCGTCCTCAGCCAGGTGATGCCGACCACGGAGGCCAACAGCCAGATCTGTGCGCTGCTCGGCAACTTCCGTCTTGGCTCGACCTTTGGCGATCGTCGACTGCTCTCGCTGGCTCTGTCCTCGGAGTACAAGTTCGCGGAGGACCAGCTGGCCATCCGTGGCACGGAGCGATTTGACATCAACGTTCACGACGTCGGCAACACGACTGCTGCCGGGCCGATCGTCGGACTCATCACGGCTGCGGCCTAAGGGAGGTGATCCATTGAATAATCAAAAGAAACTCAAATCAACGGTTATGCTGGTGCCTGCTACCGTTACCTCGGGAGCTACCGCAACGGCGAATCTGGACTGCATTGGAGAAGGCAGCGTTGAGGTGATTGTCAGTCTGGGCGCACTTGCGGGAGCGGGTGTGGCTCCGGCTAGCATCAAGATGCTTGAGTCTGATGACACCGTTGTCACGAACTTCGCAGAGATCACCGCGCTGTCAACGGGTGCCGCTGCTGTCGGAGCGTCGGAATCGGTACGCTTCTTCGTGGATCGTAGCAATGGCAACCGCAAGCGGTATCTGCGACTTGCGGTTACCCCGGGCACGGCTTCAACGAATAGCAATCTACCAGTGAGCGCGATTGCGTTTTTTGACCGATCAGACAATGATCCGGCGTCAACGTCTGGCTACGGCTCAAACGTGGTCAAGGAGGTCTAGTCAATGAAGTTGAACCTGGGTGGAGGCTTGCAAAAGATTCCGGGTTTTACGACTCTCGACCGTCAGACTGGGCAGGAGGTTTTCCCGCTTCCTGCCTATGCTGATGGCTCTGTTGATGAAGTTCGCGCTTCTCACATCCTCGAGCATTTTGGCCATCGCGAGGCGGTCGACGTGCTCAAAGAATGGGTGCGCGTCCTCAAACCTGGCGGACGTCTGCGGATTGCCGTTCCGGATCTGCAGAAAATTGTAGCGCGAGTGAGTGACCCGTCAGCACCGGTGGAAGGCTGGCTGATGGGTGGCCAGACAGATGACAGCGATTACCACAAGAGCGTCTATACCGATGCCAAGCTGCGCGATATGCTGCGCTATGTTGGCCTAACAGACGTGACGACGTGGGACTCAGAGATTCAGGATTGCGCGGCCTTGCCGATCTCGCTGAATCTGCAAGGCGTGAAGCCATCGAATATGCAGCAGCTCGATGGGCGGATTGAGGTCAAAGCGCGAGTAGCAGCGGTGATGAGCGTTCCTCGCTTAGGGTGGAATGATCACTGGGGTTGCGCTTGGCAGGCTCTCAGATCACACGAGTTCAACATTCCCTTGTACAAGTTTGGCGGCGCGTTCTGGGAACAAGGCATTCAGCGATCGCTCAACGTGTTGATCGAGCAGAACATCGAATGGGCAATTGCTCTCGATTATGACACGCTGTTCACCGGTGACGACGTGCGCGAGCTGCTGACCTTGGCGGCGCAGTATCCCGATGCGGACGCTATCGTCCCGGTCCAGGTGCGGCGCAACAATGAGCAGTTCTTGTTCACAATGAAGGATGCCTTCGGGCAGTTGAAGAGATCGGCCACGCTTGACGAGTTTGAGCCGGATCTGACGCCTATTGAGACTGGTCATTTTGGAATGACGCTGATCAAGTTGCGTGCATTGCAGGACATCCCCAAGCCGTGGCTATGGTCGCAACCTGGGCCAAGTGGTGACTGGGATGATGACAAGATTGACGCCGACATCTACTTCTGGAAGAAGTGGAGAGAGCACAATAAGACGATCTACCAGGCCAATCACATCAAGTTGGGTCATCTTCAGGTCGTCTCAACCTGGCCGACAAATGACTGGCAGATCAAGCATCAGTACTTGAATGATTGGGCGGAGAACGGCAAGCCGAAGGAGTGTAAGATCGATGAAGATTAAGCTCTTAAAGCCGTGGGGCCTTGCCAATCCTGGCGACGTGATCAACCCACCGCCAGGCGTGGCCCAGCTCCTTATCGAGCGCGGCATTGCTGAGCTGTATGAAGGTGAGGAGCAGGGCTTTGCTGGCCGATGGAACAAGCGGGTGGCATACCCGCCGACCCCGGCAGTGACGAAAGGACGACATGGCCGCAAGTGATTATGTGACACTCGATCAGGTCAGAGCGTATGTGTACCAGTCGCAAGATGCCGACGAGGATTTGTTGATCCGCATCACGACCAGGGCGGCGCGGATCTTCGATGCGGCGTGTAGCCTGCCGGATGGGTACTTTGCCCAAGGGTCGAGCGGACAGACGGCCAGCATTCGCTATTACTGGGGCAATGGTACGGATTACCTCAAGATTGATCCGTACCTGCCAAGTCCCGCGCCTATCGTCACAATGCCGACAGGGTTTGCGGTGCTGAACTGGGTAGAGGTCAATCCGTACAAGAACAGCCAGCAAAATACGCCGGGTGAGTTCTTTTTGTCGCGGCGATACGGCGACGATTACAGCAGCTTTGCGGCCCTCAACGAGCGACGCGATTACTTCTTCGCGGAGTTCAGCAACCAGGTGGATTACGTGGGCTGGCCTGCTGGCATCAGAGTTGGCGTGACGGCCAAGTGGGGCTGGGATAAGACGCCGGAAGAGGTGCAAGAGGCCGTGCTCGAGACCATCGCCAATATCTGGCGCAGCAAGGACCAAGGCTTCGCGCGGGCCGTGGCTATCGATGGGATTGCCGTCATCAACCAGCCGCTACCACCGAGGGCGCAGATGATCGCGGATGGCTACAAGGCAGGAAGGGCGATGTTCGCATGAACTTCTCTGTAACCATTGATGGCGTGGAGCAGTCACGACGGGCATTCCAGTCGCTCAATGAGACTGTGCGTGACTTTCGCGAAGCGTGGCCAGAGATTCATATGTACTTTCTCCGGGCGACCCTCGAGGAGTTCGACGCGCAGGGGGCCAGAGGCGGAGCAGCGTGGCAGCCGCTATCAGAGCGATATGGCAAGTGGAAGGCGAAGCGGTATCCCGGCAAGCCAATCTTGGTCAGGACTGAGCGGCTCCGGCGGTCCTTCTCGCTTGCTGGCCAGAAAGGCGGCGATCAGATCTATGATGCTTTGCCAGAATCGCTCACCATTGGATCGGCGGTGCCTTATGCGAGGTTTCACCAGCGCGGGACAGCAAGAATGGCAGCACGGCCAATTCTGCAGCCTACGCAGCGCGACATAGACCGTATCGTCTCGAGGCTGTTTCGCTTTGCTGAGCGCGGGGCCAGAGATGCGGGCTTCCAGACGCAATCACGTGCACGTCTCACACCGGGGGCTGAGTAATGGCATACACGACTACGAGGTACAGCGCAGAGTTCGGACTTCGGATACTGGACAACATCCAAGCATTTCTCGAAGCGTCAACGGCCACCGCGATTGCGGAAATTGATGCAACACTGCGTGATTTTACGGACTTCCGGACGCCGACCCCGATCGTGCTAAACTTCCCCGCTCTGTTTGTTTCGACCAGCAATGAACAGCTGGAGCAGTCGGACGATGACTCGCATATCCGAGGCCGGATCGAGTTTTTCATCGACATCGCGGTGGATGGCGTCGACGCTTACACGCTTCAGCGGACCATCTTAAAATATACGCTTGCAGTTGACCGAGTGTTGCGCACGATGACCGTTGCCGACCTGCTGGGCGGTGTCACCACGTCGACGGTGACAGAGCCAGTGTGGGAAGTGACGGAGCATCAGTTCGGAATACTTCGGCAAAACGACACAATTTACCGTCTGGATTCTCGCATAATTCTGGCGGTGCAAATGTTGGAGAGATAACAATGACAGCACGTGAAAAAGCTATGACGATGACTCTTCCTCCGTTGCCGTGGACTCACGAGGCACTTGGTGAAGAGATGTATTGCACGATTGCGCGTGAGCTGGGTTACTTTGATCCGCGCAAAGAGAAGAAAGATTATCGACCCTCTCTTGATCCGACGCCGTTCAAGGATCTGATCAAGGCAACCTCAACGAAGAAGGAGAAATAACCATGGCCGGAACCGCAAAGAATTACGATGCAAATGAAATAATTCTCGGGCCTGCTGACGTGTGGCTTAATGTCGCGGTTCCGTCAGCGAGTGCGCGAATGACCCTTCACACTGACGGCACCCCGGATGATGTCGCCAATCCCAACGCCATCCATCTTGGTATGACTGTTGGTGGCACGACGTTCGAATATGTCCCCGAGATCCAGGACTTTTCATCGGATGAGCTGACCGCTCCGCACCTTTCGCGCATCATCACTGAAAGAGCCACGCTTAAAGGCGAGTTCCTGCAGGTGTTTAACTGGTCACTGCTCGAGAAGATGACCGTGGGCGGCACGAAAAACGTCAACACGAATACGTCTACCGGGTACGAAGAGTTGACCATCGGTGGACTCTCGACCATCAGCACGTTCAGCGTGGCCCTGATTGGTCAGGACATCAGCGGCAGTAGCCAGTGGTGGGTGGTCCAGCTCTATAAGACTTTCAACCGAGCTGGATTCAACTTCACCGTGACGCGTAAGGATCAGAGCCGCGCCCCATTTGAGTTCAACGGGCTGGCCATTACCACGCGTGCGACTGGCGACCAGATCGCGAACTTCTGGCATCAGGGCGCGGCGAACTAACAGCAATCATTGAGAGGCTACAATGAGAGCAAGTGAGTACAGACAGAAACGCCAGACAGTAGAGTTGACCGGAGAAATCACTCTACCGTCTGGCGCAGTGTTTACAATGCGACGTCCACCGCTTGATCTGTGGATGGCGGCTGGACGTATCCCGCAATCGTTCCTCCGCGCGATGCTCGAGGCGCAGCAGGGCGGCAGTAATGCCAACGTGCAATTCTCGCCAGAGGAGACGATCGAGGGATTGAACTTTCTGGCCGAAGCGGTGGTCTATTCTTGTGTAGAGCCACGGGTGGCAATCAAGTCTGACGACTCGGACGTGTTGCTGCTGTCCGAGCTTGAAGCTGAAGACTTTCGTTTCCTGACCGGCTGGGTGCAAGCAGGTAGCCCTGGCGTTCCGGTGAAGACTGAGACAGGGGAGGTGCAGCCCGAGAAGCTGCGCCGGTTTCGTCAGAAACGACCAGGGGGAGGCTTTGTTGGCGATAGCGATGACGGCGGCGAAGTTCGGAACGAGGCCGAGCCAGCTCTTGCGGCTGGATGATGCGGGAGTGGCATTCGACTTCGACAATGCCGCGGCGGTCAAGCTTCAACAGTGGGAAGATGAGCGGATGGCCGCAATGTGGGGTAACGGTGGTGAGAGGCAGGTAATACTCGATGGCGTTAGACCGTGACCAAGTAGGACTGCTCTTCAAAATCGATGTCAACTCGATGGACGCTCGGCAGCAGCTCGAGCTATTCCAAGGCGTCGTCCAGGGAATGGCCGCGGAGACCTCGGCGCAACTGTCACGAGTGGGGGACCGCTTTCGCCTGTTTGGTGATCAGGTCAGAAATACTGGTCAGCAGTTATCAAACACGTTTGGCGATGCGGCAAGAAATCAGCTTGCTGGATTTGTGGGGCAATTTGGTCTAATCGGTGATGCTGCGGCGGGAATGATCCCAAACTTGACCGGCAGCGCGGCGGCAATGGCTGGCGTAGCAGGTGCAGCGGTCGCGGTGACAGGCGCGTTGACCGCAGCCGCTCTACAAACAGCCAATTATGCGGGAGCATTAAACGACCTGGCCGACGTGAGCAATCTCGAGATTGATACGCTGCAAGGATTGAATGCAGGTGCTGCACTGGTTGGCGAATCGTTCGAGTCTCTTACTTCAACCACGGTTGTATTTCAGAAGCAAATTGAAGCCGCCAAAAAAGGCAACGAGGACATGGTGGCGACGTTTCGCGCACTTGGCGTAGATCTTAACGGATCTGTGGATCAAGCGTTTCGCCAGACCATCGAGCGGCTGGCCAGTCTCGAGGACGGGTCACAAAAGACCGCATTGGCTACAGAGCTGTTTGGCAAAAAAGGCATTGATCTCCTCAAGATAATGAAGGAGATGGATGGCTCTTACGCAAACCTGATTGATAAAGCAGACGAGTTCGGCGTCAAGTTGTCCAAAGAGCAGGTAGAGGCCGCTGACAAGTTTGGCAAGCAGCTCGACATTCTGAAGATCAAAGCGCAAGGCATTGCTTACACAATTTCGTTTGAGGTTGCTAAAGCATTTTCCGACCTGAAATCTTTGATGGACTTTGGCAGTGTCATTGACCAGTTCCGGCGCGTGTATATGCCAGGCACGGTCAAAGCTGAAGAAGATGCTAAACGTGCAGCGGATCAAGCAGCGCAAAGCAAAGCTCAAGCTGATGCGCAACGTCGTGCAGATGTTCAAGCTGATTTTGAATTTGAACAGATGCGCGAACAGAAGCGCAAAGAGTTTGAAGCAAAGCAAAAAGAAAGCGCGGGAAGACAGGCTGCTCCACGGCCAGCTCTGGTCAATCTGCCTTCTGGCGATGCCGTCGCGCGAATCTATGATCAGTATCTGGCCAACATCAGAGCGCAGGAGCAGCGTGTCGAGGCCGAGCGCGAACAGTTGCGGATCGCGGCACTGGCCGACGAAGAGTCACGCATTATCGACGCCCAGCGACGAATCGAAGAGAACATCCTTCGGGTACGCTTGCAGATCGCCCAAGGCACAGAAGGCGCGTTGGCCGAGCGTGTGCTGAATATCAAGCTGAGCAACCTCGAGCAGGAAGCCACGGCGACAAATCGCAAGTTGCTTGATCTGCAATCTCAGCGTGTAGCGCAAGAAGAAGCGTATGAGATGGATCGAGTCGCGCGAGTGCAGGCCGCTGAGGAGCGCATCCGGGCCGAGGCGCAAGCCACGCATGATCAGCAGATGCGGCTCAACCAGGCATTGCAGGCGATGTTTGCCGAGGGGCAGCGGCAGCGGATGGAATCGCTCGCGGCTGACCCGTCATCGGCATTGTCAATCTTTGGCGTGCAAGGTCAGGCTGCAGCGGATCAAGGCGCAGGTATCTTTGGACAGATCAGCGCGTCGGCATCAGAGGCCATTACCAGCGTCTCTCAGCAGCTTGGCAATTTTTCGTCAATGATGGTTGACGCGTTTGGCGCGGTGGCTAATGGACTACAGCAGATCCTCGCCAACTTTATTTTGACCGGACGAATTGGTGGCCAAGCATTCAAGGCACTGGCCGCGCAAATCATCAGCGCAGTGGTTGCACAATCTGCGGTCAAAGCGATCTTTGAGTTGGCAGAAGGTTTTGCGGCCAATGCACGAATGGACTTTGTTGCAGCGGCACAGCATTTCACCGCGGCCAAGTTCTACGGGGTTGTGGCTGGAGTTGCAGCAGCGGCATCGGTGGGACTCGCGGCGATTGGCGGCGGTGGTAGTGGCCAGAATGGCACGATGTTCCTTGGCCAGGATCGCCAAGCAGGGTCGGCCGTGGTTGAGCAGGGAGGACGGCGCAGCAGTGAGCCGCAAGTGATCATAATCCGGGCCGAGACTGAGCCTGGGGTGATGGTCAGCAAATTTGTTCAGGACTATCGATCAAATGGTGAAGCGCGTTCCGTGCTTCGTAGAGATCTTTTAGGAGAATTTTAATATGGCATCAGAGATGTACGGACTCGCAAAACAGAGCTTGCTCAGCCAGTCGCCATCAATCGACTTTGACACGGACACAATCAAGATCGCGTTGGTGGGTGCTGGATACAGTCGCAACACGGCGACTAATGGTGATCAGTATTACACGGCCTTGGGAACCAATGTGGTTGGCACTCCGCAGACGCTGGGGAGCAAGACTGTTACTGGCGGCACGTTTGACGCGGCAGACGTCACTTTTACCGCCGTGACTGGAGCACAGGTGACACAGCTTGTGCTGTACAAAGACACTGGAACGGCCAGCAACTCGCCATTGATTGCGGTGATTGACTCGGCGTCGACCGGTCTACCGATCACGCCAAACGGCGGAGATATCACAGTGAGCTTCGACAACGGCACCAACAAAATCTTCCGGCTGGTCTAATGACGCAACCAACGCGACACTGGCAAGCCTTCGACCCAGCTTGGTTTGAGAAGCATCAAGCCAAGCTGTTGTGGGTCTGCAATGCGCCGATTATTGGGCGACTCGCTCGGCGTGTGTTTCGATTCAAGCATCCCCTACCCCTTGAATTGATTACGCCAGATGCCGCGCATTTTCGTCAGGATGACCGTCAGTCGATCGCAACCTTCTTCACCTATGCACGGCATAGCCAGCAGCTTTACAGCGCACTAAAGCCGCTCTGGTGGCTGATGCATTGGTGGGATGAGCTGGTTGCGGATCGATGGATGCCGGAGCTGTCGTTCGGATTTGACCAGCTGACGGTCTACACCGGTGATTCAAATCTGTCTGTTCAGAATTTTGATGGGAC
>Ga0315904_10012766_pt1 | contig 10583 bp, 4 predicted proteins | sample LakEriMetagenome_6_FD_203529 | JGI IMG/M metagenome (GOLD analysis project Ga0315904, IMG submission 203529) | Freshwater fungal communities from buoy surface, Lake Erie, Ohio, United States - Buoy 12 MA120 | ecosystem: Environmental > Aquatic > Freshwater > Lake | place: USA: Lake Erie, Ohio... | reverse complement strand
CGAGTTCTGGATCGCGAGGCCGGGTGGCAATAGCGGCGTTTACTTGCAGAATCGCTACGAGATCCAGATCTGCGATGGGGATCGGACGACGCACGGCCTCGGGGCGGTGATCAATGAGCAGCCTGCGCCCTATCATGCCTATCATGGCCTTGGCAAGTGGAATGCCTATGATATTGTCTTTCGAGCGGCGCGCTTTAAAGAGGGCAAGCTGATAGAAAAAGCCCGCACGACGATCTATCTTAATGGCCAGAAAGCCCACACGGATGTCCCGATTCAGCAAGTCTGGGGTGGGCCTGCCTCCGGGGTAGATGGTGGCAATGACAGTGGACGCGGGATCACGGACACACCGCAAGGGCTCAAGCTCCAGTGTGAGGGGCACGATGTGCGCTACCGAAACGCCTGGATCAAGCCCCTGAGCCTAGACAAGGTCAGCACGGATTTCTAGGCACGTGCCCAGAGGCTCTCTAGCGGGCCACGGGGGAAACGGCGAAACCAGAGGAGGGTGAGCGGGAGTGCAAGGAGAAGATAGCCAAAGTAAGCCAGAAGCCCGGTACGCACGGGCCAGTCTTCATCGGGGTAGAGCAGGCGTAGTGGGGCGAAGACGGCGACAATGTGCAGGACGTAGTGCGTGAGCGAGGCGCGTCCAAGCAAGGCAAGCGGCTGTGTGATCTTTGGCAAGCCGCCTGCACTCTCCCACCAGAGCAGACCCGCGATCAATGCGGCAGCGCTACTTCCAATGCGCAGTAAAAACGGCAGTGTGGTGGGAATCCAAGTCGCGGGGCCAAGCGATTTCTCCCAGAGCTGCGTGATCAGGGCGACACTCAGGGCACCCCAGAAACAACGACGTATCCGTGTGGGTGTCAGGCCCGCTCCCAAGACGGCGCTCATTCCCAGCAGAGGCAGCGCCAGCCAGGGCAGAAGCGGGTAGTTTCCATCCAAGAGAAGCGCCCTTAGGGTCACCGCCCCAAAAGCATGATCCGCAAGGTGACTGCCATCGTCCTGCCAGTCCGTTGCGATAAAGTGCCCGAAGCGAAGCTGGCTTAGTGGTGTGGCAATCAGAACCAGAACAAACACGACCCCGATCACGCGCGGGCCTTTCTTCCCGCGCCCAAGCCCAACGCCGAGCATCATCATCAGAGCCAGCGGGACGAGAACCTCCGTCGGCCAAACAAAATAATGCAGCACTGCCCCAAAAACTGCCAGCATCAGAGCGCGGCGTATAAACTTTATTGGCTTGTTGGTACGCCGCATCTGGAGCGCCCAGGCCATTCCCGCAAGCAGAAAGAAAAGCGCCGCCGCGCGGCCTTCTAGCACACTCGCAAGCTTGGAGCCGACGAAGTGCAGGTAGATCATTCCCAAGACGGCGACTCCACGGGCGACATCAAGGGCGACGAGGCGGCTCACCGGGTGGGGGCTCCTTCGTAGCGCTGGTTCGGAAGTAGAAATTCGTCTTTCATGATCACACTGTGCGGCGCGACATAGGTTCCCTCTCCGATGATAGCTCCGTAGAGAGGGACGGTGTTGCTCCCCACGGTTGCGTTCGCACCGATTCGGACTTTGGCAAGCTTCAGTACCCGATCCTCGAAGGTATGGGCTTGGAAAGCCGCTGTCACCGTGGCTCCGTCGCCGATCTCGATCATGTCGGGGTCTACCACTTGTGAGAAGCCACTGCCCAGCACCACGCCGCGCCCGAGCGTCAGGCCCATCGCGCGGAGATACCACGTGAGCATGGGAGTACCTTCGAGCGCGGTGAGCGTCCCGCGGGCATAGACTCCCCAAGCGACATAGAGAAAGTCCCAGCGGCTGCACCAGCACGACCAGAGCGCATGCGTCCCCGGGCGGGCGCGACCCAGCAGAAGCCACTTGAGCGCTAAGATCGCCAGGCAGAGCACTGCCGCTCCGGCAAAGGCGAGCAGTGGTGCAGCCCAGGCGTGGTCTCTCAGCTTCCGTAAGCTCTCCGCGACAACGAGCACGGGAAGCACCGGCAAGGTGAAGCGGAGTATTTCCCAGAACAAGCGGTCGAGATAGCGAAGTAAGCTCGGGTTGTGGGTAAGCTCGCGATCGTAGGCAACGATCTCACGGTGCGGCAGCGCAAAAGGCGGGTGCCCAAACCAAGACGTCCCGCTTGCCATGTACGTATCATCGGCGACGGTGCAGACGCCCAGCAGAATATCGTCGGGTAAGTGCTGGCCCCCAGCGACGACCACGTGGTTGCCTAGAAAAACATTGGTGCCGATGGTGACTTTTGAAAGCGTCACCGTGCCGCGATGCACTCTTGGGCCACCCAGATAGATTCCATCGGCAAAAAACGTCTCCGGTCCAATCGCAATTAGCTCGGGGATGACATCAATAATCGTGCTAATCTCGCAGCTTTGCCCCACGCGCATCCCTGCCGCCCGGAGCCAGAGCGGCCAAAAGAGCGCGCCACTGAGCCACTCGTTTGCAGAGTCTACTAAGCCCGCCTTGAGCCAGAGGGGAATATAGGCCAGGCTCCAGCGCGAGAGCACGCCCTCCGAGACGCGACCGAGGGCGCGGACGGCAAGGGCTTCCAGCAGGAGCGTGAGCGGCAAGGCGAGGGTCAGCACGAGGAGATAGGCTACGAGCCCACTCCCCTGCCCCACCCAGACCACGGCCCCCAGCGTGAGCAGCTCTAGGGGCAGCGCAAGCACCGCCCAGAGAGCACTCTGCGCGAGTAGCAGCGCAAGGCTATAGGCAAGTGGCGAGAGGATGGGTTTTGTTTGGGTGATATTTGGTACGGGCGGTGCGTGTCCAGCGGGAGTGGCAGGAATGCCGTCCCAGTGCTCGCCCGCCGGAATCGTCTTGCCTGCGGGCAGTGAGGAGAGCGCGGCGAGAGAGGCTCCCGCTTCTAAACTTCCGCCCGGTGCAACACCCGCCCGGACATCGAGCGTAGCGCCTGTGCCGAGAGAGATGGGGCCGATGACAAGCTGACGGTTCTCCAGCTCGACGAGACGAAGAGACGCGTCCTGACTCACCGTGACATCGTCCCCGATTTCGAGCAAGTCCCAGCCACCCTGAGTCAGATCCACGCCGCGATGCAAGTGCACGCGCTGCCCGATCCGCGCCCCCAGTGCCCGAAGCGCCATGCACTGAAACTCGGTTCCGACGAGCACCGGCCAGGGAATAAGCCGCGCTGTCTGCACCACGATCCAGTGTCTCAGATAGAAATCCCCCCAGACCGGCTCACGGCGCGGGGTGTACTTGCCGATCAGCAGGCGCTTCACCAAGACTGCAAAAAACACGGCGAGAGGCGTGTAGAGCGCCAGCCCCAGAAAAAGCAAGAGTGGCGTGATGAGAATCACCGTCATCAGTCCCAGACGCGAGAGCAGTGTGGGGAGAAGCTCGAAGAAGCCGCCGTAGGCCACAAAGGAAGCCAGAGTGAGCTCCCACAGAAGCCAGAGGCTCTGAAGAACCCCTGTACGCCGCTCGCCGTGTGTGTCCAGCGGCAGGTGCGCTTGCTGCTGCGTCTGTTGAGAGTCATATCCAGAGGATGGCGATGCCACTTGTGATACTCTCTGCGCCAGCGCGGCAACCGTGCGGGCTTCGTAGAGATCACGAACGGTTAGGGATGCCGTGGCGGCATCTGTGCGCAGGCGCGAGATCAGCTGTGCAGCCTGGAGCGACGTGCCCCCGAGATCAAGGAAGAAATCTTCGTCGAGGGAGAGCGCTTCCGAGAGTAGCAGCGTCTCTTGAAATGTTGCGAGTAGCGATTTTTCCAGCAGGGTACGCGGCGCAACCATCTCGCGCTCTAAGCGAGGCACTACGCGTCGGAGCGTGGGGAGGCTCTCACGCTTGAGCTTGCCACCGACGCTTTTGGGTAGCTCCGTGAGCACACCAAAGAGCGCAGGGATCATGTAGGAGGGCAGTGCCTCACGGAGCACGGCCTTGAGTTTATCGAAGTCTGGCGGCTGAGTCGCATCTGTTGGGACGATAAACGCGACCAGATCGTTGCCTTCGTTCTGGACACAGCACGCCGCCTCGCGCACGCCCTCGCACTGGGCCAGGTAGGTCTCGATTGCCTCCAGCTCGATCCGGTAGCCACGGAGTTTTACTTGGGAATCAAGCCGCCCGTGGTAGTGAAACGCGCCGCTCTCGGGGTCACGGTGGACGAGATCACCCGTTCGGTAGAGCCGTCCGAGTGTGGGATGCGAGAAAAACTTCTCCGCCGTCAGCTCCGGGCGTGCGTGGTAGCCCCGCGCCAGCCCAATTCCTCCGAGGCAGAGCTCGCCCGAAACTCCATCAATAACTTCGTTGAGCGCACTATCCAGCACCCAGGCTTGCAAGCCTGGCACGGGCGTGCCAATGGTAATCGGCTCCCCAGCCAGAATCTCGCCGCGCAGGGCCGTGACCGTGCACTCCGTGGGGCCGTAGCCATTGACCAGCCGCCGCCCCCGCGCCCAGCGATCCGCGATATCACGTGTCAGCGCCTCGCCGCCCACGTAGAGGAGCTTGAGTAAAGGCAGGGACTCTTCTGGGTTTTCGCAACCGGTCGTTCGTAGCAGTGTGGGAGGCGGACAGAGCACGGTGATGCGCTCGCGCTGGAGCCAGCCTACCAAGTCCGGCCCCAGCCGCGCTGCGTCGTCGTCGAGGGCCACGACCGTCGCACCCGATGCCAGCGCCAGCCAGATTTCTTCCACGGAAGAATCGTAGGCAGGCGACGAGCCCTGCGCCACCCGATCACCCGGCCCTAGTCCAAACTCGACCAAGTCAGACTGCACGAGATTAACGATGCTCTGGTGCTCTATCAAGACGCCTTTGGGCTTGCCTGTCGTGCCCGAGGTGTAGATGACGTAGGCCAGCGCATCTTCCCCCCTAACCCCACCACCCTCGCTGCGCGGGGTACCCGGGCGGGGGGACGATAAGGAAGGGGCCACGTTTTGGGAAATGTCAAAGACTTTTGTCGGGAACGCGCCTCGCTCGGCGCGGGCCTGGCCGTTGGTATCGGTGAGGAGCAGGACGGCACTGGAGTCTCGGAGAATCTCGCGCACTTGCTCATCGGGAAACGACGGGTCAATGCAGACATACGCTGCCCCTGCGCTCAGCACGGCAAGCTGGGAGACATAGAGCCGCTCGGTATCGCGGCCAAGCAGGATCGCGACAATGCACTCACCCGAGACACTGGGCGGGAGCTGCGCCCGGAGCGCCTCGACTTCCTGCGCCAGTTCGGCATAGGTGAGTGTGCGCCGCTCAGGGCGGGTCAGGCTGGGTGGGATATCTATCGCAACTGCCTCAGGCCAGGTGCGGGCGGCGCACTCGAAGAGCTCGTGGAGCATGGAAATTCTTACTTTTCCAGAAGCGGGACATTGCAGAAAGTCAGCGCCGCGATTCCGTTGGCACCTCGCAAAAGCCGCTTCTGGCTCCAGCTTGCGCTATCCAGATAGGTTAGTTTCTGAGCTGCCATCGGCTCCGTGAGTGTGAGCGTGAGCCTGTTGCCCATCGCACTCCCCGACGCAATTTTTCCGCGCTTGCCGTCGAGAGAGAACTCGCTTACCAGTGCGCTCTCCCAGACCACGGGCTGGTCGAACTCCAGCACGAGCTTGTCTCTCTGGGCGCTGGCAAAAGCGATGCGCTTGAGGCTTGGCGGCGTGATCGGCGAGTCGAAGTGCCTGCCGTAGCTATCGCGCTGGACAACCGGGAAGATCAGGCGGGCGAACTCGGCGTAGCCTGCCGCCGGGAAGTGGCAGCCACCGGGCGGGTCGATCCCCAGCGTGGACATGATGCTCATTTTGGAAAAGAGCGCAGGGAGCTGGCGCTGGACATCGCGGAGCTGGTTGTCGGAGCCGTCTATGCCCATCGCGCAGGACTTGGGCCAGATCTGAAACAGATAGTAGCGCTGGACATTGGGAAAGTCGCGCTTCCAGGCCGCGGTGAGGTTGATAAAGTACTCTTTGTAGGTCTCCCAGCCAAAGCCACCCGTGGGACCATCCGCGCCCTGGTCGTTCTCGCCCTGGTGCCAGAGAATCCCGCGAATCCCGTGGGTAAGCCCGGCTTTCTGGGCACGCGCCAGCAAGCGCCCGTAGATCGTCTCTGGGTCGGTGGGGTTCTTGGGGTTGCGCTGGTGCTGGTCGATCCGTGTACCACCAACCGCGCCATTGAGGATGCAGACCGGCACTTTCTCGCTCTCCAGCAGGCGCTTTGCCAGCTCCATCGCCCAGTAGCCGATCTCCCCCGTCTGGCCGTCTTGGTTGCGGTAGCGGGCACTCTCCCAGCTCGTCCCAAATGTGCGAATCCACTCGCTCTGGTAGGCTGGGGTCTCTTTCCCAAAGTCCGTGGCGACCGCGTTGGACTGGCCCTGGATTACAAACGCATCGCCGCAGGCGAGATTTTTAACGGTGCGCAGAACCGTCTCCCGGCCCCCAGTAATACTCCCAAAGGTGACTTCGTAGCGAATGAGCCCTGGCTTGAGTGGCACCGAGAGCGCGTACGCTCGACTCGCACCGAGCTTCTGCGTGACCGTCTTGGCCAGCACGCCATCGGCGTAGAGGCGCAGAAAGACTGCGTCGGCGGCTTGGGGAAGAACGCCGTTGTAGTGAAGCGTCCCTTCATTTTTGGTCGCACTGCGGGCGTAGAACTGGTTGTCTGTCGGCTGCTCATCCACAGCGGGCTTGCGCTCGACCCAGGGATCGGCCTTGGGCTCGGTGACTGCGAGCTTTACCGACTGGGTCACGGGCGCACCACCGTTGTCCACCGCGACACTTACTGTCACAGTGCCGCTGTTCTGGGCGTGGGTAAGGCGGAGCTTGCCAGGGAGCACTTCTTTGCTTGTCGCCAGCCCCTCCACTTTCCAGGCATAACGGAGCGGCAGGGCACTCTTGCCCACCATCGTTGCTTGCACCTCAATCGGCGAGCGGCCGTCCCACTGGCGCGGAGCCTTGAGCACGACCACGGGATCGGGGATGGCCTCTTGGACCGTCACCGGTATCTCGCGGGTCTTCACGCCGTCGGGGTAGACGGCCTTTAGCTGCAACCGATGCTTAGTCTCGCCGCGCACGCGGCCCGCCTCCAGGGTGTAGGCAAGCTGGTCGGTGGCGACAACCTGGCCATCAAGGAGCCAGATGAGCTTCTGCGCCCCGCCTGTCTTTGCTGTCACCGTGGCCCGCTCGCCCTCGCGGACCGTGAGCTGTGGCGACGAGACCGAAAACTCGCTACCAGGTTGCACGAGGGTTCCCACCAGTGTCTGGAGCGGTTTCTGGTTCTCGTACTCCAGCCGCACCCAGTCGGCGGAGCGCGCCACCGACGAAACTCTTACCTCGTCTATCTCGCCAACGAAGTCGTAGTTGTTGTACCAGCCCCCAATCCAGAAGCGGGCGGGGTTTTGGATATTGAGCGGTGCGCCCTGCGACTGCGCCATGCCATCCAAGACCCCGTTCACATAGAGCCGCGCGTTGCCCTTTTCGTAGGTATGCACCACATGAACCCACTCGCCCCGTGCCAGCTTGCTCTTTCCTGCAACATTGGCATCAGAGAAGTAGCAGTCCATGCTGACGTGTGGGGGGCTTCGAAACTGCATCGTCACTTTTCCCTGGCGCTCCTCGTTGCCCCAGCCGAGGATGCGCACATTGGGCCGCTCCGCCCGGAACCATGCCTGGGAGCTATGCGGCTGGCTGCCCGTGGGAAACCCCATCAGCTTCTCGCCGCCCACGATTCCCTGGTTATCCGCAAAGCGCCGCGCCATCCCCAGCGGCCCCGGCGCGAGCGTCGTGCCTTTATTGATCGCTGTCAGCATGCCCGTCGCATCGGCTAGGGCTTCGTCCATGTGCCAGACCGTCAGATAGCCATTGCTCGCATTGAAAACTGCCGGGCCACTGGCCGCGCTCTTGGCCGCGGGGTCGCCCCAGTGCAGGCGCAGCTCCTGGCGGTCATTGCCCATGATCTTAGGCACCCGCACCCAGAGGCTCGCCGTCCCGGCTTGCGCGTCCCACTGCTCAATCTGAAAGGCCAGCGGCGTGCCTTTGCTATCTGTGACCTGCAAGTCCTCGCCGTGGGGCTGGGCCTGTGCAAAGGGGAAGGTCTCGCGGCGGAGGCGAATCAGCACCGGAAAGTCCGTGAGCGTCACCGACGCCGGCAGATTCGCGCCATCCGGGGTGGTGAGCAGATAGAGCGAGCCCTGCCTCTCCCCGCCAGCTTTCGCGAAACTGGCGGGCGCAATCAGCGCAATAAATAGTATTAAAGACGAATAGATTTTCATAGCATTTATTTGCGCTTCCCTCTGAGGCGCACGGGCTTGCCACGCTGGCCTGATTGAAGGGGATATAGGTTCCACTGGTTTGCTCCTGCGGGCTCTAGATGAAACTCGCGGGTGTTGTCGCGTAGCTCCGCTTTGAGCTTCTCGGGGAAGGCACCCGTGCGGCGTGCGGTCTCCCACTGGTGAATGGCTTCGAGGATCGCCGGGATCGTCCCAAAGCGCTTGGCGGTCTCGGTGGAGAGCGGGTCGGCGCTCAGCTGGGCGGTGCTGGCGAGGCTGGTTGCCAGTGCAAAGCCCGCATCGAAGCCTGCCGCGCGTGCCAGGAGCCACTCCGCATCTTCGACGGTCGTCTCTGGGCGTAGGGCAAACCAGCCCAGCATCCGGGGCATGAGGTTGCGGGAGTAGTGGAGCTGGTTTTTAAACCGATAGAGCGTCTGGCTCTCGCGGAAGCCGGCGTACCAGGGCTCACCCCAGTTCATGCGGGTGTAGACATGCCAGTTGAAGTGGCCGGGGTTGCTGGCATCGTTGATCTGGCCCTTGAGCTCGGGGGCGAGGGCGTTGTACCAGCTCTGGGTAAAGAGTGTCCGCCCATACTGCCCCATCCCCGTGGACCAGTTCCCCTCCAGCCCATCGAGCGAGATCTGGAGTGTCCCCGTCTGGTTGCAGAGCGCCGCGATATTCTTGGCAACTTCCTGCGTGAGCGACGCATCTGTCAGGAAAACTTTATAGTCGTGGTCCATGAGCTTGCCAATAGAACTCTGGCTGGCGTGCGCCGCGGCCGCCGTCCCCCACGCGCCGCGCTGACAGCCCAGTAAGCGCCAGGGCGCACTCGGGGAGACGCTCTCGTAGCGAACTAGCTCATCGCCAATGGCCACCGTGCTCATTGCCGTCTTCTTCACAAACGGCTCCGGGTCGGCAACCGGCAGCTCGGCCTGGGTTGCGGAGACACGGGCCGTGAGGGTGCTCATGCCGCTCCGTGCGAGACGTGGGTCGGGGCGTGGGGTGACATAGGGATCATTTGGGGTAATAAAATTTGAGAGCGTGTGAAAGCCGACCCGCACGCCCGCTTTTTTCGCCCGCTCCACACACTCGCGCAGGCCCGCACCCCCATGAGGAAACAGGCTCGGCTTGAGGCGGAAGTGCCCCCAGGTCTCAAACGGCGAGCTATGGTACAGATAGCGCAGCCCCGCCTTGAGTGTCATCTCAATCGCCCGGTCGATCGTGCTCTCGCTGAAGTCCACAATCAGATACGAGTCCGTGGCGCGGGGAGATTTCTTAGCCCAGACTCCGTCGAGCAGCGGGTGCGGCAGGCCCTCTGCCACCTCAATCGCGCCCAGCGTGTCCAGCGCTTTTGCCACCGGGCAGAGAAAGAGCGCGAGCTTGCTCCCGACAACTCCGCCGTCGTCGAAGGCGGGCGCGGGGAATTTCTCAATGCCCCAGTTGGGGATTACCCGCTCCTGCGAACGGTTGCGGCAGTAGCCCTGGACGACACTCCCAAAGGCCGTGCGCCGCGCGGTGTCGCCGCGAAAGAGCTGGTCTTTCTTGAGGGCATCGGGTAGGTCTGGGTAGGTGCCGGTGTCGTCGGCGGTGAAGTCTGGCTCGATATCGCTCTCCTGCCCCGGAAAGCCACCGAGTGTTTTCACATTGAGTGCCTGAATCCCGATTGCGGTGTCAGAGTCGCGAACCACCCCGACAATCTCGCCGATGGTCTCCCCGATCACGGTAGGGTATGGCCCCCAGACCACCAGCTCAACGGTATCTTTGGGCGTGATCTCGACGAGCTCCAGCGCGAGATGCGTCGGCTTGGCTTGCACCATCAGTGCCGCGCTCACGCCCGTTGCACCAAAGCCCAGTGTCAGGCGGCGAGATCTCCCGTTCCAGCTTGCCGTCTCCGGCGCGTGTAGCTTCCCGGCGACGCGTACTTGCAGAACCGGCGCGGGTTGATTTGGTGCCAGATAGCTCCGCCCATCACGACGGCGGGAGAGTGCGAGCCACGCGCCGTTTCCTCCCAGCACAAAAGCGGCATCGCGCGTCGTCCAGGTCACGAGAGGTTCTGTTTTTAACATGCGCTACTATAACCTAACAGGTACAATAATCACATTCATGCAACGCTGCTTTTTTGCCTTGATCCCCCTTGCACTCCTCAGTGCCCTCGCGCTGGCCAAGCCTGAGAGTGGTCTATGGTCGCTCCAGCCGGTGCGGCTACCCCAAACGCCGACGGTGCAGAATACTTCCTGGGTACGCAATCCTATTGATGCTTTTGTACTTGCCAAGCTCGAAGCCAAGGGCTGGAAGCCCGCGCCGGAGGCCGATAAGCGCACGCTGATCCGCCGCGTGACATTTGACCTGACGGGCCTGCCGCCAACACCGCAAGAGATCG
>Ga0315904_10012759_pt1 | contig 10586 bp, 18 predicted proteins | sample LakEriMetagenome_6_FD_203529 | JGI IMG/M metagenome (GOLD analysis project Ga0315904, IMG submission 203529) | Freshwater fungal communities from buoy surface, Lake Erie, Ohio, United States - Buoy 12 MA120 | ecosystem: Environmental > Aquatic > Freshwater > Lake | place: USA: Lake Erie, Ohio... | reverse complement strand
AAGATAAAGGCTACAATTTTATACTAGTTACCTTTGATAATACAGCCAGCTATTGCTTTGTTATTTTTAAAACAACTGTTTGATAATTGAGGTATAATAGTTAGATGCCATATCGTGTAGGTGCTAAGGGTTCTTATGGGTGTTCAGGGTACCCAGCTGTTAAAGTTGGCACCAATGAGGTTATGGGGTGCCATAAAACCAGGTCTGCTGCTGCAGGTCAAATCTATGCAATCAATCGTTCAGAAGGCAATATTGGAAAGAATATGCATGAAATAAAAGAAGGCGATTTCGTGATGGGTGCAACAACTGAAGGCATGGTTCACGGAATGGTAGAGCATATAATGTGGGAGGGCGGAACTTTGGGAACTCCTGGAACAAGATATGCTCTTGAATCAATGCCACCAGAAAATCCTGCAATGTCTGTCAGAATTTATAAAGAAGAAGATGAAGGTTGGGAACCCACTGCATATAGTATTGGAATGATGTACACAGATGCAGAAAAAATAGATATTGAAAATCATGAAATGGATGCGGAAGAAACCATGACTGACGATGATTATGAAGATGATGAAATGATTGGTAAGAAAATGCATGACAAAGAAGATGAAGAAGAAGATGATGACATGAAAAAAGAAAAACCAAAATATGATGAAATGATAAAGCCACGTCGTGGTGGATCAGATCCATCTAATGCAAGACTTTATGCACAAATAATTCGTGAAGCAAAAGATAAGTTTGATGTTTATCCATCAGCAGTAGCTAATGCTTGGGTAGTACAAGAGTATAAGCGACGTGGAGGAACATATAAGTCTTATGACAAAAAAGAAAAAGACAAAGATGTTAGCAAGAGTATTTGGGGCGGATCTCTTTTTGATTTAAATGGATTTGAAAAATAATGTCATCTGGACAAAGAAAAAAACATCATGGTTTTAATCCTATACAGATTAAAGATGGAATGATAGTACGTTTAAATAAAAATGGAACTATCAGAGAAATACTTGGAAAATACGGGGAGTACAAAAAAAATGACAAGAATTAAGATCGTTCAGCCTTCAGATATTCACAAAGCAGAAACATACAGCCCAACATCTGGAATGAAAGCTGCTGCTCGTCGTGCTTTAAAATGGAAAGAGCAGGGTAAGGCAAGGGGTGCTGGAACTCCAGTTGGCTGGGGACGTGCATCAGATATAGTTGCTGGTCGTGGTCTTTCATTAGATACAGTAAAGCGGATGTACTCTTTCTTTTCTCGTCATGAAGTAGATAAAAAGGGCAAAGACTTTTATAATACATCCAACCCATCCAATGGTCGCATTATGTGGGATGCATGGGGCGGAGATGCTGGATTTTCTTGGTCAAGATCAATTGTTGAAAGAGAAAAAAAGAAGGCAGAAAAAGCTTGGCAGGGCAGTGCCTTTAATACAAAAATAAACTGAGCAGTTTATTCACATGCTCAGGTGATTTTTTATTTATTTGATTTTAATTGACTTTGGCTTCTTCTCTTCTGGAATAATCCTGTCAATGTTAATATGAAGCATACCGTCTTTCATCTCAGCACCAGTTACTTCCATATATTCTCCAAGAGCAAACGTCCGTGTAAACTTTCTTCCAGCTATGCCCTTGTGAACAATCTCAGCATCTGTAATGTCAACAATTTCTCCCTTGATGATTAATGTTCCATTATCTACAGAAACATCAATATCATTCTTTGCAAAACCTGCAACAGCAAGAGATAACTTAAAAGTATCTTCATCCAACTTAAGTAAGTCATAAGGTGGATAATTTGTTTGACGTGATGCTAGTTGGACATTGGCTAATCTTTCCATCTCACGATTAAAGCCAATAAAAAAAGGATCTTTGAAAAGATCCCATGCAAATGTTTGAACCATTTTTTTCTCCTTTTCAGCGAGTTAGTTTATGCCCCCATATGGCAGGCACTTATATATTATAGCATAAAGGCTTTATATTATCGGTGCTCAGCATAAAAATACCAAGCACCGACATTTATTTTATTTATCTAAAGTCAAACCGATCATTCATCATTACCTGATGCCATGTAGTAGCAAAGTCAATCAAGAACTTTTCTTTTGCGTCATCGGCTGCATAGACTTCAGCGATAGCACGAAGCTCTGAGTTAGATCCAATAATAAGATCTACTCTTGTAGCTTCATACTTTAGCTGATTATCAGCATATCCATGGAACTTGTTTTTATCAATCTGGACCCACTTAACAGAACCTTCAATTAGATTAACAAAGTAATCATTTGTTAAAAGTCCTGGGGTATCAGTAAAGACACCGTTCTTAGATCCATCAGTATTAGCCTCAAGAACTCTAAGACCACCAAGCAGAACAACCATATCAACTGGATCAAGGCCAAGAAGGTTAGCCTTCTCTACCAGTAGAACCTCTGAAGGGGTCTCTACGCCATCTTTGATATAGTTTCTAAAACCATCTGCAATTGGCTCTAGAACCTTAAATGACTCATCATCTGTCTGCTCTTCTGTGGCATCTGTTCGTCCTGGGATAAAGGCTACATGTAGCTCATATCCTGCATCGTTGGCAGCCTTTTCAATTGCTGCATATCCACCAAGAACAATTAAGTCAGCTAATGATATTTTTGTTTCATCATTTTCTGCATTGAACTTGTCCATAATTCTAGTTAGCAGAATGATTGTTTTATCTATTGCTGCAACATCATTAGCATCCCATGAACGTAATGGCTCTAATCTAATACGTGCTCCATTGGCCCCACCACGCTTATCAGTCTTTCGGAAAGTTGATGCTGATGCCCAAGCAGTTTTAATTAGCTCAGATACAGTTAGACCAGAATTAATAATTTCTTTTTTAAGATATTCAATCTGATCATTATTTACTAGCTTGTAATCAACAGCAGGAACTGGATCTTGCCAAATAAGTTGCTCTGAAGGAACTTCCTTGCCGAGATATCTTGCGATTGGACCCATATCTCTATGAGTTAACTTAAACCAAGCACGAGCAAATGCATCAGAGAATAAGTCAAAGTTTTCAAGAAATCTCTTTGAAATCTTTTCATATTCTGGATCAAATCGCAAAGCAAGGTCTGCTGTTGTCATTACTGGAGCATGAAATTTACCTTCAATATGAGCATCTGGAACTAAATTAGCAGCAGATTCATCTGTAGGAATCCATTGTGTTGCACCAGCAGGACTCTTTACCTGCTTCCAATCATACTTAAATAGAATCTTTAGATATGAATTATCCCACTTTGTTGGAGTTGGAGTCCATGCACCTTCAATACCACTTGTAATAGTATCTTCTGCATTACCTTTTCCAAACGAGTTCTTCCATCCAAGGCCCTGCTCTTCAATCGTCGCACCCTCTGGTTCTGGACCAACATGCTTAGGATCTCCAGCACCGTGTGCCTTACCAAATGCATGTCCACCAGCAATAAGTGCTACAGTCTCTTCGTCGTTCATCGCCATACGTGCGAAGGTTTCCCGAATATCTCGTGCAGAAAGAAGTGGATCTGGATTACCATTTGGTCCTTCAGGATTTACATAAATCAAACCCATTTGAACTGCAGCAAGAGGATTCTCTAACTCACGATCACCACTATAACGATTGTCTGCAAGCCATTCCTTTTCGCTACCCCAGTAAGTATCGTCTGCTTCCCAAACATCTTCACGACCTCCACCAAAACCAAAAGTCTTAAAACCCATATTTTCTAAAGCAACATTACCAGCAAGAATCATAAGGTCTGCCCATGAAATATTCTTGCCGTACTTTTTCTTTATGGGCCATAGAAGTCTACGAGCCTTATCTAAATTACCATTATCTGGCCATGAGTTTTGTGGAGCAAATCTATGTAGACCCTCTCCTGCACCTCCACGACCATCAAATGTTCTATATGTACCTGCGCTGTGCCAAGCCATACGAATGAACAGTGGCCCATAGTTACCATAATCGGCAGGCCACCAATCTTGCGAAGTGGTCATGACTTCTTCAATATCCTTCTTCAGAGCATCTAAATCTAAAGAATTAAAAGCATCTGCATAGTTAAACCCATGGTCCATAGGATTTGATGCAGGTGAATTTTTTCTAAGAACAGATAGATCTAATTGATTTGGCCACCAATCACGATTAAATGTTCCACTGCTATTTAGCTTACTGCCTGTATACGGGCACTTCGCTTCGCTCATTTATTCTCCTTTTGTTATATAACAGGTTGATAATCAACCAGAGCCCCCCGTCAGGATTGAACTGACGACCTTCCGCTTACAAGGCGGATGCTCTACCACTGAGCTAGGGAGGCGTATCGCTAACGGGATTTGAACCCGTGTTACCACCGTGAAAGGGTGGGGTCCTAGGCCACTAGACGATAGCGACTTGGCGATCCATATCAGACTTGAACTGACGACCTCTTCCGTGACAGGGAAGCGCTCTAACCAACTGAGCTAATGGACCCCAGCTGGTCTGGCAGGGCACGATCCTGCGACATTCGCATTAACAGTGCGACGCTCTACCAACTGAGCTACAGACCAATATATATCAATTATAGCAGTAAATGGCAAGGGTATCAAGTATTGATGCTCTGATATACTTATATAATGATACAAAATCAATATAAAAATATACCAATTGAAGAATTAAAAAAAATAAAAAAAGATATTTATAGAGATGATGTTCTTAAAATATCATATATTGATAATAACAGTGATTCAGTAGTTATAGTTTTTGCCTATGGATTAAAGCCTCCAGCAGAACCAAAAGAAAATTTTTATCTTTATACAAAAAATGATAAAAATATCATACACGTTGTTGATTTAATGACCAGCTGGTTTAATAATTTTAAACCAGAATTCATATTAGAAAAAATAAAACATTTAATTAATGATAAAAAGGTTTATCTAGTTGGCATGTCTATGGGAGCATTTAATGCAGTTCATTTTTCTAATATTTTAAATGTAGAAAGATGTGTAGCATTTTGTCCACAATTTTTTGTAAAAAAAATGGATCTAAATTTATATGATGGAGAGTTAAGAAACGTTCTTGGAAGATTAAAAACTTTTGATATTCATACCCTTTCTTATTCAAAATATAACAACTATAGAATTATTTTTGGTTCAGACTATCAAGAAAAAACACATTCATATGACACCATAGATTACTGTAAAAATAATAATATAGACGCTTTCTTTACCATTTTTAATGATGCACCTCATTTAGTATTAGATTATTTAAATTCAAGCGATGGACCAGTGTATGAAGTTATAGAAAATTTTTTATATCTTAGTAATGATGAAATAAAAAATAAATATTCTCATCATTCGGCACATTTTTTTCATGCCAGTGATAACTATACCTATCTTTGATTATCAGAAACTTTTACAACATTATAGTTATTATCGGATAAGGCCTTCAAAACTGCACAAGCAATTGCTTCATAATCCATTTCAATAGCAGAATTTTCACTATCTATCTTGTGTATAATAACTGAATCAACATATGAATTTTGAAGAGCAGTAAACAGAATATCTTTTATTTCATCTGTCATTAATATACTACAATTCTGGTCATGGTTCATAGCTAATTTTACTATATTATATGTTAAAAGTCAAATTTTTAGCGTGGTATAATTTAAATTATGCATATAGCATTTGTGGGAAGTGGTAAAGTGGCACAAGCATTAGTTGATATGGTGGACACAGAAGAGCACAATATTCATCTATATGCAAGAAGTTCTGATGTAATTGATATTTTTATGTTTACTACTATTTCTTCTGATCTATACTCTGTAATTAAAAATAAAACAATTGATTTAGTTATTGATCTTCTTGCACATAATGATGATGCATTGTTTGTGTCAAAAAAAATTATAAAAGATTCTTTAAGTAATAATAAATCAGTTATTACAGCAAATAAAAAGCTAATGCGTAGATTTGGTAATGAGCTTTGTGAACATGCAAAAAATACAAATGATCAATTATATATAAACTCTATAGTTGCTTCATCTTCTTTGTTTAATGCATATCCAGTTTATCTTTCAATAGATAATTTTAAAAAACTTAACAATTCGTCCGATCTTTTCACGTATCGTGGAGCAGGTCCAAAAGAAACAGCTGAAGCAATAAATAAAGAGATTAAAAAGATATGGAAAATAAAAAATGCAAAGTAAAGAAATAGCTCCAGGAATAAAGCTTTGGGAAAACTTTTTAACAGATGAAGAACATGAATATTTAATTAACACCTGTAGATCATTAACCCAAAAAGATTGGGAAAGCACCTATATGTCTCAGTTCCAATACAATATAGAAAGAGATGGAAAGGAGCCAGATAACGATTGGAAAGATAGAATATATCAATTTCCAAAAGATCATCCAGTAATTGTTTCTATTAATAAAAAAATAAATGATTTTGTAAAAGAAGATGGAGAATTTCCAGGTTTAATGTGTAGATCACAAAGACATTACCCTGGATCATTTTTAAAAGAACATTATGATGCAGTACAAAGCGACTCTCTTTCACATGCTATGGTTTTATATTTAAATGATGACTATATTGGTGGAGAACTATATTTTAAAAAATTTAATATTGAATTTAGACCACCAGTAAGATCTTTAATAAAGTTTCCATCTAATGAAGATTATAAACACGGGATCAATTTAGTAAATGATGGTCCAGACAGATTTGTTCTTACATCTTTTATTTGGAATAATATAGAATCTGCTAGAACTGGCAGATAGTGCCCCTGGTTGGATTTGAACCAACGCTTGGACGATTTTAAGTCGTCTGCCTCTACCGCTGGGCTACAAGGGCGTGTCCCCACTTGGGCTTGAACCAAGGACCCGCAGATTAAAAGTCTGCTGCTCTACCAACTGAGCTATAGGAACGTGGAACAGGTAGGACTTGAACCTACGATGACCGAATTATGAGTTCGGGGCTTTAACCAACTAAGCTACTGTTCCTAATTTATTTATTCAACTACTTCGTTAAGTCCCCGTGCAATATCAGCACAAACCATAAAAGCTTTTTTGGTTTGTCTACTTTTTGCTTTTCCATGGGTAGCCCAAACTTCATAGGTATATTCAATATCCATGGCAATTTGTTCTCTAATTTCTTTTACAGTAAACACAATGAAATCCCAAACTTGTTTCTTTTGTTCATCTGTAAGTTCTTCTGTCCAGTTACCCACTACTTATGCTCCTTTAAATGCCTATTCAAAGTCATGTATGCAAATGCAGATCTTACTTCTATTTCTTTGTTGCATATATCACAAATTACCACACGATTAGATGCCATATGTATATTGTATCAAGTAGCTATGAAGATGTCAATCTTTAGATAACCAATGTAACAATAAAAAACCAATGATTGTTGGTATGGTCAAACAAAAAACAGCTAATATAAAGCTATTCACTTTCTGCTCCATTTTCAAATTTAACAAAATCTGTGCGAGTATCAGTAATAATACTTTTAATAATATGCCCCATAAGATCAAATTCTTTATCAAATTCTGCTTCGTTCATAATAAATCTGTCTCCACCTCTTGAATTAAAATTTTTAAACCTTTTACAGCTTTAAAACAACTAATCATTTTACTTTTTTGACTTTATTGCTTCTAAAGCTAATATCTTTAGTCCAACGGCATTTAGGTTGGACGATGGACTTGTGTCTATTGATTCTATTAAACTTATAATACGATCTTGTTCTTGTTTTGCAGCTTTTTTACATCCATTACACGGACATACCCAATTACCACGCTTGGGGGTTTGATTTGGATCAGCCATTTAAACAGTATACCCTAAAATCAGCGTTATGTCAATCAATACCAATTGAATCATAATCATCTATATGATCATCAATATCTCTACGAACTGGAAATATATCTTCAACAATATCCATAACACTATTATATAGGAAAGGACCGCCAAGACAGAAAGGGTATCTCGGCGGTCCGTGCGCTCCCCAGAAAGGGTAAGGAGCGATAGCTGGTTCACCGATAGGCCAAAAGGTAAGTCGGATCACCTTGAACCAGATATATATTATACATCAAATATTTTTTGTTGTCAAATGTTAGCTAACAAAGCTTAAAGAAAAATGTTGCTTACAGACACTAGCAATTTCATATGTTTGTTTGTCTATAACAACATCGTCATAGACAGCTTCTTTATCGCAGTAAAAACATTTTGTCATTTATATATGATACCACATTTAAAAATTCCAGTTATTAGTTGTATTTTTATTTTCAAACAAATAATCTAAATATTTAGGGGTAATGTCCAAATACTCTATTAACTGTGATATTTCTTTACGATCATATATTTGTTCATAGGTAACCTGAAATATTGGCAAATCTTGTATAAATTCTTTATGCTTTTGGGCTTCTTCTATATACATATCAATCTTATGTATATTTTCATCTATAGTTTTTTGATCTACCGATGAGCTTTCTTTGTTCCCCCTCCAGTTACCACTTAGCTCTCCAATCAGCCTACTGTACGCACAGGCATAATCGTCTTCCCTTGTTAGCCCTATTGCTTTATCAAAATAATTTATTAAAATAGATGGGTTCCAAAATTGATCATTTTTTAAAAACATATTATCTACAAATTTTAAAATTAAGCCACGATCAGATCTAATCCATGCATATTGTTCTTGAAGCTGTTCTTCCGAATTTGCATATGGGTTCAACGGATTAACCATAGCTGGCTCATTAAACTCTTCTTTTATCCAGGCTTGAAATCCCGTGGAACCAGATCTACTTTGAGCAAGTATAAGGATTCTCATTTTGCGTGGTCTGACTTATCTAGTGGAGTAGGGGCAGTTAAAAGACATCCACAGTCTGAGCATTTGGCATCCAAAAGATATAAAGAAATCTCATAAGTTTCAGGATCAAATTGAGCGGTAATATTAAGCATAACTGAACCACATAATGGACACGCTGCGGTAGGTATTCCCCTCATATATCTATTATATCTCATATTGAAATGTTTGGCAATCTATGATAGACTATCATAATGTTTATAAACAACTGTCCTCAATGTCGCACAAAGCTTGTACCTATACTTTACGGTAAGCTAGATTATATTCATTTAGATTTACATGAACAAGGCCGTGCATTTTTGGGGGGCATGAATAAGAAACCCTATAATTCTTACTGTCCTCTATGTGAAGAATCTTATAAAGAAGAAACATCCTTGCCAGAATGATCTTGGCATACTGGATATACCCTATAGCCATCTGCATTTATAGTAGAAGAAGGCTTTCCACAGATTTGGCATTTAGAAAATAGTTCTTTGTTTTCCCTGCGGATTTTAGCCAGGTATTCAAGGTATGCCCACTTCTCATCAGAACTCATTTACCACACCTAGGACATAGCATAGACTTACCATAATTAAACTCAAAATAATATCCACAGTTCATACACAACTTATTTGGCATTTTTCTTCCATTGACCTATAGGACCGCCCATTACTCTTTGCCTTAGCATTTCAGCAAATGATGGATGTTTTTCTTTATTGCCCATATATGTAACGCCAGTTTCAAGATCTGTTATTTGCCATTTATCTGGAACTTTGGTCCATATGATTAATGCTATCGGCTCCTGAAGTTCTTCAACCTCTTGCCCGTTTTTAAGTTTTCTCTTCAAGACATTCCTTTTCTGTTAACACTCTATTATACACGATATAGAAAAAACGGTTTTAAAGCTCGGCGCAAAGTAGATATACAAAACCACCTTAAGGCATCTTCGTGCCTATATGGTTAGTATTCTGTATGCTGCTATAATCAATATATGTGGACAGATGATAAATCAATGTCATATTTTGTGGGTATACAAGAAAATCTCAAGCCAACCTTATCTATTGAGGTAGGGGCATATGACGCAGACTATTCTAAATTAATGATCAAAAATAACATACCTATTTATGCCTTTGAAGCATCTACCCCTGTCTATGATAGATTTAAAGATTCCCTTGCTAATATAAATTATATAAATGCTGCTATTGCTGATTATGACGGGGAGGTACAATTTAATTTTATAGTTGGAGAAGAGCCTTCTAGTATTGGGCATAATGGAATTAAAACGGGTAGGTGGAAAGTAGCCAATACAACTACCGTTCAATGTTATTCCCTGGACTCATACTTTGAGGATATCAAAGATCAAAATATAGCCCTGTGGATAGACTGCGAGGGGGCAAATAAAGAAGTACTTGAAGGGGCTAAAAATCTACTAGAACAAGTAAGCTCAATCTACATAGAGGTAGAGCATACTCAATTATGGAAAGACATTTGGACAAGAGCAGATGTTATTTCTTATTTAAATGGCAAAGGCTTTGATATGATAAAAGAATATCCTGCCTATCCAAACCAAACTAATTGTATTTTTATTAAAAAGTCTTTGGTTTTCTAAATATCAAAACCAGGGGGTATATCAAGAATCACCACACATATCTCACTATAGCTATAATAAGAAACATATAGGCCAGAAAGCCTGATATAAAACCATATAGAAATATAGCTGGTTTGGATACCAGGATATGCCTCATATGGAGATTATACACTGATATCGTAATGTTTGTATACCGCTGGTTTTCCACAAATATGAAGG
>Ga0315904_10012758_pt1 | contig 10586 bp, 10 predicted proteins | sample LakEriMetagenome_6_FD_203529 | JGI IMG/M metagenome (GOLD analysis project Ga0315904, IMG submission 203529) | Freshwater fungal communities from buoy surface, Lake Erie, Ohio, United States - Buoy 12 MA120 | ecosystem: Environmental > Aquatic > Freshwater > Lake | place: USA: Lake Erie, Ohio... | reverse complement strand
CCAATCTATTGGCGCCAAGATAGGTGTTTTAAACGGACTAACATAGACCCTTAAGGGCGCAGCTTAAAGCCGACCCGAAAAGGTAAAGTAGCGATTGACCATGTCGAAAGAATCCTTACCCGAACAACGTACCGAGCTGCCGACAGACCGGCGGCTCCAGGACATTCGGAAAGAGGGCGCGCTATTTCATTCAGCGGACCTTGAGCATGCGATTGTATTGCTGACTGGATTTCTGACGGTAAGTTACTGCTGGAGCGCGCTGTACAGGGACATGCGCTACATGCTTGTGCGATCTTTTTCAATGATCGGCGAATCGCAATCTTTTGCAGTTAATGATCTAGTCAATGGTTTCATGCGAGTTTGTACTCTGCTGCTCCCTGATCTGCTGATAGTGACTGGATGCGTTGGAAGCATCGCTGCTTTGACAGTGTTTCTTCAAACTGGATGGAATCGCAGGGAAAAATGGATCAAGTTCCGTTGGGATTTTATCAATCCGCTCAAAGGTCTTAAGAGGATTATTTCGATTCACGGCTTTGTCAACGTTCTAAAAGCTATTGTTAAGATGAGTCTTGTGCTTCCAGTCGGATATTGGGCCCTCAAGGGTTTTGCGCCAGAGATGGTTAGGTTGGTGCACATGTCTCTTGAAGATATATTGCAAGTGGTTGGCATGTCGCTGACCAGCGTTTTCTGGAAGATCATGTGCATTCTGTTCGCGATCGCGATAGCGGATGTTGGCTGGGGTAAGTATCAATGGTTGCGTCAAAACAAGATGACCAAAGATGAAGTAAAAGACGAGCGCAAGTCGGTGGAAGGAGATGAGGCTATGCGCCGTAAGATGATCGCCAAGGGACAGCAAAGACTGATGAATAAGCTTAAGTCTAGTGTCCCCAAGGCTGATGTAGTTGTAACAAATCCCACCCACTACGCCGTTGCTCTTAAGTATGATCGTGACCGCTTTGCGGCCCCGATAGTAGTAGCTAAGGGTACAGATTTCATGGCGCAGCGCATCAGAGAGATAGCTGCTGAGCATGGGATTCCAGTCTTAGAGCGTAAGGCACTGGCTCGCGCTTTGTACGCGTCAACTGAAGTTGGTAGTGAGATTCCTCGCGAGCTATTCCGAGCGGTTGCCGAAGTCTTGGCGTACGTATACCGCATGAAGAGGCCGCGTCAACAGGTTAGTGCGAGAAAATAGGTTTAGATATAGAGCGTCTCCGTAAGTGGGCGCAGTTGGGACAAATATAGAAGGTTATTATGGCAGGTGCGGTAGCAAGTAGTTCATTTATGGGTATGAAGGGGTCACACACCCTGCTAATTCCAATTGCACTCGTTGGTATTTTGGCGATCCTAATTTTCCCGATGCCAACGCCACTACTAGACGTTTGTATCGCTTTAAATATCATCATATCACTGATCGTTCTCTTTACATCTTTGTACATCGATCGTCCGCTGATGTTCTCATCGTTTCCGGCGATTCTTCTGGTCACGACTCTATTCCGCTTGTCGATGAACGTGGCTTCCACACGGCTTATCCTCTTGAATGGTAACTCGGGTATGGACGCCGCAGGACACGTAATTCAGGCCTTTGGTCAGTTTGTTGTTGGAGGAAATTACATCATTGGAATAGTGATGTTTATCTGTATAAATCTCGTTAATCTAAAAGTGTTGACCAAAGGTTCGTCTCGTATAGCCGAGGTTGCAGCGCGCTTCACTCTTGATGCAATGCCCGGAAAGCAGATGGCTATCGACTCCGATTTAAACATTGGTTTAATCACCGATAAAGAGGCCAAGGTTCGAAGAAAAGAGCTGACGATGGAAGCTGAATTCTATGGAGCCATGGATGGAGCCGCTAAATTCGTGGCTGGAGATGCGGTGGCTGCTTTATTCCTGGTAGGCATTAACGTGGTGGGTGGTCTGTTAATTGGCGTAATCCAACACGGTATGGATTGGAAGCTCGCTGCTCAGACATATACCATATTGACCATCGGTGAAGGTCTGGTTGCACAGTTACCGTCGATTATTATATCAGCCGCATCTGGTTTAATTGTAGCTCGGGCAGCTTCCGGTAAAGATCTCGGTAGCGAGGTCCTCGGGCAGCTCGGACAAAGTGCCAGGCCGCTGTTTCTCACATCTGGAGTTGCGTTAGGACTTTCAATTCTTCCGGGCTTGCCGTTTATACCCTTTCTCTTGCTCGGCCTTGGGACTGGTGCGCTTGGAATAATGAAGCGACGTGCGAGTGAGGAGTTGGCCAAAAAGGCTGAGATTGAAGATGGTCAGAAGAGTGCCGAGGCCCAGGGTCCGAAACCTGGAAGTACAGAGGAAGTTACTGGGCTTCTGTCGCTTGATACTCTTGAGCTCGAAGTTGGATTTGAGCTGGTACAGATTGTTGAGGGTGGGGATCTCGTTGAACGCATCCGCTCCATTAGGCGCCAATTTGCTATCGACTACGGCTTTATCGTTCCGCCGATTCATATTCGCGACAACGTGCGAATCAAATCAACTGAGTACCGTTTTCTGTTGCGCGGTGCCGTTGTGGGTATGGGGATGCTTAAACCGCATCACCTCTTGGCTATGGATCCTGGTAACGTGGCTAATCCGGTCCCAGGTACGCTCACCAAGGAGCCTGCGTTTGGGCTAGACGCTTTGTGGATCTCAGAGAGTGAGAAGGAGCGGGCGCAATTTGCAGGATACACAGTAGTTGATCTATCGACAGTAGTAACCACGCACATCACTGAGATGGTGCGCGCGCACATGCATGAACTACTCGGTCGTCAGGAAGTTCAGCATCTGGTCGATAATATGGCTAAGGTAGCGCCGAAAGTAGTTGAGGAGCTGGTCCCTTCAGTAATGTCAGTTGGAGGTATTCAGCAGGTTCTCGCTCTACTTCTACGCGAGCAGGTCAGTATTCGCGATCTGCGATCGATCCTTGAGGTCCTGGCTGATTGGGCCCCGAACGTAAAGAGTCCTGAAAAGCTAGCTGAGTTTGTGCGACGCAAGTTCTCGCGGTCAATTACCGCTAAATATACAACGCCTGACGGGGTTCTACCTTTAGTTAGCCTTACGCCATCATTAGAGCGTCTTTTAGGGGATTCTTTGCAGCAGACAGACGAGGGCTCTTACCTTGCGATCGAGCCAGGAGCGGCTCAGATGGTGATCAATAAGTTGGCTCGTGCTGCTGAGAAGTTTGGAGAGATCGGACAGACGCCGGTGCTGCTTGCCCCGGGGCATTTGCGGCCAGCTGTATTTAACTTTGTCGAGAGATTTGCTCCTGGATACGCAGTTTTAAGTCATCACGAAATCGCTTCAAATACAAAGGTGCAGTCGTTGGGGGTGTTAAGCATAGGAGAGTAGTGCTGTCTGGTTAGTTGGGGGTTGGGTTGAATTAATTGAGTCGTATTGGATCTGATGTGAATCTTAACAAGGATTATCGGGGTCTGCTCGATAAAGCCGTTTTGCAGGGGTTTTGGTGTGAAAATAGATCGAAAAAAGCAGTTAAACCAGGACGTTACTAGGGTAATCAGCTTTACCAGTGGAAAGGGTGGGGTGGGTAAGACTCATACCGTAGTCAACACCGGTATAGCTCTGGCGTCGCAGGGGTTTTCAGTTTTAGTGCTTGATGCCGACCTTGGACTTGCAAACGTCGATGTTGTTGCGGGGGTATCTCCTAAGGGAACTTTACATGATGTGCTCAAGGGGCGGTGCGCTCTTGACGATATTCTAGTGGAAGGCCCAGGAGGGATTGTAATCATTCCAGCCGCGAGTGGTGTGGAGGAGCTGCAGGCATTGCAGTCATCAGAAAAGATGCTGTTGATGTCAGAGATTGAGCGTATCGCTCACCAGTTTGATTTTCTGTTAATCGATACGCCAGCTGGTATCGGTTCTGATGTGATGTATTTCAACAGCGCAGCAGGTGAGGTTGTTTGTGTGATCACAGGTGAGCCAACTTCACTTACTGACTCATATGCGTTGATTAAGGTTTTGAGTTCGTCGTACGGAGAGAAGTCGTTTTGGGTAGTAGTCAATGATGTAGCATCTGAGACTGATGCATCTGTCGCGTATAATACTTTGGCTAATGCTGTACAGAAGTTCCTCCATGTAGAAACTCGTTTTCTTGGGTGGGTAGTAAGTGACGATGAAGTGCGGCGAAGCATAATGGATCGCAAACCGATTTCTTTTGTTCGTCCGTCTAGTCGGGCAGCGCGAGGACTGTCGGCGGTGGCTCAGGAGATTGTAAGTAATCGCCCCAACGTTCGTGTGAAAGGAGGGATGCAGTTTTTCTTCCAACAACTTTTAGATCTGCCAGGATATGGCAAAGAAGCGGTCTGGTAGAAAAAGACAGGTTAAACTCCGATACCGGTTTTTGAAGGCATTGGGGGCGATCACGATCATTACGACGTGTGGAGTAATTTTCGTTGGCGGTGCCGAAAGTGGAGTGAGGACCTCTAAGACGATTTATCAGTGTTTGGCCGCTACAGCAGTTATAGGCATCATTTTTAAAGTGGTTATTAATGTAGTTCAAGGCTACGAGGAGACACACGGTGGTTAAGCCAAAACGTTCGGCCGTAGAGGCCTACAGACACATCGATAACTTCGAGAAAGAAGAGCTGATTCGTAGCTATCTTCCTCTGGTGAAAAAGGTCGTCCACCGTCTTTCGGGTCGGCTACCTAAGGATATAGACCTTCAAGAGATGCTGAACTCGGGAATCATAGGGCTGGTTGATGCCCTTGAGAAATACGACCCAAAGCATGAAACAAACTTTAGTACCTATGCACAGTTCCGTATTCGTGGAGCTATCCTAGATAGCTTCCGCTCACAGGATTGGTTGCCACGCTCCCTGCGCTTTAAGTCGCACAAGATCGAAATGGCTTACCATCGTATCGAGCAGAAGTTGGGACGGCCGGCTTCGGATGAAGAGGTCGCCGAGGAGCTCGGTATTTCTATGGATGAGCTTCAGGAGCTTTTGGGCGAAGTGGGCAGTATTGTCATGCTAAGCTTCGAGGAGTTGGGTTTTGGTCACGGTGAGGAGCGCTTCCACGCTGAGGATTGGCTTGCCAGCAAGGGGCAGGATCCTCTGCATAAGCTGCTTGGACACGAGAAGGTCGGGCTGATAGCGCGATCTCTAGATCGGCTGCCAGAGAAAGAGCGCTTGGTGATAAGCTTGTATTTTTACGAAGAGCTTAACCTAAAGGAGATTGGAGAGATCCTTGGAGTTACAGAATCCCGAGCCTCGCAGATCCGGTCTCGCGCGCTGATTCGTCTTAAAAACTACCTGCGAAAGGCTGTCGGCTAAAAGGCAGAGTAAAATTAGCCTTTAGGTCGAAGAGCTTCCTGGCTGGCAGATCTCCAGGCCAGCGTAAGTAGTGTTGATAAAATCACAATTACAACTAAAAAACCTATTCCATTCCATTTGGGTAGTTGGTGATTCATCACCGCCCGTAGTGTCGCTACGAAGTCAAAAACGTTTGCGATCAGTAGCGTCAGAATAAGGCCGCTATTTCCGGCCGGATTGGACGCAGCGATAAGAGAGCCGCACGCAAGTGCGAGCAGGTAGGCTCCAATCACCCCGAAGGTTAGCCGTAGCTCGTTTGACAGCTCAGTCGGAAGCCCTGAGACCCACAACCACGATACCGGCATGAACAGGGCCGACAAGCTACACGCTGCAAAATAGGCAGCCACAGTGAGCAGGATTGTGCGAGTTGAAGGGATTGATATAAGTGCCATGTGTGCCTCCGTATTTGCTGGGTGCATGATTCATGCAAGGAACTGATTTAGCTGGGCATTAGCCGCTCGTTGCGCTACTGTCTCGACTGGCATACTGTCAGTCTGATAGACAGTCAAAATATATGTCGCTTTTCGGAGGAAATATAGGGTGAAGCGTATAAATCTACAAGATGCTTGCGTTTGGTTGACAGGAGCTAGTAGTGGCATCGGTGAGGCCTTAGCGTATGAGCTAGCACACCGTGGGGCAAAGGTCGCTGTAACGGCTCGTCGGGCCGATGCCTTGGATTCGATAGTTGAGCGCATTCGAGCGCAAGGCGGTTCTGTGGCAAGCTTTCCCGGTGATGTGCTTAATCTTGAGCAGATGAAGCGGATTGTGGGGGAGATCGAAGCGACTTTCGGCCCGATTGATGTAGCGATCCCAAACGCAGGTACTCATATATTTACTGTGCCTGAACAGTTTAATAGCCATGAATACCTCTCACTGATGCAGATAAATTTCGGAGGGACGCTTCACAGTATAGAGGCGGTATTGCCCGGAATGTTGCAGCGTGGGAAGGGTGCTATTGCTCCTGTTGCAAGCCTTGCCGGCTATCGGGGATTACCGCGAGCTGCCGCTTACGGTGCGAGTAAGGCGGCGATGATTCACTTCTCGGAAAGTATTCGGTTTCATCTGCGCCCAAAGGGGATTGTAATCTCGATTGTCAATCCTGGTTTTGTGAAGACGCCGCTTACGGATAAGAATGATTTTCGCATGCCCTTTCTGGTCAGTGCTGAGAAAGCCGCTAAGATTATCTGTAATGGAATCGAGAAGGGAAAGCGAGAGATCGCGTTCCCATTCCCATTTAATTGGGTGTTGAAGATAGCGCGGATGCTACCAGATCCGATCTACGAGGCGCTCGTGAACAAGTGTTGGTAGTTCGGGTGAGGGTGGCGTGAAGATCGTAGTTGTCGGAGGTGGGATTGCGGGAATTGCCGCTGCATACGTTTTGTCGCGTGCGCACGATGTGACCCTTGTTGATCGAAACGACTATTTGGGCGGCCATACTAACACTCGGGTCGTAGTCGATCCTGCAAACCCTGAGCTTTCTGTGGACACAGGATTTATAGTTTGTAATCCGCGAAACTATCCAAATTTCTATCGCTTCCTTGATCAGCTCGGTGTCCGCCGCCAAGATTCAGACATGTCCTTTGGCTTCTCGTGCGAGAAATCCGGTTTGCAGTACATGGGTCCATCGGTGCTTGAGTTTCTCAAGGCACCGGGGAATTTACTTAATCCGCGCTTTGTTTCGATGATTCTAGAGCAGCGCCGCTTTAATGCGCGCGCCCGCTCGGACCTGAAAGCTGGCACGTTGGGAGATATGCCCCTTGGTGAATACCTACAAACGGTGGGTACCAGCGAGTACTTTTTGCAGCATTATTTAGCGCCTCTGATCGGAGCAATATGGTCGGCGCCTGATTCGAATGCTCTTGAGTTTCCAGCGCTGACATTCCTTACATTTTTTAATAACCATGGAATGCTTGAGCTTAGCACGCGGCCTCAATGGCAAACTGTGTGCGGTGGTAGTCACGCATATATCAAGGCATTTCGTAAGGCGTTTAAGGGCTCGCTTCGGTTGTTGTCTGAGGCAGCCAGTGTGCAGCGCACTGATCAAGGTGTGGCTGTTTTAGTTAAAGGAGGGCGGCCTGAGTTGTTCGATAAAGCGATTATTGCAACGCATGCTGACGAGGCTTTGAAGCTCCTGGTGGATCCAAGCTCAGAGGAGCAGGCAGCACTTGGTTCGTGGCGATATAGTACGAATCGTACTGTGCTCCATACCGACCCGCGAGTGCTTGGCCCAAAGAGGCGTCTGTGGGCAGCGTGGAACTACAGGCGACGGGTTTCAGCAACGAGCGATTCCCCGGTTGCCATTACTTACTACATGAACAAGCTACAAAGATTAAACGCCGAGAGGGACTATTTTGTAACCCTTAATGCTAAAAATGAGATCGATCGTGGATCTATATTGTACGAGACTGTGTATACGCATCCGATCTACACACCTGAATCGCCAAAAAGTCAGAGAGCGATTAAAGAGTTAAACGGTACCCGTAACACTTACTTCTGCGGGGCGTATATGCGGTATGGATTCCATGAAGATGCCGTTATCTCCGCTCTCGATGTGACAAAGTCGTTTGGATTAGAGCTATGACTGAGCAGCAATTAGAGGGACAGGCCAGGCGTTCCTCGATCGTGTGCGGGCAGGTGAGTCATTGGCGGGCTACACCGAGGCAGCATAGCTTTGTCTACCCAATGGTCACTCTGCAGCTTGATGTTGATGAACTTACCGACCTCTCGATTGGTCCGCGCCTGTTCGCCTTTGATAAGAAGGCGCTGTGCAGCGTTTGGACGTCTGATTATCTGTGCGGAGAGGGCGTCCTGAGAGAGCGGGTAGAGGACTCCATCCGAAAGCAGGGAGTAGCCGTAAGGCCTAGTCGCATTACGCTGGTCACCATGCCGCGCTTGTGTGGATACGTGTTTAATCCAGTTAGCTTTCTGGTGTGTTTTGACGCGCACGATAAAGTCATTGCCTGTGTTACTCAGGTCAATAACACCTTCGGTGAAACTCATCTTTATCCCCTGGTATGTGCACCCTCAGAGATGCCTGTGACGTGGCGATTCCCGAAGGGATTTTTCGTCTCGCCTTTTTTTGATACCAACGGGCACTACACTGTTATCGTTAGAGCAGAGGGTGCCAAGCTCTCGATGCAGGTTGACCTGGAGAGGGACGGGAGTAGAGTTTTCTCGGCTGTGCTTGAGGGTGCTTCCAAACCCCTGACCCGACTCAATCTTCTTGTAACCTTAGTAAGGTTCCCGCTGACGCAGCTCTTAACCATGCCGCGCATCCACCTCCAGGCTCTGTTTCTATTTTTTAAGGCTAAAGCGACACCATTCATTAAACCAGTGCCATCGGATCCCTATACTATTCGCTCTCAACAGAATATCATACACCGGCTGCGGCTACGCCTGCTCTCTGTTTTACGAGCTAGCCGACAGAGTCAAGATAGGAGTTAGATATGGAAGCTGCTCAACGTGTTTATCAGCATACATCCGAGGTGGAGGCTAGCTCTGTTTCCCGTAGCGATATACGCCTAGATTTCTCGCCAGAGGTGATTTCGTCGCTTAAGCGCGGGGGAGTTTATGCTCTTGGGGAAGCATACATTCGAAATCAGTGGGGGACATCCGATCTACGCGAGCTTATGTTTCGTATTGTGACTCAGCATCGTTCGATACCGGTCAGATACAGTAAATTGAGCGCACGTTTTGTCGGTTCGTTTGTGCTCGACCGGCTTCGAAACGGTCAGGTAGGAGATCGCGCGTACGAAGTAGGTCGTCGGCACTACGATCTTGGAAACGATCTTTTTAAGGCTATGCTCGATAGAGATACGATGACGTATACGTGTGGCTATTGGAGGGAGGCTAGCGATCTCGAGCAGGCCCAACGCGCCAAAATTGATCTGCTCTGTCGCAAGCTAATGCTTAAGCCAGGGATGCGAGTGCTTGATATCGGATGCGGTTGGGGAAACTTCGCCCAGTATGCAGCAACTCACTATGGAGTGACTGTAGTGGGCCTGACCGTATCAAAAGAGCAAGCAGCCCTTGCGCGTGAGCGTTGTGCGGGGTTGCCGGTAGAGATCGTTTTACAAGACTACCGTGATTATTCGGGTGAGTTTGATCGCGTTGTTTCGATCGAGATGATTGAAGCCGTTGGTCGCAAAAATATGGCCGGATTTTTCAAAATGGTGCAGCGCTGCTTAAAGCCAAATGGGCTTTTTGGTCTGCAGGTGATTTCAGCCGATACTTTTTCGCGTCACTCATCGGCTATTTTAGATCAGTACATTCTATGGCTCCAGAAACGGATCTTCCCAAATGGGTATATCCCCAATCTAGGTCATATCTGCGCTCCAGAGAATCACGGTCTTCGGATCGAAGACCTGCACAACTTTTCTGCTGATTATGCCAAGACTCTGCGTGCCTGGTGTGAGCGATTCGAGGGAGCTTGGCCAAAACTTAAAGAAGCTTACGGAGAGCCATTCAGAAGGATGTGGTTGTATTATCTTACTGGTTGTGAAGCGCTGTTCAGGGCACGCATGGTACAGCTATACCAAGTTGTGTACTCAAATGGCGGAATGCCAGGTGGATACCAATCAGTGCGTTAATACGGTTCTAGTCGAGTAGCAACGCGTCGCAGAGTGTCTTGCGAATCGCGTTAAATAACCCAACAGTATTCTGAGATTCTTGATCTTCTGCGCTTTTAGGTAACTCCAGATAGAGGACTCCGATCTTTTTTCTGTTTCCAAGGGCGCAGTAGATCCCTGTCAGCGGCGCATCACTCAGAGTATCCGGTATAATTACTATCGGGTCTGCACTGGTGAGGGCCGAAACGGCTGTATCGCCAGGCTCTAGGGCTACGTTTGTGATGTGACGCATCTGCACCTTGCCGATCATAGTGCGTGGCCTAAGGGATAGAGAGCTCGGATCGACGACGAATACGCAGCCGCCGGTGAAGCCTGCCTCAGGCACTACATCTTTTAGGAGGCGCCCAACCAGAGCTTTGTTGACCGAGTCTTCAGCCATCTCCATATAGAGTTGCTTGAGAGCCTCCTGGATACGCTGTGGGCAGAATTTGAGATCGCTCTCGTCAAGCGCTCGCTTTACTCGCTGATGTTTCTCGATCTGTTTTGCTGGATTAAATTCCGAGATGCTACCGAACACTTCGGGCAGACTCTTTTGATAGTGCTTTGAGTTTTCAACGGCTTTATCTCGAATGAGTGTGATCGCATCTTGACCAATTGTGTCAGAGAGCATCGATTTAGCATTCTCCCAGTC
>Ga0315904_10012752_pt1 | contig 10590 bp, 9 predicted proteins | sample LakEriMetagenome_6_FD_203529 | JGI IMG/M metagenome (GOLD analysis project Ga0315904, IMG submission 203529) | Freshwater fungal communities from buoy surface, Lake Erie, Ohio, United States - Buoy 12 MA120 | ecosystem: Environmental > Aquatic > Freshwater > Lake | place: USA: Lake Erie, Ohio... | reverse complement strand
AAATCAATATTCTGCTGCGGGTCAGAAGCCATTGCTGTGACGTGATGAAGGCCGTTGATAAGAGGCATGAAGTAAAAATTAAAAGTAAAATATTAATTCTTCGCAAAGGTATGGCGAAGACACGCAGGCCGGAATGGAATAAATAGGGGTGTAGTGGTAGAATTTACGTTTGGTGGCATAATCGTTCTAGGTTGTAGGTTGTAGGTTCTAACGCAAGTTTCACTACAACCTACAACCTAGAACCTACAACCTACAACTCAAATCTTCCCCCTCTTGATATCTTCCACTACACCCGGATCGAGCAGTGTTGTGATATCTCCCAGGTTCTCCGTTTCGCCTTCTGCGATCTTCCTGAGTATACGGCGCATGATCTTACCGCTCCTGGTCTTTGGCAGTCCGCTTACGAACTGGATCTTATCGGGTTTCGCGATGGGGCCGATAATTCGGCTTACCGTTAATGTTATATCCTGGCGGGCCAGGCTTTCATCGCCATGCGTACCGGTATAGATCACAAATGCGTAGATGCCCTGGCCTTTAATATCGTGGGGATATCCAACTACAGCACTTTCCACAACACCCGCGTGCATGTTGATGGCGTTTTCTACTTCAGCAGTACCGATACGGTGACCACTGACATTCAACACATCATCCACGCGCCCTGTGATCCTGTAGAATCCGTGCTCGTCCCGATGACAGCCGTCGCCCGTAAAGTAGTATCCGGGGTAGGCGCTGAAATAATTCAGCTTGCACCTTTCATGGTCGCCATATGTTGTTCTCAGTATGGATGGCCAGGGAAACTTGATGCAGAGGTTTCCGCTGACATTATTCCCTTCCAATAACTTTCCGTTCTCATCCATCAATACCGGTTGAATGCCCGGCATCGGTAATGTTGCATATGTTGCTTTTGATGGTGTTACGCCCGCCATGTTTGAGATCATGCAGCCGCCTGTTTCTGTTTGCCACCATGTATCAACTATCGGGCATCTTCCTTTACCGATATTCTCATTATACCAGTTCCATGCTTCTTCATTAATAGGTTCTCCCACCGTACCCAGCACTTTCAGCGAGTCGAGATGCTTGCCATGGACTGGTCCAAGGCCAAAACCCATGAGCGACCTGATAGCCGTAGGAGCCGTATAAAGAACATCAACCTTGAATTTGTCGACGATCTCCCAGAACCTCCCGGCATCCGGCCATGTTGGGATCCCTTCAAACATCAGGCTGGTAGCACCTGCACTAAGCGGACCATATACGATATAGCTGTGGCCCGTGATCCAACCGATATCAGCGGTGCAGAAATGGATATCTCCGGGCGTGTACTGAAATGTATTTACAAAGGTGTAGTTGGTATAGATCATGTAGCCGGCAGTAGAATGAACAACGCCTTTAGGCTTACCGGTTGATCCTGAAGTATAGAGGATGAACAAAGGATCCTCGGCATCCATTTCCTCAGCAGGAAAATCGGGGTTGCCCATGGTCTCTACTTTCTTGATCTCATCTTCCCACCACACATCACGGCCCTTGATCATAGAAACCGGGGTACGCGTGCGCGTTAGTACGATGGTTTTCTTTACAAAACGGCATTGGATCAGTGCATCATCAATGACGCTTTTCAATGGTATCTCCTTGTTTCCCCTGAATGCACCGTCGCAGGTGATCACATATTCAGCATTGGCGTCCCAGAGTCTGTCTGCAATACTCTGGGCACTGAATCCTCCGAATATCACAGAATGGATGGCACCCATGCGGGCGCAGGCCAATACGGCAATGGCCAGTTCGGGAACCATGCCCATGTAAATACATACGCGATCGCCTTTTTTGACGCCATTATTCTTGAGCACATTGCAGAACTGTACCACTTTGAAATGAAGCTCGCGGTATGTGAGTACACGATGATGTTCTTCGGGGTCATTGGGTTCCCAGATAATGGCAGGCCTGTTGCCCATCATACCCAAATGCCTGTCCAGGCAGTTCTCCGTGATATTAAGCTTGCCGCCCTGGAACCACTTTGCATGAAAGTCATTAAAGTCCCATTCCAGCACTTTATCCCATCTTTTCCTCCAGTAAAAATTTGATGCAATATCCGCCCAGAATCCTTCCGGGTCATCTACACTTTTCTTGTATGCTGCTTTGTACTGATCGTAATTCGTGATCTGGTAGGGGTATGACATAGCTCTCAAAGTAAAAGGTCAAAAATCAAAAGTAAAAAAAATACATATCAGGTTAATTCACTATTTTTTGTACTCTTTTATGGCTGATAACAATAACGAAACAAAAGGCATCTGGAAAGTGATTGGTGCCTCTTCAGTTGGCACGTTGATCGAATGGTACGACTTCTACATCTTTGGAAGCCTTGCAACGGTAATTGCAAATCAGTTCTTTCCTAAAACCAACCCCACTGCTGCGCTGCTGAGCACCCTGGCCACCTTTGCGGCGGGTTTCATTGTGCGGCCGTTCGGGGCACTGGTATTTGGAAGGCTTGGCGACCTGATAGGTCGAAAGTATACCTTTCTGCTCACATTGATACTGATGGGAGGGTCCACATTCGCGATCGGGCTGGTGCCATCCTATGAGAGCATCGGATTTGCAGCACCTATTATTGTGTTGTTGTTACGTTTACTACAGGGCCTTGCGCTTGGCGGTGAATACGGCGGCGCAGCTACATATGTAGCGGAACATGCCCCTCCTGAGCGAAGGGGATATTTTACTTCATGGATACAAACTACGGCTACCCTTGGATTATTTGTTTCGCTGGGAGTGATCCTGTTAACGCGGCATAGCCTGGATACTGATCTTCAGAAGTCCATCGCCAAGTTCAACGACTGGGGCTGGCGTATACCTTTCCTGGTTTCCATCTTGCTGGTGATCGTATCGATCTACATCAGGCTGAAGATGAAAGAATCTCCGCTGTTCAGCAAATTGAAATCCGAGGGGAGGATTTCGGTAAATCCACTTAAGGAGAGTTTTGTACATCGGGGAAATCTTAAAATGGTTTTACTCGCGCTTTTTGGAGCAACGATGGGACAAGGCGTGATCTGGTATACCGGTCAATTCTACGCCCAGTCATTTATTGAGAATGTTTGTAAGATAGATTTCGATCAGAGCCGTACCATCATCATCTGGGCCATCCTTTTCGCTACACCTTTTTTTGTGGTATTTGGAGCATGGAGCGATAAAGTAGGTCGCAAGTGGATCATGATGGCAGGCATGTTGGCGGGGATCCTGTTTTACAGGCCCATATATAAGCAGTTTGTTGAGCTATCCGACATCGGGAAACTGAAATTGGAGCAAAAGGTGACCGCCGGGGAGACCTCGGTGAAAAGAGAATTGATCAATGGCAGTGATTCGCTGGTCACTACAACGACGTTGTATGCACTCGAAGACGGACTTAGCTATAAGCAGGTGGATGTTGACACTGTGTTTTCGTCTGGCCGTGTGGGTAAGGCGGCCGTCGTGCAAACTGAAAAGAAGCTTCCATCCTCCACTTACTGGAATTTCGTGTGGCTGGTTTTTGTGCAGATCATTTTTGTGACCATGGTGTACGGGCCTATCGCGGCATTCCTGGTTGAACTGTTTCCCACCAAGATCAGGTATACTTCCATGTCGCTTCCTTACCATGTGGGTAACGGCGTATTTGGAGGATTAACGCCTTTTATTGCCACGCTTCTGACCACTATTTACACAGGGGATAAACTGGTGGGACTCTGGTATCCTATTGGTGTGGCGGCAGTGTGCCTGTTGATAGGGTTATTATATGTGAACAATCATATTGACCCCGATGTCAATGATTAAAAATAGAAAACAGATCAGATGAATAAGATCAAAAGAATGTTCGGGATCGTATGGATGATCTTAGGCCCCCTCGCCATTTATTACCTGGTGCAAACTGCTTTGCTGGAGATCAGCAAAAAGCCGGTAATAGATACTAAAATACAGTGGGGTGTATTCGTTGTGATCTTTATTCCCATCGCCTTCGGCCTCGTCATTTTTGGATACTTCGCATTTAAAGGTGAGTATGATCATCTTCCTGAAAGTTCCAGCGAGATCGAGGATGACTAGTACAGTTAGTGAGTATATAGAGTAACCAGAAGAAAATAATCTGTTCACTGCTTGCCGAGATATGGATCTTCACCCGCACCTTCAGCTACGCGGCCCCACCTGGGATCGCGCGCAATATCAACTATGGGCGAATATGCCCAGTTAAGTCCGTCGGCCGTTGCTTCCAGTGCAGCAGTTCTCGCAGATTTCTCAATCAGATTCATGTCCCAGGTGCTTGCGAGCGCTAAGGGGATAGGTAAGGTGGTCCTGTAACCATGAATGATATCGAGTCCGAAGATCAACGGTATCTTAAGCCTGCTGCCGGTAACAGCGATCTCCTGTGCGCGCCGGATCTTCTCTACGCCGGTTATCCCTAATAATCCGCCAACTTTCCCTTCCTTTATTTTCGATTCTACATTGGTGTTCACTACTGAACCCGTAGACACACCGCTGCCATCAGTCAATAAATTAAGTTAGCCGATCTTTTCTTCAAGGGTCATTTTCTTCATCAGCTCGGACACAAAATTGTTCATGGCCGATGTTGATGTTTGTGCAGAAGCGGAGACCGCCAAAAGGGCGGTAAAGGCAACGATGAAAAACTGACAGATAAAAATGTTTTTAGCTATCGAACTGGAAGACAACGATAGGTATTTAGTCATAAATCAGGGCTGATTTCCGGCAGCTTTTGGATTCATTGAGAAATTGCACCAACGGCAGCCGGAGAATCTGTTGTACTCCAACGGGTCATCATGGGATTTATTCATAAATTACCCGTTTAAAACCAATTTAGAAATGAGATCATCTTCCCTGTTCATCATCCTGATCCTTATAGTTTGTAGCCTGGGGGCACAGGCGCAGAAAAGCATTTTCAACGGCAAGAATTTGAAGGGCTGGACAGCTCATGGAACAGAAAAATGGTACGTAGAAGGCGGGGAGCTGATATGTGAGAGTGGACCGGATAAAAAATACGGTTACCTGTCTACCAACAAAGAATATAAAGACTTCACCTTGACCCTGGATTTTAAGCAAGAGGCAAATGGCAATAGCGGCGTTTTTTTCAGGTCGTCTATTGAAGGGACTAAGATCAGCGGCTGGCAGGTTGAAGTGGCTCCATTGAATAGCCACACGGGAGGCGTCTATGAATCTTATGGTCGTGGCTGGTTGATCCAGCCAAAGAAAGAAGATGAGCAATGGTTAAAAACGGGCGACTGGAATAATTTAAAGATCACGGTGAAGGGTGATGAAGTGACCACCTGGTTGAACGGTCACCAGATGATCTATCTCAAGGATGAGAAGATAGGAAAGGGGAAAGGGTTCATCGCCCTGCAGATCCATGATGGTGGTGGGATCAGGGTGCGTTGGAAAAATATCAAGATCAAAGAACTTAAATAGAGCTGGTTTCCGCAATCGGTCGTTCGTGTTTAATAATCCATATCTTCCGGTATCCTTAAACACGTATAAACATGAACGACAGCCTCAAAACTGCTGCGCCAGTAGGCCAGCAGGACCGAATTATTATTTTAGACAGCCTCCGGGGTATAGCCATACTTGGCATACTGCTCATGAACATCCCGGGATTCGCACTTCCGGCCCCTGCCCATAACGGAGACCTTACGGTACTCAATGAACTGGGCACCCTGAATGAAAAAGTCTGGTATTTTATTGAGATGACTTTTGCAGGTACCCAGCGGGCACTTTTTTCGCTTTTATTTGGTGCAGGTATGATCCTGTTCATCAGCGGGAAAGAGAAAAAAGTTGAAGGACTTATGCCTGCAGAGTATTATTTCCGTCGTCAGTTATGGTTACTGGTATTTGGGCTCTTCAATGCGTTTGTACTCTTATGGTTCTGGGATATTCTGTTCCTTTACGCGATATGCGGAATGATCATATTTGCATTCAGGAGATTATCGCCAAAAGCGCTGATCATTGCGGCGGTAGTATGTCTCGTATTCCAGACAGTAAGAGATAACGTTGATTTTTTTCGTGAGAAGAACAGTATTGCAAGGGGTGAGTTCGTTGCAAAGTTAGACACCACAGTTCAGAAACTGACCACCGAACAGTTGGCGGATCTCACGGCAATGACCGCACTAAGGGAGAAATATTCCTATGAGTCCAAGAAAAAAGAAGCAGAGAAAAGTGTAAGAATGATCTCGGGCGATTACGCTGCTCTTTATGATTATCAGAGTGAAAGAAGTTTTCGCGGGGAGATCTATTTTACCTATTTCGGATTGTGGGATGTGCTGATCTTTATGTTCCTGGGCATGGCGTTTTTTAAGACCGGTATATTAACTGGTGAAGCGCCAGTCAGAACATACTGGATAATGTTTGCCGTTGGCATGGGCCTCGGAACTATACTCACGTGGTATCGGTTGAAGGGAATTGCAGGATTTAATTTTAACCAATATGAGATCGTAAAGAATGTGTCGATGGATACCTATGAATTAGTAAGAACGGTGAGGTCCATCGGTATTTTTGCAGGCACCATGCTATTGTATAAATCCGGGTTGTTCAAATGGTTTTTTGCCATGATGCGGCCGGTGGGTCAGATGGCATTTACAAATTACCTTGCGCAATCATTTCTTGTAGGGTTGTTTTTTTACGGTATCGGATTTGGTATGTTCGGGAAACTGGAACGTTATGAGATCTATTATGTTGTTGCAGCAACCTGGGCTTTGCAGATCATCTGGAGTCATATCTGGCTGCGTTATTTCAAATTCGGTCCATTGGAGTGGGTATGGAGGAGTTTGACCTATTGGGAAATACAGCCGATGAAAAAGAATGCATGATTAATGACGAAGCCCCTGATCAAGGGGCTTCGTCTTTAATATATTAAATGATCAGTTCAGCAACTTATGATTTTGGAAAATCATTTGCGAAAGGCTGATCATAAAACCGCTTGCGGGTGTTCTTATATAACGCATTTGCAACCGCTGCGAAAATTGGCGGGAATGGAGGTTCACCCAGGCCCGTTGGATCAATATCGCTTTCTACGAAACTGACGTCGATACTTTTGGGCGCCTCTCTGAAACGGATCATCCTGTAGCGATTGAAGTTGTTTTGTTCCGGCACTCCGTCTTTAAGCGTTAAGCCACCATAAAGTGCGTTCCCTATTCCGTCCACCACAGCGCCTTGAACCATGTTGATCGCAGCATCCGGATTGATCACAACGCCACAGTCCACAGCACTGAAAACACGTTCAACATAAGGTTGGCCATCTTTTTTTACAACATCCACAACATGGGCTGCATAAGAATTGTGACAGAAATAAGCAGCAACTCCCCGGCTATATTTTTTATTCTCCGAATTACTCCATCCAGATTTTTCCTTTACAAGTTTCAGAACGCCTGCATACCTGTCTGCATCATATTCATTGTTCTTGCCAACAGGATTTTCTTTGGCTCTTTTCAGAAGTTCAAGCCTGAAATCGATTGGGTCCTTGCCCATCAATTCGGCTAACTCATCCAGGAACGACTGCTCTGCTGCAGCATTGAAATTGGATCGCGGTGCTCTGAAAGCTCCAATGGTAACATTTGTAGGGATTTCCCAGCCTTCTGCCAGGTAGTTATCTATCGCACCGGCAGGAAACCTGTTTGAATGGATAGGATGTTCAGGTATGCCGCCTCCTTTAACATGAAAGGCGATCAGGTTATTATTCGCATCAAGTGCTGCGCGATAAGTAGCAGTGTACATAGGTCTGTAGATCCCGTAGGTCATATCATCTTCACGACTATACACAAGTTTAACCGGAGCTTTTACTTTTTTAGAGATCAGGGCCGCTTCTACCAGGTAATGTCCATAAGCCCTGAGTCCAAAGCCACCACCCATCCTGCTCATCTGGAGTTCAATTTTTTCGGGTGGCAGGTTCAAAATTTTTGACAAGGTAGGTTCTATCCAGCCCGGGGCCTGGTGAGGACCAATTAGTAATGCGTTATCTTCTGTCACATGGGCGAAGTAGTTCATCGGCTCCATACAATTGTGTGGTAAGAAGGGCGCATTGTAGGTGCGTTCCAGGACCTTCGCGGCATTTTTAAATGCGGTTTCAGGATCTCCGTCTTTTCGCAATTGTTTCGCTGGTTGCTTCGAATACTCAGCCATTTTTGCCAACTGTTTACTGGTAGTTTCGAGCTCTCCAGGAACAATGATCTCTTTTTTTCCTTCTCTGCCTCCAACTGTGTTTTTAGTATCGCCCGCTGGTTCCCACTGAACTTTAAGTTTCTTACGGGCATTCATCACTTCCCAGGTGGTATTTCCAACTACTACCAGCAGTTCGTTGAATGTGCGGGTATCAAAACCTCCTTGTTCAAAGCCTTCCTCAAACAATTTTACTGTAAATACGTCTTTGATACCTGGCATCTTCAGCGTTTGGGATGCATCAAAAGACTTGAGTTTCATCCCGAACCCGGGCGGATGCTCGATCATCGCGATCAGCATGCCTGCTTGTGTATGATCTAATGCAAAAAGAGGTTTACCGGTAACGATCTTTAAACCTTCCACATTTTTCGCAGAGGTTCTTACTACTTTAAGATCCTTTAAATCTTTTAGTTTCACACCTTTCGGTATAGGAATGGCCGCCGCTTTTGAAGCGAATTCACCATAGTTTCCTGATTTTCCGCTTTTCTCATGATATACCATGCCTGACTTTGTTGTCACTTCTTCAACAGGCACTCCCCAGGTTTGGGCCGCAGCGTCCATCAACATTTTACGGGCTGCTGCACCTGCTTCCCGAAGCGGTTTCCAATACATCCTGATCGAATTGCTTCCGCCGGAAAATTGCGGTCCCAATTTCTTATTATCGTGTGGTCCCATTTCGACCACCACTTTTTTCCAGTCTACATCCAATTCTTCTGCGATGATCATAGGGAGCGATGTCATCACATTTTGTCCGAATTCAGGATTAGGATTGAGAATTTTAATGATATTATCGGAAGTGATCTTGATATACCCCGTTATTTCATTCCATTCATCTGCAGGATTCCCCTGATTTATTAAAACACGTGGAAATAATTCTGCCAATGCGCTAAAACTGATCATCAGGCCTCCACCGGCAAGCATTGACGATTTCAGGAATGTACGTCGGCTTTGTGAAGCGTTATTCTTTTCCATTTATTATTCGTTGAATTTTCAGGAATGGTGTTTGATATCTTATTTCTGTCCCGCAGCGGTTTTGATAGCTTCTTTGATTCGCACATAGGTACCGCAACGGCAAATGTTTCCCGACATGGCAGCTTCAATTTGTGCATCGGTAGGATTGGGATTTGTTTTTAGCAGGGCAGCAGCAGACATGATTTGCCCTGTTTGACAATAGCCACACTGAGCTACATCATGCTCAAGCCAGGCCTTTTGCACAGGGTGATCGCCATTTACTGAAAGACCTTCAATAGTTGTGATGGCACTGGTTCCAATTGCAGAAACGGGTAATTGGCAGGATCGAACTGCAACACCATTTAGGTGAATGGTGCACGCGCCACACATGGCAACGCCACAGCCATATTTTGTACCTGGCATATTCAGGTGCTCTCTCAAAACCCAAAGAACAGGTGTGGCAGGATCTACATCAACTTTCTTTGTGGTGCCGTTGATTTTCAAATTATAAATAGCCATTGCGCCAGATTATTTAGTTAAGTAAAGTATGCGTTATTATTTGTTTCTAAGGGATTTAACCATTTTGGGGGTAACTACACCTGGTATTTTGTTGCCCCAGCTGTTTTTTGAGTAATTAAGCACATCAGCAATTTGCTCATCGGTAAGATATTCCTGGGGCGGCATAGGTACATTATACTTCTTGCCATTAACCATAACTTCTCCCGACTGACCTTTCAATATCACATTGATCAGGGTGTCTGTTGGTTTCTTCATGTAATCCGCTTTTGCCACCGGAGGATTGACCCCCGGAATTCCTTTTCCATCTTCCATATGACAACTCTGACAGTATATGGCATATACTTCTTTGCCCCTTTTAATGCTTTCATTCAAGTCCTGACCAGGTAATGTACTGCTGGTAAATGCAATTCCGGACATGATCATTAATATCGTCAACCTTTTTTTCATTCGGTCCTTTTTCATCTATTAAGCTACAAAGATGCGCGCAATCTGACAATGGGGAGTTATACAGATCACTGATGCCCCAGAAATATCGCAGTTCAGCGAACTGATCCGGATACGAAAAGACAATATTTGTACTTATTTCCCTTATATTTGCTGCCCAATTGGGGAATTAGCTCAGCTGGCTAGAGCGCTTGCATGGCATGCAAGAGGTCGTCGGTTCGACTCCGATATTCTCCACTTTCGCCCTCCGAAGCTTTAGCGCAGGAGGGTTTTTATTTGCCGCCCTCGGGTGGCTTTTTTTTGGCTACATTATTTACTTATACCACTTCCTGTTCAGGTTCATTTAATTTTTCTTGCAAACAGCATAAAATGGAGACATTTACAATAGTAGATCATTAACAGGATAATATGCAACAAACTGTTGATTGGGCTTTCATGCTAGTTTTCGTGTTCGGTACTATCGGCTTAGTGGTAGCTGCTGTACTGTTCATCAGTAATAAGAACGAA
>Ga0315904_10012750_pt1 | contig 10591 bp, 12 predicted proteins | sample LakEriMetagenome_6_FD_203529 | JGI IMG/M metagenome (GOLD analysis project Ga0315904, IMG submission 203529) | Freshwater fungal communities from buoy surface, Lake Erie, Ohio, United States - Buoy 12 MA120 | ecosystem: Environmental > Aquatic > Freshwater > Lake | place: USA: Lake Erie, Ohio... | reverse complement strand
CGGTATGAGTACTTCGTTGTGCCACTACATCCGCACCCTGCAATTGATTGATGTTCTCTTTCATCTTGAGAGAAATCACTTTTTCTGATCCCGCGGTAACAACCACATTTTCTATTGTCTCTGTTACGTAGCCGACATAACTGATTTTTATTCTGACGCTACCCGGAGTAACTGAAGTGATTTTGAAATTTCCGTCAAGGTCCGTCATCGAACCCTGAGTAGTACCATCGATGACAACACTGGCTCCGGGCAGACCCATTCCGGTGCCATTGTCGGTAATTTTACCAGAAATGATTCCTGATTGAGCAAAGGAGTTGAAAGATGAAATCAATAAAATAACAAACAGGAGAACCTGAGTGCGGATGGCGATAAACGACCTGGTGTACATGATAAGAAGAGTGCTGGTTTAGTGATGCAAAAAAACCCTCTTCAGTTTATGTCACTGTTACAGTCAGGTTAATTGATTGTTAATGCACAATCAATTGAATATCTGTAATTTAACATTTTATTTAATGTTATATTGTACTTAATTTAGCATCTGTTTAACATTCAAATAACAGATGAATAACTCCAGCATAGGTTTAAAATGCATCCCGTTTAATCAATTTATAACTTCAACTTAACGGTTGCTAATAACGGAACCCGAATAATCCGCTAAATAGTTTGAAAAGCCTTTTTTCTAAAGTCATCATAAAGCAAATGGATAATACCATCTGACAATCCAACCTGCGGCACCATAATCCGGTCAATTTCGGCCGACTTCATGATGGCGATAAAAATTCTGAAAGCAGGAATGATGACGTCAGCACGGTCGGGATTTAACTTGAGATCACGCATCCTTTGTTCAAGGGTGAACGTGCTCACATAGTCATAGCATTCTTTGAGCTTGGTGAATGAGAGAAACTGTGATTCCTTCCGGCCGGCAATCTTGAAAATTTTATTGATGTTGCCCCCGGAACCGATGGCCACAATGGGTTTATTCCTGCCTGCCATCAGTTTAACCTGATCTTTAAAATCGCGCCATTGGTCCTTGGTAATTTTATCGTGAAGCAACCGGATAGTTCCGATATTGTAGGATGCTGAATCCACCACTTTACCTTCAGAAAAAAGTGTCAGCTCTGTACTCCCTCCCCCTACATCGATATACAGGTAAGAATTCTCCGTTTCAAGATGTTCCGCAATGTGGTTGGAGTAAATGATTTCCGCTTCGAGCCTGCCTTCAATCACTTCAATCTGCATATCGGCGTCCTGCCAAACACGTTCAATCACTTCTTTCCTGTTGGATGCCTCACGCATGGCTGAAGTAGCGCATGCACGGTAAGCCACTGCTTCATAGGCATCGATCAGGTGCCTGAAAGCTTTCATGATCTTGATTAACTTCTGTATGGTAGTTTCCTGAATGTATCCTTTGAGGAACGCATCCTCACCGAGTCTTAACGGAAACCTGATGAGTTCAGCTTTTTTGAAAAGAGGCTCAACTCCACCCTCATAGACATTGCAAAGTAGAAGACGGATGGCATTGGAGCCAATGTCGACCGAGGCAAATCGAAGAATTCCTGAATTTTCCAACCCGTTTGATCAATTGCGGGTGCTAAAGTAAGATATCAAAACGACTTTCGTTGCAGCAACTTGTAAAACTCTTCCTGACAACGATGCTTTGTTTTTGCAGTTGATTTACGGTACTGGTTGTCCTGGGCAGCGTTGATCACCCGTGCTTTGGTATTATCTCTGAACTGTACAGTCATGAAATCGCGGATATCTTTCTGCAATCCGGGATCATATACCGGAAAAGCCACCTCAGAACGATGATCAAGATTTCTGCTCATCAGGTCGGCCGAGGCCAGATAATATTTCTCGTCACCTTCATTGCAGAAAATAAAAACCCTGCTGTGCTCAAGATATTTGTCTACAATGGAGATCACTTCAATGTTTTCGCTCATGCCCTTAATACCAGGAACCAGTGAACAAATACCTCTGATGATCAATTTAACTTTAACTCCTTCCTGACTGGCCTGATATAATTTACTGATCATTTCCTCATCAACCAGACTGTTCAGCTTGATCCAGATCCAGGCCTCTTTTCCTTCACGGGCATTCAAAATCTCCTTACTGATGAGTGCCAGGTACTTTTTCCTCATGTCCCAGGGCGCCACAATCAAGTGTTTATAATGCCCGATCTTGTAATTATTGGAGTAAAAATTAAAGAGCTTAATGACCTCATCCGTGATCCTTGAGTCAGCTGTCAGAAGACTGATATCAGAATAAATCCCGGCAGTCTGTTCATTGAAATTACCAGTACCAATATGTACGTAATTCACGAGTTTCGATTGTTCCTTTCGGGAGATGAGAAAAAGTTTCGAATGAACCTTCAGCCCGGGCACACCGTAAATAACCGTTGCGCCTTCATCCTGCAGCTGATTGGCCCAGTAAATGTTCGCCTCTTCATCAAAACGGGCTTGTAATTCAACTACAACAGTTACCTGTTTCCCGTTCTTCAAAGCATTGATGAGTGAGTTGGCTACAATTGAATTCTGGGCAAGCCTGTACAAAGTGATTTTGATACTTTCCACCTGGGGATCAATGGATGCCTCACGAAGAAGATCAAGTATGTGACGATAGCTTTGATAAGGAAAAAAAAGCATGATGTCTTTGTCCCTGATAACAGGAAAAATACTTGTTTTCCCTTTGAGCAAAGGATGCTCCAGGGGCTTGTTCTTTTTGTAGCGCAGTTGGGGCGCCCCTATTGCCGGGAACCTGATGAAGTCTTTAAAGTTGTGTGTTCTGCCACCGGGAATCATGTTATCGGTTTTGCGAAACTTCATTCTGGTCACCAGCATTTCCAGAGTGTCTTTCGCAATAGTTCCGTCATAAGCCAGCCGGACAGGCAAACCCTTTTTACGATTCTTGAGTGATTTGGATATTTTCTCAATAAAGCTTTTGGAAAGATCGTTATCCAGATCCAGTTCGGCATCTCTGGTAATCTTGATCACATTTGATTCTATCGCATCATAATCAAAAACCGAAAAGATATAATCAAGATTGAATCTGATGACATCATCCAGCAACATAATAAACTTTTTCTCACCTCTTGAAGGAAGGATCAGAAATCTTGGCAGAATTTTACTGGGAATTTCTATCAGTGCATAACGAACCTGCTTTTCCTTTTTCTCTTTAAAAAATTTTACCACAAGATAAATAGACTTATCACGGAGGTAAGGGAAATGTGGTGTATTATCAAGTATTATCGGAAACAAATTAGGCTGTACTTCGCTTTTAAAATAATCACGAACGTACCTGCCCTGTTCAGTGGTCAGCTGGGTTTCATCAACCATGAAAATCTGATGCTTACGCAAACTGAGCAGAACCGAGGAGTAGATTTTCTCAAACTTCTCCTGATGTTTCAAAATGACCTGCTGAATTTTATTCAGCAGGTCATTAGGCTCTTCCCACTGAAGTATGTCGAGTTTTTTACTGAATCGTGTCAACCGTTTGACAGTAGCAACACGCACCCTGAAAAATTCGTCGCGGTTATTGGAATAAATTCCCAAAAACCGGAGCCTTTCAAGCAAAGGTACGGTAGGATCGGCTGCTTCCTGCAGAACACGCTCGTTGAAAGAAAGCCAGCTGATTTCGCGGTTGATCAGCAACGGGCGTTTTTTAGGCATGATAATCTTATTTCCTGTTTTGTTTAGCCTTAGCTTTTACAGGAGCCTTCTTTACAGAAGACCTGGATTTCCCGGCAGCAGTTTTAACTGTGTGCTTTTTCGCTGGCGCTGCTTTGGCTTTTTTGGCTGAAGATAAAACCGGTTTCTTGCCATTGTTAACGGCAGGGGAGCTCTTTTCTTTGGAAATCGATGGGAGGTGTTTGACAAATTTTTTGGAGATGAATTTTACACCTTCCCTGATCTGTTTGCTGATTTCCGCAGCCACTGACGGATTATGCTTTTCGAGAACTCCCTTAACCACTGAAGCAAGTTCTGTTTCTACCTTCTTTCTGAGTTCTTTGTTCATGATGAGTGTTTTTGATCAATTGAATTGCGTAAATATTGCAATTTAATGAATTACGTAAAAATGTTGACTCAAATTTAATATATGGTTAACAATGGCTTAGTGTTTATGGAAATAGAAACATTTTCTGATGTGCATTGATATAACTGCTGTGACGCCATTTTTCCACTTCGAATTCAAATTTAACGGCCGATGCGGTGGGCATATGAATAATTGATGGATCCATTTTAGAGGCAAGCCATGAGAATGAGGGATTGTGGCCTACCAGCATCACTGAATGATAACGGTCATCGAGTCCGGCAACGAACTCATACAAATCATTGTGATCAACGGCATACAGTTTTCCTGAAACCTGAAACATCTGGTCCGGAACATTCAGAACTCTTTGAAATATCAATGCGGTGCTGATAGCTCTTGATGCCGTGCTGGAAATGATCACCTGAGGTGATTCATGACGCTGAAACATTTTCTGCGCAATGGAATAGGCCTCTGCCACACCCGTTTCGTGGAGGGTACGATCAATATCACTCATCAGCGGAGTTCCCTTGACCGCTTTGGCATGCCTGACGAGGTACAGAATTCTTTTCTGATGTTGCATTCTTAAATACTTTTCTTGAGTGTAAACGTAAAGGTGGTTCCCTCGCCCGGTGTACTGTCGACCGATATTTTCTGATGATGTGCTTCCAGAATATGTTTGACGATAGCCAGTCCGAGACCCGTTCCGCCCTGCTCTCTTGAACGACTTTTGTCAACCCGGTAAAACCTTTCAAACAACCGTGCAAGATGATGCTTTTCGATGCCGATGCCGTTATCCGATACATCAACCGTTACATAATCACCAAGGTCTTCAATATTGACCCGGGTGACTCCGTTGAGTTTACCGTATTTGATGGAATTGACCAGCAGATTCACCAGCACCTGACGAATTCTCTCCTTATCGGCGTAAACAAAATTGTGAGCGGCCTTACCGGGTTCAAAAAAGATATTGATATTCTGCTCTTTTGCACGAAGTTCAAGTGACTCCATGACATCAGCAATCAGCTCATTAAGATCGAAAGTTCTGTTTTCAAGAATCATTTCGCCGGCTTCCAGCTTCGAAATTGATTCCAGGTCGTCGACAATTGAAATAAGCCGGTCGATACTTCGGGCAGCTTTCTGCAGGTACAGCATATTGATCTCCTGATCTTCTATGCCTCCATCAATCAGAGTATGAATATATCCCTGTATGGTGAAGATCGGAGTTTTCAGTTCATGCGACACATTTCCCAGAAAATCCTTTCGGAAATTTTCCATCTCTTTCAGGTGGTCAATCTCCTCTTTGTTTCCCTTTTCCCAGTCAATGATAATGCGGTTGATTTCAGAAATAATCCGATCATCGGGAATTTTACGGGGAATGGTTCCTGAAGGATTGGTTTTCAGCTGCAGAATATTTCTGTAAATAATCCGGATACTGTGATAAAAATAGTTGGCCAGTGCATAATTGATGATACGATACGAAGCCAGGAAAATCAATGCAAATGTTAACAGTGTGTAGGCCCAGAACCACTCCACACCATTTCTGTTAAGAATGACCAAAACCACTACTGCGCTGACAAGAGAAATCAGCAGCGAAGTGTAAATGGTAATTCTGGCTGGTTTGTAGGTTTTCACAGAAAAAGGTTAAATGAAAGTAAATTCAAAGTTAAACCAAAAAGTCGAAAAGGGCTTTCCTGTTTTCAGGTATCAAACTTATACCCGACTCCCTTAATGGTTTTTATAGACTCATCACCAAGCTTTTCCCTGATCTTCCTGATGTGTACATCGATCGTTCTGTCGCCTACAATGATATCATCTCCCCAAACCCTGGTCATGATTTCCTCCCGGGTAAAAACCTTGCCCGGCTTGGAAATCAGCAATGACAAAAGCTCAAATTCCTTTCGGGGAAAAGTGAGTTGCTCACCGTTAATACTGACTGTATATTTTTCTCTGTCAATTTCGAGGTCACCTATCTTAACAGTTTGACCGTTGGTTTCTCCGGTAACTCTTCTCAGCAAAGCCTTAATTCTGCTGATCAGTACCCGGGGCTTGATGGGTTTGCTGATATAGTCATCGGCACCGACATCAAATCCTGCAATCTGTGAATAATCCTCGTTCCTTGCAGTCAAAAACGCCACCATGGTGTTTTTCAATTCAGGATTAGCCCGGATGATTCTGCAAGCCTCAATGCCATCCAGTACCGGCATCATGATGTCCAGAATGATTAAATGCGGTTTTTCTGCAGCGGCTACTGTGATGGCTTCCTGCCCGTTTTTTGCCGTAAAAGTGCGAAAGCCTTCTTTCTTCAGATTGTACTCCATGAACTCCAGAATGTCCGGCTCATCGTCTACCAAAAGTATCTTTATATTTTCCGGATTCATGATCTGATTTTTCCGTTGCAAAATTAATTCCGAAACGCCCTATTCATTGTTAAGCAAATGTTAATAAATGGGGGTCCGAAGGTTAATAGTTCGAGTGAAGATAGTCTATAAATCACCTGGTGCGAGGATCGTTTTTCCTGACCTTTTTCTTCTTTTTAAGCGGATCGGAGTGGAAAAAATACCGGATGTCGAAAGTGAGAAAGTTGCCTGAAAGCGTAATGGGTGGCTCCGTTTTGACTGATGAATTCAAGGGCCTCAAATCTGGATACCCAAGATAGGTGCCGTAGATGTAATCAAAAGGCCGGTGGTAAGAAGCTCCAAGGTAAAAATAGCCAGACTTTTCGGTTCGGTACTCCCAGCCCAGATTAGCCAAAACCGCGGGGCTGAACCATGATTTACGGGCGGAATAATGCTCATAGACATCAGTCTTAGACCTGAGGTCGGATGGAAAGAAATCAAGAGAAACACCCAGACCAACATCCATGAAAATATGTTCAGACAACTGAATGAAAACCAGACCGAGTAACGGAACATCGTAAGACACCATGCTGAAGCTTCCGTTAACGGAATTAGCAGAATCCTGAATATCAATGGAGTAGTTTCTTTTAACGTAATTGATTCCGGATTCAACAGACCATGTATCGGTAAGTCCTCTACGCAATACCATCCCCATACAATATCCACCTTCCGGGGTCACCGTAAAATTGACTCCCTGAACAGAGCGGCTTTCAGGTCCGGTATTGAAAAACTTACTTGAAAACAATGGCTTAAACTGAAAACCGGCAGTCATCATCTGCTCCTGAGCCCGAACCTGGCCTCCAAACGAAATCATTCCTGCCATAAGAAAAAAAACAAGGGACAATCGGCTCAAAAACATCATGAAAACTGGCTTAAAATAAATATAATGGCCACAAATTTAGGGTTTTACGTTCAATTAAGCCATGATAACATCATGCCCTTTAATGTCTGGAGAAGCATACATGAATCACAGAACCAATTGTTTATCAAAATATTACATAATATCAACAATCGATCGGATTTGCCTAAATTTGAACAAGCGTTCGGCCGGAATACAGAAAAGAGAGACTGATTTACATCATCCTTTGATATGAATTGAAAGGATACTTTTGCAGGAAAGAGAAGAAAATCCATGGAGTTAAACTATGCCATAGCTGTTGTTACCGTCAGAGTGCTGGCCGGTGTGCTCTTCTTTTTTCAGGGTTATGACAAGATTTTCAATATTGGGATGCGCGATTTGCGCGAGACGCTCAGTACCGGAATCAATCAAAAAAAACTGCCTGAGAGTGTCATCGGATTCATCGCGGTATATACTTCCTGGGTAGAACTCATTGCCGGTTTCCTGTTGATTATCGGGTTTTTCAAATTTTTTGCAATCAGTTTACTCTGTCTGAATATACTCATTGTCACGGTCGGCTTCAGCATGTCGAAGCCTATGTGGGATAACAATCTGGTATTTATTCGTCTGGTATTGCTCATCTTCCTTCTGGTGGTGCCTCAGCACTGGGATGTTATTTCATTCGATCATCTGTTTCAACTTTCTAAACTTCGATAACGAAAATTCCAATCATGAAAAAAATATTTGTTGCCACCGACTTCTCTGAGGTTTCTGTTAACGCCGTGCATTACGCTGCTGCACTGGCCAAAGATTTCCAGTCATCACTGACCCTGGTACATGTTTATGAAAGTCCGATGTTCTATACGGCAGAAATGCCTTATACAGCAATTGAAGCCGCTGAAAAGATGGCCAAAGCGGATGCAGAAAGCAAGATGGAAAACCTGTTTCAAACCGTCACCACGGCATATCCCGAATTATCGGTTAAGAACATCATCCGCAAAGGAATTTCTGCTGATGCCATTTCTGAAGAAGCCGATAACAATGGTGCCGATCTACTGGTTTCAGGGTCAACCGGTGCCGGAATGCTGGAAAGAACGCTCATCGGCAGCACCACTACTTCCTTAATTAACAAATCAAAATGCCATGTACTGATTGTTCCTGCAAATGCAAAGTATAAAGGTATCCATCAGCTCATTTACGCAACCGACCTCAACGATAAAAACATTGCCGCCATCAACAACATGATCCCGGTTGCGGAAAAAAGCAATGCCGAAATTGTATTCCTGTTTGTTGACAATAAGATACACACCGACAGCGAAGAAATTTCTGAGGAAATGGCTCATAAGATCAGAAGCCATGTCAAATACCCTAAAACATCCGGTTATGTCTGCACCGATGCTGATATCATGAACGGTATTCACATTTTCATCAACAGGATGAAAGCCGATATGGTTGTTATGCTGACTCACCCCCGCTCTTTCCCCAGAATGCTTTGGGATAAGAGTCTGACAAAAAAATTCTCATATCATCCTGAAATTCCATTGCTGGTGATGCACGCTCATTCATAAAATAGCATGACAATTTAACGGTAACATCAATATTTTCCAATCATTGCGTTTTTCAAATATTTCTGACACTGATCGAAGAAAGGTGAGAGCCATCATGGTGGTGCTGATTATAAGCATTATCCTCTTGGCTATCAAATTCACAGCCTGGTACATCACACGTTCAAACGCCATCCTGACAGATGCGCTTGAATCCATCGTAAACGTAGTGGCCGGCTCATTTGCGCTTTTCAGTATTTACTATGCCTCGCTTCCCAGCGATGAAAACCATCCTTACGGACATGGGAAAGTTGAATTTCTCTCTTCAGGTTTTGAAGGTGGCCTCATCTTCATAGCAGGAATGGCCATCATCGCCAATTCTGTCTGGGCCTTTTTTCTACCCCCAAAACTTCAGCAAGTAGAAACAGGGGTGTGGCTATCGGCAGCCACAGGAGCGGTTAATTTTATCATGGGAAAATATCTGGTCAGCAGAGGAAAAAAAACACATTCGCTGCTGATGACTGCCAACGGGAAACACCTGATTTCCGACACCGTGAGCAGCATCGGGCTGGTAGCAGGTTTGTTCCTGATTATCCTTACCGGGAAGCTGTGGCTCGACAACCTGATCGCCATCATATTCGGCCTCATCATTCTGATAACTGGCTTTGGGTTATTAAAGAAGTCTGTGACCAGTCTGCTGGATGAGGCCGATGAAGAAAAACTCGTATTACTGGTCACTGAACTCAACAAGCACCGTCAGGAAAAATGGATCGACATCCACAACCTGCGTGTGATCAAATATGGTCCCAACCTGCATGTTGATTGTCACATCACTCTTCCCTGGTACGACTCGCTTGAAGAGTCGCATTCAGAGGTGGATGCAGTGGAGAAGCTGGTTAGAAAAAGTCTGGGCCGCAATGTGGAATTTTTCATTCATGCCGACCCCTGCATCATGCCAAAATCATGTACAGTTTGCCAGCTGACCAATTGTTCATATCGAAAAGTTCCCATGCAAAAGAAAGTGGAATGGGAACTTTCAAATATGCTGCCAAACAAAAAGCATGGGTTGAATGAGAAGGACGGCAGTTTAGAGTTTAGCGTTTAGAGTTTAGAGTTCTAAGTTTTAGCTGGGTCATGATACTCGCTCACTAATGAATAATGACTAATCACTAATGACAAATGACTAATGACTAATGACTAATCCTTCCCTGCTTCCTTCAGTTTCCCGATCAGCACTTCCGCCGGTACCACGCCCGATTGGCGCCACACCTGTTTGCCTTTTTTGAAAATAATCAGAGTTGGAACGCCTCGCACCTCGAACGATGCAGCAGCCTGAGGATTTTTATCTACATCCACTTTGATCACTTTTGCCTCATCGCCCATTCTTTCTGCAACATCCTGAAGAACCGGTGTCATCATCCTGCACGGGCCGCACCAGGTGGCGAAAAAATCGACCAGTACCGGTTTGTTTGAGTTAATCAACTCCTGAAATGAACTCATTGAATTTTTTTTAGTCGTAATCGATTTCTGAAAGGTCAGTCTTCTCAGGTGGTGTTGCTTTTTCCTGACCAAGATTATTTTGCTGATCAAGTGTCATATCATCAGTCGAAGAAGTTTCAAGCCACACATGACCTGATTTTCTGAATACCTGAACATTCATTCCAAAATCATCACGGAATTTTGACTCCAGTTCGTTTACGGTCATTTCACCAGACAAATCAATTTCTCCTTCATACTGTATTTCACTAATTTCACAAACAGCATGGTCGGCCTTGATCATCGCTTTT